>MTKX01037292.1_pt1 | contig 32168 bp, 19 predicted proteins | sample 1042771 | NCBI WGS metagenome assembly MTKX01 (sample SAMN06212183, study PRJNA360534) | anaerobic digester metagenome | biome: Wastewater treatment plant; material: sludge; isolation source: anaerobic digester fed with sludge from wastewater treatment plant | place: Denmark: WWTP Randers ...
AGGTGCTGGCCCACCACGTCGTCACCTACACCGTCCGCTTCCTGGACCAGTCCTTCGCCGTGCAGACCCACGACGGCGCTACCTTCCTCACCTTCGAGAGGGGCGAAGGCGGCCCGCCCGACGATGCGCCACCACCCGACGATGCCCCCCCACCCGACGACGACGGCGGCCTGCCCGACGCGGGAGGCAATCACCAGCCCCAGATGCCCGCCGCCCACAAGCTGGGCTTTTACCTGGAGGTGACCACCGTCCCCGGCCTGTTGGAGGCCGTGCGCGACTGCCAGCCGCCGGTCATCCTGACCCACGCCACCGACTGGGGCTTTCTCCGCGAAGTGCGCCGCTGGCTGGCGCCCGACGCCTTTGTCGCGGGGCGGCTCCACGTGGACCCGGGGCAGCAGGACGAGTGGCTGGACAGCGCCGACCCCGCCGCCCGGGGACGGGCCTTTGCCGAGCGCATCCTGTCCATGGACCACGGCCAGGCCCTGGCACGGGGCGGCAACGGGCGCCTGCTGGTGGACGCCTGGATGAGCCTCAACGAGTGCCTCCCGGGCCCCGCCTCCGACGCCTACCTGCGGGACAGAGACGACGAGCGAACGCGCATCCGCCGCCGGGCCGACGCCTACGACCGCTTCCAGGTGACCTTTCGCCAGCGCCTGAAGCAGGCCGACCCCATCCTCGAGGCCGTGGCCTTTAACTTTGGTGCAGGCAACTTTCCCGACGCCCGGGGCTACCTGGACTGGTTCCCGCGAACCCTGGCGGTGTACGTCTACCTGGGCTTTCACGAATACGGCTGGCCCGCCATGTCCAAGCAGTTGGACCCCGAGGCGGCCTCCAGCGCGGGCACCTACCGCCCGGTGATGGAGGGCATTCGCCAGCGCTACGGCGACCGCCACCGGGTGATCATTGGCGAGGCGGGCCTGGCGCGCATGTACAAGCACCCCACGTCCGAGGCCGGCGACGTGGGCTGGCTCTACCCCCACGACCCGGTGTCCCAGAAAAAGTACTGGCGGTCGCTGGAGTGGTACAACGCCTACATGGCCCAGGACGACTATGTTCTGGGCTGCTGCCTGTTCGAGGTGGGCCACAGCGGCAGATGGGAGACCTTCCGCCACCTGGGGGTGGACAATGCCCGCCAGCCCATCCAGATCGTGCCCTGGATCCGCGAGCTGCGGGAGCGCATCCTGGCCGCCGGCCCCGAGGCGGCCCCGGCCGCCCTGGAAGAAGCCAAGCTGCCCGTGCCCGCCGTCGAGCTGCGGGGCCGCGTCCTGCGGGCCGGCGAGCCCGTGCCCGGCGCCCAGGTGCGCGTCGTCGGGACGGTGGAGCTGCTGGGGGGCGACCGCCGGGCGGCGGCCCACGTCCCCGAGCTGGTCACCTGGACGCGCACCATCACCGGCTTTGGCGGGCGGCCCTGGAACTGCTGGCAGCGCTTTGTGCAGCGGACCGTGGCCGGCATCACCTGGGAGCAGTTCGAGGCCCAGCTACCCGTCCACAACCCGTCGCTGCGGGAGAGCGGCGGGCTCCTGGAGCCGGGGCGCACCTACCTGCTGCCCGAAAACCCGCCTGGCCTCGAGGCCGAGGTCGCCTGGGACCGGTTCGTGACGGGGATTCGCGGCAACCGCTGGCAGTGCTGGAACGACCACGTGCGGGGCAAGGTGCCCGGGCTGGACTGGGCGGCCTTTCGCCACCAGGTGGCCGAGCGCAATCCGGAGCTGGCCGGGGACGGCTACGAGTTCCTGGCCCACAAGACCTACGTCCTGCCGCGGAGCGCCGCCGAGCAGCTCTACGTCCGCGAAGCGTGGACCGAGCCCGATGGCTGGTTCGAGTTCCCGGCGCTGCCGGCCGGCGACTATACCCTGGAGGCCTCGGCCGAGGGCCACGAGCCCCGGAGCGAGCCCCTGTCGGTGGCCGCCGACGCCACGCTGACCGTCGAGCTGGAATAAGGTGGGGCCAGGCGGGGCACGACTTTCCAACAACGGCTGAAGCCGTTACTACAAGCCGGAGAGGGTTTCGTAGTAACGGCTTTAGCCGTCCGGAGAGGGTTCGTAGTAACGGCTTTAGCCGTCCGGAGAGGGTTCGTAGTAACGGCTTTAGCCGTCCGGAGAGGGTTCGTAGTAACGGCTTTAGCCGTCCAACAACGACTGAAGCCGTTACTACGAGCGAGAATCGTTCTCTTCTCCGGCAGGCCGCTAGAAGGTGGCCAGGCGCTGGATGATGGCCGCCTGGAGCTTCTGATCCCACAGCTCCTCGGCGTGGCTCAGCCCGACCGAGATGTGCTCGTCCACCTTGAAGGTCGACGGGAAGTGGCAGCGGCTGTTGGCCGTGAGGCCATCGCCGCGGCCGGGCAGGATCTCGTCCACGTCGAGCTTGAGCAGCTTCAGGGGCAGCCCGTCGGGGATGGGCGAGGCGCCCTTGGCCTCCACGGGCCTGGCCCGCCAGTGGAACTGCAGCTTGCCGCTGCTGCCCTTCTTGGGCAGCATGCTGTCGCCGCTAAAGGTCCACAGGTAGAGGCGGAAGAGGCGCGGCGACGTGCCGCCCACCGAGATGCAGCGCACCCCGGCCCGGATGGGCTCCTGGGCCTGGAGGGAGCGGAACAGCGGGCTGTCGGGCTCGATCTCGTCGCCGTGGGCGCCCACGTAGGCGTCGATCTTGGCCTTGAGGGTGTTGATGACCTGGTTGCCGGCGTCGTTGGGCAGCTTGGGCACCACCTTTTGCACCGTGTTCAAGAAGTTGATGACCTTGTCGTCCATGAGGGCCATGTGGCTGCCCTGGTGGGGCGACGAGAGGGTGATGAGGCCCGCCACGGCCGGGAAGCGGCCCCCGTTGTCGGCCTTGACCTCGGCATCGCCCAGGTAGGCCCGGCCGATGAGGCCGCCCCTGCTGTGGCCCAGGATGACCGCCTTGCGCCCCTTGTGCTCGGGCTGCGACAGGACGTCCTGCTGCAAGAGCTCCATGAACTGCTTGAACTGGGCGATGGGCCCCCTGGCAAAGGGCACCATGAGGTCGGGCACCTGCGAGTAGGTGACCACGGGAAAGCCGGCGCGCTGCAGGGCGTGCCACCAGCTCCGGTCGTCGCTGCCCTCGACGCCGCGGCTGTTGCTCGCCAGCCGGGGCGACAAAAAGTACTTGGTGTCGATGCCCGGCAGGCCGGGCAAGGGCGGCTTGTCGTGCACCCCCAGGTCCATCTCGCCCGGGTCCCGGCTGTGGTCGTAGGGCCAGTTCCGCTCCTGGAAGGGGTTCATCCAGTCGTTGCGGTCGCCCCCCAGGCCGTGCAAGAGCACGACGAGGGGCTTGCCCGGGGCCGCGCCGGCGGCCGCCCCCACGTGCAGATCGCGCACCAGTTTCTGAAGTCGTGCCAGATTGGCAGCCATGCTCCATTCTCCTCCGTCGGCAATTGGGTCAGCAGGGGGCGCTCGCCTGCTGTTCGGCGGGCGCCAGTTCCTCAACGTATTCCACGATCTCGGGCAGCAAGAAGAGCCGCTCCTGGAAGTAGTGGTTGACCAGCTCGCCCACGCGCTTGTACGAGCGGCGCAGCAGGGCCTGGCGCTCGTCGCCCAGGGCGCGGCGGCCCGTCAGGTCGTCGCGCAGCTTGAGCAGGGCGTCGACCAGGTCCACCTCCTCGGGCCCCTCGCAGACGCGGACGACGGTGCGCACCAGGTTGTCCACCTGGTCCACCAGGGCGTCGTCGCCGGCCAGCACCCCGCCGTGGGCGATGGCCTCGTCCAGCGTGTCGAGGAGGGCCGCCACCTGGTAGAGGAGGGCCGCCGGCTCGTCGAACAGCTCGCGGACAAAGGCCGCCTCGGCCCAGCGGCCGGTCAGGCGAAAGATGTTGTACAGGCGCTTGGCCACCTTGCCATAGTTGCGCGGGTCGCAGTGGCAGTACTTGGCCACCTCGCGCTCCAGTTGGCCCACGTAATCCTGCAGGGCGTTGGCCGACAGGTGCTTCACCAGGCGGGTAAAGAGGGGGATCGACTCGGCGTCGAGATAGACCTCCTGGAAGTAGGGATCCAGGTAGCCGTCCAGGGGCACGATCTCGCCCGTTGGCGACTCCCACGTGGCGTCGAGCATGTTGCTGGCGTGCACGATCCGCCCCGCCTCCGGCTCGACGATGACCCAATCGAGCTTGCACCAGCCCGGATCCTGGCAGCCGTACTCCCAGGTGACGTGCAGGGCCTCGCCCTCCGGGGTCTGCACGTCGAACGCGCCCGCGGCCGCATCGGCGGCATTCCACGAGATGGGCTTGCCGGCGCGGATCGGCTCGCCGGCGCGGACGACGTCCTGGAGCCAGGTACCCCACTTGACCTCCACCAGCTCATAGTCGGGGCCCTTGAGGTCCGCCAGGCACTTGTCGCGGAGGACGTCGCCCAGCAGGGCGCAGGCCTCCTGGCGGGTGGCGGCCTGGAGGTTCACCCGCTCGAAAAAGTCGGCGTCGCCGGGAAAGAGCTGCACCCTCGACTGGGCGGCGCTGCCCGAGAGCGAGATGGCCGTCTGCACCCCGGGCCGGTCGGGGATCTCCACGATGTCGGCGATGCGGCGATAGCGCGCCAGCACCTCCGGGTCAAAGTCCAGGAGCGTGATGCGGTGGCCGTAGACGCCCGCCTGGACGTCCACGGTGAAATCGCCACCGGCGGCGTGGCTGGCCGCCACGGCTGCCAGCCATTGGCTCGCCGCCGCCTCGTCCACCTCCACGCCGAGCCTGGCCGCCGACTCGATGATCCTGGCGACCTGTTCGGCCGCCGATAGCTCGTCCTGCGGCGCCTCCCGGTCGTTGCCATCCGATTCCATGATTCTGTGTCTCCTTTCGCCGTGGTGACGTGCCACTTTGCGGAGCCCCACACCCGGAACGGCTCGGCTCGAAGGGTGCTCGCAAGGGCCAAACCTCGCCCGCGGCCAGCCTGCATGCCGCGTGGGCGGGGGTGGTGCGCGCATGAGAACGGGTCGCGGCCTAGCCGCCCCGCATGGCCATGCCGATCAGATAGGCGGCGATGAGCACGAGGACGACGGCGACCAGGCCCACGCCGATGAGGATGAGCAGTTGGCGGTCGCGCTGCGCTTGCAGGGCCGCGGCCCGGGCCAGCGCCTCCTGCCGCTCGCGCTCCATCTCCAGGAAGACGGCCATGCGCTCCTGCGAGGCCAGTTCCTCCCGCTCCTTGAGGGCGGCCATCCCCATCTGGCGTTGGGCCAGCCGCTCCTGCGTGGTCTGCTGCAAGCGCCGGGCCATGTTCCCGATGACGTCGAGGTTGCGACCGCACTCGACGCAGTGCTCGGCCTGCACCCAGTTGTCGGCGCCACAGGCCGGGCAGTCGCGGATCAGCGGAGCGCTGCACTGCGCGCAGTGGCGGGCGCCCGCCTCGTTATAGTGCCCGCATTCCAGGCAAAGGCGCTGGACATCTCCGAACGAGCTGCCGCAGTAGAGGCAGTACAGCCGCTCGTCCTGGCCCGTGATCATTTCGTTGGCGCCACAGTTGGGGCACTCGAAGGCCGTCAGTTTCACGCGTCCCTCCCTGGTCTGGGGGTCCAATGATAGCACAGCACGGGGCGTTTTGCAAGGATTCGGCGGGCCGGTTCAGCGATTCTCGGTATGGCAGCCATACGCACCTATCGCTCCCGCCGGATCCGGCGGGAAAAGGTCCGGATCTGTCGGTCCGGACCGAGCGAAAGGGCCCAGTCGGACTCGCGAGCCCCGGGGCCGCTCTTGCGTGCCTGCCTGCCCTCCCCCCGTCCATGCCTAGTCATCAAGGGGAGCATTAGGGGGAGGGCAGAGGCAAGCACTTCCACACGGGGCAACCGGCGGCCGGGGATCGCCTCGACGACAGAGCGGGCGTGGTGTGCGGTGGGTCGATGGGCATGCCCACCGCGGGGTGAAGGGTGTCGAGGCTCACCGGCGCCGGGGCAGGCGAGACGAACTCGCCCTTGCCCCAGGCCCCGTGAGGATCACCGGTGGGACGGGACGCCATGAAAAGGACCCGGCCGTGGCGAGCGCGTGCGCCACGGCCGGACCCCATGGCAGGGCTTGGGTTTACCGCCTCGGTTGTGCGTCGTCCCGGGGTTCGGTCTGCGTCGGTCATGGCTCGGGGACGGGACCGCCGTAAAAATCGCAGACGTCGACGCCGCCGACGGCCTGGCCGGCGCCGACGGCCACGGGGATGAGGCTGTGGTCGGTGCACTCGACGTTCAGGCCACAGGTGACAAAGCGTGAGTAGCTGCCGCCCAGCCCGTCCACCGTCCAGGCAAAGACGTGGTAGGTGGCCTCGCCGGGCACCGCCAGCTCGTACTGCGCCGTGTTCTCCGGCACCTCCACGGTGACGGTGTCGCCCGTGTTCACGTCCCGGGCATAGACGGTCATGGCCGGGATGTACTCCGACGGGTAGCACAGCCGGCCGCGGATGGTGCCCGCCTCGCCCTCGGGCCGGCCGCCGCAGGCCTGGAACAGCCCGACGACGATCATGATCGTCGCCAGGACGGATCGAACTGCCCCTTGATGTACCATCGCTGCACCTCACCAACCGGCCGGACGGCAATGCCCGGCGCTCCGGGGAATGCGGCGGTGAGCGTACGTTGGCCCGGTCATTATGTGAACACACCTCTGTGCCATCAGTGCTCCAGGGAAGCCGGCCGCCGCAGCGCGCAGAGGCCCGCTGCCCGGTATTATAGCACAAAAGCGGGCCGAGAACCTTGTGGTTTCCTTGCAATTTTGGCGCGAGGGGCGCGCGGGGCTGGCCGTGATGGTTGGAAGGNNATGGAAGGTTGTGTTGGTCATGGGCTATGGGCGGGGGGTACCAGACTCAAGCCAAGGTGGGCTGTGCATCAGGTGCGTCGCACGAACGGCACGTGCAACGCACCGGAGCCCTCCATCGGCGCGGCCGCCCGTTTGCCGGCAGGCGCGAAGCGTGCTATAATGGTTCCGGGTTCCGGGGCGAGCCGCCCGGGCCCAAACTTCCGAACGAGCCACCTGACCGGCCGCGCGGCCGGCGATTTCCAGGCAGTGGATCGCTGCCGTGCCGTTTCTCTTGGGCTCCCGGGGCGTGGGCCTGGCACCGTGGTTTTGCGGTGCGGGCGCACGCGTGGGAGAAGTGTGATGGATGGGGCAGGCTACATATTTCATGCGGGGCGGTGATCCTCCCGCCCTGTAACCCACGTTCGGTAAGAGAGATGGAGGAGAATAGAGTCCATGGCCAGAGATCGCGAGAGCCCCTGGTTGGTAATGCGGCGTTGTCTGGCCCTGGTACAGCGGCTGATCCGAGGGCCGGCAAACGGAGAAGAGCTGATCGCTTTTGTACGAAAGCACGTCGACGCACACGCCTATAGCGTCGATGCATCTGCGGCCCGGCGGGCCCTCAAGCGCGACCGGGAGCACCTCCGGAACGACCTGGGCGTCCAGTGGAGATACGAAGCGACTGCGGGCGTCTACTTGTTGACTTCCCTTGGCCGGCTGGAGCTCCTGAACCTGCCCGACGAACAGATAGCCGCCCTGGGACTGATCTACAGCACCTTCGAGGAGAACGAGTCGCCCCTGATACCGATCCGGCCCTTGCTGGACCAGATCACAGCCCTTTTGCCTGCCGAGCGCCGGGAGTCGCTGGCGCGCCAAAGCCAGACTGTCCGCGTTGAGATGGCCGAGTTGGACGCAAAGCCCATCCCTCTTGCGGTGTGGGATCGCGTGGCACAGGCCACGCGGCAGAGACGGCAACTCGGCTTTCACTATCACTCGCCGCGCCAGGCCGACCCGCGTCTTCGCTATTGGGTCGTGGCGCCAGTACAGGTCGGCTTCTACAGCGGCCACTGGTACCTGTATTGCTGGTCGGAGTGGTGGCGCGGCCCCGAAGGCGAGAACCACGAGCCTGCCTATCGCCGCCTGCGCCTGCAGTACATCGTCGACGACGATCGACTGGAGGTGCTGCCGACCCGCGTGGCCGTGGAGCACCGGCATCCACCTCGCTACCTGGTCCATTATCTGCTCAAACCGGACGTGGGTCGGGGCGACATCAGCCGCCATTTCGAGGAGATGCACGTGGAGCCGCAACCTGACGGCTCGGCGCTGGTCAGAGGCACTTGTAACGATGCGTGGGAGGCGGCGCGCATTCTGCTGAGCTATGGCGAAAACTGCATCGTCCTCGGCGGGGAGGAGATCAGAGCCGAGATGCGGCGCCGGGTGAAGGGCATGGCCGAGAATTATGGGTTTTCGAGCCGCTCGGAGGGGGTGGACCGCCCATGCGGTCCTGGTTATCTGATAGAATAAGACCAGACAACAAGGAGAAGGAGAAAGCGCGTGGAGATCATAACGCTGCCGGTCTGGTCACGGCTGGCGCCGGAGGAAGCGGTGCCGCCCGAAGTGCGCTCGCGGTGCCCTGTGGACATACGTTTGTCGTCACACCAATTGGAGACCTACAAAGCCCTGGTCGAAGGCAACGCCGACGTGATTTTTAACACGGCCATGACAGGCGACGGCAAGAGCCTGGCAGGCCAATTGCCCGTCTTGATCCACGACTGGCGCTCTCCGGTGTTGGCGATGTATCCCACCAACGAGTTGATCCGGGACCAGGAGAGCCAGTTGCGAGGCAGCCAGCAGAAGTGGAGGTCAGAGCTCACCTTCGGCACGCTGAACAGCCATGTTCTGGATGGCATGATGAGCGGGCGTGACGTCCGGCGAGGCGACGCCCTCATGGATGCTCTGCGCAACTGTGACGCCGTAATCACGAATCCCGATATCTTTCATCTCATCATGCACCAGTTCTATCTATGGCCCGAGGATGCAAGGGACAAGATCATCGGGCCGATGGTGCAAAAGTTCGGGCAGATGATCTTTGACGAGTTTCACATCTTTGACGTCGCCCAGGTGATCAGCGTCTTGAACGCGCTGCTCCTGCTCGACGAGATGAGTGGCAGCGCCCGGCGTCCTCGCTATTTGTTTCTATCGGCAACACCCGACAAGCTGATGCTCGAGTATCTCCAGCGCTCGGGGCTGAGCGTCCAGCAGATCGAGGGGTGTTACGAGCACTCGGAGGCCGAGCTCGAGCCGTCACAATGGCGGCGCATCCTTCACCGCACGACCATCCACTTCGAGCGCCTTCGCGCAGAAGAGTGGGTGGCTCAGCACCTGGACGACGTTCTGCTTCCCTTCTTCGAGGACCACAGACCGGGAGCCAAGGGGGCAATCATCGTCAACTCGGTGGCGGCCGCCAAACGCCTGGTGGCAACCCTGAAGCCGGCCTTTCAGGCGCGGGGCTTGACGGTGGAAGAGAACACGGGGTTCACATCACGGACGCGGCGGCAGGACTCGTATTCCGCCGACCTGCTGGTGGGCACCTCGACCGTCGACGTTGGCGTTGACTTTCAGATCAACCTGCTCGTTTTTGAAAGCCGGGATGCCGGCACATTTCTGCAGCGCCTGGGACGGTTGGGCCGGCACCAGGGATTTGAAAGGAACGGGACCTTCCACCCGTTCCAGGAGTTTGTCGCGTATGCCCTCGTACCACCCTGGATCGAAGAGGCATTCTTCCAGGGGCGCGATGGCTCCGCGCCACTGCTCGAACCAGGAAACACGGTGGATCGCGCTTTCCTTGGGGACGCGGTGCGTCAAGCCTATCCGCCGGTCGCTCGCTTCGATGCCTATGCCCGTCTTTGGGGCGCGCTGCAAACTGCCCGCATCATGTGCGGCCTGAATCACAAGACGATCTCGGAGGCGTACCGGGACACGAGGATGAGGCTCGGCCGCCGCTACGAGGAAACCTTTGGTATTCGCATACGCGCGGCCTATGGCCGCCGCAAAGAACTGGCAACGAGCCAGTTGTCGCTCCTGCAGGAGGCCGAATCCTTCCGGGGAGGCAGCCACTTTGTCTGCTGTGTCCTCGATCAAACCGAGACCGGGCGCGAGCGGTACAAAACCGCCGATCTGCTACAGATGGCAGCAAACGCCGACCTTGCCGTCCTGGAGGACTGGATGTTCTACGCTGCGGTAGAGAGAGATGGTCTGAGCAAGGGTGCGTTTGAGCGTTGGAATCCTCTGGCCTTTTTTGTACTGCGCGGTTGGCGGCCAGAGCGAGAAGACTATCGCTTCTGGCTGGACCAAGACATTCGCTCCTGGGGCGATGAGCGTTTCGGCAAGGCCATGGCGCTAAAGGGCTTCCGGCTGGATGCCGGCCTGCCCGGGATCAATGCTCTAAACAACCGCCTGGCACGCCGGGCGATCCCCGCGCTCCTGCTGGCGGGTGTGCGGCCCCGGGAAGTCATGCACCGCCTGAGGCTCCCTATGCTCTTTGCGCTTCACGCTTTTACCAGCCGTGACGGAGTCGAAGGATGTGTGGCCTTTGGGAGGGACGCGCTGCTCCTCGAAGCGCGGCTCGCCCAGAGCACGATGAAGGGCGGGGGAGGGGCCATTATATTGTGAATGTTCTCAGCAAGAGGGCCTCGTGCCCACACACAAAGAGGAGGTGACGATGGGCTTGGACGTAGAGCAGGCCGATGATTACGGCGAGGTATTCGAGGAAGAAGGCCAGGAGACAGCGGCGGAAGATGTGACGTTGTCCGAAGAGCCTCTGTTTGCGGCCCTGCTGCGCCGAGTCGTGGACGATATCTGGCCGGGAGACGGGACCATGGCCGAATTCGTCGGCTGTGTGGCCCAACCCCTGTCGGACGAACTGGCAGGCGTGGCGGCCAAAGGAGGGGACTTTGCGGCAGAGCGCCGGCTGGACGGACAAGACGTTGAGCGCTATGCCTGCGACCAGTCGCAGCGCGCCCACCTGATCAATGGGCTCTTTCCGGTGCTCCACGTGGCCCGTAGCCTCCGGGCATGGGGTTCGCCCCAGTTTCGCTGCTACGACGACACCACGCGGCGGCTGTTCATGGCGGGGTACGTCTTGCACGACTGGGTCAAGCTGCCCATGGTGGAGCAACGACTGCAGGCTGCCGGCTTTGGGCACGACCGGCCGGTGGGTCCCGCTCAGATGCCGTTGTTGGAGGGGATCCTGAGCGAATGGTGCACGAAGCTGGGCCTGGACCAGTTTCTGGCACCCGTGGGCGGAGCGGCCACGCGGCTGCATGATTTGCTCTATATCGCCTGCAACACTCAGACGCGCTGGGGAACTCTGCGCAACTTGAGCCTGCTGAACCGGCTGACCCTGGAGCGAGCGCAGCTCGACCTGGCCGAGCAGTTGAGCCGCCTCGCCGACCTGATAGCCTACGTGGCCCGGACGCCCCACGCAGCGACGAGCCATAGAACTGTGCAGTTGTTGATCGCTACCCTGAGCGGCGGAAAAGCCCGGCTCACGTGCCACCACCTGGCCGAGAACCGGGGCATACTCACCAACCTGATGCACAACGCGGCCCTGGCAGCCATGCAGGACAAGTACCGCGTGCCCTTGCTCTACGCTCCCAGCGGTGTCGTGTACCTTGAGCATACGGAGCTTGCCCCACCCTCACCTCAGCCTGCCGACGTTGCCGAAGCAACCATCGCCAGAATCGTCTCACTGGTGGGCACCAACTTGAGGCGCACGAGGAGCGGCTTCAGGCGCGACGGCAAGGGCCTGAAGTACGCCAAGTTCTACTGGCTGTTTTTCGACCTGCCCGACTTTGTTCGTCTCGGGGCGCAGGCGACGTTTGACATCATCCGTGAGAGCAAGGATCCGCGGGCGGGCAAGCGCTTTGCCAAGATGCGCGAGGGCGGCTGGCTGGACGCGGCCGTCGACCTGGACCTGCCCGACGACCTGCGGGTTGACCAACTGGCCGAGTGGTGCTACCTGGCGGAGCAGCAGGTTAAGGCCCAGGTCCGAGAGTTCGACACGGCGGGCTTTTTGCTGGCAGCCCTGGGCCTGGAGGACCTGCGAAGCACGTTCGACTCGGTGCCCCGCGACAGCCGGGCCGGCGGAGTGGGCTATCACTGGTACCTGGCCGCCGGGCACTATCTGAAGCGACACCCGGGCCTCGACCCGGGAGCATGGCGCCAACGGCTGGACTCTTTTGCCGGCCAACTCGTCCAGGCATTGCCCCAGGCACCCACGCGGGAGGGGCAGCCCACCGACTGGGACGACCTTCGAGAGTACATCGGGCAGGTCCTGACCCTGGGAACCGGGCGTGCGACGGCCCAGCGGGATCCCTTCGCTGCCGAGTTTCGGAGATACGCCAATGCCAAGCGCAAAGGTCGAGGCACAACCATGGTTTGCGCGCTATGCTCCTCGTCCCACCGGGTGGACAAGCAGCGAGAGGCGGCCGTGCTCTTTGCACCACAGGTGTACAGCAACAAGCAGCCGCTCCATGGCAGCGACGCATTGCGAAGCATATGCAGCATCTGTGGCCTGGAGCAGATGCTGCGCCAGAACCTGATGGTCCGGTCGGCGGCCTCGGGCCGTAATTTTGAAGGCCGGAGGATGCGCTACCTGTACTTCTACCCAACCTACTTTTTCACACCCGAGACCCTCGCCCTCCTGCGCCGCGCCTACCTCGGGTTGCGCCGCATCAGCTTCACCGAGCTGCGCCGCCAGTTGGTGGCCCGGGACGGCCTGGTTGACCTCTCGCCGGCCACGCTACAGCGCCTGGAGCCTTTGCTGTTGACCCCCGAAGAGGATCAGGACCCGGCCCTCGACCACTACGTCCGTTTTCACTTTCCGGAAACCGAGCCGGCGACCTTTTACTTCCTGGGCGTTCCACCACCGAGCTACGATGCCAGGGACGCTGAAGCGTGGGTGCATCCGGCATTCCTGGCGCTTCTCCTGCCCCTCTGCCTGGACGTCAAAGTCGTGGCAAGCGAAAGCCCGATCCCGCTGCTCCTGGAGGCGGACGAAATTGCCGAAACGGTCTTTTTGGATGGCCCCCACGCGGCCATCAACTATCTGACAGAGGGCCGGTCACGGATCAACATTGACCAGGTACTGCCGACCTTGCAGCGGCTGGCCGTGGCGTACCTCATCCATATCGATGCCCACAGCGGGATGGGGCGGGGCGGCTATGACTACCGCTGGCAGGATCTGCCGGCCCTGGCCCGCGACCTTGGCTCGCCCCTATCTGCCTTTCATTATCTGAAAAAGTGGCAGAGACGGACCAAGCGGGAGACTTTGCCGCCCGGCAAGGTGGACCAGTACCTCGATTATGTGACAAACTACTTGCAAGGAGGACAGGAGATGAGCCACGCAAGACAGTTGACGACACTGTACCGCCAGTTCTACCGCGTTCGTCCGGGGAGCTGGAGCGCATTCAACGTACTCCGGCCGTTGTCGCTCGCCGCGGACGTCGTGCTGAAGGCCGATCCCTCGCTGTTCGGCGATGACGAAGCATTGATCGAAGCGGTGTACGGCGAGCTGCGGGGACGCATCGAGGGTGCAGGCGATCAAAGACAGTTCTACTATCCCAAGGGTAGCACCGTCGCGAGCCGCGAACAGGCCATGCGCGCCTTCGCCGAATACTTTGTGAAGGACGTCTTCGGAGAATCACTGCGCGGCGACCGCAGCGCCCTTCGCGGAAAGCAGCTCAACCTGCTCAAGAATGCCTGCGAAGCGATCTATATTCAGATGCAAAACCAGGAGCGCAGTGCGGGCGAGAACGCGGCCGATGGCGAAAGACAGCCAGTAGAGATTGCACAGGAGGAATAAGAATGGAACCCCTTAAGAGCGATTGGTTCTTGAACCAAGTGCCCGGCAAGCCGATGGGACGTTACGCGCACATTGTCCTGTTGCGCGTAACCGACTCGTACCCGCTGTTCCAGACCGACGGCGAGCTGAACACCAGCCGCGTCCAGGCGGGTGTGCGCCACAGCGAGCTGATGACCAGGCTCGCCCTCTTCAAGCGCAAGCAATCGACCCCGGAGCGCCTGGTGGGCCGGGAGTTGCTGCGCCGCTACGGCTTCTTGAGCGGCGAACCGGCCGACGGCAAGGCATCGGCCGGCGCCGATGGCTTGCCGATCTGTGATTACAACGTCCAGTTCTGCACCCGCTGTCCCGACTGCATCACGTACGGCTTTGCCCTCGGCGATAGCGGCTCGGAAAAGTCCAAGGTGATCACCGACACGGCCTACTCGTTGACCTCCTACGACCACAGCCACGAGGCGTTCACGCTCAACGCGCCGTTCGAAGACGGTACCATGAGCCGCCACGGCACCGTGACCCCGCGCATCAACGAGCAGGATCACGTGCAGCCCCAGGTCATCTTCCCGGGCGTTGTCACCACGCGCGACCTGACCGAACCGCTGTTCCTGTACGTGCTCAACAACGTGCTCCGCACGCGGCGCTACGGCGCCCAGACGACACGCACGGGCCGCCTGCGCAACCAGATCCTGGGCATCGTCCTGGCCGATGGCGAGATCTTTTCCAACCTCCTCCTCACACAGCGGCTGTACGATTGCCTGAAGGATGCGGGTGCCATCCACCCGCCCGACCCGGTGAGCGTTGAAGCAGCGATGGAAGCAGCGGAGACACTTCTGCCGGAGCTGTTGCAAGAGGACAATGTGAGGGTCGACCAATTGCTGATGGGCGACGACCTGGCGGCCATGGTGCACAAGATGGCCGCCCGGGGCGGCGATGGCGAGGTACAGCAGCTACTGAGCCACGCGTTCGCCGACAGCAGCGCCTATCACGAGACGTGGATCGCCAAGCCAAAGAAAAAGTAGGAGGCAAGCATGCGCCTCTATCTGTGCCGGTTGACGTTTCACGAGAACCTGTTTTATAGTACGCGCGAGGTGGGACGGCTGTACGAAACCGGGCGATACCTGCACAACTATGCGCTGACGTATGCCCTCGGACTGGCGACCGCCCCTTACTTTCAGGGTCAGCAGGTACCGCGTTATGCGGACGAGCTGGCGGGCCTGAATGAGCAAGGGATTTATGTCACGCCGGCACGGGGCGTCTGGGTGCGCTACGAAATGGTCACGTTCAAGTACGCCGACAATGCCTACCACGTCAAAATGGTGCCGGGCAGTCGCAACGTCCCAAGCTACGGACGCGCCAAGGAGGTGGCGACGGGCAGCCAATTCGAGTTTGCCGTGCTGGCGAGGGACGGATTACGAATTCCCCGCTGGGTCCGAATGGGGCTCTGGCGCAGCAAGGCCCTGGTGCAATGCCTGGGCGAAGCCGAGGCGATGGCAACCGGCCGCGAGCAGCAGATCGCCAGCCTGCCGCTGAACCCGTTGGACGTTGAAGCAGATCTTCAGGTCTATGACCTGATTTCGATGCCGCCTTCCAGCCTCGTGGACAATGCACAACTGGCCACAGACTGGCTGGAGGCCGAGGTAGCAGGACGAAAAGTGCGGCTGCCGGAGGGGATGGCTTACCGTTTCCCCGTAGCCTGAACCGGCACGTACCTTGGGGACGGCAGGGGCTCCGCCAGGTGAAGGGGGTCAAGGTATCCCTCGACCTGGCGGGCCCCGCCGGGATGCCGCATAAATAGACCACACCGGGCTCCGGGCGCACGCATGGGGGCAGATGGACTGCCACCACGGCGGAGCCTGCCCGGACAACGGAGGAACGTCGATGCACAGCACAGATGAGCTGATCTATTCCATCGCCATCCAATTGTCGCCCACCCGCCCGGGCACCATCCGGGCCACGGTGGGGCACCAGGCCCACGCAGCGTTCTTGAGGACGGTGCGAGAGGCCGATCCCGCCCTGGCCGAGGTACTGCATCACCCCAGGCTTCAACAGCGGCCCTTTACCGTGTCGCCTCTCCTGGGCGTGGGCCAGGCCAGGGATGGCCAGGTGCGGGTCCACCCGGAGGAGACCTATACGCTGCGCTTCACGGTGTTGATGCAGCCCATTTTCGAGCAGTTTATGGGCCGCTTTCTGCGAGGCGAGCGGCCCGCATTGCGCCTGGGCCAGACGCTCTTTCTTATCAAAGAGATCCTGGCAACCCCTGATAGCTCTCCCTGGGCGGACTATACCTCCCTTGGCGCGCTATGGGAGAGCGCCGGGCAGCGGGCTGGCGAGCCGTTGATGCGGCTGGAGTTCCTGTCGCCCACAGCCTTTAGCTTCGGGCAGCGACCGTGGGGCAGGCTCGTACAGCCGCTGCCCGAGGCCCGGCTGGTATTCGGCAGCCTGGCCCGCACGTGGCGTGCTTTCGGAATCCCAGGCATCGCGCCCGAGCCCCGGGCTGTGGAAGCGTACGCGGAGGAGAACGTCGCCATCCAGCGCCTGGAGGGGCTGGAAACGCACATGCTCCACTATGGGCGCTATCCACAGCTAGGCTTTGTTGGCCGCGTCACCTTTCGGGTCATGGATCGAAGCCCGGAATCCGCGGCCTGGCGGCACACGCTCCATGCTCTGGCAGCGTTTGCCTTTTACGCGGGGGTCGGCTACAAGACTGCTATGGGCATGGGGCAATGCCGGCAATGCTGGAATGGGCCTGGAGGTCCGAAGGCCGATGACACCCTGGACTGATAGGCCCCTGGAGATGCCCGACTTCTTGCCCCTTTCCTACCTCAACCAGCTTGAGTATTGCGAGCGGCGGTTCTGGCTTATGTTTGTCCTCGGCGAGATGGAGATCAATGCTCCCGTGCTGGAGGGTACTTTGCAGCACGAGCGGGTGCACACCGCAGGCCGGGAGCGGGAAGGAATGGAAATCAGGCAGCGGCGAGTGTACGTCTACTCGCAAAGGCTGCGGCTTGCCGGCTTTGTCGATCTTCTGGAAGAGCAAGAGGGGCGCCTCGTGCCGGTGGAATACAAGCGTGGCAAGATGGGCCGCTGGCTAAACGACCACGTACAGCTCTGCGCCCAGGCCCTTTGCCTGGAGGAGCAAACCGGCCGAACCGTGGCCGAGGGCGCGATTTTTTACTTTCGCTCCCAGCGCAGGTTGAAGGTACCCCTGACAACCGAACTGCGAGCCCAAACCGAAGCGAGCGTGGCCCGGGCCTTTGCCCTCCTGGAGAACGGCGAAATGCCGGCACCGGAGCAGCCGATGCCCAAGTGTCACGACTGCAGCCTGGAACCCGTGTGTCTGCCGCGAGAAGTGAGGGCTTTGAGGAAAGGGATGCCGTGATAGAAGTGAGGGTTGCCGGCTGCGCGATTGAGGCTGCTTTATGGGAGCAGGCGAAAGCGATTCTACGCAAGACAGGGAGACACTGAGCATGGCCACGTTGTATCTAACAGAAGAACGGGCATTTGTGCGCAAGGATGGCGACACCCTCGTGGTGCAGATCCCGGCCGACAAGAAGAAGGGCACCGAAAAGCGCCATGTGCGGGTGCCCCTCGTCAAGGTCGATCAAGTCGTCGTGCTGGGCGAGAGCACGATCAGTACTCCAGCCCTGCTGGCCCTCCTGGAGTGCAAAGTGGAAGTGTGCTACTGCTCGTGGCACGGGCAGTTCCGAGGGCGGCTGGCGTCGGGTTTCGCCAAGAACTCGCTGCTGCGCATTGCTCAACATCGGGCGCACGGCGACCCGGGCCAGTCGCTCGCATTGGCCAAGGCTTTTGTACGCGGCAAACTGGCGAATCAGCGGACGCTCCTTCTGCGCAGCAACCGTAAGCGCGAAGAGGAGCAGGTGAGCCGCGCGGCAAGCACAATCAAGGGCGTGCTCGAGGAACTGGATGGTCTGGAGCCCGACGCCGGGCCGCCGAATCCGTCGGTACCCCAGGCCGGTAGCGCCATTGGGCGGCTCCTGGGCCTGGAGGGGGCGGCGGGGGCAGCCTATTTCGGCGCTTTTTCGCACCTTCTGGCCCAAGACCTGGGATTCCGGCGCCGGATCAAGCGCCCACCAACCGATCCGGTAAACGCCCTGCTGTCGTATGGATACGTGCTACTCACAAACAAGGTTGCCTCGGCCCTACAACTGGTGGGCCTCGATCCGTACGTGGGTTTTCTGCACTCGTCCCAGTATGGCAAGCCGGCGCTGGCGCTGGATCTCCTGGAAGAGCTGCGACCTGTCATCGTCGATTCAGTGGTGCTAACGGTAATCAACAATCGGATTCTGCGGGAGACAGACTTTGAGGAGCAGATGGGCGCCTACCGGCTGAAAGAGGCGGCGAGGAGAACCTTCTTGATCAAGTTCGAGGAGCGATTGGAGACCGAAATCCAGCATCCGCGCTTTCGCTACAAAGCCAGTTACAAGAAGTGCATCGAACTGCAGGCGCGGCTCCTGGCCAAGGCATTGACAGGCGAGATCCGCCAATACCCGCCCTTGCTGATACGCTGACGAGTGGCCGAGGTTGGGAAGAGATGGCAGGGAGCAAGAAGGACACGGCTTTTTACGTTGTTGCGTACGACATCCCAGATGATCGGAGGCGCACGAAAGTACACAAGGCCTTGTCGGGCTTTGGGCAGTGGACGCAGTACAGTCTTTTCGAGTGCTTCTTGTCATCCAAGGAGCGCGTTGTATTACGAGACAAGCTGGACCGGTTGCTGAAGCCGGACGAGGACAGCGTGCGCTTTTATCCGCTGTGTGAAGCCTGCCTGGCCAAGGTTCGGACAGTGGGAAGTCCAAAGCCAGAGGAGCAGCGCGTCTTTGTGGTCTAGGGCAAAACGTGGTATAGTGGGCAGCGGCGGTTTGCGAGCAGTGGAGCAGGTTCGGTCCAACGCGGTCGCGCTCGCATGGCAAAGGACCAGAAAGTGGTCGAAAGAGTACGCGGGTGCGCCCTGGCCGAGCTTGATCACAGACTGTTGCCCAGCGCTCGCAAGTGCCCGCCACAAGGCGTGGGTGCCAATGGATTTAGTGCAATTCTATGTCATCCCGCTCGCTTGTCACGTCCAGGATCCGTCCAAACCGAGATGCGCGAGCGCAAGGGAAGGTGCGGTCTCAAAGGCCAGAATTCCGAGCGTGGAATTGAAACCCTGCGGTTGGTGGGTGAATAGCCCAAGGCGAGAGCGTCTCAAAGGCCAGAATTCCGAGCGTGGAATTGAAACATCAAGGCTAACCGCCAGTACGTGAAGAGCGAGCTGAGGTCTCAAAGGCCAGAATTCCGAGCGTGGAATTGAAACATGCAGCCAGGCAACGTCGAATTGCGCCGCGACCTTGTCTCAAAGGCCAGAATTCCGAGCGTGGAATTGAAACCCGACGAGTAACAAACGTTGCAGCGATGATAATGTTTGTCTCAAAGGCCAGAATTCCGAGCGTGGAATTGAAACCGCGTAAAGTCCGACAGATCCTTGACCGCCGTCTCCTGTCTCAAAGGCCAGAATTCCGAGCGTGGAATTGAAACTGCCGCGAACCGCACGGCGGCAATCGGCTACAACTGAGTCTCAAAGGCCAGAATTCCGAGCGTGGAATTGAAACGAGAGCAAGTTGCACGGGAAAACGGCCGTGCAGGAGTCTCAAAGGCCAGAATTCCGAGCGTGGAATTGAAACGAGTACCTGGTGCAGCCGTGGCTGAAGCCGGAGCACAGTCTCAAAGGCCAGAATTCCGAGCGTGGAATTGAAACTGGATCTCGGCGCCGTGGCGTTGGTGGGCACGCAACAGTCTCAAAGGCCAGAATTCCGAGCGTGGAATTGAAACAACTCGCATCATCCCCTCCTCAAAACAGCTCCAACTGGTCTCAAAGGCCAGAATTCCGAGCGTGGAATTGAAACCCGGCAGGAGGTCAGCCGGGCCGAGGCCCTGCCGGGTCTCAAAGGCCAGAATTCCGAGCGTGGAATTGAAACACTGCCGCGGCATCCCGGGCGCTGTCGACGCCCTTCGTCTCAAAGGCCAGAATTCCGAGCGTGGAATTGAAACTGGATGTGCTGGGGCCGGCCCGGGCATGATACCACAGTCTCAAAGGCCAGAATTCCGAGCGTGGAATTGAAACTTCCCGGGACACCTTGGCCATGGCCGCGGCATAGTCGTCTCAAAGGCCAGAATTCCGAGCGTGGAATTGAAACCGGCGTCTTCATTCCTCTTCCCTCCAAATAGGATACGTCTCAAAGGCCAGAATTCCGAGCGTGGAATTGAAACTACGTCTCAGGCCCCCGGGCCTGGGTCAGCACGGCGGTCTCAAAGGCCAGAATTCCGAGCGTGGAATTGAAACTCGGATGATCGATGCCGTGGCTATCTGCGTCCAGGGATGTCTCAAAGGCCAGAATTCCGAGCGTGGAATTGAAACACGACGATTGGGGTTGAGCCGGTCAGGCGCGACCTGGTCTCAAAGGCCAGAATTCCGAGCGTGGAATTGAAACTTTGATCTGGACAGCCGTGGAGCTGATGGCCACGTGGTCTCAAAGGCCAGAATTCCGAGCGTGGAATTGAAACCTGGGCGAATTGGAAGGGAGGGAGATCCTCTTCGACCGGTCTCAAAGGCCAGAATTCCGAGCGTGGAATTGAAACTTCCTGAACGGGGAGGACGTGCCGGCGGAGGCCATGGTCTCAAAGGCCAGAATTCCGAGCGTGGAATTGAAACAGCACGGCGGTCAAATCGACCAGGTCGGTCTGGGACGGTCTCAAAGGCCAGAATTCCGAGCGTGGAATTGAAACCGGTACAAATCCGACAGGACCGCCAGCCCCGTCGGCGTCTCAAAGGCCAGAATTCCGAGCGTGGAATTGAAACTGTAAGGCCGGAGCCACCAGAGCGCAACTCATGGGTCTCAAAGGCCAGAATTCCGAGCGTGGAATTGAAACCGCCGCGATGGTCGCGTGCCGCGCGGCATCGGCGATTGTCTCAAAGGCCAGAATTCCGAGCGTGGAATTGAAACCACCATCGACAGCGCCGACATGGCCGGGTGGACGCCGGTCTCAAAGGCCAGAATTCCGAGCGTGGAATTGAAACCCGGCGCTTTTTCAGTCCGTCCCAGTCGATGGCGTTGTCTCAAAGGCCAGAATTCCGAGCGTGGAATTGAAACCGTGGAATACGTGGCCCTTGACGACCCGCCCATCGGGTCTCAAAGGCCAGAATTCCGAGCGTGGAATTGAAACCGGATCCCGGTGATGCCCCGGAGGCGGGGATGGACGTCGTCTCAAAGGCCAGAATTCCGAGCGTGGAATTGAAACCGGTCCCTATCACGTCGAGCATGTAGCTCGGCTGGCTGGTCTCAAAGGCCAGAATTCCGAGCGTGGAATTGAAACTGCACGGCCCAGGCATCCACGACGCGCACCTTGTGCGTCTCAAAGGCCAGAATTCCGAGCGTGGAATTGAAACTCCGTACAGCGACGCATCCGATACGGCTGACCTCGGTCTCAAAGGCCAGAATTCCGAGCGTGGAATTGAAACATTGGGATCATCGGCCGGGATCTCCGCTACGACCTGGTCTCAAAGGCCAGAATTCCGAGCGTGGAATTGAAACTGCTGCTTGGGTGGGCGCCGGAGATTTCGCCTGCTGCGGTCTCAAAGGCCAGAATTCCGAGCGTGGAATTGAAACTGCACCAGGGGCAGGCCCTTCAGCCGGCCGACGAACGTCTCAAAGGCCAGAATTCCGAGCGTGGAATTGAAACTGGAGTGAAGATAGACTATGCCTTCCAGTCCGGCCGTGGTCTCAAAGGCCAGAATTCCGAGCGTGGAATTGAAACAATACAAACAGCTCGATCTCGAGCATCGGGCCGTGATGTCTCAAAGGCCAGAATTCCGAGCGTGGAATTGAAACCTCGATGGCCGCCTCGAAATCCAGGCTATTCTTGAAGTCTCAAAGGCCAGAATTCCGAGCGTGGAATTGAAACGGCGGAAATCTGCACTCCCAGGTGCTCCACCAGCCCGGGTCTCAAAGGCCAGAATTCCGAGCGTGGAATTGAAACCCCACCTGGACGTCGCAGTACGCCGAGACGTTATTCGTCTCAAAGGCCAGAATTCCGAGCGTGGAATTGAAACCGCTTCCAGGAGGCTTACGAGGCAACTCCTTCCAACAGGTCTCAAAGGCCAGAATTCCGAGCGTGGAATTGAAACCTTGCACCAGCCGCCATGCTCCGCATGCCGGTAGGAAGTCTCAAAGGCCAGAATTCCGAGCGTGGAATTGAAACCACTGGCTTTGCACCTTAAAAAGAGAAGGGGCCAGAGGTCTCAAAGGCCAGAATTCCGAGCGTGGAATTGAAACACGTGATGTTCGGCGGCCAGCTCGCAGGCGTGATACGTCTCAAAGGCCAGAATTCCGAGCGTGGAATTGAAACTCTGACGGCGCTGCGCCAGAGGAGCTACTCGTGGCAGTCTCAAAGGCCAGAATTCCGAGCGTGGAATTGAAACTGACCGCATCAAGAATGCGGTGCAGGGTGTCATTGAGTCTCAAAGGCCAGAATTCCGAGCGTGGAATTGAAACCGCCATCGAGTACTTGCGAAACAACGGGGATATCTACAGTCTCAAAGGCCAGAATTCCGAGCGTGGAATTGAAACCCCGCCAGCGCCCCGGCCAGTGCCGGCAATATCTCATGTCTCAAAGGCCAGAATTCCGAGCGTGGAATTGAAACCGCAACAACAACGACGGAGCCTGGCCGGCATTTTACGGTCTCAAAGGCCAGAATTCCGAGCGTGGAATTGAAACCGGTGCAGGCCGTGTGGTCCGAGATCGCGGATCCGGGTCTCAAAGGCCAGAATTCCGAGCGTGGAATTGAAACGTAAAGGGCGCCCAACTCCCGCGCCGGGCGCAAAAGGGTCTCAAAGGCCAGAATTCCGAGCGTGGAATTGAAACCACGTTCACGGTGGCCGATTTCGCCGAGTGCAACCCGGTCTCAAAGGCCAGAATTCCGAGCGTGGAATTGAAACTGCTGCCTGTCATACCCGAGACGGGCGGCCGGGGCATGTCTCAAAGGCCAGAATTCCGAGCGTGGAATTGAAACAGCACCGAGCCGAACAGGGTATCGAGCCCGGGTAGAGTCTCAAAGGCCAGAATTCCGAGCGTGGAATTGAAACAACAACTTTCACCGCCTCGTGATCATCATCCACCCGGTCTCAAAGGCCAGAATTCCGAGCGTGGAATTGAAACGATACGCGCCGAGTTGACGGGGCTTGGACTGCCCCGGTCTCAAAGGCCAGAATTCCGAGCGTGGAATTGAAACAAGAACAACCGCAGCAATCGTGTGATGCGCGCCCTCAGTCTCAAAGGCCAGAATTCCGAGCGTGGAATTGAAACATGACCCGCTCCTGGCGCCGGGCAACGCGCAAGACGTGGTCTCAAAGGCCAGAATTCCGAGCGTGGAATTGAAACAACGCGTTCCTGGATCTAGGCTGGCCGACCAACCGGGTCTCAAAGGCCAGAATTCCGAGCGTGGAATTGAAACTGGACGGATCCAGATAGAGAGCGAGAAGGTCGACTATAGTCTCAAAGGCCAGAATTCCGAGCGTGGAATTGAAACTCCCCCCACGTAAGGGTAGATGTTGGCCGACTCTTCCGTCTCAAAGGCCAGAATTCCGAGCGTGGAATTGAAACTGAAGTGGAAGTGACCTTCAGCACCCGAAAGGCCGGGTCTCAAAGGCCAGAATTCCGAGCGTGGAATTGAAACTTGCGCGTACATGATGCGCCAGTACCCGGCGCGGGGTCTCAAAGGCCAGAATTCCGAGCGTGGAATTGAAACGTCAGGCCGTATCAGGATACCCATCCGTCCACCAATGTCTCAAAGGCCAGAATTCCGAGCGTGGAATTGAAACTGACCATACCGAGCCCTGCCCGACTTGCAGCAACGAAGTCTCAAAGGCCAGAATTCCGAGCGTGGAATTGAAACTTGAGAACCCTCGCTTTGGCGCGACCGTCTTCCGGCGGTCTCAAAGGCCAGAATTCCGAGCGTGGAATTGAAACGTTTCAAGCTGCCCGATGGCCTTGCTGTTATCGACGGTCTCAAAGGCCAGAATTCCGAGCGTGGAATTGAAACTTCATCGGTCAAGCTCCTTTCCACTTGTAGACTAGAGTCTCAAAGGCCAGAATTCCGAGCGTGGAATTGAAACCACGGCCTCATTGTCGCCCACGTAATCGAGCGTGCTAGTCTCAAAGGCCAGAATTCCGAGCGTGGAATTGAAACACGGTGAGCGCCGATGGGACCATTGGCGCCGGGCCAAGTCTCAAAGGCCAGAATTCCGAGCGTGGAATTGAAACCGTCGATACCGCGTCGTCCAGCGTCGTCCCCAGCGTGGTCTCAAAGGCCAGAATTCCGAGCGTGGAATTGAAACCTGGCCAGAGGGCCTTGAACTTCTCGATGGCTCCCAGTCTCAAAGGCCAGAATTCCGAGCGTGGAATTGAAACAACAACTCGATAGCATCCCGGGCAAAGGTGGGCCAGGTCTCAAAGGCCAGAATTCCGAGCGTGGAATTGAAACTTGGCTGCTGGCACCGCCGGGTAAGCGCATTGCGGTGTCTCAAAGGCCAGAATTCCGAGCGTGGAATTGAAACACCGGGATTCCACCTCGCGGCGGCTGACCAGGCGCCGTGTCTCAAAGGCCAGAATTCCGAGCGTGGAATTGAAACCGGCGATAGAGTAGGGCGCTGCCTACCATTGCCCCCGGTCTCAAAGGCCAGAATTCCGAGCGTGGAATTGAAACAAAAATAACGGCCCTCACCCATCCCTCGCAAGTCATGTCTCAAAGGCCAGAATTCCGAGCGTGGAATTGAAACCCGGCGCCTGCGATGCGAAGGGCAAAGTTGGCAATCTGTCTCAAAGGCCAGAATTCCGAGCGTGGAATTGAAACAACCGACTTATCCAGGATGTGTGGCGCGTCCATGAGGTCTCAAAGGCCAGAATTCCGAGCGTGGAATTGAAACCCAGATCCGCCTGGCCGGTGGGGCTGTGCCCGGCGCGGTCTCAAAGGCCAGAATTCCGAGCGTGGAATTGAAACGGGAAAAGTTGGTCACAGAGCGAACGTGCCGCCACTAGGCTCAAAGGCCAGAATTCCGAGCGTGGAATTGAAACTGTCCAGTCGCTGTGGATCCACTACGCCTGGCACCTCGTCTCAAAGGCCAGAATTCCGAGCGTGGAATTGAAACTATTCCCACGGCAAGGACGGCGGGCCGCACCGCACGGTCTCAAAGGCCAGAATTCCGAGCGTGGAATTGAAACTGCCCCGACTGCCTGCGGGCGGCGCTTGCACTGGCGGAGTCTCAAAGGCCAGAATTCCGAGCGTGGAATTGAAACCATGATACCGTACACGCTCCATTCGTGGAATCGTCGTCTCAAAGGCCAGAATTCCGAGCGTGGAATTGAAACTGCCCGCTCCGCCTCGCGCCGCACGATGTCGCGGTCCACCTGGCTCAGTCTCAAAGGCCAGAATTCCGAGCGTGGAATTGAAACATGAACCCGGCAATAACCGCCATGATGGCGCTGACGAGTCTCAAAGGCCAGAATTCCGAGCGTGGAATTGAAACTGGCGCGGCAGTACATGGCCGACGAGACGGAGGTGGGTCTCAAAGGCCAGAATTCCGAGCGTGGAATTGAAACAGCACATTCAAGGGCTACGCCCAGGCATCGGCCGACACGGTCTCAAAGGCCAGAATTCCGAGCGTGGAATTGAAACTGTATCCACGGTGACCGATACCGGCCTGCCGTGGTGTCTCAAAGGCCAGAATTCCGAGCGTGGAATTGAAACCACAACGGAGGCTGGTCAGACCAACCTTCGGCTGTATTGTCTCAAAGGCCAGAATTCCGAGCGTGGAATTGAAACTACACCGTACCCTCCGGTGTCGGTGTTGTATCGTTTGTCTCAAAGGCCAGAATTCCGAGCGTGGAATTGAAACCCGCAGGCCAGTCTGCATCCGCAGCATAAGGCACCTGGTCTCAAAGGCCAGAATTCCGAGCGTGGAATTGAAACAGCCGGTTTGGTTGGTTCGGCGTTGTGAGGGTCCGCGTCTCAAAGGCCAGAATTCCGAGCGTGGAATTGAAACCGCAGTATGATACAATGGAGCGCAGGGGGGGGTGAAGTCTCAAAGGCCAGAATTCCGAGCGTGGAATTGAAACCTACCACCAGGCCGCGTGTTCCCGTCCATGCGCCTTGGTCTCAAAGGCCAGAATTCCGAGCGTGGAATTGAAACCGCGCTCACGTCCCAGACATAGCCCTTGCCGTCCTTGTCTCAAAGGCCAGAATTCCGAGCGTGGAATTGAAACCTTTGTGGCCGACGAGGCGAAGGGCGACGCGGAAGGTCTCAAAGGCCAGAATTCCGAGCGTGGAATTGAAACGGGCCAGTTCAGGGACTTGCAATCGGGCCTGACGCGGTCTCAAAGGCCAGAATTCCGAGCGTGGAATTGAAACTCAAGAAACGTGCTTTTCCCGTTGGCGCCCATACCAGTCTCAAAGGCCAGAATTCCGAGCGTGGAATTGAAACTTCGGCAGCCAGGAGTACACGAACAAAAAATCTGAAGTCTCAAAGGCCAGAATTCCGAGCGTGGAATTGAAACATTCAAGTATGCCCTGTCGGGCGACTGGTTCATCAGGGTCTCAAAGGCCAGAATTCCGAGCGTGGAATTGAAACCTCCTTTCAGGTAGTCCAGAATCGTCTCGCTTGCTTGTCTCAAAGGCCAGAATTCCGAGCGTGGAATTGAAACCATCCTCCTTAGAAGTGTAATTCGCCCAGTAGCAGGAGTCTCAAAGGCCAGAATTCCGAGCGTGGAATTGAAACCGGTCCTCATATGCCTGTTCAAGCCAGTCATCGGCGTCTCAAAGGCCAGAATTCCGAGCGTGGAATTGAAACTTGGCTGGTGGGTGCCTGGGGCCTGCCCGCCGTTGGGTCTCAAAGGCCAGAATTCCGAGCGTGGAATTGAAACTTCCGAGAAGGTCCAACGGGTTTACGATTTGTCGGGGTCTCAAAGGCCAGAATTCCGAGCGTGGAATTGAAACAAATCCATCGTAGCCATCCGAGCCGCACCGCTCGAAGGTCTCAAAGGCCAGAATTCCGAGCGTGGAATTGAAACCAACATCGACAGCGCCGACATGGCGGCCTGGACGCCGGGTCTCAAAGGCCAGAATTCCGAGCGTGGAATTGAAACTCGGGATGGGTGGCAACAATCCGGCTCGGCGCAAAACGGTCTCAAAGGCCAGAATTCCGAGCGTGGAATTGAAACGACAAACTCCAGTGGTGCACGGAGACGGGTATTGCTGTCTCAAAGGCCAGAATTCCGAGCGTGGAATTGAAACTCGATTAGACGGCTGAATGGAGGGGGATATGAATTGGTCTCAAAGGCCAGAATTCCGAGCGTGGAATTGAAACCTCTAGCACCCACCGCTGCCCGGGCGGTGGCCACCGTGCAGCCCCAGCTAGAATTCCGAGCGTGGAATTGAAACCTCTAGCACCTGCACCTGTGGCAAGCGCATCAAGGCGTCTCAAAGGCCAGAATTCCGAGCGTGGAATTGAAACTGTATGTTGTGCGAGACGGCCTACCTGCCCCTGGTAGTCTCAAAGGCCAGAATTCCGAGCGTGGAATTGAAACAACAATCAGATGGACAGCTGGTACGCCGCCATGAAGGTCTCAAAGGCCAGAATTCCGAGCGTGGAGGGAAGGACAAGTCACGACTGGTTACGCAATGGTTACGAAAAAGCGTAACCAGTCAAATCACTGGTTACGCTGAGTGAGTTGTGTCTGTTGTGTCACGGTGGTATGGTCGCAGCAAGCGTAACCGGTCAAATCACTGGTTACGCCGGCACAAGGATGTAAACGCACGAAACCTGGACGCTACTGCAATCGACAAGAAACCGATTGTTGTAGGATGTTATCGAGCGCTTTGTGCCGGACCGTGGCGTATAGCCGGCTTGGGGACAGGGGAGGGGCATTCTGAATACGGACCGTCATTCGCTTTGCAGCGCTCGTTCTGAGCGATACCGACGTTGGAGCCTGACAGGTGATTCTCGTCGAGAAGGGATGTTGCACGGTCCATCTTTGCTCGATTGGTGCTGCGTGGTCTTGGGGGCAACTCAGCCCTCTCGGCGCTCTACCCGGCATACTGCACGCTGCTGGATAATCGTCGTGAAGCCATCGTTGCCCTTTCGGAGGCGAGCTCGCCTGACCGCATCAAGTCTCGGATCGAGATCCTGGTCATCGAGCAGGATGATGGAGTTCGAGATCTAGCAGAGAGGAGCGCATCGTAGCTGAGCAGGATGCTTCAGGTGACGGGTTCTTTCCTGGTTTCTGCCTGCTTCTGTGTTAATCAGCGCCTTATCTGCGATGATGGAAACGTAGCCAGTGATTTGAGTGGTTACGCATTCGAGCACCTTACCAAACCCAAGCAGGGGACTGGCTACGCTCAACCATAACCAGTGATCTGACTTGTTACGACCTGGAACGCTTGGCCGAGAGCCACAGAAGGACTGGTTACGGTTTTTCGTAACCAGTGAAATCACTTGTCTTTCCCTCTTCGCAGAGGATACTGAAACCTCCGTTGTTTTCCCCATCCGTTGTTCTGCCACCCAGTTGCACCAGAGGCTCGATCCGCGGAGGATACTGAAACACGGGGCGGCGGCAAGCGCCGCCCCTACGTGACCGGCTGTTGCGGAAGGCGCCATGCGCCTCCCCCTCCCCTCGCAGGGGAGGGGGCCGGGGGGAGAGGTCACAGCAAGGAGCCTCCCCGGGTCGATCCCGGGGAGGCTCCCGCGCTTCGTTCACTCGAATGTCGCGAATCCGGGGCGCGCCTCGCTACTCGGCGGACGTGAGGCAGTACACGGGCACGTCGATCGTGATCCGCTTGGCCGTGTAGACGCCCTCCAGCACCTTGCCGTGGACGTTCACGTAATCGTCCACCATGACGTCAGCCAGGGAGGCAGGTACGCTCCCCTCCTCGGTCCACTGCATGTACTTTGTGTCCTCGTCCACCAGCAGGGTCAGCTCCAGCCCCACATAGTCCTTCACGTTGCGGTTGCCGGCGTGCACCAGGACGGTGATCGAGTCCTCGCCCACGGCCGTGACGGCGCCCACCAGGCTAAAGATCGTGTTCGACGTTCGCCACCGAAACTGCTCCACCGGCTTGCTCTGCATCTCCCCCGGGCCGTTGCTCGCCCTGTCGGCGAGGACCGGGGTTGCGGCCATTGCCAGGAGCACCGCTACCAACACCAAAGCCCATCCTTTGTTTCTCATTCCCGAACTCCTTTCCCTGTGCAGAATGTCGTTCGCACTCGATCCGCCCCGGATTGACGGTGCATGGGATATGACTGCGACAGCCCCACGCACTATCTAGACGGAACGCGACGGAAAAGGTTACGGGTGGGGATGGGCGGCGCGGGCCGCCGGCTCAACCCACGCCCGCCAGGGCCTGCTCCAGGTCGGCGATGAGGTCGGCGGCGTCCTCGATGCCCAGGGCATAGCGAGCCAGGCTGTCGGCCAGGCCGGCCGCGCGGCTCTCGGCGGGATCGAGGGCAAAGAGGCGCGAAGGCTGCTCGACGATGCTCTCCACGCCGCCCAGCGTCGGGCCGATGTAGGGCAGGCGCAGTCGGTCGACGAACCGCCCCGCCGCCTCAAGGTCGCCGTCCAGCTCAAAGCTGACCACGCCGCCAGAGCCGGCCATCTGGCGGCAGGCCACGTCGTGGTCGGGATGTCCGGGCAGGCCCGGATAGTGGACGCGGCGCACGGCCGGATGGCCGGCCAGGAAGCGGGCCACCGCCAGGCCGTTCTCGTTCTGCCGCGCCACGCGCAGGGCCAGGGTCTTCAGGCCGCGGATGAGCAGGTAGGCGTCGTGGGGATTGCTGATGCCGCCCATGACGCCCCGCGCCTTTTCCAGGCGGTCCAGGAGCCGGCGCGGCCCGGCGACGACGCCGGCCAGCAGGTCGTTGTGGCCGCCCAGGTACTTGGTCGCGCTGTGGATGACCAGGTCGGCGCCCAGGGCCAGGGGCCGCAGGTTGAGGGGGGTGGCAAAGGTGCTGTCCACCACGGTCAGGGCGCCGCAGCCCCGCGCCACGTCGGCCACGCGGGCCAGGTCGACCACGCGCAGGTAGGGGTTGGTCGGCAGCTCGCAAAAGACCAGGCGCGTCTCGGGGCGCACCAGGCCGGGCAGCGCGGCCGCCTCGGCGGCGGGCAGCAGCGTGGTCTCGATGCCCCACCGCTGCAAGAAGGTGAGGGCAAACTCGCGGGTGCGGTGATAGCAGTCGCGGATGAGCACCAGGTGGTCGCCGGCCGACAGGAGCGTGGCCATGGTGGTGGTGATGGCCGCCATGCCGCTGGCAAAGAGGAGGGCACCCTCCGCGCCCTCCAGGGCGGCCAGCTTGGCCTCGGCCACGGCCTGGGTGGGGTTGCTGTAGCGGCCGTACTCGTCGCGCACCGGCCCGTCGCCGGCGGCCTTGGCCTGCATGAAGGCCACGATCTCGGCCGTGTCCCGAAAGGTGTAGGTCGAAGTCTGCAGGATGGGCGTCGCCAGGGCGCCGTAGGGCTTGGGCCTGGCCTCGCCGGCGTGCACCGCCTGGGTCGAACTGCCGTCGTTCATGTGTGTCTCCTCTCTGTGATCGGCTCCTGGGCGGATGGCTCACGGGAGAGGCGACACGGAGAGACAAAAGAGCCTCTCCTGCGGGCTGTGCCAGTCGAAGAGGCTCTGCGAATTCGGCTTTGCTCTCATCTTCCAGATCCCGCCGCGGGTCTGCCGGAGTTGGCACCATGGCTGCACGAGCACCCTGGTTGCCGAGGTTTCAAAGGGCCGGTCCCTCCACCTCTCTTGATGAGCCGGTCTCATCCAGTGCTATTCAATTGGCCGCGATGATACCACAAGCGGCAAGGGCTGTCAAATGGCGCGGGCCGGGGGCGTGCGCTCAGCCGCCGGCCTGCAGCAGGGCGTACTCCAGGCTGTCGGCCAGGGCCTGCCAACTGGCCTCGATGATGTTGGGCGAGCTGCCGACGGTGCTCCACGCCCGCTCGCCGTCGGACGAGTCGATGAGCACCCGCGTCAGGGCGCCCGTCCCCGCCTCGCCGTCGAGGATGCGCACCTTGTAGTCAGTCAGGTGCACGCCGGCCAGGGCGGGGTAGAAGGGCAACAGCGCCTTGCGCACGGCGGCGTCCAGGGCGTTGACCGGCCCGTTGCCGTCGGCGGCGGTGTGGATGACCTCGGCGCCGACGCGCACCTTGACGGTGGCCTCGGCGGCCATGGCGCCCCGGCCCGTGCCGTTGGGCTCCCCCGGCGCGTGGCCGTCGCGGATCAGGACGTGAAAGTCCAGCAGCTCGAAGGGCGGCCGGTAGCCCGAACGGTTGCGGCGGATGAGCAGCTCCAGCGAGCCCTCGGCGCCCTCGAACTGGAAGCCGCGGCTCTCCAGGGCCTTGATCTGCTCCAGCACCTGGCGGGCATCGTCGCCGCCCGGCGCGAGGCCGAGGCCCAGCTCGCGCACCTTGTAGGCCACGTTGCCCTTGCCCGCCAGCTCGGAGACGACGACCCGGCTGTGGTTGCCGACCAGGGCGGGGTCGACGTGCTGGTAGCTGGCCTCGCACTTGAGGAGGGCGTCGACGTGCACCCCGCCCTTGTGGGCAAAGGCGCTGCGCCCCACGTAGGGCTGGCGCGGAAAGGGGCTCAGGTTCGCCAGCTCGCTCACCGTCCGCGACACCTCGGTCAGGGCGGCGAGCTGCTCGCTGCCCACGACGCCGCGGCCCATCTTGAGGGCCAGGGTGGGGATGATGGAGCACAGGTTGGCGTTGCCGCAGCGCTCGCCGTAGCCGTTGATGGTGCCCTGGACGTGGACCGCCCCCTGCTCGACGGCGGCCAGCGAGTTGGCCACGGCCAGGTCGGCGTCGTTGTGGGCGTGGATGCCCAGGGGCANNGGCCTCGGCGACGGTCGAGGGCAGGCTGCCGCCGTTGGTGTCGCACAACACCAGGACGGCGGCGCCCGCCTCGGAGGCGGCGGCCAGGGTCCGCAGGGCATAGTCGGGATCGGCGCGGTAGCCGTCGAAAAAGTGCTCGGCGTCATAGATCACCTGGCGGCCGGCGGCGCGCATGAGGCGCACGCTGTCGGCGATCATGTGCAGGTTCTCGTCCAGGCTGGTGTGCAGCACCTCGCGGACGTGCAGGTCCCAGCTCTTGCCAAAGATGGTCACCGCCCGGGTGCCGGCCGCCAGGAGGGCGCGCAGGTTGGCGTCGTCCTCGGCGGCCACGCCGGCCCGGCGGGTGCTGCCAAAGGCCGTGACCGTGGCCTGCTCCAGCCGCAGCTCGGGCAGCCGCCGGAAAAAGGCCATGTCCTTGGGGTTCGAGCCCGGCCAGCCGCCCTCGACGTAGCCGATGCCCAGGCGGTCCAGGTGGCGGGCGATCTTGAACTTGTCCTCGACAGAGAACGAGATCCCCTCCTGCTGCGCGCCATCGCGCAGCGTGGTATCATACAGCGCGACCTCCATGCTCACTCCACCCCTCCCCCAACCCCGATCCGGCCCGCCTGAGCTTGGGCCGCACACCGTCCTGCGTCGCGCCGTCCCGACACTTGCGCCCCCTGGCGCTGCCCC
>MTKX01031475.1_pt1 | contig 32010 bp, 26 predicted proteins | sample 1042771 | NCBI WGS metagenome assembly MTKX01 (sample SAMN06212183, study PRJNA360534) | anaerobic digester metagenome | biome: Wastewater treatment plant; material: sludge; isolation source: anaerobic digester fed with sludge from wastewater treatment plant | place: Denmark: WWTP Randers ...
TGGACTGCCCTCCCGCATGAAGGCGGCCCTTAGCAAGTTTTGCGGTACTGCGTTTATTCGTTTTTTATTCGTTGACAGCACCTATCCCGGCTCGGCGGCGCGGAGCTTGGCCGCCACCCCGCAAACCGGCGCGCACCACCCTAGACGGTGAACAGGACGACGATCAGCGCCAGCCCCAGGAGCACCACCCCCAGCCCGAAGGTGATCTCGGCCGCCTTGAGCCAGCCGGCCTTGCGGTCCAGGAGGCCGGCAAAGGCCCTGGCCTGCTCGCCGGGCCGGGCGGCGTCGACGGCCATGCGCCGCGGCCAGAGGGCCGCCAGGCCGCACAACAGGGCGCACAGCAGGGCGAGGACGCACCAGGCGCCCAGCAGGCGGACCGCCCAACTGCCCAGGTAGGCGGGCAGCGGATCCTCGGCGACGGCCAGGACGCCAAAGAGGACCGTCAGCAGGCCGGTCACCAGGCCGACCAGGAGCCTGGCGGCGGCGTCCAGCGCCTCGGGGGAGGCCAGGGCCTGCTCGTCGAACCACTGGCGGAGCCGCCTTTCCTCGTCCGTCTCTTCGCGAACGCCCACGACCCTAGCCATGCGGTTCCTCCTCGGGCTCGATGTCGACGACGAGGGTCGTGCCGCACGCGGGGCAGCGGACGCGGTAGGTCTCCACGCGGCGGCGGCGCTCGGCGCTCTTGTAGACGATCTGGACCGGGCCCTCGATCTGGGCGGGGTCCACCCACCAACCCCTTCCACAGCGGGGACAGGTGATCTCGACCAACTCGGCCATGGGGTCTCTCCTTTCCGGCGGCGGCCGGCAGCCTGTCGGAGAGGAGAACGACCCTCGCTCGTAGTGACGACTTCAGTCGTTTTTGGACGGCTAAAGCCGTTACTACGAACCCCTCTCCGACAACCTGCTACCGCCGTTCCGCCTGCACCGCGGCCAGGTGGGCGGCGTAGGCGGCGGGCACCGGCGGCGCCGGCTCGCCGCGGAGCAGGGCCGCCACGGCCCGCAGGTAGCCCGCCAGCTCGTCCCACGGCGAGCCCGGCTCCTCGCCGTCCGCAGCCTGGGCGGCCACCTCCTCGAGCTGTTGGGCCAGCGGCCCGGGCTCGCCCTCGCCCCGCAGGGCGGCGATGGCCGCATCCCGGGCCTGGTCGGCCAGGGATTCGATCTGGTCCCAGCGGGCCGCTGCGTGCGCGGCCGCTTGGAGGTTGGCCCGCTCCTCGGGGCTCATGGCTTCGAGGCCGCGCGCCAGGGCGGCCTGGATCCGGCCCTCCAGCGCGGCCCGCCCCTCGGGGCCGGCCCGTTCAAGCTGCGCGGCGAGGGCCTGCAGCTCGTGGCGCAGCGCCGGCGGCAGTGCCTCCATGGGGATGGGCATGGTGTCGGGCGGACCGCCCTGGGACCGCTCTCGCTCGCCGGGCGGCATGGCCGCCAGGCGCCGGGCCTCGTCCAGGGCCTGCCGGTCCGATTCCAGGTCCTGGTGGCCGGTGCGCTCGTCCAGGGCGACCACCTCCTCCAGGGCGCGGACGGCGTCGTCAAAGCGGCCGGCCTGCCGGTAGTAGCCGGCCAGGTTGTAGAGCTGGACGCTGAGGGCCACCAGGGCGTCGTGGCCCTCGCCTGCCTGCCGGGCCAGCGCCACGGCTTCCTCCTGGGCGGCGATGGCCGATGCCACGTCCCCACGGCCTGCCGCCCCCCGCGCGCGGGCGATGGCCTGCCGCAGGGGATCGCCTGCCGGCGCTCCCCCGCCCTCCAGGTCCGCGATCATCCGCCGCACCTGTTGGGCTTCGGGCATGCCCAACTGCTCGAAGATGGCCAGCCCTTCCCGGTAATAAGTCAGAGCCGCATCGCGATCTCCTCGGGCCTGAGCCAGTTGACCGAGCTTGACGGTGTCGAAGGCGATACCATCCAGATGGCCGACCTGTTTGCCAATCTCGATCGCCTGCTCCAACAGCCTCTGTGCTGTGGCATAATCCTGCTGTTCCAAATAAACGTTGGACATTTGACTCAGCGAGGCGGCCTTGCCCTGCTTGTCGCCGAGCTGCTCCTTGAGCTGCAGGCTTTCCTGGTAGAGGGCCAGGGCGCGGTCCAGGTCGCCGCGGGTGAGGTAGACCCCGGCCATGTTGTGCAGGGAGGCGGCCGTGCCCTTCTTGTCGCCGAGCTGCTCGTAGAGCTGCAGGCTTTCCTGGTAGAGGGCCAGGGCGCGGTCCAGGTCGCCGCGGGTGAGGTAGACCCCGGCCATGTTGTGCAGGGAGGCGGCCTTGCCCTGCTTGTCGCCGAGCTGCTCCTTGAGCTGCAGGCTTTCCTGGTAGAGGGCCAGGGCGCGGTCCAGGTCGCCGCGGGTGAGATAGACCCCGGCCATGTTGCCAAGCGAATCGGCCTTGCCCTTCTTGTCGCCGAGCTGCTCGGAGATCTGTAGGCTTTCCTGGTAGAGGGCCAGGGCGCGGTCCAGGTCGCCGCGGGTGAGGTAGACCGCGGCCATCTGGTGCAGGGAGGCGGCCTTGCCCTGCTCGTCGCCGAGCTGCTCGTAGAGCGCCAGGATTTCCTGGTAGAGGGCCAGGGCGCGGTCCAGGTCGCCGCGGGTGACGCACAGCCTGGCCAGCTCAAAGCGCAAGCCGCTCTGCACTTTTGCCCCCTCCGGGTCTTGCTCGGGGTCCGGCGCGGGCGCCACGGCCCCTTCCAGCAGCTCGTAGGCTACCCCGGTCTCGCCGTAGGCTCTCTTCAGCCAGGCCAGCCGCCAGACGTGCCACAGCCCCTCCGTCCCCGCCAGGGACCCGGTCGCCGCGTCCAGGGCGTCCAGCGACAGGCGCACCAGGCGGTTCAGGTTCACGTCGCGGTGGATCGCGCCATAGCCCCGCCGGGCCAGCCAGGCGCCGTAGGCGGCGTAACCCGCCAGGTGGCCGGCGCGCTCCTCGTCCGCCACCCGCCGGGCCACGGCCTGGCGCAGCGCCGGCTGGAAGCGATACGTCGCCGGCGTCCCGTCCTCGAACCACGCCTCCACCTCCAGCAGGTTGGCCCGGGCCAGGCGGCCCAGGTCCTCCCGGGCCGCGGCCAGGCGGCCCTCGTCCATCTCCAGCCCCCAGGCCGCCGCCGCTCCCTCGGCAAAGAAGGGGAAGGGGTAGACGCTCAGGGCCCGCAGCCGGGCCTGGAGGGCGGCCGGCAGGGCGTCGTAGCTGCGGTTGAAGGCGGCGGCAAAGGTGACGTGGTGCCCGGCCAGCCCCTCCCGCCGGGCGGCGTCCAGCTCGTCGGGCCAGCCCGCCAGGAAGGCCTCGGCCGCCACGGGGCTGCGGTCGTACTCCCCGGCCAGCAGGGCGATGGCCAGGGGGTGGCCCTCGGTCTCCCGGGCAATGTCGGCGGCCAGCCTCCGGCCCGCCGGCTCCTCCTTCCTGGCCCTGGTGCTGTGCTTCAGGAACAGCTCGGCGGCCGGGTCGAGCCGCAGCCCGGGCAGGGGCGTTTCCTGAGCGGGAAAGACCACCTCGCCCGGCAGGCCCGCCGGGTGCTCCCGGCTGGTGAGCAGCAGGCGGGCGCCGCCCTCGGCCACCTGGTAGACCAGGCGGTGGACGCCGGCGGCTTCGTCCGCGGCGGCCCCGCGAGCCGCTCCCGGGAAGTGCCGGGCGGCCTGCCGCGGGTTTGCCCGCCGGACGGCCGCCAGCAGCTCGGGGATCAGGTCTCGCGTCCGGCAGTGGTCCAGCAGCGCGTCGATGGCGTGGTCGAGGCTGAACCCGGAGCCAAAGGCGGGGAGCGCCCCCTGGAGGGCGGGCGTCTCCTGGCACAGGCGCCGCAGGCCCCGGTCGTCGACGAACGCCGCCCGCAGCAGGGCGCGCATGGCAGCCAGGTCAATCTCCTCCGCCGCCGGGGGGCCGGCCTCCGCGCCGGCGTCGCGCGTCCCGGCCGCCAGGGCCTGGAGGACGCTCTCGTAGTTGTCCAGGAGCAGCAGCCCGTCCCAGTCGCGCAGGGCGGCCAGGATCGCCTGCGCCTGCTGGCCGGGGCCGGCGGCGGCCAGGCCCAGGGCGTCCTGCTCGCCCAGCAGGCCGCGCAGCAGCTCGCCGCGGAAGCGGGCGGCGTCCACCTCGCCGCCGGCAAAGCTCAGCCCCAGGACGCCCCGGGGCCAGCGCCAGGCAAAGCGCTCGGCAAAGGACGCGGCCAGGGCCGTCTTGCCCACGCCCCCGGTGCCCACCACGGTCACGACTTTGGCCCCCCGGCTGTAGAGCCGGGCCAGGGCGTGCAGCTCGCCGTTGCGGCCCAGGATGGGGCGCGGCGGCTGCACCTCCTGGGGCAGGCTGCAGGCGCCCGGCAGGCCCAGGCGGCGGACCTCCGGCCGGCCGCCGGCCAGGGGCAGGGGCGCCCAGCCGTCCCGGGCGGCATAGCCCACGGGCAGGCCGGCAGCCCGCGGGTCCTCCTCCTCGAGGGCCTGGCGCGCCTGGCGCAGGGCCTCACCCAGGGGATGGCCCTCCAGCAGGAACTCGTACAGGGCCCGGGCCAGCTCGTCGCTCAGGGGGTCGGGGAACGCGGCCTGCATGCCGATGGCGGCCGGCAGCCCGCCCCGCACCAGGGCGCGGGCCAGGTTGGCCTGGCCGCGGGCCGTGTGGCAGGCGCTCAAGAGGGCCAGGCGCAGCACGCCCTGGGGCGCCATGGCCACCAGGTCGCGGCCCAGGAGCCGGTCCTGCCCGCCGTCCCCGTCCTCCAGGAAGAGGACCGCCATCTCTCCCGCCTTGTCGGTCTCGACCACGTCGCCGTGGCAGGTCAGGTGCAGCACCGCCGGGCCGCGGCGCAGCGCCCGGCGCAGCGCCCGGGGGGTGGGCGGCACGCGCTGGCCGAGGAGAGCCTTGCCGCCCTCCTGCAGTGCCCGGCGGATGGCCCGCAGCTCGTCGTCCAGCTTCAGGCGGTAGCCCTCGCGGGGCTGCCCCTGTTCGTCCACCAGGGGGTCGGCGGCCAGGGCGACGAACTGCAGCTCGCCGCCGTTGCCCGGCGGCGGGGCGTCGCGGTCCACCAGGCGCAGCAGGCCGTACCGGCAGGCCAGCAACTGCCGGCCGGGCAGGGCGGCGAACTCCCACGGCACCGCTTCGGCCTTGGCGTCGCAGGCCAGGAGGAGCAGGCGGTCGGGGTCGGCGTCCAGCAGGGCCAGGAGCTGCTCTCCGCCCAGGGCCGCGGCCAGGGCGCGTCCCTCGTCGTAGGGGCCGGCCTGAAGGGCGGGCAGGGCGGGCAGCGCGGCCAGGGGCGTGGGCCCGGCCAGGGGTTGGCCGGCCGCCAGGGCAAAGAGCTGCCCTGCCTCGTCGGTGTGCAGCGTGACCTCTACGGACATGGTCGCCTCCGGAGCGATGGGTGGCTGGCGGGGCCGGGCCTGGAAGGACACAAGGCGGCGGCCACACCGATCCGCATCGGGTGGCCGCCGGTCAGGTCCTCTCCCTATCGTCGTGCCCCCGATGCACCGCGGTCAAAAGCCCTGGCGAGAAGCGCCGCGCGAGGCTTGTCGCGATGCATTACACACCCATCGGGGTGGGGTGGCAAATTCGGGAGGTCCCGGCCGGAAACGACGAGATCCTGCGCACCGGGGAGGGGGCGTGAGAATCACTGAGGCACTGAGGAAGATGAGGGCACTGAGGGGCACCGCGCATCGTCAGTGGCCTCATGAATTCATCATCCTTTCAGTGATTCCACCGCCGGCCGCGCCCATCACGCGCTCGGGGCGGATAACAATCCGCCCCGAGCCGAGATCACGGGCGCACCGCGCCTCAGTGGCCTCATCTTCCTCATCCTCTCAGTGGTTCCACCCCGCGCACTGCCGGCAAGCTGCCGGCGCTCCCGGGAGGCCAAGATTAAATCTCCGGAACCGCCCCCTGGCGCTTTCCCGGGCCGGCCAAAGTATGGTATAATCGAAGGGACTTCATGCACGGGAGCCCGCGGGGTGGATTTCGTTCACTTGCACGTCCATAGCGATTTTTCGTTGCTCGACGGCCTGGGCAAGGTGAAGGACCTCATCCAGGCGGCGGCGAGCATGGGCATGCCCGCACTGGCCCTCACCGACCACGGCGTCATGTTTGGCGTCCTCCACTTTTACCACGCGGCCCAGAAGGCGGGCATCAAGCCCATCGTCGGCTGCGAGATCTATGTGGCGCCCCGGGGCATGACCGACCGGGACCCGCAGCAAGACACCAGGCCGGCCCACCTGCTGCTCCTGGCCGAGAACCAGGCGGGCTACCACAACCTGATGCAGATTGCCACCGCGGCCCAGCTCGAGGGCTTTTACTACAAGCCCCGCGTCGACCGCCCCTTCCTGGCCGCCCACGCCGAGGGGCTCATCGCTCTCTCGTCGTGCGGCTCGGGCGAGGTGCCCCGCCACTTTCAGCACGGCCGCCCCGACAGGGCCGCCGATGCCGCCGCCTGGTACCGGGACGTCTTTGGCCCGGACAGCTTTTTCCTGGAGCTTCAGGAGCACGACCTGCCCGACATGGTGGCCGTGAACCGCGGCCTGGTGGAGCTGAGCCGCCAGACGGGCATCCCCCTGGTGGCCACCAACGACGTCCATTACGTGCGGCGCGACCAGGCCTACGCCCACGAGGTGCTCCTCAGCATCCAGACGGGCAAGACGATGACCTCCCCCGACCGCCTGCGCATGAACAACGACAGCTATTACCTGAAGAGCGCGGACGAGATGGCGGCCCTCTTTCCCGACCTGCCGGAGGCCCTGGGGAACACGCTGCTCATCGCCGAGCGCTGCAACGTGGACCTGGCGCCCAGCGGCTTTCACCTGCCCCGCCTGGACGTGCCCGAGGGCTACACGGCCGAGACGTACCTGCGGCACCTGACCGAGACCGGGCTGCAGCGCCTGTACGGCGAGGCCGCCGCCGGCGAGGCGGTCCGCAATCGCCTGGACCACGAGCTGCGAATCATCCACGACATGGGCTTTGACGTCTATTTCCTCATCGTCTGGGACCTGTGCCAGTTCGCCCGCGAGAAGGACATGTGGTGGAACGTGCGCGGCTCGGCGGCGGGCAGCATCGTGGCCTACGGGCTGGGCATCACCAACCTGGACCCCCTGGAGCACAACCTGATCTTTGAGCGGTTCCTGAACCCGGGCCGCGTGACCATGCCCGACATCGACCTGGACTTTCCCGACGACCGCCGCGAGGAGATGATCCGCTACACCGTGGAAAAGTATGGCGCCGACAAGGTGGCGCAGATCATCACCTTTGGCACCCTGGGCCCCAAGGCGGCCGTCCGCGACGTGGGACGCGCCCTGGACATTCCCCTGGGCGAGGTGGACAAGGTGGCGCGCCTGGTGCCCGGCGGTCCCGGCGCCAGGCTGGAGGAGGCCATCACCCAGGTGCCCGAGCTGCGGCAGATGTACGAGGGCATCGACTATGTCCGCACCCTGGTGGACACGGCCCTGGAGGTGGAGGGCGTCTCGCGCCACGCCAGCACCCACGCCGCCGGCGTGGTCATCACCGACAAGCCCCTGGTGGAGTACACGCCCCTCCACCGGCCGACGCGGGGCGCCGACGAGGGTCTGCCCGTCACCCAGTACACCATGGACGTGCTGGAGGACACGGGCCTGCTCAAGGTCGATTTCCTGGGGCTCAGCACCCTGACCATCATGCGCCGCGCCGTGGACCTGATCCGCGAGCGCCACGGCAAGACCTTTACCCAGAACGACATCCCCCTGGACGACCCGGACACCTACCGCCTGCTGTCCAGCGGCGAGGTGACGGGCATCTTCCAGGTGGAATCGGCCGGCATGCGCCGCGTGCTGACCTCCATGCGCCCGACCAAATTCGATCACATCGTCGCCGTCCTGGCGCTCTACCGGCCGGGCCCCATGGAGTTCATCGACGACTATATCGCCGGGCTGCAGGGCAAGGAGCCGGAGTACATCCACCCGGCCCTGAAGCCCATCCTGGGCGAGACCTTTGGCATCTGCGTCTACCAGGAGCAGATCATCCGCATCCTGACCGACATCGGCGGCTATACGCCGGGCGAGGCCGACCTGGTGCGCAAGGCGGTCGGCAAAAAGATCCGGGAGCAGCTCGTCCTCCACCGCGAGAGCTTTGTGCGGGGCGCCCACGAGCATAGCGGCATGGACGAAGAGTCGGCCCACCGCATCTTTGACGCCTTCGAGTACTTTGCCCGCTACGGCTTTAACAAGGCCCACGCCTCGGACTATGCCATCATCACCGTGCAGACGGCCTATCTGAAGGCCCACTACCCGGTGGAGTACATGACGGCGCTGCTGACGGTGGAGCAGGGCAACACCGAAAAGGTGGGGCTGCTCATCGCCGAGGCGCGGCGCCTGGGCATCGAGGTGCTGCCGCCCTGCGTCAACAGGAGCGGCATCGGGTTTACCATCGAAGAGGATGAGGGCAAGGCGGCCATCCGCTACGGGCTGGGGGCCATCAAGAACGTGGGCGAGGGGCCGGTGGAGGCCATCCTGGAGGCCCGCCGCTCCGCGACTCCCGATGGTCGCCGAGATGAGCCCTTTGCCGACATCGACGACTTTTGCCAGCGGGTGGACCTGCGCCAGGTGAACCGCCGGGCGCTGGAGTGCCTGGTCAAGGCCGGCGCCCTGGCTGGCATGGGCACCCGCGCCCAGCTCCTGGCGGTCATGGACCGCATGATCAGCATCAGCCAGCAGGCCCACGGCGCCGCCCTGCAGTTCTCCATGTTCGACATGGATGCCTTTGCCGACACGGCCCGGCTGGCGGCCGACCTGCCCGACGTGCCCGACGTCTCGCGCCGCGAGGCCCTGAGCTGGGAGAAGGAGCTGGTGGGCGCCTACATCTCGGACCATCCCCTGTCGCGGGTGTGGGCTACCCTGGAGAACACCATCACCGTCCTCAGCGGCCAGGTGGACGAGACGATGAACGGCCAGAAGGTGACCATGGCCGGCATGCTCAGCTCGCTGCGGCGCATCATGACCAAGAAGGGCCAGCCCATGGCCTTTGCCCAGCTCGAGGATTTGCAGGGCACCATCGAGGTGGTCATCTTTCCCAGCCTGTGGGAAGAGACGGCCGAGATGTGGCAGCAGGAGCGCGTCCTCATCGTGCGGGGAAAGGTGAGCTTTCGCGGGCGCGACCCGAGCATCATCGCCGAGTCGGTGAGCCACGAGACGCTGACGATCCACGCGCCCGACGAGGCGGCGCCGTCAGCCCCCGCGCCTCAGGCGGCGGCCAGGGGCCCGGTGCACCTGCGCGTGACGGTGCCCCGCCAGGACGACGTGGAGCAGACCGTCCGGCGCCTGGGCAAGGTGTACGACCTCCTGGTCAGCTATCGCGGCAGCGACCACTTTAGCCTCTACGTAGAAAACGGCGGGCAGGCGCGCGTCCAGATCCAGTTTCCCAACGACACGACAAAGCATTGCCTGGAGCTGGAGCAGCGGCTCCGGGAGATGCTGGGCGCCGGCACCGTACAGGTGGAAGAATGGACACCCTAGATCGCGTCAGGGAAGGGCTGGCCCGGGCCGGCCTGGACCCCGGCCTGGTGCGCGAGCTCCCGGCCGACACGAGCACAGCCGAAACGGCCGCCCGGGCGGTGAGCGCGCCCCTGGGCAGCATCGTCAAGTCTCTCATCTTTCTGGCCGACGGCGAACCCCTCCTGGTCCTCGTCGCCGGCGACCGGCGGGCCGACGTGAAGCGTCTGCGGGGAGAGCTGGGCCTGAGCAAGAAGCGGATGCGCATCGCCTCGCCCGAAGAGGTGCTGGCCCGGACCGGCTTCGAGGTGGGCGGCGTGCCGCCCGTGGGCCACCAGGCTCCCCTGCGCACCCTCGTCGACGCCAGCCTTGCCCGCTTCGAGACGCTGTGGGCGGCCGCCGGCAGCGGCCACGCCGTCTTTCCCATCGCCTACCGGGACCTGCTGTCTGTCACCGGCGGCGAGGTGCTGGACTTTGTGGAGGATGCCGCGCAAGCCCAAAGCGGCGCGGACGGGCGTGACGGCTAGTCGTCAACGAATTGGTAACGAATAAACGAATGAGAAGGCAGTAGATTCGTTTATTCGTTTTCAATTCGTTGACGGCCCATTGGACCCGGCCCCTGATGCCTATCGCTGACGTCTCGTTGGTGCACAGGAAGCCGCAAGAAAGACCTGGACCCCCTGGACCCCTGGGCCTCCGCCTCCTGGCGGCGTCGTGCCCCGGCGGGACCCTGGGGGCTAGTCCCCCAGGTCTCTTGACACCCGCGGGTCGTTGTGATACACTCGAACCATCGATGACGGTGGGCAAATCATGACTCAAAGGGACAACTACGAAGGAGTGTCGACAAGCGAGGCACTGCTGTACGGGCGGCCCGACGGCCGCCGGGCGCTGGAGAGCCTGGAGACCGAGAACTTGCGGCTCCGGGAGGAATTGCGCCGGGCGGAAGCGGCGGCGGGCGAGTTTGTCGACTTTGTGTCCCACGAGCTGAAACAGCCCATGACCGCCATGCAGGGCTATTCCAAAATGCTCATCATGGGCATCGGCGGCGAGCTGACGCCCACCCAGCGCCAATTCGTGGACGTCATCGACGCCAACGTGGAGCGGATGGGCAAGCTGGTCAACGATCTCCTGGAAATCTGCCGGCTGGAGGCAGGGCGGACTCAGCTCAACCTGGCCCCCGTCAACGTCCAGGAGCTCCTCTACGCAGCCGTGGTGGACAACCGCGCCGAGCTGGAGGCCCGGCACCACACCGTCGAGATCGACGTCGCGGAGGATTTGCCCCTTGCCATGGGCGACCGGCAGCGCCTCATGGAGGTGCTGGGTCACCTGGTGCGGAACGCCTGCCGGTACGCGCCTGAGGGCGGCCACGTCCGCCTGGTGGCGGGGGGGCAGGGCGGCGGCGCCTGCACCGACGGCCACGTGTGCGTCGCGGTCGTCGACACGGGCATCGGCCTCTCGCCCGAAGATCTGCCCCGCGTGGGAGAAAAGTTCTTTCGCGCCGACCACGAGCTGGTGCAGCAGCAGCCCGGCACTGGCCTTGGCCTGGCGATCAGCCGCCACCTGGTCGTCCTCCACGGCGGCGAGTTCTACGTCGAAAGCGAGCCGGGCCAGGGCAGCACCTTTGGCTTCACCCTGCCCACCGCCGGCTGACCCTCCCAGACTCACCCATGGGGCTCGCCTAGAAGCTTGCACGTGGACCATCCCGGGCGCGCGCGCGGAGTCCCGGACTTGACCGGGGAACGCCTGCAGGGACGGCGCGGCCTGGCCTCGACAAGTCGAGGAGTCCAGGAGCTTGAGCGCGGACAATCCGAGCGTGCGCGGAGTCCCGGACTTGTCCGGGAAAGCCTGAAGGAACGTGCGGCCCGGCCTCGAATGTAGGGGCGAACCCTTGCGGTCGCCCCGCGCGGCAGCATGGGCCTGGCAGGTTTCCTTCGAAACCCGCCAGGCCCATCCGGTTTCTGTCAGGCCGGGATCGCGGGCAGCTCCGCCAGGGACTGCTCGATGGTCTCCCTTTCCAGCTCGTAGTCGGGCAGGTTGCGGCGCATGTAGGCGTCGTAGGCGGCCATGTCAAAGTCGCCGTGGCCGCTGGCGTTAAAGAGGATCACCTTCGACTCGCCCGACTCCTTGCAGGCCATGGCCTCGTCGTAGGCCGCCCGCACGGCGTGGGCCGTCTCGGGGGCGACGACGTAGCCCTCGGCCCGCGTGAAGCCCATGGCCGCGTCAAAGCAGGCGTTCTGGTGGTAGGCCCGCGCCTCGGCGTACCCCTGCTCCAGGAGCGCCGAGATGGAGGGGGCCATGCCGTGGTAGCGCAGCCCGCCGGCGTGCACCGGGGCGGGGACGAACGAGTGGCCCACGCTGTGCATCATGGCCACGGGCCCCGTCTTGGCCGTGTCGCCCCAGTCGTAGGCGTACTTGCCGCGGGTCATGCTCGGGCAGGCCGTCGACTCGACAAAGATGGCCCGCGTCTTGTGGCCGTTGCCGTTCAGCTTGTTCTCCAGGAAGGGAAAGATGAGGCCCGCGGCGTTGCTGCCGCCGCCGGCGCAGCCGATGAGGATGTCGGGATAGTCGCCGGCCAGCTCCATCTGCTTCATGGCCTCCAGGCCGATGATCGTCTGGTGCAGCAGCACAAAGTTGACCACGCTGCCCAGGGCGTAGCGGTAGCCCTCGTGGGTCACGGCGTACTCGATGGCCTCGCTGATGGCCATGCCCAGGCTGCCCGGCGTCTCCGGGTCCTTTTCCAGGAGGGCGCGCCCGGCCTGGGTCGCGGTGCTGGGGCTGGGCAGCACGGAGCCGCCCCACAGCTCCATGGCAACGCGCCGGTAGGGCTTTTGCTGGAAGCTGATGGCGACCATAAAGACGCGGCACTCCAGGTCGAACAACTGGGTTGCAAAGGAGAGGGCGCAACCCCACTGGCCCGCCCCCGTCTCGGTGGCAAAGCCCTTCAGTCCCTCCTGCTTGGCATAATAGCACTGGGCCACGGCCGTGTTCGGCTTGTGGCTGCCGGGGGGGCTAACCCCCTCCCACTTGAAATAGATCTTGGCCGGCGTGTCCAGCATTTTCTCCCAGCGCGACGCCCGGAAAAGGGGCGAGGGCCGCCAGATCTTCAGGACGTCCTGCACCTGGTCGGGGATCTCGATCCACCGCTCGCGGCTAACCTCCTGCTCGATGAGCGCCTGGGGAAAGATGGGCGCCAGATCGCCCGGCTGCAGCAGGTCCAGGGTTGCCGGGTGCCGGTAGGGCGGCGGCGGCTCTTTCATGTCGGCCATGATATTATACCAGTGGGTCGGCATGTCCTTTTCCGACAGGGTATACTTGTACTGTGCCATTTTCCGTTCCTCCTTTGTGTTTATACGATATTTTCGTATCTTCTCATTCGCGGTAGGGGCAGGTCTTGCACCTGCCCAGCGGGCGACCGCAAGGGTTCGCCCCTACCGGCGATCGCAAGGGTTCGTCTCTTCTCATTCGCGGTAGGGGCAGGTCTTGCACCTGCCCAGCGGGCGACCGCAAGGGTTCGCCCCTACACCGTGACAGGATGCATGCTTTCGTCCTGGCCCGCCCCGATAAAGGCGGCGGGGTTGAGCAAGAACTGCGTGTACAGCCGGTAGTGGGCCGTCTGCTCGTAGGCCACCTCGCGAATGCGGGGCGGCTCGAAGCTCAGGATCTGGGCGCCGGGGTAGGCCAGCAGGATGGGCGAGTGGGTGGTGATGATGAATTGGGCGTTCCCCTCCAGCTCGAAGCGCTGCAGCAGCTTGAGAAAATGGATCTGGCTGCCCGGCGACAGGGCCGCCTCCGGCTCGTCCAGGAGATAGAGCCCCTTTCGCCGGCAGCGGTGGCTGAGGTAGGACAGGATCCCCTGGCCGTGGGACAGGGTGTTCAGGATCTGGCCGCCGTGGTACTGGAGCCGGCCGGGATCGCACAGCGCCACGTCGTCGAACAGGTCCCCCAGGTCGCGAAAGGTCTCGGCCCGGAAGATGGAGCCGGGCACCTTTTCCCGCGACCAGGTGGCGCTCACATAGTCCTGGAGCCGGGTCTCGAAGGGATTGTTGTGGGCCAGGTGCCGGCGCGGCCGGTCCCAGAGGGTGATGCCGCACCGGCGGGCGATGGCCTCCAGGAGCGTCGACTTGCCCGAGCCGTTCTCGCCGAGAAAAAAGACCACCGGCCGGTGAAAGACCAGCTCCTGCGGCTCGTCCATGGCCTGGATGTTAAAGGGATAGAAGCGCCGCGATGGGAATCGGTCGCTATGGATCTTGACGTTAAGCAGGTGCATCGTTTACCTCCTCAGCAGTAGGTGAGGGGCGGGACAGGGGCGCTGGAGAGCGGCAACGCGTAGGATTTCAGCAGTTGCGGCCCGTACAGCCCCATTGCCTCGTTGACCATGTCCATCGTCTCGGCGGCGATGCCTCGCACCCGGCGAATCCCCTCGACGAGCACGTCGTTGACCAGGCCCGGCCGGGCCTCGTACTCGGCGCGGCGCTCGCGCAGGGGATCCAGAAAGTCGTTGATGGCCCGCGCCAGCTTGAGCTTGACCTCCACGTCGCCGACCTTGCCCCGCAGGTAGCGCTCCTTCAGGTCGTTCACCTCCTCGACGTCGGGGTTAAAGACGTCGTGGTAGATAAAGACCGGGTTGCCCTCCACCCTGCCCGGGATGTCGGCCCGCACGCGGTTGGGGTCGGTGTACATGCTCGCCACCTTTTGCTCCACGGTGCGGGCATCGTCGGACAAAAAGATGGCATTGCCGCGGCTCTTGCTCATCTTGGCCTGTCCGTCGGTGCCGATGAGGGTCGGCACCTCGCCCAGGAGGACGTCGGGGATGGGAAAGACCTCGCCGTAGAGCCTGTTAAAGCGCCGCGCAATCTCGCGGGTGATCTCCACGTGGGCCTCGTTGTCCTTGCCCACGGGCACCAGGTGGGCCCGGGGCAGGAGGATGTCGGCTGCCTGGAGCACGGGGTAGCCCAGCAGGCCAAAGGGCATGACCTCCAGGCCGGCGTCGCGGGCCATGTCCTTCAGGCTGGGCATCCGTTCCAGCCGCGGCACGGTGGTCAGCATCTCCAGGATGAGGTTGAGCTGCGCCGTCTCGGGGACGGCCGACTGGACAAAGATCGTGCTCCTCTCCGGGTCGATGCCGGCCGCCAGGTAGTCGAGGACGATGTCGCGCACGTTCTGGGCGACCTGCTCCACGCGCTCCTTCTCGGGCTGGGTGGTCAGCATGTGCAGGTCGGCGACGATGAACAGGCAATCGTACTCGTCCTGCAACTGCACGCGATTGGCCAGCGTTCCCACGTAATGGCCCAGGTGCAGCTTGCCCGTGGGACGATCTCCGGTCAGAATTCTCTTTTTTTCCTTCATGATCCATCTCCTTGGTAACAACAAAAAACGCCCGTCCTCTGACGAGGACGAGCGCTCGATTTACGAGCACCCGCGGTGCCACCTCTCTTAGACCGGCCTGCCAACAAAAAATCCGCCGGTGATGGCGGATGGAAAAGGGCAACTGCCAGCCTCACTCTTGCGGGTACGGCCCCCCAACGACGGCTCTGAAGGCGATACCCTCTGCCCTGATAACGGTGGCGACTCCGGCCCGGACTACTGGCCCCGGTTGGGGCGTTCGGCGGGCGGCTCCCAGGCCCATTCACCTCCTGCGCTGGTATCGGGTTTCCACCACCCCCCGACTCTCTGGACCCCGCTTCGGCGGCTACTATTCCTGATCTGTGCCGTTGCTAATGTCAATTGTAGGGCGGAGTATAGCACACTCCGCCCGGCCTGTCAAATCCGGTGGCGCCGGTGCACGGCGGCGCCGGGATCGCCTAGCCCAGGTGGGGCTTGAGCCGGGCGAGCACCTTTTCCTTCGGCATGAAGCCGACGATGCGCTCCACCGGCTGGCCGGCCTTGAAGAGGATGAGGGTCGGAATGCTCATCACGCCATACTTCATGGCCGACTCGCCGTTGTGGTCGACGTCCAGCTTGGCTACCTGGAGCTTGCCCTCGTACTCCTTGGCGATGTCCTCGAGGATGGGGGCAATCATCTTGCAAGGGCCGCACCAAACTGCCCAGAAGTCCACGACCGTGGGAATGTCCGCCTCCAGAACGCTACTTTCAAAGCTGCCGTCGTTTACCTCGAACGGTTTGGCCATTGTCCTATTCCTCCGTTGGTTTGTCGGGGTCATCCCCAGCATTGCCCTCTCCGCCGGACGTGAGGGAAAAACGGGAGAAAACCAGGTCGAGGACGCGGCGCACGCGCTCGCGTGACAGCTCGCCCTCGGCATCGACGATGCACTGCTCGACAAAGTTGTCGGTGACCATCAATCCCACGCGGTCCAGGGCGGCCCTGGCGGCCATCAACTGCGTCAGGATCGCCTCGCAGTCCCGCTGTTCGGCCACCATTCTCTGAAGGCCCCGCACCTGGCCCTCTATCCTTTTCAGACGGTTGGTTATCTCCTCTGTCTTCATACCACCCCGGTGGAATACCCCCAATGGGTACCGCTCTATCTTAGCATTTTTCGGGAATTTGTCAACAATCGCCCCCGCCCGGATCACTGCCCCGCAGACCAAAGGCCTTCCCTTCCCTTCTTGCAAATTATGGCGAGTTGGTGTAAAATGTGCTTGTGCAAGGATGCACGGGCGAAACGGAACCGATGTCGGGTTGCATCCACGCCAGTAGGTGATAAAATGGGAAGCGCGGCGCCCGAGGCGCCGGCAACGTACGGGGCTGGCGGCTTTGCCACTCTGCATCCGACGCCGAATGGGGAAGGAGGCGCACAATGAATTCTATCAACCGCACCAGTCTGATTATCGGCATTGTCGTTGGCCTGATCGCCGGTCTGCTCCTGGGGATGGCCCTCTTCTGGGGGCTCTTTCCCGTGCAGTGGACCGACGCCCGCCCATACGACCTTGCCCCCGAGGCCAGGGCCGACTATGTCCAGCTAGCAGCGGACTCGTTCAGCCTGGACAGGGACCCCCAGGAGGCCGCTCGCCACTTTCAGGGATGGACGGACGAGGAAAAGCAGGAGGCGTTCGCCGATGCCGTCGCCCAGTACGAGGCGGAGGGCTTGCCGGCCAAGGCCCAGTCCGTCCAGGATCTGGCCATGGTGCTGGGTGTTACCCCCGGCGCCGCGCCGCCCGAGGCCGAAGAGCCGGCGGAAGCGGCCAGCCTCATCGACCGCTTGCGCGTGCCCTGCCTGGTCTTTTTCGCCGTCCTGCTGATCATCGTCCTGGGCTGGATCGCGCTGCGCGTCGCCCTTCGCCGCCGTCGGGGGGACGCCCTCGACAGGCCCATGGCCGCGGCGCCGCCCGTCGGGCCCGACATCGAGGACTGGCAGGGCACAGGGCGCCCACCGCTGGGGCACTTTATCACCACCTACCAGTTGGGTGAGGACACCTACGACGAATCGTTCAGCATCGAGACGCCCACGGGCGACTTTATGGGCGAGTGCGGCGTGGGCATCTCGGACACCATCAGCGCCGGCGACCACGACAAGGTGACGGCCTTTGAGGTGTGGCTCTTTGACAAGAGCGACATCCGGACCGTGACCAAGGTGCTCATGAGCGAGCACGTCTACCAGGACGAGGCACTGCGCAACAAGCTGGCCTCCAAGGGCGACCCGGTCCTCGCTCAGCCGGGCACGCCCTTTTACCTGGAGACCAGCAGCCTGCAGGTCGAAGTGCGCATCGCGGAGTTGCTCTATGGCAACGACGACCTGCCGCCCAAGAGCTACTTTACCAAACTGACCATCGAGTTGGTGGCGACGGCCAAGTAGCCGCACTTTGCAGCATCGGGAGCGCCTGGCGGGCTCCCCGCGTTCAACCCGGGCACGGCAGCCGGCGGGGCTGGTACGTCACCGCGTGTGACTAGCCAGCCCCTTTTTCGCAGCCCCTTGGCCGCGCGAACGGGGGCGCTGATGGCAAAGGGAGGGAGGCAGAGGCATGGGCATTCAAACCAGCGTGGGCCAGATTGCCCTCGCGGGTGGCGGCCGGGTTGACGAGGCAAGCGGCATCCTGGTGGAAGAACGTGCCTCGCGCGGGGGCCGGGGGCGCAGCCGCGACCGGTTCTACGTCCTGGCCGAGGTCGCGGGACCGCCGGCCACGCGCCATGGGGTGGCGCGGCAGATTGCCCGCACGGTATGCGACGAGTATTTCAGCCAGCCGGGCAGCGTCACCGCCGGCCTGCAGCGGGCCCTCGCCCGGGCCAACGCCGAGCTCCTGGAGGAGAACCGCAACTCGCTGCCCACCGAGCGGCGCACCGCCGGGGTGACGTGTGCCGTCCTGCGCGAGCAGGACCTCTTTCTCGCCCAGGCCGGCCCGGCGGCTGCCTTTGTCGCCCGGGAAGGCCAGGTCACGCGCTATCCCGACGTCTCACCCTGGCTGGACGGCATTCCCCCCGAGGAGATGGACGGCGCCGCCCTGGGCGAGCGCCGCGACCTGCGCCCGGCCCTCTTTCACGCGGAGGTGGCCGCCGGCGACAGCCTGATCCTGGCCGGGGAGAGCCTGGCCCGCCGCATCGCCGCCGGCGACCTGGCCGCCATCGTGGCTCAACACTCCATCGAGGAGGTGCTCGAGTCGCTGGCCGCCGCCGGGCAGGGCGAGGACCTCTCGGCGCTGGTCGTGCGCGTGGGGGGCGCCGGGCGGGCTGAGGCCGCCATCCGGGTGCCGGCCCCGGCGCCGGTCCAGACGCCGGTCCCGATGCCCCAGGCAGCCCCCGCGGGGCCAGGGCTCCTGGAGCGCGTGGGGGAGTGGGACCCCGGCGCCCGGCTCAAGGAGGCCGGCCGGTCCGCCTCCGCTGCCCTGGGCGGCCTGGGCGCCGGCGGGCTGGCCCTTCTGAAGCGAATGATGCCCGAAAAAAGAGGAGCTCAGCCAGTGAGGAGACCGGCTCCGGCTGCGTCTCGCGGCCGAACGACGGCAAAACGAGAAGCGGAACGCGCGCCCGTGGCCCAAGCGCCCGGCGACCCGGTACAAAAGATCCTGCTCATCGTCGCCATCGCCATCCCCCTGGTGGTGGCGGCGGTGGTGGGTGTGACGCTTCTGCAGCGCGGGGGGGCCAACCGCGCAGAGATGGAGGCCCTGTGGGAGGAGGCCGAGGGCTACTGGCAACAGTCCCAGGCCACGGGCGATCCTGCCGTGGTGCGCGCCCACCTGGCCAACGCCCAGCAGGCCCTGTCCGGTATCCTGGAGCGGCGGCCCGACGACCCCCAGGCCCTCGACCTGCAGCAAAAGATCCGGTCTCGCCTGGACATCGTCAACGGCGTCAAGCGGGTGAGCTGGGTGGGCCAGTTGAACCAATATCCCGCTGAAGCGGACCTGAAGCGCGTGGTGGTGCAGGGCAATCACGTCTTTATCCTCGACCGCGGCCAGGACCGGGTGTATCACCACCAACTGGACCCGGAGCTGGACAAGGCCCTGACCTCCGACAGCCTTCAGACCGTGCTGGTGAGCAGGGGCACGCAGGTGGGCAGCGTCCTCGTGGGCGATCTGGTCGACATGGCGTGGATGCCGGTGGGCCCAAACCGGCTGAAGGCCAGCCTGGTCATCCTGGAGAGCGGCGGCAACCTGCTGGACTTTGACCCGACGACGGGCGAGCTGGTGGACCTCGAGGTGACCGGCACCGAAGCCTGGCGCTTCCCGCAGCTCGCCGGCAGCCACTCGGGGCGCTTTTACCTCCTCGATTCCTCGGCCAACGAGATCTGGCGCTACGGGCCCACGCCCGAGGGTTATGCCGGCGCGCCCGAGGAGTGGCTGCAGGGCGAGGTGGACCTGGCCGGCGTGGTCGACATGGCCATCGGCGACAGCATTTTCTTGCTCTATGCCGATGGCACCATCCGCAAGCTCACCGTTGGCCAGCCCGACACCTTTGACGTCGCCGGCTGGGACACGCCCCTGCGCGGCCCCACCGCCCTCTTTACCCGGCCCCCGGAAGAGACCAAGTGGCTATACATCGCCGACCCCGGCAACGAGCGCATCGTGCAGTGCGACGACGCCGGGAACCTGAAACAGCAATTCCGCATCGCCGAGAGCGACGCGGGCACGGGCGGCGATCCTCTGGCCGCGGCGAGAAACCTGTTCGTCGACGAGATCGGCGGCCGCGCCTACGTCCTCAGCGGCCAGAAGCTCTACCTTCTCATCCTCCCGCTCTCGCAGTGAGGGCTAGCGCACCGCCATGATGAGGCTCTCGCGCCTCACCAGGATCGCGTTGGCCGCCATCGTACCCAGCCACGGCTTGGCCACGTGGCGGACCGAGCCCTGGTAGAGGTGCAGGTAAGGATCCTTGGAGACGAGGAGCATGGTGTGCAGGTTGGCCAGGGGCGACTTCAGGATCGAGCCCTCCAGGTAAAAGGAACCGAGGATGGCCTCCACCGGCTCCAGGCGGCGCACGTGGGTCTCCTCGGGCATCGGCTCCGTCCCCGCCATCTCGAAGAACATCAGGATCTCTTCCAGCTTGACGTGGACCGTCGGCCGCTCCAGCGGTGGCATCTGCTGCGTCGGCGCCAGGAAGAGGATCTTGACGTCGTGCAGGGGCACGAAATCCTCGGCGAGGGTGTTGAGAAAGGCCGAGACCGAGATCTGCTCCTTGGTCACCAGGTCACCCCACATGAGCGTGTGGGCCGTGCCGACCATCACCTGGCTCGCCTTTTCTCCCGCTTCCAGGGTATAGGACTTGGCCACGCTTGCTCCCTCCTCCCCGTTGCTACTTGCAGGGGTTGTAATCTGCTCCCAGGATGACCCGTATGTCGGCCGCCTGGTCGGGATCGGGTTGCTGAACGACGTTCTCCTCGGCCACATCCAGCTCTCGCATCAACAAGGCCACCGTCGTTGGCTTGTCGCGAAAGACAATGATCCGGGTTTGGGCGACGGTTGGCTCATCGGCGGGGCCGGTGTGAGACACGGTCACGCCCCGCCAGCCGAGGAGGTCGGCAGCGATGAGCTCGCGCTGTGGCAGGCCCGTGCCGTTCAAGATCTCGACCTGGGCCTCCTCTTTGGCCGCGCCCTCTTCGCTGCCCGAGGGGGGCGCGTAGAGGCTGGCCACCACCTTTGCGATCTCGTCGTAGCGGGGCAGCAGCACCCGCCAGCCGTCGGCGTTGGTCCAGTCGATGGTGTGCTCCTGGCCGATGTAGCGGCTGCGTATGCGCTGCGACTTGAGCTCCAGGCCGATGGGCACCAGGGACAGCACGTCGCCGAGCGTGAGGTCTGTCTGGTAGCTGTCCTTTAACGCCGACCACAACCCCGGGATCTTGAGGACGAGGTCGGGGCTTTTGGTCTGCCGCCACACGGCCTTCAGGAACTGCTGCTGGCGCCGGGCGCGGTCAAAGTCGCTCCCTCCACGGCGGGTGCGCACGTAGCGCAGGGCCGTGGCGCCGTCCATGTGATGGACGCCGGGCTGCAGGATCTGGTCGCCTTCCTCGCCGCCCTCGCCAGCCTGGAAGGTGAGGTTGACCGGGCAGGCGACGACCATGTCGACGCCGCCCAGCTCGTCCACGACGCGGGAAAAGCCTTGAAAGTCGATGCGCGCCCAGTTGTCGATGGGGATGCCAAAGTTGACGGTGATGGTGTCGGCCAGCAGGGCGGCGCCGCCGCCCGGGTAGCCGGTGCGATAGCCGTATTTGTGGGCAGTGTTGATCCGGTTCCAGCCATAGGTCGGGATATAGACCCACAGGTCGCGCGGGAGGGAGAGCAGCGACACTTGCTTGGTGTCCTTGTTCAGTATCCCGACAATGATCACGTCGCTGTTCTGCCCGTTCAGGTTCTGGGTCGAGTCCAGGCCAATGAGGAGCACGTGCAGGATATTGTCGGTGACAGCCACGGTAGGCATGGGCGTCGGGCTGTACATGGGCGTCGGCGTCAGCGTCGGCGTAGGAGTGGGGGTGATGGTCGCCGAGGGAGTGATGGTCAGGGTCGGCGTAATGGTCGGCAGCGGCGGCCCGGGCGTGCGGCTGGCCGTGGCCGTGGCCGAGGCGGTGGGTGTGAGGCTGGCCGTGGCCGTGTAGCGCGGGCGTCGCGTGGGAGTGATGGAGGGCGTCCGCGTCGGCGTGGGCGACGGCGTCCATGTCCCGGCCGCCTTGACGGTGGGCAGCGCAGTCAACGTCGCTGTCCGGGTAGGCGTCGCGGTTGCCGTCGGGCTCGTCGCCACGGCCGTGACGCCGCTAACGGGCGGGGTGCCGCAGCCACCAAGGATGCTTGCCACCAGGACCAGCAGCAGGGGCTGCCACCAGGTCTTTCGCCCAGATCTTTTGCCGCACATCATTGTCCGTTCCTCACTTTCCAACACAAAAATTGGAAAATATGGCCTCGATGAGGTCCTCGCCGGCGGCCTGGCCCGTGATCTCGCCCAGGGCCTGCACCGCGGCCGACAGGTCGATGGCCAGCAACTCGGGCAGCTCGCCGCGGTCGTGGGCCGCGCCGGCCGCGCGGACGTGGTCCAGCGCTCGCTCCAGGGCCTCCTTGTGGCGCGGGTTGGTGACCATGGGCGCCTCGGAGGCCGTAACCCCTCCCGAGAGGACCGTCTCGACCAGTGCCTCCTCCAATGCGTCGAGCCCCTGGCCCGACAGGGCCGAGACGCGCACGGCCGGCAACGAGGCGTCACCGCCGATCCCGGCGAGGGCCGGCCCGGCATAGGCCGGGAGATCGACCTTGTTCAGAACGACGATGGCCTGCCTGCCCCGCACCAGGCCGGCGATGGCCCGGTCGGCGTCGGTCAGGGGCTGGCTGGTATCGACCACCAGCAGGGCCAGGTCGGCCTGGGCCAGGGCGGCGCGGCTGCGCTCGACCCCCAGCCTCTCGACGAGATCGTCCGGCTCGGCCTGGATGCCCGCCGTATCCACCAGGACCACGGGTATGCCCCGCAGGTTCAACGTCTCTTCCAGCGTGTCGCGCGTCGTGCCCGGGATGTCGGTGACGATGGCCCGGTTGGTGCGCAGGAGCCTGTTCAGGAGGCTCGACTTGCCGACGTTGGGCCGGCCGACGATGGCGACGCGCACCCCCTGGCGGTAGACGATGCCACGCTCGGCCTCGGCCAGCAGCCGCTCCAGGCCGGCGGCAGCCTCTTCCAGGGCCTGGCCGATGTCCTGGGGCGGGATCTCGTCCTCGGCAAAGTCCAGGGTGGCCTCGGTGTAGGCCAGGGCGTCCACCAGTCGGGCCCGCAGGGGCCGCAGTTGGTCCGAGAGGCGCCCGGCCAACTGGCCGACCGCCGCCTGCAGCGAGACCTCGGTCCGGGAGCGCACCACGTCCAGGACTGCCTCCGCCTGGGCAAGGTCCAGGCGGCCGTTGAGAAATGCCCGGGCGGTGAACTCGCCCGCCTCGGCCAGGCGCGCTCCGTGGCGCAGGCAAAGGCCCAATATACGGCGCAGGGCGACGATGCCGCCGTGCCCGTCGATCTCGACCACGTCCTGGCGCGTGTAGGTGGCCGGGGCCGGCATGTGGGCCGCCAGCACCTCGTCCACCACCTGCCCCGTGGCCGGGTCCACGATGTGCCCGTAGTGCAGGGCTCGTGGCTGCGGCCGGCCTCCAGGCAGGGGTGACGCCGGCACAAACAGGCGTTCCAGGATGTTCGCGGCATCGGGCCCCGACAGGCGCACAATGCCGATGCCGCCCTCTCCCACCGGAGTGGCGATGGCGGCGATGGTGTCGTCCAGGCCAATCATAAGCCCTCAGCCGGCCGGCGGGGCGTCCGCGCCAACCGTCGTGGCAACGCCCCAACCAGGCTCCGGCCGGCTCCTATCTCTCCGGCGCCGTTTCGCGGCCGCCGGGTGGTTTGACTGCGTGGGCATAGGGCCGGGCCAGGGCCTCGGCCAGGTTGTCGCCCTCTCGCACAAGGTAGGTGAGCACCCCGCTGATGGACAGATCGACGGCCAATTCCTCGTTGCTCCGCGGATTGCCAAAGCTGTGGCACTCCATCAACACGGCAACCATGTTCAGGCCGCGCTGGCGCATGTCGCGGGCCGCCGCGATCCAGTAGGGCTGGTCGGTGGAGGTGATGACGACGGCGGTGGTGTTGCGGCCCAGGTGGGCCCCCTCGGCGGCCAGGATCTCGGAGATGGGGATGCGGCCTTCGGCCTGGATGACGGCCAGGGTCTCCAGGATCTTGCTCAACTGGCGCTCGCCACGGTCGGCCGGGATCACCTGGCGCTGGTGGCTGTAGGCGATAAAGCCCACGCCCCGATCGCGCTCGATAAAGTGCTTGGCCAGGGAGGCCGCGGTGGCGATGCCATACTCCACGGTAGAGGGCGCCAGCATCGGCTCGGTGCTCGCCTCCCAGGGCAGGCGGGGCTCGGACCAGGGAACCTTCCCCGCCCAGGGCAGGTCCGACTGGGCCACGTGCTCCAGGTCGAGGAACAGCCAGACGTCGGCCGTGGGGTCCAGCTCGAACTCCTTGGAGATGAGCCGGCCGGTGCGCGCCGAGGAGGGCCAGTGGATGCGGTTAAAGCTGTCGCCGGGCGCATAGTCGCGGACGCCGGAGACGTTGGTTGTCACGTAGGGGGTGCGGCGGCGCATGGTATCGCCGCCGGGCATGATGCCCACCAGCGGCGCAAACTCGGGCAGGTCAAAGGTCTGGGGGTAAACGATGAGGGTCGACGTCGGCGGAAGGTCCAGATCCTGGCTGACGTGAAAGAGGCCGAAGGGGTCGCCGCCACTGAGGGTCATGGGCCCCAGGCGGAACCTGCCGCGCTGCAGGCAGCGGGTCTGGACGGTCCAGGCCTGCAGGCGCCGCGCGCCCAGGGGGCTGATGACACGGCTGACCCGGTGGTTGGGCAGCGTGGAGTGATCTCGCACCTCGAGCCATAGCTTGGGCAGCACGCCCTGGTTGCGCACCAGGATGCGCTCCTCGGCCATCTTGCCCACCTGGGAGCGCGTGGTGCGCGTCTGCCGCTCCACAACAACCCAGCGGATGCTGACCTGGGCCCAGAGGAAGGCAAAGATCAGCAACGCGGTCAGAAGGTACCACAGATTGTAAAGCAGCTCCCGGCCCGCGCCAAAGGCGCTGATGCCCACGATCAGCCACAGGAGCAGAACAATCCGGCTTCGCTTCAAATGATGCCCCCTCTCCCAGCGTTGCCCACCGTCTGGTAGCGCGAACTCATTGTACCACAAACGTTACAAAGGGCCAAAGGGGGCCTGCAACTGGCAACCGGGCTCTCAAGTTGACGGAGAGGGTTCGTAGTAACGGCTTTAGCCGTCCGCAACGACTGAAGTGGTTACTACGAGCGAGAGTCGTTCTCTTCTCCGACGGGCCCCCTAGCAACAACCCCGCCCCTGGAAGGAGCGGGGTTGGGTCGTCTTGTGAGCCGGCCCCCGGCGACGCTATTTCTTCGGAACGATGGTGACCTTGCGCCGCTCTCCCTCGCCGACACTCTGGGTGGTGACGCGGGGATGCTTGCGCAGGGCAATGTGCACCAGGCGCCGCTCGTAGGGCGGCATGGGCTCCAGGGCCTGCGTCCGCCCGGAGCGAATGGCCTGGTCGGCCACGCGGTTGGCCAGGCTTTCCAGCGCGTTCCGGCGGCGGGCCAGGTAGCTTTCGACGTCCACCACCAGGTTGGTCCAATGCTTGACGCGGTGGCTGACCATGAGACGGACCAGGTATTGCAGAGCGCGGAGGGTTTCACCGCGACGCCCGATGAGAATCCCCAGGTCTTCGCCGGTGATGTTCAGCACGATGGGCGCCGGCTGGCCCTCGTCCGCCAGGTCCTCGCCCAGGTAGGTGTCCACCGAGGCGCGCACGCCCATGAGGCGCAAAAGCTCGTCGAGGACCTCCTGTCCAACGGCTTCGGGCGTCCCTTCGCCCGGCTCGATTCGGGTCTCGCGCACGTCGGCCGCGGGCCGCGGTTCTTCGGCGACGCTGACCTCTTCTACTTGCCTGACCTCCTCCGCGTGCCGGGGCTCGCGGGCGGGCCTGCGCTCCCGGAACCGGGGGCCTTCGCGCTTTGGCGGCGGGGAGGGAGGCGTCTCGGCAACGGGAGGAGCCGCAGGGACCTTGACGGCCAGCCGCACGCGGGCGTGCTCGGCGCCAAAGCCCAGGACGCCGCGGCTGCCCTCGGTGATGATCTCCACGTCTACCTGGTCGCGGCGGACGCCGAGCATGGCCAGGCCGTTGTTGATGGCGTCTTCGACCGTTTTACCGCTTACGACGACGCTTCTTTCGCTTTTTGCTTCCACTTTGCATTCCCTTCTCATTGCCGGCGGGCTTGGCCTGCACCTGGGACGAGCCTGTCTGCTGGCCGGTGTTGGTGGCTGGCCGGGGCTGGCCGCCGCCGCCCAGAAGCCTGGACAGGTTCATGTTTTTCCAGAAGAGCAACCCCTCCCAGCCGGAGATAAAGCCCTGGGTAACGATGCCGATGATGTTGGAGACGATAAAGTAGAAGGACAGCCCCGTCGAAAAGCTCAGGCTGAAAAAGCCGAACATGAGGGGCATCATCATCGTCATGCTCTGCATGGAGGAGGCTGCCTGCCCGCCGTCGGCGGTACCGGCCGGCGTGACCATTTTCGTCTGCAGCCAGGAGGTAAAGGCCACAAAGACGGGCAGGGCATAGGTCAGCCCGCCCAACTGTTGTGGCGTTAGGCTCAGGTCCATGCCCAGGAAAAAGCGGTTGAGGGGCACGGCTGCCCAGATGTTTTGCAGGAACGGGTAGATGTTCTGGGACAGGCTCAAGAGTTGCAGCGGTTGGTGGCCCAGCGCCTGGATGATGGACTGGTAGAGGCCGATCCAGATGGGAAACTGAACCAGCATGGGCAGACAGCCGCCCATGGGATTCACGCCCATTTCTTTGTAGAGCTTCATCTGCTCCTGGGCGAGCTTTTCCCGGTCCTTGGCATACTTCTTTTGCAGCTCCTGCAGCCGGGGCTGAACCTCTTGCATCCTCTTGGCCGAGCGCTGCTGGGGCAGCATCAGGGGGGTCATGATGACCCGAATGACGACCGTAAAGATGATGATGGCCAGCCAGAACTGCCCACCCAGGGCGCTGTAGAGCCACAACAGCGCGTTGAGCATGGGCCGCAGGATCAGCACGGTCCAAATGTCGGTAATACCCAATGGTTCCTCCTACTACCCGCGACGCCGTGTCGCGGGCGACTCGTCGCCTCTATCAGTTGGCCTGGGGAGGCACAAAGGCCCAGCCCGGCGCCCCGGTTTCGGCATCCAGCGCCTGCACGTTGCCGTTCATCAGGACCACGTACACCCGGCCCTCGCCGACCACGGGCGTCGTGTAAACCGGTGACTCGGGCAGGCCGCTCGGCCACGTCCACCGCTGCTGCCCGTTGCTCACGGCCACCACGCGGCCCGCCTCGGTGCCAACGATGACATTCTCCTCGGCCAGCACGGGCGAGGTACGAATGGCCGACTCGGCGCCCGCGATGGTGCTGACGTCAAAGGGGTAGGGGGCGAGCACGTCTCCGGTCTGCGGGTCCAGGGCATACAGCCGCCCATCCAGCGAGGTGACGTACAGCCGGTCCTCGGCGACGAGCACCTCCGACCAGATCCAGTTGTCGGCGCGGAATTCAAAGCCATCCAGGATCTCGCCCGTGTCGGCCCGCAGCGCGTGGGCCCGCCCGTCAAAGGCGCCCACGTAGAGGATGCCGGTGCCGGCGTCCAGGGTGGGAGGGGCGGCCATGGCACCGCTCACCTCGGTGTTCCAGATCAGTTCTCCCGTCTCGGCGTCGAGGGCATAGACATGGTGGTCCATGGAGGCGACGTACACGCGCTGGTCGTCGATGACGGGAGAGGCCCAGATGGCCTCCTCGGCCTCGAAATTCCAGCCCGGCTTCAGGCTCCTGGTCTCCACGTCGACGGCATAGACGCGGCCGCTCGAATCGCCGAAATAGACGATGCCGTTGGCATAGGCGGGCGCCGGCAGGATCAGGTCGTCGGCCGGCACGTGCCACAGCTCCTGGCCCGTCTCGGGGTCAAAGGCGTACAGGCCGGCCACGCGGCTGGTGGTGTCGGCAAAGCCGACAAACGCCGTGCCCTCGGCCGCCGTCACCGGGCTCCAGTAAAAGATGCCGTTCTCCATGCCCTGGGGCAAAAAGTTCGCCCTCGGCATGCCCGTCTCGGCGTCGAGCAGGTACACCCTCTGGGGCAGGCCGCTGATGACGTACAGCGTGTTGCCTTCCAGCGTGAGACCCGGCCAGTTCTCGGCCACGGGCGTAGCACCGCAGCCGGCCAGCAGGATGCCTACCAGGAGCAGGCCCAGCACGGGCAGCAAACGCGATCTCCACTTGGTCAAAGTATGGCCTCCTTGCAATACCGCACCTGGCCCCTCAGGGCACAGGATCGTAACCACCAGGGTTCCACGGATGGCAGCGCGAAACCCGCTTGATCGCCATCCAACTCCCCTTGATGGCCCCGTACTTGCGGATGGCTTCGAAGCCATACTCGGAACAGGACGGGGTGAATCGACAAGAGGGAGGCATGATCCTGGAAATGGTCATCTGATACAGGCGAATCCCGCCCATCAACAACTGCTTCACAACAACTCCCCATTCGTTACCTTTGCCCGACGCAATAACAGGCCGATGGCCTCATCGACCTGCTGGTACGACGCATCCACGATTGGACGGCGTGCGATCAAGAGGATATCCCAACCCGAGGCGACCTCCTGCCTCGCCAGCCGCTGTCTGACCGATTCTCTCATCCGCCGCTTGACCCGGTTTCGCCTGGCCGCTTTGCCTATCCTGCGGCCTACGGAAAAGCCAAAGCGGCTGACTTCTCTGTCGTTCGGCAGCATCAACAGCACCAACAGAGGGTGGGCCAGGCTACGGCCCTCACGCCGGAGGCGCTCGATCTCGGCGGTCGCACGCAGGCGATGTTTCTTACGCATGACGTCGCTTGGCTCACGGCCTCACGGACCAGGACAGAGAGATCTGGCTATTTCTGATTCGCTGGGTCGGACGTGATCGGTCAGGCCAAGAGCCAGGCGTGCATCGGGTTACACAGTCAGCCGATGGCGGCCTTTCAGCCGTCTTGCCTTGAGGACGCTGCGCCCTCCCTTGGTTTTCATTCTCGCTCGGAAGCCGTGGACGCGACTTCGACGTCGCACCTTGGGCTGCCACGTTCGCTTTGGCATTTTAACTCACCTCCTCATCTGGTACAGCGAAAATCACAACAAGTGATTATACCCCCTTTTTGCTCTGCCTGCAAATCTGGGGCAGATTTTTACAATTTATGCCCGCCCATTGCATCTACTGCCATTTGTGGTATAATAACGGTGTCTGTTCGTTTGCCGGGATTGCCCAGTCGAATGCGGCGCACTTGTACCCGAGATCTCGACCGTTCGTCGAAGGACGTCAGACGTGCGAACACCTGGTTTCACCCGTACAACGACGCCGCACCAGGAAGCGTTCGTTTTTGTGGGCCACGCATCGTGACGGAGGGTCTGACCATGGCCAAGCGACGAGTAAGCATCCGTGGCCGGGGGGCCGAGATCCTGTTCGGAGAGCCGCCCGCTGTGGACATCGAGCCGCGCCTGCCCGGCGACCCGGAGGCCGAGTCGGCCGGGATGGCTTCCCCCATTGAAGCGCCCGGCCCTGCCCCGGGCGAGTTGGACGACGCGGTGGAGCGGGCCCTGTTCGAGGAAGCCCGCGACGGCGCGCCGCAGCCCCGCGGCGCGCAGGCGGTCAGCCTTGCCCGGGATAAAGACGTGCTTTCCGACCCGGAGATAGAGGCAGCCATGACCGAGGAAGCCTTTGCCGCGGAGGAGCCGCCCGAGCCCGTGGCCGAAGCGCCGGCACCAACCATGGAGGAAACGATGGTAGAACGAGACCTAGCCGAGGAAGCTGCCCTGTACGAGCCACCGCCACCGGAAGTCGACGACGTATCGGCCGGCGTCTTGCCACCCAGGCCCCCGCGGCCGTCCCTGGAGCTGTTCCAGGACCAGACGCTGGCCCGCGACATCCAGGAGCCGGCGACCCCGGTCAAGCCCCTGGAGCTGCCCGTGCTGAATGTCACGGAGGAGGAGCGCCAGGCCATCCTCAAGTGGTGGGGCGACCGGCGCATCCGGGAGCTGTCGACCGACATCGACGCCACCTACGAGGAGGTGCGGCGCAAGGTGGGGGAGAACGAGTCCATCGCCACCGACGCCTTTAACCAGCTCCTCAAGGCCCGCGACATCCTCATTCGCCGCGACGCGGAGCGCATCGCCCAGGCCGAGTACTATATCGAGCAGGTGCGGGTGCGGCTCAAGCGCGCCTCCGAGAGCGAGTCCGCGGCCAAGAAGGTGCAGTGGCCCCTCCTGGGCTGGGGCCTGTTCTGGGGCGTCATCTTTTTGGCGCTGCTCATCATGGCCGGCATGGACTGGTTCCAGGGACTGTTCCAGCCCGCCAGCCAGGCGCAGAGCCTGGTGGAGCTGGACGTCTTCCTGTCGGCCATGCTGTGGGGCGGCATCGGCGGGGCCGTCGCCGTCCTCTACAGCCTCTTCAAGCACATCGGCATGCGCGACTTTGACAGCCAGTACGTCATCTCGTACGTCGGCAAGCCGTTCCTGGGGCTCATCGTCGGCGCCACGGTGTACATGATCCTGGCCCTCGTGGTGCGCGCCCTGGGCATCGTGCCCGCCAGCCAGGCAACCGGCGAGGTGGAGACCATACCGGCCATTGCCCCCGGCGTGGTCTACCTGGTGGCCTGGGCCGCGGGCTTCAAGGAGAACCGCCTCCTCGAGCTGGTGGACCGCGTCATGAAGCAGGTCTTTGGCTCGTCGGACAAGGAGGAGCCGTCGTCCGAGCCCGCCGTGCCGACGGGCTAGCCTATTCCAGGAACACGACCTCCTCCGGCGAGTAGGCTGGCACGCAGGTGACCAGCAGCACAAGGTCTTGCCGGCCCAGTTGGGCCACCTTGTGGCGCTGGCCGGGGCTGATGACGATCACGTCGCCCGGGCCGATGGCCCGAGCCTGGCCGTCGACGCGCACCTCTCCCGCGCCCTCCAGGACGTAATAGACCTCCTCGGCCACGCGGTGGTAATGCTCGCGGCTGGCCGTGCCCGCCGGGTGGCGGATCTCGGCCAGGCTGTGGGCGGCCAGGGGGGCGTTGCCCGGCGCCGCGAGCTCGCGCACCAGGGAGCCGTCGTCGGCGAGGGACTGTTCGACCATCGACCTGTGAATGACGTGCATCGTTCGCCTCCTATCTGCTATTCTTGCGGCGCAGGCCCGGCCATCGCTTCCAGGACCTGCCGGATGGCCTCCGAGCAGGCTATGGCCAGGCTGGCCGTCACCCGGTAGAACTCGAGCTGTTGCGCGGGCGTCAGGCGGGCGACGAGGTCCTCCGTCCCCTCCCTGGCCGCCGGCGCGTCGTGCGACGATTCCTTCCGCTGCTGCATGTTAGCCTCCTGTTGGGAGTGCTCCTGGTAACGGCCGAGCCCTGGAAAGAAGTATAGCACAAATTTTCTATTTTGGGAAGCCCCCAAAGAGCCGTCTTCAGAAAATTTAACATTCGCAAAAAGGGGTTAGCCATTCTTGACAGAGTGCCAATTGTTGGGTACAATGTTGGTACATCCCGAAATTTTGTTCTGCGTGCCCGGCGAGGCACGGCGAGGAGCGTGAGAATGAGCGATCTGGCTACGTGGTTGGAGACACAAATGGAGCGCCGGTCCCTTTCGTTGCTGCGGACGGCGCTGCTCACCAGGGTGGGTGCGGGGACGTTGAGCAGCATCTTGCACGAAGGCCACATCCCGAAGCTGGTGACGCTGTTCCGCCTGGCGGACTTTTTCGACACGCCCAGGCTGGACGTGGTGCGCATGGCGGCCGGCGAGGAGCTGGCAGAGACCGAGGTGGCGGGGCGCGAGGCCGACGCCATGGTGAGAAAGCTCGTGCGCGAGTTCGAGCGGCTGCCCGCGGAGTGGAAGGCGGAGGCTGTGGCCCAGGTGGAGATGATGAACCGGCTCAACGATCTGAGTGCCAGGTCACAGGCGCGGGTGATCGGCGAGGAGGCCGAGGACGACGAGGAGGCGGATGAAGAGACGGCCGGGGCGTCGTAAGCACGATCTCGCAATTCGATTCGAGCGGGGGGTCCGGCAGCTCCCCGGCAGGGACAAGCGCTGGCTGCTGGATCGCCTGCGCGGCCCCCGGTCGGGCGCGCTGGAGCGCGACTTTTACGTCCTCGACGTGGAAAGCGGGCGGTGGGTGCGGCTGTAAGCCGCGGAATGTTGTGGGTGTTGTGTTGTTTATGAATGGTCGTGGGGCCGTCTGCTCCGGCAGGGTCGCCAGATCCTGCCGGAGCTCGGCCTCTGCCGGCCGCCGGCATCGGCCGATCCCCGCGGAGCGGTAGAAGAGTAGAGCCTGCTTGCCCCCTGCCCTCCCCCCTGCTCCGGCAGGATCGCAGATCCTGCCGCCGCTTGCCCTGCTGGCCGCGGCGATCTGTCGATCCCCGCGGAGCGGTAGAAGAGTAGAGTCCGCTTGCTCCCCTGCCTTCCCCCCGGCTCCGCCAGGATCGCCAGATCCTGCCGCCACTTGCCCTGCTGGCCGCGCGGCGATCTGCCGATCCCCGGCGAGCTCGCTGGGGCGTTGGCCGACTTGGCAGTAACCCCAAGGGTCACGCCGGGCGCACCAATGGGTTGTCGATGGTGGGGATCGGGGACTGGGGACGATGCGGCCAACGAATCGAGAAACGAATAAACGCAGTACCGCAAAACTTGCTATGTGAGTTGACAAAAGGGGCTCTCGAT
>MTKX01000129.1_pt1 | contig 31917 bp, 29 predicted proteins | sample 1042771 | NCBI WGS metagenome assembly MTKX01 (sample SAMN06212183, study PRJNA360534) | anaerobic digester metagenome | biome: Wastewater treatment plant; material: sludge; isolation source: anaerobic digester fed with sludge from wastewater treatment plant | place: Denmark: WWTP Randers ...
CCTGGCTCCCTGGCTCCCTTTTCTCCTGAACCGCCTCACTCCTGATGGGTCGGTATAGCTGACAAGAAGACCATCTTCAGCTCCGGCATATATCGCCCCGGCGTATTCAGCAACCGTACCGCAGACAGAGGTTATACCTCCTGCAGGGGTGAATCCGGATGCCGGCATTGATATGGATGCCCTGTTTATAAAGCCACTGGTGCAGAACCACAGCTGTGAATTGGACGTGTTATTGCAATACATGGCTGTCACTGAAGACTCAGCCACTGCCGCCGTTCTTTCTGATATGTGCTGGAGGAGCCTCCCCTCATGACTATAGATATAGACCCCTCCCCTGTCTGAATAACCGGCAGCAATCAGGTTGCCGGGGAGCAGGACAACATCGGTGAGTGAACCGCCCGGCACCGTGGTCTTTGATTCCGTAACAACCGGAAGACGAGCGATAGTGCCTGTTCTGATGTTGAACAGCATCAGTCCCTTTTGTGCATCGCCGATGAGAAGGTTGTCCCTGTCATATGGAAGAAGCCTGACAAACCTGGCAGGGGCCGCTTTTTCCCCTCCCGGGATTCTTTCGGTTCTGTCAGCGCTGAATGCAAACAGTCCCTCCTGGTTGTCAGCAATTATTATCCTGTTGTCAAATGCAAGCAATGCAGAGACATTTCGTATCCCCAATTCATTTTCCAGGTCGGTAACTGTAACTGAATCTGATTTATGACCTGAGACAAACAGTCTTCTGCCATCACTGAAACAGACATGATTGCTGTCAGCCGCACCTGAGGTAATGGGACTGTAGTTCCCCTCCCCGCTTCTGGTAAGTCCTGCGAGTGAAATATAGGTCAGTCTGCCTGCATTGTCAGGCTGCAGGAAACCGAACCCGTTTCTTCCTCCGGCATAGACAATTCCGCGAGTGTCAGTGATCAGTGAGGTAACTGCTCCGATACCCGGGGTGGCTATCCTGCTCCACCTGCTGCCGTCATATGTGACAATTCCGCCGGATTCATTGCCAAAGTACATTACCCCGCGGCTGTCCATAGTGATACACAGGTTGCGGAGCTCTCCCGGAGTAGCGGATGCATCAAACCGGCTGATCAAAGGGGTGCCATACCTGTTGACCTGCGAAAATACTGACAATGATGATAATAGAAGGAGTATCGTAACCTTGAGGCCCTTCTTCATTCCCTGAACAATTTCCCTGAATTTATGGTTAAATATACGAATTCAATTCATATAACGGCTGAAACCACTTCCGGCATATAAATTGAGGTAATTTTTAGTTATATTGGCTTCGTATATTCAGGCTATGAGGGTAAAACAGAGGGCAACCGCAGTGTTGGCGGCCATTATGCTGCTGCTTAACCTGCCCGATGCTGATTCCCAGGCTTATGCCGGAAGGACGGCCGGTGACAAACCTGGCGTAAAAGTGTCGCGTCAGCTGTCTGATTTCATTTACCGCTCAGGTGAATCAGAATTTCAGACCATCACCGACCCTTCAGGCAAGTACCTAAGGCTGTTTCTTCCCGGGCACCATCAGTCTCCCGAGACCGGACAGCCCGAGNNCGGCTGGTTGAAGTACCGGATGGAATGGAGGTGGTTGTCTCCATCTCGGAAGTGAGTTCACGCAGAATCCGGTTCGCTGACCAGGGAGCCCCTCAGGCCGAGCTTTTCCCGGCACAGCCGGCAAGGACCAAGAATCAGGTACGTGATGACAGGATAACCGTAAAGGACCGAAAAGCCTATGGCAGCCGGAACACCCTGATGCATGACACCGTAAGGGTGACTCATGAAGGCATATTCAGGGGCCGCCGTCTGGCAAACATCGCAGTCTATCCGGCTTTCTACAATCCAGGGGGCAGATACGTTGATCTTATCACGTCAATGAAGGTGGAGATCGGGTTCAGACCGGAAGCAACAAAGGGTGAAGAGGATACGGAGGATCCGGTCAACAAGGGCGGATTTGCTTCAGACTCCTATATTACAGGCTACACTGACCGGCCGGTTCACATGATCATAGTCACCGACTCCATCTTCCGGAAACATCTTGAGCCACTGGTCAGATGGAAAACACTGAAGGGAATACGTACAACTGTAATTTACAGGAAATCAGGGCCTGCTGACACAGTATACAAGGATCTGAAAAACAGGATATCAACCGTTTATTTCAGTCTTCAGGAAAAGGGGATCCCGGTACATTACCTGATGATCGCCGGCGATCAGTCCATAATACCCACATCACGCGGTACCACCAATGTGTCAGACCTTTACTACGGCGAGTTTGACGGCCAGGGCGACTATATCCCCGAACTGTTCATTGGCAGACTTCCGGCATCAGATACCACCCAGATGAAGGGGATGGTCAAAAAGATTATCGATTACGAGACAAACAGGTTTGGTCCCGCTATTGACAACTGGTCACGGGCACTGGCCACCGCTGGGAATGCGCCGGGATTTGAGCTCTATATGAACGGACAGGTGTCATACATCTACAACACTTACCTGAAAGCAGACAAATCCCTGAATGCCATCGGCTGGCTGTATCCCGACGCTCCTCAGAAGGATGACTCGCTGAAGACCGTTTTCAACAAGGGAGTCAGCATACTTAATTACACCGGTCACGGTGAAGCCACCGGCTTCAGCGACCCTGCTTTCAGAACCTCAATGATGAACGAGTTCAGCAATGAAAACAAGTACCCTCTCATCATAGCCAATGCCTGCCGTACAGCCCAGATAAACGTTGCATCGTGCTTTGGCACAGCCATGGTTGCCACCCCGAACAAGGGGGCCATCGGTTATATAGGATGTACAAATGACTCTTACTGGAGCGATGATTTCTTCTGGTCAGTGGGTCCGGGAACACCAGGGCCGAATGTCACCTTCGAGACTACCGGTGCAGGCGCCTTTGACAGGCTGTTCCATACACACGGTGAGCCTCCGGGCGAATGGTACTACACCATGGGTCAGGTAAACTTTTCCGGAAACATGTCCGTATCGGCCAGTACCAGTCCGCGAAAGAAGTATTACTGGGAGACGTACATGCTGCTGGGTGATCCTTCCTTGTCTCCGGTAATAGGAAGGCCTGACACTTTCAGGATTGACCTTCCGGACAGGGTGCCCCAGCAACTGCAGGTCCTTAGTTTCTTTACCGGGCCTTTTGCATATGCAGCACTGTCAGATTTCGACACGCTTTGGGATGCCAGGTTCGTCAGTCCTTCCGGGAACATCTCTCTGGCCGTCCCGGCAGGCGTCAAGGACTCATGCCTCCTGGTGGTCACAGGACAGAATATGCTTCCTTTCTACAAGACCATCCATTTCGGTGATGTGCCTGAACCATTCATAACCGTCGGCGACATAGTATTCGATGACGCCGATGGCAATGGAAACGGCCTCCCCGACTACAGTGAACCGGTGAATCTGCAGGTTACGGTGAAGAATATCGGAAAGATGCGTACCTCAAAGATGACAGCCCGGCTAAGCGTCGCCTCCGGGATGATAACCGTGGAAGCTGATACTGCCACGATAGGGGTGTTGCTCCCGGGACAGACACGCACAATAACCGGAAAGTTCATCTTCAGGGTTTCAGACAGTGTGGAGGACGGCGAGCTGGCTGCCCTGCTGCTCAGCATCAAGGATGGAAGCGAAGAGTACAGGTACGGCATTGATATGACTCTTAATGCCCCGGAACTGAAGATTATTTCAGCCATTCATGACGATTCCTCGCTGGGAAATTCCAATTTCCTTCCCGATCCGGGGGAAAAACTGCATCTCCGGGTCAGGGTAAAAAATGACGGATCAGCTGCTGCCACCGGGTTGGTGAAGATAACCCCTGCCGGACCAATGCTTACCGTATACCAGCCCGAGCTGGCTACTGACAGCATCAAACCAGGGCAGGTGAAGGATATTTATTTTGAGACAGAAATCTCACCCCTTGCCGGATCCGGGAAGGTTATCCCCTATGACGTAAGCTTCATTTGCGGCAAATATGAGGCAAGGGGCAGGTGGTCAGTCAGTACGGGGAAAACACGCGAAACCTGGGAGTTCGACAGGTTCGACGTGTTCCCGTGGATACTTAATGGCGAATACCCGTGGATAATAACATCCTCGGTATCGTATGAGAACGTTTTTTCAGCACGGTCAGCCCCTATACCTGACAAAACGGAATCGATCCTTGCCATATATGTCAACAATCCGGTAGCCGACACCATGTCATTTTTTGTACGGGTCTCCTCCGAACCCATATATGACGAGCTTACCTTCAGGGTAGACAGCGTCACTGACATGCAGATCTCGGGTGACACACCCTGGGCACAAAGAAAGAAAGTGCTGAAGCCGGGCGTACACCTGCTGGAGTGGATATATTCAAAGGATGTCTCACTCTCGGGCGGACTTGACGGAGCATGGCTCGACCAGGTTACATTCCCCGACATTTCGTTCCTTGAGGCAGACCTGCATATTGATTCGGTCTTTGCTCCCCCAGCAGAGGCAATGCTTTCGGAGGTGACCGTGAAAGGGAGGGTGATCAACCTTGGACGCAACGCACTGACAAGCTTCCCGCTGGCATACAGTATCAATGAAGGGGAATTGGTCAATGAAACCTTCTACAGGAAAATAGACCCGGGTGACACTGTTGATGTGGCTTTCACACAGAAATGCAGTCTGCTGAAGGATATACCATATCATATTCATATTTTCAGCCGGCTGCCTGAAGACGGTTATGCAGGAAATGATACCGCATTCGTTTCGTTTGTCATATCCGGAACCGGACCGGAAATCAATGAGGATCAGGTAATCCTGCATCCCAATCCTTTCAATGAGGATTTCTCGCTTGAAGTTGACTTCGGGGGAAGTGAGACGGCAGGCTTTGAACTGTTTGATGCTTCGGGAAGGATCGTCATGCAGTCAGAGGCTGAGCTGTCGCCCGGCAGGAACCGGATTCCGTTCAATTGCCGGCACCTTGGATCTGGTATCTATACCCTTCGGATCACATACGGGGGCAGGAGCTTCTCGATGAAGGCAGTTAAAAAGTGACTGATCAGACGGATCATAAGTGCAATTATTCAAATTTAAAATCAGGAAATGACAGGCAAAACACCCACCAGGGAAGAAGCTGTTGAGCTTTTCAGGAGGTACAACAGGTCAGACAGCCTCTACAAACACGCCCTATCAGTTGAGGCGGTCATGAGATACATGGCGCGCAAACATGGTGAGGATGAGGAAAAGTGGGGAATCATCGGACTGGTGCATGATCTCGATTATGAGATGTATCCTGACCAGCACTGTACCATGACGGAGAAGATACTTAAGGAGGAGGGATGGCCTGTGGATTATGTAAGGGCCGTAGTCAGCCACGGGTACGGTATCTGCTCTGACACTGAGCCCCTGACTCTCCTTGAGAAAACGCTGTTTGCAATTGATGAGCTGACCGGGCTCGTGACTACGAGCGCACTAGTCAGGCCTTCACGAAGCGTGCTTGACATAGAAGCAAAGTCAGTCCGCAAAAAATGGACAGACAAAAGGTTTGCTGCGGGCGTTGACCGGAGTGTCATTGAAAAGGGCGCTGCCATGCTCGGCGTTGACCTGAATGATCTCATCTCAGACACAATATCAGGGATGCGCGAGGTGGCAGGGGATATCGGATTGTATGGTAATCCTGCCCCACGGGCATGAAATACGTACATATGATAACGTAACGACAGGTCNNCTGCCGTTACCTGCCCTGATGATAATTATAATTCCCTGATCTGGATATTACGATACCAGACGTCATCGCCGTGATCCTGCAGGCCTATGAAACCCTCGGCGGCAACATTGGCCCAGTTGGGATTCAATGCGGGGAATTTGCTTCCGGCAACCAGGGTGTTCCATTCGGGAGTCCAGAGATGGTACTCGAGAACGGTCTCACCATTCTGGATGTGCCATACTGATCCCTTGTAAACCTTAATCTCGGCGGTGTTCCACTCACCGGCTGGTTTTGCATTCTGTGGTTTGGCGGGAATCAGGTCATATAGTGACCCGGCCTGGCGGTTTCCGTCTTTTCCGGCCTGAGCATCGGGGTGCCTTTCATTGTCAAGGACCTGCATCTCGGGAGCGGTCTTGTATATGTAATCCCACTCCGGACCTTCCTGTGCCAGGTAGAATATTCCGCTGTTGCCACCTTCCGAGATTTTCCATTCCATCTTGAGGTGGAAATTTGAGAACTTCTTGTCATAGATGATATCACCGCCGCCACCGCCGGCTTCACCCCTCCCGGAACCGATGCAATGCAGTGTACCGTCAACAATCTCCCATCCCTGTGTGGGGAACTCGGGCTTGTTGTAGTTACGCCAGCCCTGGGTGCCTGATCCGTCAAAGAGATAGGTCCAGACCTCGGCTTCAGTCGATTTCTTTTCAGCATTCTTTTTCTCCTTTCCTGATCCGCAGGAGACAAACGAGACCGCAAGGAGAAGAACAAACATTGTCTTTATCAGTTTCATAAGTTATTTATTTTAAGTATTAGTTTTGGTTTTAGCGTTATGCGGGCATTTCGGGAAGTGACCAGCCTGATCGGTAAGTATGCCTGATCATTTCGGCAGCAAACTGCCTGGCATTGATCGGATCAGTGAACTTCCTGTCGAATGTCGGATGACCGTCAGTGANNCATATCTTAATAGTTTCTTCGTCACTGATATTGGCAAACTCCATCTTTTCTCCGTTCCACTCGAGTATCTTGTTCAGTCCCTGGAGCCTTACGGCCAGGACGCCCATAACCACCATTTCATTGAACGGACCTGCTTCGGAGAAATCAGACTTGGTAAGGATTCTGTTATCAGGGTTTTCCTTGCATGCTCTTACCCAATCCATCTCATGACCTCCACTTGTGGCATTCTTAACACGCCTTTCAGTTTCAGGAGCATTTGGCACCCTGCCTGAGAGGAGCCATGGATTGATGCCATAGCAACCGCATATGAGCTTATCCTTGGTCCCATGGAAGATGACTCCGCCTCCCTGGTCATTCATATCCTTTCCGATTGGCCATCCTTCGGGCTTCATGGGTTGAATTCCCCCGTCATACCATGTCACCTCCACTTCAGGCAGGTCAATCTTGTAATGCGATGGCGCCTTTCTGGCAGGGTAGGTATACTTGACAGTCTGTGCGTTTGGCGCACAGTCGGTCAGCAGAAGGGTTGAGCTTGCCTGTACTTTTGTCGGGTATGTGAGCTTGAGAGACTTGAAAACAGGATGAAGGATATGGCATGCCATATCACCCAGCGCACCGGTCCCGAAATCCCACCATCCTCTCCAGTTCCACGGATGATATATTGCGTTGTAGGGTCTGACGGGAGCAGGTCCCAGGAACAGGTCCCAGTCAAGCGTCTTCGGCACCTTATCTACTTTTGATGGCCGGTTCAGACCCTGGGGCCATATCGGACGGTCAGTGAAGGCTTCTACCTTTGTCACCTCACCTATTTCACGGTTCTGTATCCACTCCTGAACAAGGTCCACACCGATGGCCGACGAACCCTGATTTCCCATCGAGGTTGCCACTTTATGCTTCGCTGCAAGCTTCGTCAGAAGTCTTGATTCATATACACTGTGCGTAAGGGGTTTCTGAAGGAAGACATGCTTGCCCATGGTCATAGCGTGAGCTGCAGTAAGGGCATGAGTGTGGTCAGCCGTTGCAATGATCACTGCATCAATTGACTTGCCCATTTCATCATACATCTTCCGGTAATCCCAGAACCGCTTCGCTGCCGGGTAGGCATCAAAGACCCTCTTCGAGTAGCCCCAGTCCACATCACAGAGCGCCACTATGTTTTCTGATGCGGCAACATTCCTGAGGTTTGTAGCACCCATACCTCCGATACCAATTCCGGCGATGTTGAGCTTATCGCTCGGAACACGGTGGCCGAGCCCGCTGACCACGTTGCTGGGCAGGATGGTAAGTCCGGCAATTGCGGCGCCCGTAGTGCCCACAAATGACCGTCTTGTGAATTTTCTTGTCTCCTCTTTCATATCATTTCAGGTTAAGTTCTTCAACGGATGGATAAAAATAGAAATTTCTCCAGAATAATTCTCCCTGCGGGACTATTTCTTATATTTTTGAAGAATGAGACTCAGAAGAGGCCTGACAACCTTAATTATAGCCAACTTCGGGATTTTATCCTCCTATGGGCAGTATTTCACCAGGCTGGGAATCGGCCTCGATACCAACGTAAGCATACCTGTGGCTGTGGCTGATCCGAATGATCCTCAATTTTCAGGAGAGTTACTGGCCGCCAAGTACCCGGGCCTGAATATCCCGCCCGGAAAAATTGACCTCGTGTACCCGGTGATCCCGGACGCTGCCGATACGGTGGCCATTCTATGGTACCTGATGCCCGAGGAGATCTCTGCCGTGCCCGGAGAAATGAACGTGATCATAGTTGAAATCACCCCCGGAAATGAAAAAAGATTCTGGATTGACAATAACAATGATCGCGTGTTCAGCAGCAGCGAGAGATCATTTATTTTCAGGAACACTGAAGAAAGCCGGCCTGTGAACATAATGGTCGCAGGCTCCTATTACTCCTATACTCTGTTTAACCCCGACTACTCCCCTCCTTCTGCCCCTTCGGAAACCATCAGGCAATCCAAAAGCTCCTGGTCAGACAGAAAGGGAAAACCATCTTTTGCGATTGACCTGTCAGCGTCATTCCTCAGGGCAGATGCAAGTCTCTCATATATAAAGCAATCAAGACCATCAAATACAATCACCTATTCCGCCAGAATCCCCGGAAGCTTCAGGCCTGCCATCGGATTCGACTTTTCATGGTATGACTTTCATCTTCTTCTGGGTGGCGGTTTCGAGAAAGCCAAGTACACTGAAAACATACTGGTTTCAACAAATGACGGCAGCCAGACTACAAGCTACAACAGCGGAACCTGGCCAACTTCGAGGTTCATCCTCAGCATTGCACTGGAGTATGACATCAGCGCCGGCAGGTATCTTTACCTCACACCCTTCGCCGTATGGTCCAATTTCAAAAATGACAGCAGGTTCAACTTTGACAGGTACCAGGGATCTAGTGCAGGTGCAGAATACACAGACTCAAAATCTTATGAAGCAGGCTTAAAGCTTAAAATGCCGGTTGACAGGCAGGTCATCATTCACCTCAGCCTCGCATACTCTTCGGTGTATTTCAATGCTGAAAAGCATTTTACTGATGTTTTACCCGGATCATACCGCATGAGTATGGAAGGATTCTATTACGGTGTCGGCGTTAATTTCAGCCTCAGAGGTTCGGCAGGGCAGGATGCTGAATGAGCCTTGTAATCAAAAAATATTACTTTGCAGAAAAAACAGATGAAAAGCCAGAGATTTAATCTCGATCCCGGAGAAAATGACCGTATTAACAGGATTCTGAAGGCTCTGTTCGGACTGGTGTGCATTGCTGCGGCAATCACAACCGGAATAATGATGACCGGTTCGGATAAGCTGACAACCAACAGTTTCATTGCCATAGCTTTTATGGGTCTTATTGGTATAAGCCTCCTGATATCAGGACTGGGCCTGACCGAAAGATTTCTGACCCTCACCGGGGACACTATTATTCTCAGGGACAAGGTTTATGCCCCTGCCAGAACAATAAGCGTGTCTGATCTGAGAAAAGTTGAATTCAGCCAGCTTAAAGTTGCATTTTACCTGAAGTCAGAAGAGGTTATATCATTGCGTTTGGGGACGTTTTACAGGGAGAGTCCCGTAAGGATTATGGAGGCTCTTGAGAAATTCTGTGCCTCAAACGGCGTTTTGACTGAAGGATTGCCATCTAACAGGGACGACGACGGTCATGAAAATTAGATATGGAATGATCGGCGGAGGCGAAGGCTCGCTCATCGGGCCCGTACACCGGATGGCAGCACGCCTCGACGGTATCTGTGAGCTTGTTTCCGGTTCATTCAGCAGTAACCCGGAAATCTCGCGGCTGACAGGAACCAGGGAGGCTCTTAATGAAGCACGCATCTATGACAGATGGCAGGAGATGATCACAACCGAAAGCACCCTGCCCGAAGAGGTCAGACCCCACTTCATCACCATAGCCACCCCGAACCATCTTCATTACAGTCCGGCAAAAATGGCCCTGGAGGCAGGATTTCATGTTATTTGCGACAAACCCCTATGTCTCAGTGTATCTGAAGCTCTGGACCTCCATGAAACAGTTGAGCGGACAGGGAAACTGTTTTGCCTGACCCATAATTATACCGGTTATCCCATGGTTAAGGCAGCANNTGCAATATGGTGCTTGCGGGGGAGATCGGGAAAGCCAGGAAGGTGATTGTTCAGTACCTGCAGGGATGGCTCGCGTCACCGCTGGAAAGAACTGGCAACCGGCAGGCTGAATGGAGGTCTGACCCGGCAAGGGCAGGCATAGCCGGGGCAATGGCTGACATAGGAACACATGCATTCAACCTCGCGGAATATGTAACGGGCGAAGAGGTTGTCTCATTGTCGGCAAAACTGAATTCAGCGGTTCCCGGAAGAATCCTTGACGATGATGGCACAGTCTCTCTCACCTTTGGAAACAACATAAGCGGGACTCTTCTTGCCAGCCAGGCGGCTACCGGAGAGGAGAACAACCTGTCAATAAGGATTTACGGTGAAAGCGGAGCACTTATCTGGCGCCAGATGGAGCCAAATACCCTCACCCGGCTCCGTCCTGATGCCCCTGCGCAGGTTATCCGGACCGGCGCCTCCTTTGCCGGATCGGGCTTACCGGCCTCTATGCACACAAGACTGCCGGCAGGGCATCCTGAAGGATTCATTGAGGCATTCGGCAACCTGTACAGGAATTTTGCATTGCATATAATAGCAGTCAACGATGGTCAGAAACCTGACCCGGTGGCTGATTACCCGGGCATCAATGAGGGAGTCAGGGGAATGAAATTCCTGGAGGCGGTGGTCTCTTCTTCACGGAACGGATCAGTCACGATAAAACTCTGAGAAGAATATAGCAAGCCCCCCGGGCACGAGATGCCGGAGGGCTGCAGTACATCTTTGCCGGAAATGATTTCCGGAGTCTTATTTTTTCAGAAGTCCGAGGTAATAATCCCTGCTTATCCTGATGCTTTCCATCGGAGTATGCGTGCGGCAAAAGTCCTGCTCCAGGAACCAGTATTTCATGCCTGCTGTCCGGGCCTCAGCAAGAATCGGCCTGAAATCGATGATTCCCTCTCCAAGGGTTGCATCCTGTTTCTCCGGGGTAAGGTCCTTCAGATGCCATACCTCGAACCGGCCGGGGTATTTCCTGAAGTAGGCCACCGGGTCCTTCCCTGCAGCGGATATCCATGCCAGGTCCATTTCAAAGATTACCAGCTTTGGATCACTCTGTTCAACGAGTATATCATAAGGCACACGGCCATTTATCTCCCTGAACTCCACCTGGTGGTTGTGGAACCCAAAGGTGATGCCGGCCTTCCGGCACTTCGCCCCTGCCCTGTTAAAGAAATCGGCTGCCCGCTGGTAACCGTCAATAGTGTTGCTCCAGTCACCGGGAAGGGATGGCAGTATTATATACTTCATCCCGGCCTCAGCAGCTTCGTCAATCATCTTCTCGTAATTTTCAGGATTCAGACCGCTGTGTGAGCTGATGGCAACCATTCCGTTCTTCCTTACCAGCTTACTGAATTCCTTCGGCTTCATGCCATAAAACTTTCCGTCACGGTGGTCAGCTGCCTCAATCCATGTGTAACCCGTTTCCGCAGCCCCGGCAAGCGCAGCGGCAGGGTCCTTGACCATGGCGTCACGTATGGTGTACAATGCAAGACCTGTCTTCTTTGAAGGCCTGGATGATGCAATCATCTCGCTGTTGATCATCGGTGCTGCAGCAATGACAAGGGCTGATTTCCTTAAAAAGTCTCTTCTGGTAGTCATAATTTCAGGTTAAGTTTTAACGGATCATGAAGTTGCCACCCCAATCTAACCAGGGATGAAGGGAAAACAAAAATAGCATTAAATTTATAAGATCAAAAGCCAAATGCAGATGAGGTTGTGGGAGAAACATAAGGAAGGCAGCGTGAGATGTACCCTGTGCCCTCATTACTGCATCATCAGGCCCGGAGAGAGAGGTATCTGCGGAACCAGGGAAAACCGCGAAGGAGAAATTTACCCGGTTACCGCCGGCATCATCTCCGGATATGCCCTCGATCCCATTGAAAAGAAACCTCTCTACCACTTCCACCCGGGGTCGGTGATTCTGTCAGTAGGATCATACGGATGCAACCTCAAATGCGATTTTTGCCAGAACTATCACATTTCACAAAATGTCAAAGGGGAACAGTCAGCAAGGCTTGATCCGGAAGAGCTTGTCCGTCAGGCTGTAACAGCCCGGGGAAGCATTGGCATCGCATATACCTACAATGAACCGGCGATATGGTTTGAATACGTAACTGAAAGCGCCAGGCTTGCCCGTGAAAAAGGGCTCCGCAACGTAATGGTTACCAATGGCTATGTAAATCAGGAACCGTTGAAGGAACTGACACAGGTCATAGACGCATTCAACATAGACCTGAAGGCGTTCAGCAACGACTTTTACCGGAATTATACCGGAGCCACCCTTAAGCCGGTGCTGCAGGCAATAAAGACTGTGGCCGGATCAGGCAGGCATCTCGAGATAACCACCCTGGTCCTTCCGGGAATGAACGATTCGCCTGATGAGATGGAACGGGAGGCTGAGTGGATCTCCGGAAATGCGGGCAGGTCCGTTCCGCTTCATCTCAGCCGCTACTTCCCGACATACAGGAGAACCACACCTGCAACGCCGCCCGAAACAATACTAAGACTCAGGGAAATAGCAGAGAAGTATCTCGATTTTGTGTACACCGGCAACATGCCCGGTGAAGAGGGTGGCAGTGACACGAGGTGCCCCGACTGCCATACCACAGTGATAAGAAGATCAGGATATTATGCCCGGATTTCCGGTCTTACGGATGAAGGAAGCTGCGTAAAATGCAGCCGGCAGATCATAGCCGCATCGGATGTCTGATATTACCGGAACGAATATCTGATGTGTGGCCGGAACTACTGTTTAGTAATACTGCTCAGCTTCTCGAAGAATTCATTGATCTTGCCGAACAGCTCCTTGCGGAGGTCCGCATAATAAGCCCTGACAAGTGCCGGATTATCTTTTCCATCGGGGTGATTTGCCCTGTCAATGAATTCATTGCGCATAACTACCGCTTCTTCAATCAGGTTCTGCACCTCCATCTTCTTGGCGTAGTCATGAAGACTTGAAGCCATAAAACAATCAGAGATCAGCTCGAAGAAGAGAAAATCGATATCCTTTTTCAGACTTTTAATACTGGCCATTGCTGTTGGTTTTGATGCAAATATATTGATTAATCCGCTTCATCCCCCATTTTGTAATCATTCATGCTCCGTCCGGCAAGGTCTGAGTAAGCTTCGCGAAGCCTTCCAATGAGCGGATCGGCGACATTAAACTGCAGACCCTCAATGCTCCTGACGGCAAGTACCATAGGAGAGGTGCCGGTAATGAAAGCCGACCTGAATCTGCCGGCGTCACTCTCTTTTACGGCTTCAGTAACCAGGGTGATCCCTTCCTTCAGGATAATATCAGTCACATATCTCCTGGTGATCCCGGAAAGGACCATGCTGTCAGGGGCCGTTTGTATTGTCCCGTCTTCCGCAATGAAAAAGATGTTTGACCTGCTCCCCTCTGTAATGAATCCATCGTGATTTACCAGCAGCGCTTCGTAAGCGTTCCTTCTTGCCAGCTCCCCGTTGACCGAGAGACGTAGCCTGTTNNGACGTAGCCTGTTGTTCAGCATCTTAACCCCCGGATCAAGCCGTTCGGCATGGTGAAGAATCAGCGGCACTCCCTCTCTTACCATCGTTTCCGACGGATAGAATGAAGGAATATAGCAGATATGCAGAGAGTGGTCATACCCGCTGAAGGACACTGTCACCCTGACATTTATTTCATCATGCCGCTCGTGGTTTGCAAGCGCTTTCATTCCTGCCCTGACCTCTGCAGCGATATCCTCCCGAAGGTCATACCTTGTGGCAATACCATCCTTAAGGCGGTTCATGTGATCACTGAAGAAGAGAGGTACTCCGTCACGGGTTCTGACCACCTCATAGAAGGTGACCTCGCCGGAAGGGATCTCCTCATTGCCCGATGCGGGCACTATGGCTCCGTCAAGCCAGATGTAACTGCCTGTGCAATCCATGTCCGGATTTCTATTTTTATCAAAAATAGGAATAATGTCGCAGCCTTAAAAGTAATTATCTTAGTGCTTTCCCGAAGAGATGTATGCCATCGTAGACATAGAGACAACAGGTGGAAGCGCGAGGCTTGAGAGAATAACCGAGATAGCCGTTTACATACATGACGGCAACCGGGTGGTGGAGGAATATTCGACCCTGATCAATCCCGAGCGCAATATTCCCTACTTCATCACTTCCCTTACAGGTATAACCAACGAGATGGTTGAGGACGCACCTAAATTTTATGAGGTGGCACGCCGGATTGTAGAGCTTACGGAAGGAAAGGTATTCGTGGCACACAATGCAAGGTTCGATTATTCATTCATCAGGCAGGAATTCGGCATGCTGGGATACAATTTCAAACGCCCGATGCTTGATACCGTTGCCCTGAGCCGCAAACTGATTCCCGGGCACAGGTCTTACAGCCTGGGAAACCTTTGCAATGACCTCGGGATAGAGATCAACGGCCGCCACAGGGCTTCGGGTGATGCCCTCGCAACTGTGAGGCTTCTGGAGCTGCTGCTCGAGAAAGACCGTGAGCTGAATTCCGGCAGCCTGATCAAAAACAGGAAAGCGGCGAAACTGCACCCTGCACTTGACATGACAAAGCTTGAAGAGATTCCTGAAGAACCTGGAGTATACTACTTCCATGATGAAGGCGGAGATGTAATCTATGTGGGGAAAAGCCGTAACCTGAGCGAGCGGGTCAGCTCACACATCTCAAACAACACCTCGGCAAGGGAGATGGAGATGAGGTCAATGATTGCAGACATCACCTGGGAGCGCACAGGAAGTGAGCTGATTGCCCTGCTGATGGAGTCAGCCGAGATAAAGAGCCGTAAACCTCGCTTCAACAGGGCACAGCGACGCACCGGGTTCCGCTGGGGTATCTACAGTGAAACGGATGAGGCCGGATACATCAGGTTCTCATACAGAAATGTCAGAGATGAGGAAGTGCCTCTTGCGGTATTCACCTCACGTGACAGGGCGCGGGGCAAGCTGGAGCAGATTATCACTGACTACAACCTCTGTCAGAAACTCTGCGGATTGTATGAAACTTCCGGACCCTGTTTCCACCGCCAGGTGAGCATGTGCCGCGGGGCCTGCTGCGGAGAGGAGGATCCGAAGCAGTACAACGAAAGAGCCCTCATGGCTCTCGATGAATTCATCTTCAGGGAAAGAAACTTCTTTATCATTGACCGCGGACGCGATGAGCAGGAACGGTCAGCTGTCAAGATAGTCAACGGCAAGTTTGCGGGCTACGGATTCTTCAGCATCAACGACGTGGGATTCGGGCTGACGGCCGTACATGATTGCATAAAACCCGCAAATGACAATCGCGACATCCAGGTCATCATCAAGGGTTACCTGAAGAAAAACCGGGTGGAGAAAATTATTGATTTCTGACTCTTCGGACTGCTGCGCTTTTCTTAATATATTTGCCTTAAACAACACAAGCCCGCATATGTCGCTTTTTACCCGCACCAACAGGGAACTCAGCGTAAGAATTGATGAATTCTTTGATACAATAGAGATTGGCATTCTGATCTTCAAGGAGGGCATCAAGGCATATGTCAACGGTGACACAAATGCCTTCCGGAACCACCTCTCAAAGATCGATGACCTTGAAGGCAAGGCCGACAAGCTGCAGCGCAGCATCGAGAACGACATGATAGTTCATTCAATCCTGCCGCAGCAGAGGAGTGAGATCGTTAAGCTGCTCTGGCAGCTCGATGAGATTATTGACACGGCGAAGAAATCGCTTAATGAGTTTTATGTCGAGATGCCTCGAATACCCGCTTCACTGTCACATGAGTTCATTTCTCTCTCGGAGGTCTCGGGTAACTCGGCCGAGGAGCTTATGCCAGCCGCCAGGGCTTTCTTCCGCGAGCCTCACCTGGTACGGGAAAAGCTCATCAAGGTCTATTTCTTCGAGAGGGAAACGGATAAGGCGGCGTTTCAGATGAAGAAGAAGGTTTTTCATGAGATGAATGACCTCTCACTGGCTGAAAAGGCTCATATCAGGTACATCACACACCATATTGAGAATATTTCAGACACGGCTCAGGATGCAGCCGACCTCCTCGCCTCCATGGCCATAAGGCAAATGCTCTGATCATGATTTTCCTGTTTCTCACCAGCGGTCTCTTCCTGGGATGGACACTCGGCGCCAACGATGCTTCCAACGTGTTCGGATCCGCCGTCGGTTCAAGGATGGTCTCCTTCACACGCGCTGCAGTTACGGCCGCTGTTTTCGTTATTATAGGCGCTGTTGTACAGGGTGGTGGCGCCGCTGACACGCTGAGCCGCCTCGGATCAGTAAATGCAATGGGCGGTGCTTTTACGGTGGCACTGGCAGCCGGATTGACTGTATACTTCATGACAAGGGCCGGGTTGCCGGTATCAACTACACAGGCCATCGTGGGTGCTATCATCGGCTGGAACTTCTTTACCGACAACGCAGTCGATACCAGGGCGCTGACACAGATCGTATCTACCTGGATCACGGGACCGGTGCTCGGAGCAATATTCGCATATGCCTTATATCACCTTGTGAAAACAGCAAGGCGAAGAATCAGAATGCACCTCCTGAAATACGAAAACTGGCTGCGCATGGGTCTGATGACCGTTGGCGCATTCGGCGCTTACAGCCTTGGGGCAAACAATATTGCCAACGTTATGGGTGTATTCGTGCCAAGCATCCCTCTTGAGGATGCGGACTTCGGCATCTTTGTGCTCAGCGGGGCACAGCAGCTCTTCTTCCTCGGTGGCATCGCCATAGCAGCCGGCATACTGACTTATTCAAAGAAGGTGATGCAGACGGTAGGAACCAACCTCATGGAGCTTTCATCCGAGGCCGCTTTCGTGGTGGTGCTCGCACAGGCACTGGTACTGTTTATCTTCTCATCATCTTCACTCTCAGGATTAATGGTAAGGATCGGTCTGCCACCCATACCCCTGGTACCGGTTTCAAGCACACAGGTGGTGGTAGGTTCAATACTTGGAATAGGTCTTTACAAGGGAGTCAGAAACATCAACCTTAAAGTGCTCGGAAGCATCGCCTCAGGTTGGATAACCACCCCCGTGGCTGCAGGAATACTTGCTTTCCTTATGCTCTTCATCGTAAAAAACCTCTTCAGCATTGACGTAGGACACTCGGTTAATCCCCCGGTATCTGCCGGCGAAGGGGTGAGCATGGCAACGATCATCCGATACAGCATTCCGGCACTGCTGCTGATCACTGCAATATACCTGGTCTACCTTGTTCTGTCAGAAAAGAAAAAGACCGAACGGCTAAACAAAAAATACTATGAATAAGATTATACATCATCCGGTTGAGAATATTACCATGCGCCTCATCAAGAGCGAGGACCTGAATCATCACGGCACCCTTTTCGCAGGGCGTACGGCTGAGTGGTTCATCGAATCAGGGTTCATTGCCGCCACTGCCCTGCTCGATCCCAGAAGCGTGGTCTGCCTGAAGGTCCATGGAATGTATTTCGCCAGCCCTGCCAAGCCCGGCGAGGTACTGAAATTTGAATCCAAAATTGTCTATACTGGCAGGTCAAGCCTGGTGGCTCATATAAGCGTCTGCAAATCAACCTGTCCTAAAACGCTGGTTGAAGGCTTCGTTACCTTTATTCATGTCGACGAGGAGACCCGCCCACTGCCCCACAACATTGTCACGGAACCACTGACCGAGGCTGACAGATTACTGTCCGACCAGGCAGCGGATCTGAAGAGATCCTGATTCAGACTCGCTCCCCGGAGCCAGGCTGATCCTGACAAATCACCAGACCGGAAGGAAGGAATATTTCTTCCCGTATTCCATCATCTGGCCCAGGAAATCTGAACAGTACTCAATTTTCACATCTGTTATCTTACCATTGCTGTCTGTGACAGGTGTCATGACCGGATTAACGAATCCGCTGTATGGAGCCAGATTCAGTCCGGCATACCTTGCAAGTATCTCACCATGAAGTTCCTGATCTATCTTTACACCATAGTTCTCAATCATGTCGCGGCCAGCTGCGAAATCACCTTCCGACTTGATTCTCTGCACCTCCTTCAGCATCTCTCCGAAGAGTCCGCGCAGTTTCTGATAATCATTTATCCGGACAAACGTCTTGTTGTCACGCTTTACCACCTCAATCACATTCTCAGACCTGCCCTTCTCATATACCCAGTGGGCTATTGAAGACCGGCACCTCATATGAGCCTGTTCTATGTCCTTGCCTGGCTGGATTCTTACTATCTGGGTCAGGAAACCATTGCGTATATAACCGTCATACTGTGCCCTGGCAGGTTCGTCCGTAGGCATAAGCCCGATCTCCGTCATCTTCGGATCCATCATGAAGTAAAGGGCAAACAGGTCAGCTCTCATCTCCTCCAGGGGAGAGGCATAGTTTTTCAGGGCATTGGGATCAGTTCCGGGAGCCAGCTTGCCGCTGGCGTGGCCGATGCACTCATGCATGTCAGTGTGCAGTGCATCGGAGAGTGATCCCCATTTTACCGCCCTGTCAATCTCGGCCTGATCACAGGCGAACTCCTCCAGGAACCCGCTTCCCCGTGACACGATATCCTTTGCATCAGTGATATTGGCAAGGGTGACTGATTTGGAGCCGGCTTCCGTTCTGATCCAGTTTGAGTTTGGCAGGTTGATCCCCAGCGGAGAGGCCGGGTAGCAGTCGCCTCCGAGCATTGCCACATTGATTACGCTGGCGGCCACCCCGGTGACCTTTTCCTTGCGGTATTTCCCATCCACAGGTGAATGATCCTCGAACCACTGGGCGTTCTCCGTTATCAGAGCCGTCCTCTTCGAGGCTTCAGTGTCCTTATAATCGACTACAGCCTCCCATGTGGCTTTCATACCCAGCGGATCACCATATGTTTCAATGAATCCGTTGATATAGTCAACTGACAGTCCGGTGTTGCCGGCCCATACAACATTGTATTCATCCCATGTCTTCAGATCAGCGCTCCTGTAGTATTGTACAAGCAGGTCGAGCTCATTCTTCTGTGTTTCGCTCAGCGCAACATCACGTGCTTTTTCCAGCCAGTAGACTATTTTGTCGATGGCCTGACCGTACATTCCGCCACTCTTCCATGGAATCTCAGTCACCTTGCCGTCAGCCTTCACCACCTTTGTGTTCAGGCCCCATGAAACCGGCCTGGGATCTGCCGGATCAGCGAGCGAGGCATAATACTTCTCCACTTCGGCCTGTGTCACTCCCTCATAGAAATTGTTGGCTGATGCGGTTATCATGTCAGCACCCTCCGACTGGTCAACTCTTCTGGCATACAGTGCAGGGTCAAACAGCACCGGTGTGAGCATGGCGGTAAGGTCACCTGCGGTCTGTCCCTCTTTTAACGGCAGGCGGGCTGCGTCAGAACCGCTGACCAGCCCGGCAAAATAATCCGCTGAAAATCCCGGAACAAATTTGTCATTTGAATAGTGATGGTGTATGCCGTTGGCGAAGAAGACCCGCTTGGCATAGGTGATGAATGCCTTGTAATCAGTGCTCTCGCGGTCACCGTCATATGTATCGATTATTGCCTCGATGGTCTTGCGGATGAGCATGTTATATTTAAAGTTCTGATCCCAAAGTATGTCGCGGCCACACAGAGCTGCCTCAGACAGGTAATAGATGAATTCCTTCTCCCCTGACGTCAGTTGTTCAAACGCTGGCAGGCGGTACTTAAGCACGCTGATATCTTCAAACCTGTCAACTTCATAGTTGAATTCAGCCTCCGGTGCTGCCTTTTTGCCGGCCTGCCCGCATGAGGTCAATAGCGCTGTTCCCATAAATGCAATCGTTCCGATTAGTAAGAATTTTTTCATGATACGGCTTTGTTGTAATCAGGTATCTAAGGTAGCAAAAAGCTTTATCTCCTATGGGAAATTTACTATCTATTGCTTTTTGCCCAGCAAATCCATTAAGCCGTTAATGAACGTCAACGGATGGGCAGGATTGCCGGGAATGTAAAGATCAATATGATGATTTTCAATGAAATTCCTCTTAATGGCAGGACTGCCGGCAAAGAGCCCTCCGCTGATGGCGTCAGTGCCGACAAGAATGATTAACCTTGGCGCAGGAGTTGCTTCGTAGCAGATCTCCAGTGCCCTGGACATGTTTTCGGAAACAGGACCGGTGATGACAATTCCGTCGGCATGACGGGGTGAAGCCACAAATTCAATTCCGTACCTGCCCATATCAAAATTCACGTTCCCCGTTGCCCCCAGTTCCATCTCGCATGAGTTATCGCCTCCTGCCGACACCTGGCGGAGTTTCAGGGACTGCCTGAACAACCTGCGGATCTCCTTCCTGACAGCAGTCTCATCTATCCGGACCGGATCAGCCTGGCCGAGCTTTATGACCAGGTCTTCCTTCCTGGTGGCAGCAATACGGTAGTCATTGGTGAACCTGTAAACCTCCGGCATTGCCAATGCACACTCATTGCAGAAGGAGCACCTGCCAAGATCAATGGCACCGCTGTTGCCGTCAATGGCGCCTGCCGGGCATAACGCAGCAGCTCTTCCGGCCAGGGCTGCAGTAATATCTGCTGAGATTACCGGCCTGCCCCTGAACAGGGCAGAGACGGGTTGATTACGGAGATCAGGTACGTACTGTTTGCCGTGATCGGCGAGTATTTTAATCTCTTTTAGCATTGCCTTTCAGGTATTATCTACAGGTCGTTGCCACAGTAAGAAAGGTTAAAGCTCTTGTTGCATACCGGGAAATCAGATATCTCCTGGCTTCGTACGGCAAGGACAAGGGCCATCCAGTTATGCATGGAGGGATCCTTGACCTTATACATGGCCAGCTTTCCGTCACTGTCAGTCACCGCCACATGGCATATCTCCCCTCTCCATCCTTCTGTCGCCGAGACAGCCAGGCAGTCAGGCCTGAATTTCAGGTCATACTGCGGTCTGCCGGTCTCCTTCGCACCACTTCTCCAACTGTCAATCAGCCTGCGGATAATCTCCACCGATTCTTTTACTTCAAGGGCACGGAGCATCCCACGGGCGAGAACGTCACCCGTTTCCTGCATCACCGGGTTGATCTCCATCTTCCTGTAATACTGGAAGGGATGGGTCGCACGCATATCCCTGGGCACCCCGCAGGTGCGTGCAGCCATACCCACCGCGCCTATGGAAGTTGCCTGCTTCCGCGTAACATTACCTATATCCTCAAAGCGCCCGAGAACGCTTGGAAGGGTATAAACACAACCGGTAACATTGCCGTATCTCCTGTCAACATCTTCCAGAACCCTGAGTATTTCGACCGCGGACTCCTCAGTGAGCGGGAAGTTCGATCCGCCGGGACGTATAAGGCCCTTCCCAAACCGGTTTCCACACCAAAACTGGGTTGTGTTTATTACCATTGTTCTCAGAGCCTCGCAAGCCACCTGTCCCAACTGGTAAGCCACATCACCGCACAGAGCAGCCGTATCACCTATGTGCACGGCAATTCGTTCAAGCTCCAGGGCAATGCAGCGCTCGGCCTGGAGTGAAACCGGAGGCTCAAAACCTGCCAGCGATTCAGCCAGCTGTGCATGTGCCAGACCGTGTGCCACGGCACTGTCGCCTGCAATGTCTTCCGCAAGGAGTGCCCGACGCAGACTGTCACCGGCAGACGTGAGGAGCTTCTCAATACCCCGGTGCTGGTATCCAAGCTGAATCTCAAGATGCAGTACCCTCTCACCGTTGCATATGAACCGGAAGTGACCGGGCTCGATCACACCTGCATGAATGGGCCCCACTCCCACCTCATGAAGCTCCTCGCTCTCCATGCTGTAGAATGGATAGTTATCCATCACACTGAGCCTGTCAGCCCTGTCATGCGGATACCTCACCGGTTTGAGCCAGGGATGACCCTCGAAAACCACACCATGATTTTCATGTATCTCACGTTCAAATATATGCATCGCGTAACACGACGCCGTCAACGACTTCAGCGACGTGCCGTCATCTTTCTTAATGTGGCTTAGTATCCTTATCTCCCCGGAACCGTCATCGGCAATGATGCAGATGAACCTGAATCCTTCGCCGGTCCTGAAACAGGAGTAGCTCAGGCAATGATAACGTTCATCTGTCAGCATGGAGGTGACTTCTTCATGGAACAGGTCATAACCGATCACCGGGATCTCAGAAAATCCTGCGGGTGACGAACCGTTCCTGACTACTGTATACCTGTTGCTGCTCATGATTTCTATCTGGGTAGCGATGAGATGCTGGTGCTGATCAGGTCAGTAAGAAAGGGTGGCTGCCAGAAGCAGATCATAATCACGAGGGCCAGCAGGATGAACTGGCTGACCGTCTCTACCGGGCTGACCATGCCCGGTTGCAGCAATTCACTGTCATTCCTCGGTGATGAAAAGCTGACATGCATTATCCTCGTGCTCATCGCATAAATTATATAGCAGAGAAGAATGACTGTCAAAGCCATGACCAGCCACTGGCCGTTGACTACCATCGCCCTGAGGATCATAAGTTCAGAGATGAACATTCCTGACGGGGGTATGGCAAGAATGCAGATCATGCCTGTCATAAGCACCATAGCCCCTGCGGGATAGAGTTTCATATACCTGCCGCTTTCATCGAGCCTGAATGTGTGAAGGATCCTTGAAAGCTGTCCCATCTGGTAAAAAAGGCTTGACTTGGCTAAAGAATGGAGTACTATAAGCAGCAGGGCGGCATAATAGCCGTATCCGCCAACACCCAGGGCGATTGCAACAAGTCCCATATTCTCGAGGCTCGAGTATGCAAGCATGCGTTTCAGATGTTTTGCCTTCAGCATGTAACCGGCAGCTATAAGCAACGAAAGTACACCGGCCAGGATAAGTACATTACTCATGAATGAGAGCGCCGGAGTGCCGGAAAAAAGCGTGTAAACGCGATAGATGGCAAGGAATCCCACATTCATCAGGGTGGTGGAGATGAGCGCGCTCACAGGAGGTGGCGCCACAGAGTGGGCATCGATGGTGACTGTATGCATGGGAAAGAGACCCATCTTGGTGCTGAATCCCACCAGCACAAATATGAACGCTATCTTGAGATACAGGGGATTGGCGTTGCTGATAACGTGACTAAAAGAGGAGAAGGAGAGGTTCGGGGCATCGCCGCGTCCGTAGATAAATCCCAGGAATAGGATTCCGAGGTAAGCCAAAGCAATACCCGTGGAACAAATAAATACGTATTTCCACGTAGCCTCCAGCGCCATCTCAGTGCGGTCGTGGTAGATGAGCACCGCCACGGCAAGGGTGGTTGCCTCCACGAAAATCCACAGAACCGTCATCGTGTTGGCCAGGTACGCTCCGGCCATGAATGTCATAAGTGCTATCAGCCCGGAGTGATATATATTAAGTCTCTTGACGGTGTCATCACGGGTATAGATAAAGCCATGGTAAACCGTAGGAAGAGTCAGCAGGGTCAGTACTGACAACAGCAGCACCGCCGTACTGTCATAGGTGAACCAGGTGAGTTCGGTGTTGCCCCTGTTAATCCAGGCGTGAACCGTAATGGCAATGAGAAGGGCAGAGAACGCAAGTGCAAATGCCCTCGTCAGTCCCCTGTTCCGGGAGAGGAGTGTAACGCCGCTCAGCGCCAGTGACAGTATGAAGAAGAGCAACAGCATCATCCTTAATCCTTTAACATGGTCAGTTCATTTGTATGCGGCTTGAGCCGAAGCCCGAAAAAGCCCAGGATCAGGACACCTACGAAGATGTCAAGAAGTATCCCGATGTTGATAAGCATCGGCATCTCATTGCCTATGGCCAGAGAAAAGAGGAAGACCGCATTCTCAACCACAAGGAACCCGATCAGGTGCGAAATAATGAGCTTGTGGGTCACAATCAGAAGCAATCGCGGTCAGAAGGGTGAACAGTGCTATTGCAAGGTATATCGAATTGATGAAGGGATTCACAAGGATCACGGCAAGAATAACACTGATCAGCAGTCCCGCTATTGAAAAAAGCAGCAGGTAAAACCCGGGAACAGCCTGCCTGTGCACCTTTGTCACACCCGACTTCCGGATAATCCGGCTCAGCAGGTATGGCAGAAGCAGAGTCTTGAAAAGCAGCGTCTCTGCCACTATGAAGAGCAGGTTTGCCAGGTTGACCTCCTTAAGTTCAAACACTGCAATACCGCACAGCAGAAGGCCCTGCAGCGCCACCAGCCTTACATACGTACTCAGCCTTTCTGCCGAGGCAAAGTAGATGAGAGTCACCGCAAAGAGAACTATAAGGTAGTTTACCATTTCCTTTCAGGCCAGTTTTTCAGTCAGTATCAGAATAACCATAAACGCGATGAGGGCTATCGAGGACAGAGTCAGGATGAACTTCGGATTCTTGTTCATCTTGTTCCTTGCCCTGAATGATTCCGTAAATCCGATTACCACGGCAAAAAGAGCCTGCACAGCGAAAAAGAGCCCGGTCTGCAGAATCACATTCCATCCGGCAGGTACAACGAGATTATATATCAGCGAGCCATAGATGGCAAATTTCAGGTATGTGCCAATATGGATCAGCGCCTTATCGAAGCCGCTGTAGTCAAGTATCATCACCTCGTGGATCATGGTCAGCTCAAGGTGTGTCTTCGGATCGTCGACAGGCAGCCTGCTGTTTTCTATCATGGCAATCTGAACCAGGAGATAAGCCCCTATAATACTGTAAATCAACACATAATCATTCCCGGTAATGNNGGTAATAAAGAAGTGGTTAAATATTACGGAAAATGAGGTGTATCCGGTGAACATTGCAAAGGTGGCAATCAGAATGAAGAAGGCCGGTTCAACAAGCATTGAGAAGAGGGCTTCACGGCTGGCTCCCATCCCTTCAAAGCTGCTTCCGGTATCAAGAGCTGCAATTATCGTAAAAAACTTTCCGAGAGCTAGCAGGTAAGCGAACATGATGAAATCGCCCTCAAAGGAAAGCACTGCCTTTTGCTCCGCAAAGGGCAGAAACAGCATGGCTCCGGTGACTGTTGCCAGGGTGACCGACGGAGCTATTCTGAAAATCAGGCCGGTGGTGTCACTGAATACACTCCCTTTCCTGAACAGGACAGCAATATCCTTCCATGGCTGGAATATACCCGGGCCTTTGCGTCCGGAGGCGATGCTCTTCGTCCGGAGGATTACTCCGGGGAAAAAGAAGGCTGCGACAGCTATGAGTACAAATCCTGCCATCATCAGATTATTTTGAGCATTGCCAGCAACAATACAAGCAACATGAAGACAAATGCATAGAGAATATAATGTCTTATCTGACCGGTCTGCATCACGGCTATCCTTTTAAGCAATCCCGAGACCAGGTCAACCGGCCTGTCTACAAGGTGTCGCTTGAAGAGGTCATCGCTGTGCGAAAGGAATTTCCTCCCATGAGGGAATATCTCATCCTCTCCGATCTCTTCAATTTCCTTCCTGGTCTGCAGCAATGGCTTGGCGATGTGGTTATAGTTGTAGGCGAACGATGTTGCTGTATACTGTTGCTTCGCTGACCCGGCCGTATAGCCGCAGCCCCAGGTGGGGCCGGTTTCCACCACGCGCCGGCTCAGGTGATACCTCCGGTAGAGCAGAAGCACGGCAACAGTGACGACAAATATCCCTCCTGCCAGGCTGAGCTGAGCCAGATTAGCGGTGAAGGCTCCGGAGACCAGTGGCTGTGCGCCCAGGTTCCATATCTGCCCGACAATGCCAAAAACCGGTTTCACCACCAGCGGTGATCCAAGCCCGATAAAGATGATCATGGCTGCAGTGGCCAGCTGCGGATAAATCATGGATTTTCCCGCCTCACGGGCATGTCCGGCCTGATCTGACCTCGGCTCGCCAAGAAACACGATTCCGAAAGCCTTGGTGAAGCAGAAGATAGCAAGTCCGCCAATAAGTGACAATGCTGCAATTGACCCCACAATGAGTATGGAGTGGAAGAGATTGGCACCGGAAAGGCTGCCGAACATCCCCATATATATCAGGTATTCAGAGATAAAACCGTTGAACGGCGGCAGTCCGCAGATAGCCAGCGATCCGGTCAGAAACAGGATGGCAGTCCATGGCATCCGTTTCATCAGGCCTCCCGTTTGCTCCATATTGCGAGTATGGGCAGCCAGGTAAACAGAGCCGGCATTAAAGAAGAGCAGTGACTTGAAAAGAGAATGATTCAGGACGTGGAGAAGGCCTCCTGAATAGCCAAGCAGGGAAAGGGTATGATTGCCTGTTGCCTGGCCTATGACTCCCAGGCCGAGACCAATTCCGATAATGCCTATGTTCTCGATGCTGTGATAGGCGAGCAGCCTTTTAAGGTCATGCTGGACTATAGCCATCATCACACCCAGGACTCCTGATACGAGAGATATAATCAGGATAATGACACCCGTGACCAGCAGGTCTGACTGCATTGCAGCCAGTACCCTTACGATACCGTAAATGCCCATCTTGATCATCACCCCTGACATCACCCCTGAGACATGTGACGGGGCAGCCGGATGCGCCTCAGGAAGCCATGTGTGCAGCGGAATGAATCCGGCCTTGATGGCAAAACCGGCAAAGAAGAGCAGGAATACCGGGAGGTTTCGGTGTCTGCCAAAATATTCACCGAGTGCGTCGAAGCTCATCCTTCCTGTATCCTGCTGTACAATCAGGAATGCGACAAGAATGAAGAACATGCCCACATGCATCTGGATGAGATAGCTGATTCCTGTCTTCATGATGCTCCTCTCTTCCGCATCGAAGATCACGAGGAAGAACGATGAGAGAGCCATTATCTCCCATACTATCAGGAAAGAAAGCCCGTCACGCACCATCACAACCATAAGCATTGAAATCCACAGCCACAGGTATGAGAAGTAATGGATTGAAAAACGGAGAGCGTTCATCCGGGCACGGTAAGGCTCAAGATACCCCCTGGCGTAGAGGAACCCGACAAGTACGGTAAAATTGATGACAAGAATGAAAAAAGCAGAAAGACTGTCAATTACCAGCACCATCCTGGTGCCTGTTGCCGCAGTGAACAGGGATAATTCGCAGGTCTGCCCGGCGTCTGGAAGCACACCTGTACACCATGATGTGGAAAGTGCAATCCCTGCTGTCAGGAGGCCCAGGGTAAAGTAATACTTCAGCCATTCAGGCACTGCAAAGACGAACAGTGAGAGAAGCAAGATGACCAGAAAGGCTGTTGATCCAAACATTAATCCGGCAATTTGCCCGCAAATGTAAAAAATATATTATCCGGTTATACTTTAAACCGGATTAAGTCAGAACTGACCGGTTATATCTCCAGCTGGTTGTTGCCGCCCTTGAGGCCTATCACCATTGTATTTCCGCCTGCCGGGATGTTGGGGTCAAAAGGAAGATTTGCCTTGTATGATCCGCAGGTAAAGTCCGGTACATCAATTGATGACGACCTGTTTGCCACTGACCATTCGCTGAGAGGGGTGATAACGCTCCAGAGGGCGGCGTCATAGACATCCTGGTCGAGAGGCAGTCCGTTTCGCAGGCAGTCTATCAGCCTCCAGTCCATGATGAAGTCCATCCCGCCGTGACCACCTATGACCTTTGCCATCTCTCCCACCCTTTTAACAATCTCAGGTGTGTACTGAGCCTCAAGGGCAGCCTGATCCTCAGGTTTCAGCCATGAATGGCCGAGGGCTATCCTTGCCGGTGATGGCCACTTCTGGGCAAATCCTTTGGTGCCGCTGACGAGATGTATCCTCGAATATGGCCTCGGGCTTGAAACGTCATGCTGGATCATAATGCTCCTTCCGAGTGCCGTCTTTACCAGAGTGGTGTTCATGTTGCCACGGTAACTCTTCCCGGCAAATGGAGCATAAAACGGGTCCTCCTTTGCCAGTTGTTCCAGCTCCGGTCCCATGGCGAAATCATTTGATGAGAGTGATGTCAGGTATTCCATCCTGTCACCCCTGTTGATGTTCATTATCTGACAGACCGGTCCCAGGCCATGGGTCGGGTAAAGGTCGCCGTTGCGCACATTTTCCTTCAGCCTCCACATGTCAGCATAACCGTTCTTATCATAGGTGAAGTCCCATCGCAGGTCATGGATATAAGCCCCCTCCCCGTGCACTATGTCGCCAAAGAGTCCCTGGCGTGCCATGTTAAGTGTCAGCAGCTCAAAAAAGTCATAGCAGCAGTTTTCAAGCTGCATGCAGTGTTTCTTTGTCCGCTCGGATACCTCAACAAGTTGCCAGCACTCCTCCACAGTCTTTGCAGCGGGTACTTCCACCGCCACATGCTTGCCTGCTTCCATGGCATAGACAGCCATAGTGGTGTGCCATGCCCAGGGTGTGCAAATGTAAACAAGGTCGATGTCGGGGTCATCACACAATCCTTTCCATGCTTCCTCGCTGCCGCTGAAGCCCTTTGCCTGTGGCAGCCCGAACTTTGTGAGCATCGCCTGCGCCTTTTCAACCCTGTCGGGATACTTGTCGCAGAGCGAAGCTATCTCTACCCCTTCTATGTGTGCCATCCGCTCGACGGCACCCGGACCCCTCATTCCGAGGCCGATGAAACCTATCCTGATTTTTCCCAGCGGCGGAGCAGCATAGCCTGACATGTTGAAGCTCTGGTTGTGTACGGCCATTGCTGCCGCCCTGACCTCTGCCATGGCTTCGGTTGATTTTTCTCGGCGGACACATGAGGATGTACTGACAGCCGTCAGAGTTCCTGCTCCGGCAACTGCAGCAGTGCGGAGAAAATTCCTTCTGTTGGTTTTCATGGTTAGGTAAGTTTCGAAATGGATTATGTATGCAATATACAATGTTTCCGATTACAATATTATGTCCGCGGCTGGAAGTCAAATGGCTTAAAGGGGGCACCCGGGCCGGGCTTCTCGGAATGAGCCGGACAGCCACTTCTCAGTGGCCTTCCTGTTCCGGCGGTCTCTTTCTCTTCCTGATGAGATCACCTGCCACTGATCCGGCCAGATAACCTAGCACGGCAGCCCATGGTATCATCAGGTACCAGTTTGACTTGATGGAGCATGTTCCGGAGACGCATCCGACATATTTCCAGTATAGAAATCCTCCTGCTGCCCCTGCAACCGTGCCGATTATTTCCGGAAGATATTTCCTGAGAAGATCTTTTTTCATTTTATGCTGTTTTCTTTAATAACCCTTATGAACAGGTCACGTTCCGCTATTTGTTCCTTTTCCCAGGAAAGTTCTTCTGCAGCACTGAGGGCATTCCCCTTCAGATCTGAGAGTAACTGCTGGTCATCCCTGAGCAATGAAAGTGCACCGGCAATTGCCCGGGGCGTCAGCTCATCAAGCACCAGGCCGCATCTGTACTTCGCGATTATGGCTGACACCTCAGGCAGCGGGGAAACGATCACAGGCACTCCTGCACCTATGGTATCGAATAGTTTATTGGGCAGACTGAAGCGCTGATTGGCACAGGTGTCTGCGTCGATTGATAAACCTGCATCACAGCACTTTATAAAGCCCATCATCTCTTCCCATCTCATTCTTGGCAGGAAGATGACTTTGTGATCAATGCGCTGGTTCTGCACCTGTTGCCTGGCCTCCTCAATTCTTTTGCCGGTACCAATGATAACAAGCTTCACATTTTCAAGAAGCGTCATTGCCTCAAGCAGTTCTGACACACCCCTGCCCGGATTATCACCGGAGCCATCCTGAAATACCACAAGCAGGTCATCTGCCGAGGCAGCCAGATTGCGGCGCTGATACGGCAGGATATTCAATACAGGCATGGGAAGGTTTCTGATCACAACCGGTTCACATCCGTACTCCTGGCTGTAAATTTCTGCTAATGAATCAGATACCGTCATCATGTAACGCACCTTGGGCAGCAGCCTGCGCTCAGCGTTCTTCCAGAGAGAGCGCTTGAACTTTCTTTCAGTGAGGCTGTATTGCCCGGTAAAATATTCATGTGCATCGTACACAAGCGGTCTCCTGAATAAACGCGAAACCATATGACACGGAATCATTGTGTCAAGATCATTGGCGATATACAAGTCAGCTCTCCTCAGCAATAAAAGCCTGAACAATAAGGCCACATTGAACCATAAATACATCATCGGCCCCTTCCTGAAAGGCACCCTGATCATTGCCACGGCTGCTGAAGGAAGAGAAAGAGGCAAAGAGCCTTCCATGTGCCTCCCGATGAGCGTCACGCTGAAGCCCATCGATGAAAGCACAGCTGAATGCTTCTGAACCCGCATATCAGTTGACAGATCACTGATGACTGCAACTATTGCCCTCATATTCTGTCCGTTACACAAAACACCATTTATACAAATGCTGTTAAAATTGGTGTAAGATACAAAGAAAATTATAGCTATGTTTGTGCATTGTTTGAATGCTTAATGGAGAGAGCTCCCGCCAAAAGAATAGTCCATCTTGTGAGTTTCAACATCCCTTACCCTCCTGACTACGGTGGCATAATGGATGTTTTCTACAAGATCTCCGCCCTTAAGAGACAGGGTGTCGGGGTAATACTCCACTGTTTCAGCTATGGGCGCGGCCGTTCAAGAACACTTGAACGCGAATGCCTCAGGGTACATTACTACAGGAGGGAGCTGAATCTTTTTCACCTCTTCCGTAAGGAGCCGTTCATCGTGGTTTCACGCAGGAACGATATGCTCCTCAAAGACCTTCTGACCGACAGCCACCCGATAATTTTCGAAGGGTTGCATACAACCCATTTCCTGGGCCATAAGGCCTTGGAAGGAAGGATCACAATGGTGCGGACTCATAACATCGAGCATGTCTACTACCGCAACCTGGCCTCGAATGAGAAAAATCCCTTCAGGAAGCTTTATTACAGCACTGAAGCCAGGAAGCTCGAGCGGTACGAACCGAAGCTCGCAGGTGCCACATGGCTGCTGTCAATTTCTCCGGGCGACACAGAATATTTCAGTTCAAAGTATGGCAATGCAATGTTTGTCGGTCCTTTCCATCCGGCAGACGGATCATTTCCTGGCAACGGCAGGGGTGATTATGTACTGATGCATGGTGATTTCTCCACTGCCGAGAATGATGCTGCTGCACTGTATATTCTGAAGGAGGTGGCCTCTCACTGGAAATACCGGACTGTCATTGCCGGCAAGAGACCGTCGGCAGAACTGTCGGACGCAGCCTCGGCATTAAGGCATGTGAAACTGGTTCCAAACCCTTCACTGACCCAGATGAATGAACTCATCGCAAATGCTCAGGTATGCCTTCTGAACGCCACCCAGCCTACCGGCATGAAACTGAAGCTCATTAATGCGCTCACCACCGGCCGTCACGTCGTGGCCTCACCTGCAATCGTATCAGGGACAGGACTTGGAGAACTATGCCATGTGGCTATCAAGCCAGGGGAATGGATAAGTCTGACTGACAGTCTGATGAAAGAGGATTTTACCGGTGCCATGAGGGCCAGGCGCAACCTCCTTCTGAAGGAAGTGGCTGACAATGACAACAATGCAAAGAAAATAGTCGAGACAATCGACAGTTACAATCCTGAATTATAGGCTTATCCCTACTGGTATATCCTTCTCCTGTTAAGTTCGCGCCTGTAGGCAGCGGCATACCTGTTGTGCTCGGCCAGCGTTCTGGAAAAATGGTGATAACCTGATCCGTCATACCTCGCAACGAAGAATAGATATTCATGTTTTTCCGCATTTAAAACAGCATCAAGGCCTGAGCGTGACGGACACCGTATCGGTCCCGG
>MTKX01001123.1_pt1 | contig 31740 bp, 25 predicted proteins | sample 1042771 | NCBI WGS metagenome assembly MTKX01 (sample SAMN06212183, study PRJNA360534) | anaerobic digester metagenome | biome: Wastewater treatment plant; material: sludge; isolation source: anaerobic digester fed with sludge from wastewater treatment plant | place: Denmark: WWTP Randers ...
CCGCGACGCGAAGGACCCCGCGCTCACGGGCGAGTGCGACGTCGTCCTCGACTGACCGGGCCGGCCCCTTTCCCGGTTGCCGGCGCCCCGATCCCCCGGGGCGGGCCGCAAGGTCCGCCCGCCCTTCTATTTCCTGTGTTCTTCGCAGACCCCCTTTGCCGGGAGGCATCGTAAGAAGAGGCTTTTTCCCGATATTTCGCAGGATCGGGACTCCGGGTGCTTCGTCCCGGTCCTGCCTGGTCCGCTCACCGGGATTCGCTTCCCGCTGGGACGAGGACGACCTTCTCCAGGTTCATGGCGTGGTTGTTGACGACGGCGGTGACGCGGACGCGGAGCGTGTGACGGCCGGCGCCGAGCTCGACCCGGCCGACCGGGAACGTCGCCGGGAAATAGACGCTGGGCGAGGGCTCGGTCTTGGCCGCCAGAGTCTTCCCGTCGATCTCGACCGCGTAGCCGGCCGCGCCGCCCCACATGCTGGCGTACGAGGCCAGGACCTCGTAGGCCCCGGGTTTCGCGGTCGTGAACGTCCACTCCGGGTAGTCGTTGACGTTCTGCCAGTTGGCCAGCATGGTCGTCCGGTAGAAGTGGTCGAGGTAGGCCCGCTGGCCCATCTCCGACTTCAGGTCGGCCAGAAAGACGGGCAGCTCGACGCGCCCGTCCTTCCCGGCGACGATCGCGAACGGCTCCACGACGGGATCGCCGGCCAGCTCGACCGCGACGACCGTCGCGTCGAGGTCGGGGGCCCGCGCCGGCAGCCTGACGACGACATCCTTGCCGTCGCGACCGAAGGCCAGCGCCTTGGACCGGTCGGCCAGCAGGTAGGCCTTACGGACGTCCGTTCTCAGCCCCGGCAGGCGAAGGCGGCCGTCGCCCGGCCAGCCCATGACGTGGAGGTAGAGGGTCCGCCCCTTGACCGTGCAGTGGCCGAAGAAGGGCAGCCGCTCGAAGACGCTGGGCGTGGTCCCGTAGACGGCCTCTCCGTTGGTCCGCAACCAGGCCCCGATGGCCCGGAGCCGGACCGCGAACTCCTCGGGGATGCGCCCGTCGGGGCCGGGCCCGACGTTGAGGAGGAGGTTGCCGCCCTTGCTGACGATCTCGACGAGCTGGCGGATGAGCTGGGGGGCGTTGCGGAACTCGGTCTCGGTGCGGTTGTAGCCCCAGCCGTTCCAGTTCATCGTGACGCAGGCCTCCCACAGCCGCGGCGAGCCGTCGGGGTTGCGAACGCCCGTGGCCGGGACGAAGTTCTCCGGGGTGCCGAAGTCGCCGTAGCCCGGCTCGCGGCGGTAAAGACGGTCGTTGATGAGGAGCGCCGGCTTCATGTCCAGGAGCATCTTCCCGATGGCGAAGGCCCGCTGCTCCTCGTTCGAGTGCTCCCACTCGCCGTCGAACCAGAGCACGGCCGGGTCGTACTTGGCCACCAGCTCCCTGAGCTGGCCCGCCGCGAAATCCATGTACCGGCCGAAGTCGGCGCCCCGGACCGGGCGGTCCTTCTCCCACGGCCGGCGCGGCAGGTAATCGGGGTGGTGCCAATCCATGATGGAGTAATAGAAGCCGAGCGGGATGCCGGCCCGCCGCATCGAGGCGGCCAGCGGTCCGAGGACGTCCCGGCCGTACTTGGCGGCCTTGACGTCGAAGTCGGAGAGGGCGCTGTCGTAGAGGGCGAAGCCGTCGTGGTGCTTGGAGGTGATGACGGCGTACCTAACCCCGGCCTCCTTGGCCAGGGCCGCCCAGGCTTCGGGATCGAAGGCGGCCGGGTCGAATCCCAGGGCCATGTCCCGGTACTCGCCGCGGGGGATCTGCAGGAGCTGGCGGGCCCACTCCTCGCGGCCGAGGATGGCGTAGGCGCCCCAGTGGATGAACAGGCCGAACTTGGCCTCGCGGAACCACTGCAGGCGGTCGGCGGCCGGGGCGGCGGCCGGCTTATCCTGCGGGACCGCGGGCACGGTGAAGGCGGCGATCCCCAGCCCGAGCATGAGCCCCACGGCGGCGATGGCGACGGATCGGCGGACGGTCATGGCGGTTTCCCTCCTCGACGGACGGACCTCAGGTTAACCTCGGGGGCCGGGAGTGTCAATGCCGGGGCGCCGGCCGCCGGACTGAGAAAAAGCTCCCGTCCCGAGCGTCTCAAAGGCATGACGCCAAGATTCCTGGCCCGGATTGCCGAGGTCGTCTTCGACCACGTGCCCGCCGACGCGGCCCTGTTCCGGGCCCTCGACGTCCGGGGCGACACGCTCTTCGAGGCGGCCAAGGGCTTCGCCGGGCCCCCGGACGGGGCCGGCCGTCCCGTCGGCGAGGCCCTCGTCGGCCGGGCCCTCGAGATCGGGCGGCCGGTCCTCGTCCGCGACGCCCTCGACGAGCCCCTGTNNGAGCCGCTGTTCGCCGACCTCGAGCTCGAGGGCGACGGGCGCCGCTTCGGCCTCCTCTCGTATCCCTGGACGGCCGGCAGCCGGCCCGGCGGAATCGTCCTGCTGGCCCGCGAAGGGGAGGGGCGGCCTTTCGACCGGGACGACCTGGAGTTCCTGGCCCTGACGCTGGCCCCGGTGCTCTATCTGCAGAGGCGGAACGGGAACGGCCGGCCCGCGCCGGGTCCGGCCGCCGCGCCGGCCGGGGCCGCCCCGGACACCGCATCCGGGCTCCCTTCGACGGCCGTCTTTCTGGGAGATGCCCCCGCGGTCCGCCGGGTCCGGGCCATGATCGAGAAGGTCCGCGACACGGACGCGCCCGTGTTCCTGGCCGGCGAGAGCGGCACCGGCAAGGAGCTGGCCGCGCGGACCATCCACGAGACCGGCCGCCGCCGGGGCGGGCCGTTCGTGGCCGTCAACTGCGCGGCCATCCCCGAAGCCCTCCTCGAGAGCGAGCTCTTCGGCCACGCCCGGGGCTCGTTCACCGGCGCCGTGCGGGACAAGCCCGGCCTGGTCGAGGAGGCCAACGGCGGGACGTTCTTCCTCGACGAGATCGGCGACCTGCCCCTGGCCCTGCAGTCCAAGCTGCTGCGCGTCCTCGAGGAGAAGCGCGTCCGGCGGGTCGGCGAGACGCGCTCCCGGCCGGTCGACGCCCGCATCGTCAGCGCCACCAACAAGGACCTCGACCGCGAGGTCGAGCGGGGCCGCTTCCGCCAGGACCTCTACTTCCGGCTCAAGATCATCGCCATCGAGCTGCCGCCCCTGCGCGACCGGCCGGAGGACGTCCGGTCCCTGCTCGACCACTTCCTCGACGAGTACGCCCGGTCGATGGGCCGGCCCCGGCCGTTCCTGGCCCCCGTCGCGCTGGAGATGCTCCTGCGCTATCCCTGGCCGGGCAACGTCCGCGAGCTCCAGAACGAGATCCAGCGCTGCCTGGTCATGGCCGACGGGGGCAACCTCGTCCTCGAGGAGTATCTGTCCCCCAAGATCAACCCCGAGGGGGAGACCTACAGCCGGGCCTCGCATCGCCTGGCCGAGGCCCGGGCCGACTTCGAGCGGCGTTTTCTGCGCGAGGCCCTGGTCCGCTGCCGCTTCCACCGGACGCGGACGGCGGCCGAGGTCGGGCTGACCCGCCAGGGGCTGTTCAAGCTGCTCAAGAAGCACGGCCTCGAGACCCGTCCCGCTCCCTCTTTATAACGCGCCCGGCTTGTGCTACATTCGCGGCATGCCCGACCAACCCGACGAAACCGGCGTCTTTTCGGTCGTCTGCCCCTGCTGCGAGGCCACGGTCTGGATCGACGGCCAGACCCGGGCGGTCCTGCGGTCGGAGAAGGCCAAGAAGAAGAAGGGCTCGCTCGACGACCTCCTGGTCCACGAGCACAAGCGGCAGAGCGAGTTCGACCGCAAGTTCGAGGCCTCGTTCGAGCTCCAGAAGGAGAAGCACCACAAGGCCGACGAGCTCTTCAAGAAGGCCCTCGAGAAGGCCGAAAAGGGCGAGGACGGGGGCGAAGGCGAGGGCCGGGACTAGCTGCCGGCCTGGGTCTCGTCGTCCCGGACCTTGGGGGCCATGGTCCAGCCCGTGAACCCGAACAGGACCAGCATCCCGACCGACAGATAGTTCATGAAGGCCCAAGGCAGGTAGGCGAAGGTCGACACGCCCAGGGTCCCCGTGATGTAGACGCCGGCCATGCTCCAGGGGATGAGCGGGACGATGATGCCCCCGCTCTCCTCGATGATGCGCGACAGGTTCTTGGCCGCCAGGCCCTTCTTCCTGAAGGCGGGGGCCAGGAGGTCGGCCGGCAGGATCATCGACAGGTAGGAACTCCCGGTGATCATGGCCGACAGGACGGCCGCGCCGACCGTCGTCAGGACCAGGCTCCAGACGCGCCGGGTGAAGCCCATGACCTTGTCCAGGATGACGGCCAGGCAGCCCGTGGCCTGCATGATGCCGCCGTAGGAGAAGGCGGTGAAGGCGATGAGCTGGGTCTCCATCATGCTCATCATGCCGCCCTTGGCCAGGAGCGTGTCGACGGCCGCGACTCCCGTTCGGGCCGGCAGCCCCGTGTTCATGGCCGTGGCCACGACCGTGAGCGGGACCTTCTGGACGAGGACGGCCAGGGCGGCGGCCGTGAGCGACGACAGGACCATGGCCGGGATGGTCGGCTTCTTGGCGATGGCGAAGTAGAAGATGACGGCCATGGGCAGGAGCAGGAGAGCGTTGAACCGGAAGTTCGCCCTGAGGGTCGTCAGGATGAGATCGAGGGTCTCCGAGCGGGCGGCCGCGGCGCCGTACTTCAGTCCGGCCAGGACGTAGATGGCCAGGCCGGCCAGCCAGGCGGGACCGGCCGACCAGACCATGTGCTTGATGTGGTCGAAGAGGTTGGACCCGGAGACGACCGTGGCCAGGTTGGGGATGTCGGAGAGGGGCGACATCTTGTCACCGAAATAGGCCCCGGCGACGACGGCGCCGGCGGCCGGGCCGAGCGGGATGCCGAGGCCCNNGCCCATGAAGGCCACGCCGATCGTGCCGACGGTGCCCCACGACGTGCCGCAGGCCAGGGCCACAACCGACGAGACCAGGCAGGCCGTGGCCAGGAAGAACTTGGGCGAGATGAGCTTCAATCCGTAGTAGATGACCATGGGGATGGTGCCGCTGGCCATCCAGGAGCCGATGAGCAGGCCGACCGAGAGCATGATCAGGATGGCCGGCAGGGCCTTGCGGATGCTCTCGACGATGCCCCGCTCCATGTCCGCCCACTTGAACCCGAGAAGCAGGCCGAGGACGGCGGTGACGGCCGCCGCGGCGACCAGGAGGATCTGGGCCTTGATCCTGTAGACGCCGTAGCCGACGCCGAGGAGCAGGGCCATGGCGACGAGCGGGACGAGGGCGACGGCGAACGAGGGCCGGCGGCCCGAGGGGGCGGCGATGGGGGGCGTCCCTTCGGCCATGGGTCGCTCCTAGGCGCTGAACGTGCCGCGGACCGCGAGCCGGCCCTCGGCGATCATCCGCCGGCCCCGGGCGAAGACCTCGCTCAGGCCGAAGTCCCGGTCGAGGACGACGAGGTCGGCGTCCCGGCCGGCCTCGACGCGGCCCTTCCGGCCGAGCTTATAGAAATCCGCGGCGTTGGTCGCGAAGACGCGGGCGGCCGTCTCGACCGGCAGGACGTCCCGGCGCAGGAGGTCGGCCAGCTTGAGGAACATGTCCCGCTCCTTGGCGATGGTCAGCCCGACCAGGCGGCCGGCCCCGTCGAAGACGGGCATGCTCCCGTTGCCGTCCGAGCTGGCCATCAGCCGGGTCAGGGGCAGCCCCTTGGCCCGGAACGCGGCCAGGACGTCCTCGAACGGGACCTCGGGATCGGGCGGCGCCGGCTCGGCCCCGACGGTCACGTCGACGGAGCCCCCGGCCGCCACCCACTCCAGGGCCTCGGCGAACAGCCGGGGATTGCGGGCGGCGTGGGTCGGGACGACCTGGGTGGCCGGGATCTCGGTCTCCCGGACGAGCCGGAAGAGGAGCTCCAGACCCCGCCGGCCGTCGCCGAGATGGAGGTGGAGCACCCCGGCCTTGCCGCCGAGCATCCCGCCGACCCGGCACTCGGCCGCCAGGCGCGCGATCTCGTCGAACGTCGGCTGGGAGGAGCGGTGGTCGCTGACGGCGATCTCGCCAGCGCCGACGACCTTGTCGATGAGGATGAGGTCGGAGCGGACGCTCCCGGTCAGGGTCTTGACGGGGACCTCGTAGGAGCCGGAATAGATGTAGGTCGAGACGCCCTCGATCTCAAGAGCCCGGGCCTTGGCCAGGAGCGAGGTCATGTGGCGCGTGACGCCGTCGGTCCCCAGGCAGCCGATGACCGTCGTGACCCCGCTCGCGACGATGTCCTCGACCCGGATCTCGGGGGCCCGGGTGGCCGGGCCGCCCTCGCCGCCGCCGCCGAGGATGTGGACGTGGGGATCGATGAGCCCGGGCAGGACGCGCCGGCCGGCCGCGTCGACGACCTCGGCTTCGAGCCCGTCGGGCCGGAGCCGTCCCGGCTCGGCCACCGCCGCGATGACCCCGCCGGCGATCAGGACGTCCCGGCGGCCGAGCGGCTCGGGAGCGAAGACCTCTCCGTCGCGGATCAGGGTGAACATGGGCGCCTCCTCGAGCGGGTCAGAGGCCTAACTTAGCACGCCCGCGGGGCCGGCGCAAGCCGCTCCGGGGCCCGGCCGGCCCCTTTGAAATCCGGGGGGGCTTTGATAGAATAACGGTCCGATCATGCCGACCTACGAGCAGGAATTCGAGTACCTGCGCCCGTTCATCGACCGGGCCACGCGCCTGTTCGTCTTCCCCAAGAAGATCGATCTCCGGGGGGCCGAGAACTTCGTCCGGGAAGGCCCCAACGTCATCATCGGCAACCACAGCGGCAGCTACAAGGACGTCGCCGTCCTGCTCCGGACGGCGCCCCGGATGATCTATTTCACGGCCAACCGGATGATCTTCGACCGGGAGAGCGCCAGCGAGCTCGTGCGGACCCACCTCCACCGCCACATGGGGAAGTTCGGCGGTTTCGTCCACTTCATCCTCAAGCCGTTCTACGCCTTCATGGTCAGCTTCATCTCCGGGCACATCGCCCGGATCGGCAGCATCCCCGTCGACCTCTACGGCAGCCGGCGGGCCTCCGTGCTGGCCTGCCAGGACTACCTGAGGCAGGGCCGGGCCGTGATCGCCCTCCAGGGCCGCGGCCGGGTTGTGCCCTCGGACCCCCATCCCTATGTCGCCGGGTTCCGGCGGGGGGTCTCGATCATGGCCTACAACCTCTATAAGGAGAGCGGGCTGGACGTCCCCGTGACGCCGCTCTCCATCTTCGGGACGCACATCATGTGGGGCGTGCCGGCGACCATCAAGGTCAACGTCGGGCCGCCCCTCCATATCCGGGACCATTGGACCGGCGAAGAGGTCTCGACGGTCGAGGCCTTCCGGGCGGCCCTCGAACGGACCGTCGCCGGCCTGTTCCGCGAAAGCCTGAGCTGGTGAGCCGGCCGCGCGCCGGCGAGGAGGGACCCATGGCGCTCGAAGGCATGCTGATCGCGAGGGGAGAGAAGGACCTGCTCCTGCTCCCGAAGATGGCCAACCGCCACGGCCTCGTGGCCGGCGCCACGGGAACGGGCAAGACGGTCACCCTCCAGGTCATGGCCGAGCGCTTCAGCCGCCTCGGCGTGCCCGTCTTCATGGCCGACGTCAAGGGCGACCTGGCCGGGGTCAGCCAGCCTGGCCTGGCCAATCCGAAGATCGCGGAGCGCATCGCCAAACTCAACCTCGGCGACTACCCCTTCGAAGGCAGCCCGGTGATCCTTTGGGACATCTTCGGCGAACAGGGCCATCCCGTGCGGACGACGGTGTCGGACATGGGGCCGCTCCTGCTCTCGCGCCTGCTCAACCTCAACGACGTCCAGAGCGGCGTCATGAGCATCCTGTTCCGCATCGCCGACGACTCCGGCCTCCACCTGCTCGACTTCAAGGACCTCCGGGCCCTGGCCCAGTACGCCGGCGACCACGCCGGCGAATTCGAGACGGAGTACGGCCGCATCTCGCCGGCCAGCATCGGCACCATCCAGCGGGGCCTCCTGACGCTCGACGAGCAGGGCGCCGACAGCTTCTTCGGCGAGCCCGCGCTCGACCTCGACGACCTCATGCAGACGGACGGCGCCGGGCGGGGGATGATCAACATCCTGGCCGCCGACAAGCTCATGCTGACGCCGCGGGCCTACTCGACCTTCCTGCTCTGGCTCATGGCCGAGCTCTTCGAGCGCCTGCCCGAGGTCGGCGACGTCGAGAAGCCGCGCCTGGTCTTCTTCTTCGACGAGGCCCACCTCCTGTTCACCGACGCCCCCCAGGTCCTGCTGGAGAAGATCGAGCAGGTCGTCCGGCTCATCCGGTCCAAAGGCGTCGGCGTCTATTTCGTGACCCAGAACCCCCTCGACATCCCCGACGTCATCCTCGGCCAGCTCGGCAACCGCGTCCAGCACGCCCTGAGGGCCTTCACGCCCCGGGACCAGAGGGCGGTCCGGGCGGCCGCCGAGACCTTCCGGCAGAACCCCAAGGTCGACGTCGAGACCGAGATCACCCAGCTCGGCACGGGCGAGGCCCTGGTCTCGTTCCTCGACGAGAAGGGCCAGCCGGGCGTCGTCGAGCGGGCCTTCGTCCTGCCGCCGCACAGCCGCATCGGCGTGATCACGCCGCCCGAGCGCCAGGCCCTCGTCCAGGGCTCGGTCATCTACGGGCACTACGAGAAGGCCGTCGACCGCGAGTCCGCCTACGAGATGCTCAAGGCCAAGGCCGAGCGGGCGGCGGCGGACGCCGAGGCCGCCCAAGCCCAGGCCCGGGCCGAGGCCGAGGCCCGCCGGCAAACCCCGTACGGCTATCCGCCGCCGTCCGGCCGGGCGTCCTATCCCCAGCCGTCGGCGCCGCGGCGCACGGCCGGCCGGTCCAAGGACACCCTGCTCGAGGCCATGGCCAAGAGCGCGGCCCGGTCCGTCGGCACGAACCTCGGCCGGCAGATCCTGCGCGGGGTCCTGGGCTCCATACTCGGCGGCAAACGCTAAGGAAGAAAGACGATGGGGTCGGGCCCCTTCTTATGCTATAATCGCGGCGCTTTGACGGCTATCCGGCATCCCTCAAATCCCCTCCGAGGACGGTGAACCATGTTCAAGGGACATCCCAAAGGTCTGTTCGTGGCCTTCTTCGCCAACATGGGCGAGCGGTTCGGCTTCTACACGATGATCGCCATTTTTACCCTGTTCATGCAAGCGAAGTACGGCATGTCTCCCGAAGCCGTGACGAGGTTCTATTCGCTCTTCATGGTTGGTATCTATATCTTCCCCCTGTTGGGCGGCTTCCTGGCCGACCGCTTCCTCGGCTACGGCCGGACGATCGGCCTTGGCATCGTCGTCATGTTCGTCGGTTACGTCATGTTAGCGTTGCCGACGACCATGAATTCCGGAATGCCCCTCATCGTGGCCGCCTTGGTGGTGATCGCCCTCGGCACGGGCCTGTTCAAGGGCAACCTGCAGGCCCTCGTCGGCAATCTCTACGACGATCCCAAGTACGCGTCCATGAGGGACCGGGCCTTCAACATTTTCTACATGGGCATCAACGTGGGTGCAATGTTCGCTCCGTCGGCCTCCAAGGCGATCTCCGGTTTTATCCTCAAACAATCGGGATTTTCCTACGAAAAGAACATCCCGGCTTTAGCCAACGAATTCCTCAGGGGCATTTCGGACAGAGCTTCTTCCCTCCTGAGCTATGCCCAGGCTCAGGATCCGTCCGTCACCATGGAGACGCTCAAGACATTCTCGGAGAGATACATCAACGTCCTGAGCAAATCCTATCACCTGGGCTTCGGTGTGGCCTGCCTTAGCCTGATCATCTCCATGGTCGTCTTCTTGGCCTTCCGCAAGCATTACCGGGCAGCCGACATGACCGAACGGCAGAAGGCCCGTTCTGAAACGCTCAGGGCGCAGGTCGTCGAGCTTCCTCGCGAGGAGACTCGTGAGCGCTTGGTCGCCCTCGGCCTCATCTTCGCGGTCGTCATCTTCTTCTGGATGGCCTTTCATCAGAGCGCGGCCACCTTAACGATCTTTGCCCGCGATTACACTCTCTCCAGTGTCGGCAAAGCGACATATCTGTGGTTCGACTTGGCCGGGCTCCTCTCGATCTTCCTGTCCATCCTCGGCCTTGTCTTCCTGGTCAAGAAGTCCTCCAACGGTCTGGCCCGCATCCTGGGTGGACTCGCCTTCACCGGCTTCGGCGTCTTGGCCTACGTCCGTTACAGCGGTTACAAGGCGATGAACGACTTCCAGCCCCAGATGTTCCAGCACTTCAATCCGTTCTTCATCGTCGCTTTGACCCCCCTTATCATCGGGATCTTCGCCTGGCTCAATCGCAAGGGCAAGGAGCCGTCGGCGCCCCGCAAGATCGGCATCGGCATGCTCATCACGGCGGTGGCCTATGCTATCTTGGTCATCGGATCGTTCGGCTTGACCAGCCCAAAGGTCTTGGGCGGACTCGTCGCTCCGCAGGATTCGCAAGTTTCTGTCTACTGGCTCATCTCGACCTACTTCATGCTGACCATCGCAGAGCTATTCCTCAGCCCGATCGGCATCTCCTTCGTCTCCAAGGTCGCTCCACCCAAGTACAAGGGCCTCATGCAGGGCGGCTGGTTCGCCGCTACGGCGGCCGGCAACTATCTTGTGAGTATCATCGGATGGTTCTGGATGCGCGTACCGGTCTGGGCCGTATGGGCCATCCTGGCCGGGGCCTGCGTCCTGTCGGCCGCCTTCATTTTCGCCATCATGAAGCGGCTCGAGAAGGTGGCCAAGGCCTAGCCTGACTTATTCATAAAAACGCCCTTTTTTTTCTCTGTCTCCTTTAGGGCGTTTTTACCCTCAGGGCGAACCGATCCGGCCCCATCTGCTTCGTTCTCGGAGTTCGCAGTACTAAAGAGTACAGCTTCACCCCTCGGGCCTCGCATCTGGGGCCGCCTCGATTCGTGAATAAGCCAGGCCTAGAGGATGGCTTTCTTCTTCTCGAGATAGTAAAGGTAGTTCGCGTAGGTCACGTCGGGCGGGACCCTGTGGTCGACGCACGGCAGGTAGCCGCCGCGCGCGACGAGCGGGCGCAGCTTCTCGAGCTCCCGGTCGATGGCCTCCCTCCCGGCGATGAGGGCTATCTTGTCCACGCCGCCGAGCAAGAGCACGTCGTTCCCGTGGTCCCGCCGCAGCTTCCAGGGGTCCGTGTGGGCCGCCTCGATGGGGAACATGACGTTGATGCCGCCCCGCAGCCAGCCGGGCACGAGCTCGTAGATGCGGCCGTCGCAGTCGAGGACGTTGGCGAATATCCCTTTGGCCTTGAGCGCGTCCGTGATCCTCTTGTAGCGGGGGACCATGAGCGCCTCGAAGAGCTTGGGGGACATGAGCGGGCCGTGGTTGTAGCACATGTCCTCCCACCACCAGGCCACGTCGACGGACCCGCCGCCGGGGATGTGCCGCTCGATGAGGGCCAGGTCCATGAGGGTGATGTGCTCCATCATCTCCTCGACCCAGTCCCGGTCCGTCATCAGGGCGATGGACAGGTTCTCGAGGCCCATCCAGTCCCGCAGCCAGCCGTAGAGCGAGCCGCAGTGGAAGAGGATGGGCATCCCGGCGGCGTGGGCGGCCTCGACGGCGGCCGCGACGTCGCCGACACGGCCCGGGGCGGCGGGATCGAGCCGCTCGTCCCGCAGGCGCTCCCAGTCGGCCCGGGTCTCGACGGCGAACTTGAGGAAATGGGGCATCGAGGAGTCGTAGTCGAGCATCTCCGTCAGGGCCCCTTCCTTGGTCCGGACGAGGCGGCGCCCGTCCCTGACCTCGAGCGTCTCCTCCGCGAAGGCGGGGAAGAGGCCGCGGTGGACCGGGACCTCGGGGATGATCTCCAACCCCTCCAGGCCGAGGTGCCGCTCGACGTCGCGGTTGGTCCGGCACTCCGGCGGCAGGCCCTGCTCGTGCCAGACGGCGATGGTCTTGTCCCAGTAGCCGAACTCCATGTCGGGGACGCGGTCCGGCTTCTCCCAGCGGAAGACCCTGTTCCAGCGTTCGCGGACGGTCATCATGCCGGGGATGATATCCCGGGCCCCCGTCGGGCGTCAATCCGCCGTCGCGCCGGCGTTGAAATGACCCCGGGCCTGTAATAGAATGGGGGACACCCGGCTCCAGGAGAGCGAGATGACCCGACGAACGGTCCGCGTGAGGTTCCTTGCCCTCGCCCTGTCATCCCTGGCTCTGGCGGCCGCCTGCGCCCGGAGGGACGCCGGCCCCGTCGTCGCCGTGGGCGCGGACGCCACCTGGCACGAGCGGGCCGCCGCGGCCGAGATCCGCCGCTACCTCTACGTGCGCACGGGCCGCCTGCCCGACCTTCGGGAGGTCCGGTCCCTGGCCCGCGTCCCCGCCGGCGCCGTGGTGGTCGTCGAGAAGGGCGGTCCGTTCGCGCTCGGCTCCGCCGGACAGGACGGGGCCGCGCCGCTCGACGCCCTGGGCCCCGAGGACTACCTGCTGAAGACCGTGCCGCGCGGCTCCGGCCGCTCCCTCCTCGTCGCCGGCGGTGGCGGTCCCGCCGTCCTCTATGGCGCCTACCGGTTCGCCGAGACGCTCGGCGTCCGCTTCTCGCTCGAAGGGGACGTCGTCCCCGACGGCACGGTCGGGGCGCCTTCGCTCGACCTCGACGAGACCGGCCGCCCGCTCTTCCCCGTCCGGGGCATCCAGCCCTTCCACGATTTCCCCGAGGGGCCCGACTGGTGGACCCGCGAGAACTACAAGGCCGTCCTGAGCCAGCTGCCCAAGCTGCGGATGAACTTCTTCGGGCTGCACACCTATCCCGAGAACCCCAACCGTGTCTTCGGAGCGACGCCCAACGCCGAGCCGACCGTCTGGATCGGCCGGGCCGAGGACGCCCGCCCGGACGGCACGGTCCTGGCCGCGTACCCCGCGAGCTACCAGAACACGGCCCGCGGCAACTGGGGCTACGAGGCCAAGAAGACGGGTGATTTCCACTTCGGCGCGAGCCGGCTCTTCGAGCGCGACGACTACGGCAACGACGTCATGGCCGGTTTTGCCCCCGATCCGGCGACCCCGGAAGCCGCCGTCGCCGTCTTCGACCGGGCCGCCGCCGTCTTCCGGGCCGCCTTCACCCTGGCCCGCCGCCTGGGCGTCAAGACCTGCGTCGGCACGGAAACGCCCCTGACGGTGCCCGTCGAGGTCGGCGGCCGCCTAGCCGCCGCCGGCCGGGACGCCAAGGACCCGGCGGTGGTCAAGGACCTCTACAAGGCCATGTTCGGGCGCGTCGCTGCCGCCTACCCCGTCGACTATTACTGGTTCTGGACGACCGAGGGCTGGACCTGGGAGGACGCTCCGCCTGAGGAGGTCGCCGCCGTCACGACCGACCTGGCCATGGCCGTCGAGGCCTGGCGCGAGGTCGCGCCGCCGTTCCGTCTGGCCACTTCCGGATGGGTCCTCGGCCCACCCTCCAACCGGACCCTCTTCGACCAGGTCCTGCCCAAGGAAGTGGCCCTGAGCACGATCAACCGCGAGGTCGGCAAGGCCCCCGTCGACCCGGGCTTCGCCCGCGTCACGGGCCGGTCTCTGTGGGCCATCCCCTGGATGGAGGACGATCCCGCGCTGACCTCGCCCCAGCTCTGGGCCGGCCGGATGCGCCGGGACGCCGCCGACGCCCTCCGCTACGGCTGCGACGGCCTGCTCGGCATCCACTGGCGAACCCGGGTCCTCTCGGCCAACGTCCTGGCCCTGGCCCGGGCGGCCTGGGAGCAGCCCTGGAACACGCTCCCCAAGAGCCTGGCCGAGGAGACCGGTCCCGTCACCGGCGAGCCCGTGAGCTTCGCCGGCCGCGCCGTCGCCGGGGCCGGGCGCCTGGCCCCCGTCTACGCCGACGTCCGCGACCGCGTCTTCGGCTACCGCCTCGAGGTGCCCAACGGGACCTACACCGTGACCCTGCAGTTCGTCGAGGGACAGATCGACCGGGCCCGCGGCCGCGTCTTCGACGTCCTCGTCCAGGGTCGCCGGGTCCTCGAGAACCTCGACATCTTCGCCGCGGCCGGCAAGTTCAAGGCCCTCGAGCGCCGCGTCGAGGGCGTCGCCGTCGCCGACGGGCGCCTCGTCGTCGACTTCGCCGACCGCATCCATTACCCGGCCCTGGCCGGCCTCGTCGTCGAGGGGCCGGGCTTCGTCCGCAAGATCAACTGCGGCGGGCCGGCCGTGCTCGATTACGAGGCCGACGCGCCGCCGACGGCCCGCCACCTCCCGGCCCTCGACCTCTACGAGGACTGGGCCCGGGCCCAGTTCGGCCCCGAGGCCGGTCCCGAAGCCGCGGCCGTCTTCGCCGGGGCCGACGGGCGCCATCCCGTGCCGGTCACCTGGATCGGCGGGCCCGGCAACATCCAGCCGGACCCCCGGCCGTGGGCCGAGGTCGCCCCGACCTACGCCTTCGTCGACGCCCTGGCCGCCGTCGGGCCCAAGGTCGCCGGTCCGGCCAACCGGGAGCGGTTCGAATACTGGCTGGCCCAGTTCCGCTACATGCGCGAGGTGGCCCGGTTCAACGGCCTGTGGGCCGTCTACAACGCCGCCGTGGCCAAGGCCAAAGCGGCGGGGAACGAGGCCGCCTGCCGCGAGGCCCTGCCGGTCCGGGCCGAGATGGCCGCTTCCCTCAAACGCGTCTTCACCGATCTCCTGGCCACCGTGAGCACGACGGGCGAGCTCGGGACCGTCGCCAATTGGGAACAGCACCTTCTGCCCGGCGCCTGGGAGCGGCCGGAGGCGGAGCTGGCCGCCCTCCTCGGGACCGAGCTCCCGGCCGAAGCCCGTCTGTCGCGCGACTACGACGGGCCGCCGCGGCTCGTCGTCCCGGCCGTGCGGACCTCGCTCGAAGCCGGCGAAGCCCTTTCGCTCAAGGCCCTGGTCCTGGCCCGGGCCGAGGCCGGCCAGGTCGCCCTGTTCTGGCGCGAGATGGGACGGGGAGAATTCGTCCGCGTCCCCTTCCGCCACGTCGCCCGGGGCGTCTACGAGGTCCTCCTGCCGGCCCCGGCGGGCGACATCGAATACTACGTCGAGGCCGCGGCCGACGGCCGGACCGTCCGCTTCCCCGTCACGGCCCCCGACCGGGCCCAGACCGTCGTCGTCCTGCCGGGGGGGAAATGAGCCGGACCGTCTCCCTTCCCAAACGGTTCCGGGCCCCGGAGGTCGTCGGCGTCCTCGACGAGATCCGGCGCTTGGAGGTCGGGGAGACCCTGGTCCTCGACTTCGGCCAGGTCGAGGAATTCGACGGCTCGACCCTGGCCTTCCTCGGCTACGTCGGCAAAGAGGTCCCCGGGATCTCCGTCGCCGGCGTTCCCGAGCCCCTCGTCCGGGCCCGGGAGGCGCTCGCCTGTCCGCCCGACGCGGCCTGGCCGGCCAAGCCCGCCGCGCCGTCCGGCCCGGGCCGCCCCGGCCGCTTCTTCCGGGCCTACGCCGAGCGCTTCCTCGGTCACGCCCGCAACCTGGGCCGGTTCCTGGCCATGCTCGGCGACGAGGTCTTCCACGTCGGCGTCTATCTGCGCGAACGCAAGGGCGTGTATCCGGGCGAGACCTGGAACCAGATGTACTTCATGGGCTACCAGTCGTACCCCATCGTCTGCCTGCTCCTGTTCCTGGTCGGCGTGACCATTTCCATCACCTCGGCGGAACAGCTCCGGGTCTTCGGGGCCGACGTCTTCATCGCCGACATCATCGGCTACGCCATGCTCCGGGAGCTCGTGCCGCTCATGGCCGGGGTCATCCTGGCCGGCAAGGTCGGCGCGGCCGTGACCGCCGAGCTGGCCAGCATGACCGTGCTCGAGGAGGTCGACGCCCTGCGGACCATGGGCCTGGTCCCGGAGAAGTTCCTCATGGTGCCCCGGCTGCTGGCCATCACCCTGGTCGTGCCGCTCCTCGTGGCCATGGCCGACGTGGCCGGCATCCTCGGCGGCATGGTCGTGGCCCGGATCACCTTTGGCATGCTGCCGGCGGCCTTCCTGGACCAGATGGTCAACACGGTCGGCTGGGTCGATTTCGCCTGGGGCCTGGTCAAGACCGTCGTCTTCGGCTGGGCCGTCGTCGTGGGGGCCGGCTTCAAGGGCCTGACCGTCGGCCGGAGCGCCGAGGAGGTCGGCCGGGCCACGACGGAATCCGTCGTCCTGTCCATCACCCTGATCATCGTCCTCGACTGCATCTTCGCCTTCGTGATCTATTGACCATGGACATCATCCGCGCGCACGGTCTCACGGTCGGCTACGGGAAGGAGCCCGTCCTCGAGGGCCTGGACTTCGGCGTCCCGGAGGGGCTGATCACGGTCGTCCTCGGCGTCAGCGGCTCGGGCAAGTCGACCCTGCTCAAGTCCCTGGCCGGGCTCCTGCCGCCCCTCGGCGGCGCGTTCGATTTCGCCGGCGCCCCCGTCGATTACCGTTCCGAGCGGTCCCTCAGGACCCTCTACCAGCGGATCGGCGTCCTCTACCAGGGCGGGGCCCTGCTCAACGGGCTGAGCCTCTACGAGAACGTCGCCCTGCCCATCCGCATGCACTACCCGGGGATCCCCGAGGCCGTGGTCCGCGACATGGTCTATGCCGGCTTGGCCCAGGTCGAGATGGCCGACGCCGCGGCGAAATACCCGGCGGAGCTCTCCGGGGGCATGCGCAAGCGCGGGGCCCTGGCCCGGGCCCTGGCCATGGACCCGGACGTCGTCTTCTGCGACGAGCCGTCGTCGGGGCTGGACCCCATCACCTCGTCGCTGCTCGACGACCTCCTCCTGCGGCTCAAGGAGACCTACGGGACGACCCTGGTCGTCGTCACCCACGAACTGCGCTCCATCGAGCGCATCGCCGACCGGGTCCTGGTCCTCCACGAGGGCCGTCTCCACCACGCCGGCCCGGCCGCCGGATTGGCCGCTTCCGCCGACCCCTTCATCCGGACATTCTTCCTCAAGAGGGACAGCCATGATGACGCATGAGCAAAAGACCCGCCTGGGGATCTTCCTGTCGGTCGCCACGGTCATCTTCATCGTCGTGGCCGGCTTCTTCATCATCCCCAAGCTGCGCGATCCCGGGACGGACTTCATGGTCCGGTTCAAGGACACCTCGGTCCACGGGCTGGCCGTCGGCTCCCCCGTCAAGTACCGGGGGGTCGAGCTCGGCCGGGTGACCCGGATCGAGGTCAGCCGGACGGACCTCGACTGCGTCGACGTCGGCATCAAGATCCGGCCCGAGCTGGTCGTCAAGACCGACATGCGCGCCGTCCTCGTCTACATCGGGCTGACCGGCCAGAAGTACATCGAGCTCAGCGGCGGCACGCCCGGGGCCGCCAACCTCAAGGCCCACGGCGAGATCCCGACCGGCCGGGGCCTGGGCGAGAGGGCCGACGACATCGTCAACAACATCGAGACGACGGCCAAGCGCATCACGGAGCTGCTGGCGCCCGAGAACATCGACCGCTTCTCGGCCTTCCTGGAGAACGCCGAGAAGAGCTCGGCCGCGGTCTCGGGGGTCCTCGAGTCGCGCCGGGCCTCGCTCGAGAACACCCTGACCAGCCTGGAGAAGGCCTCGGCCGAGTTCGCCCGGGCCACCGAGCGCTTCGTGCCCATGACGGACGACCTGAGCCGCCTCGTCCGGACGGTCGAGGCCAACTCCGAGCGGACCCTGGGCAACGTCGCCGACCGCTTCTCGGCCGAGGAGCTGGGCCAGGTCCTCAAGGACGTCCGGTCCTTCCTCGACACGGCCTCGGTGACCATGAAGAAGGTCGAGGGCGTCCTCCTCGAGCAGCAGACGGAGCTCACCCGGACCTTCGCCAGCCTGGGCGTGGCCATCGAGAACCTGGCCCGCTTCTCCCGCGAGATCGCCGAGGAGCCGTCGGCCATCCTGCGGACACGAAAGGACAAGAAATGATGAGGAAACACGCCCTGTCCCTGGCGGCCGTCCTCCTGATCGCCGGCTGCTTCTCGACGCCGGCCAAACGCTATTTCCAGATCGTTCCCATCGACCGCAGCCCCGAGCCGCACGCCCGGGTGGAACGGATGCTGTACATCGAGCCCGTCCGCGTCGATCCCCTCTACGACGACTTCCGGGTCATCTACCGGGTCTCGCCCTTCGAGCTCAAGTACTACTCCCACGCCTTCTGGGCCAAGAAACCCGACGACCTCTTCCGCGAGGCCATCAGCGACTACCTCGGCCGCAAGGAGGGCTTCCCCCGGGTCACCATGGACGTCCTCCAGGGCGATCCCCAGGTCGTCCTGCGCGCGAGCGTCCGGCTGCTCGAGGAGATCGACGAGCCCAACGCCTGGTTCGGCCGGCTGGCCATGGACCTGGAGTTCCTCGAGTTCAAGAGCGGCAAGAGCATCCTCAAGCACACCTTCGACCGGCGCAAGGCCCTGGGCGCGCGCAAGGTCCAGTTCCTGCCGGCCGTCCTGTCCGACATCCTGGTCGAGGAGCTCGACGGCGTCATGGGCAAGCTGGCCGACGCCCTGGCCGGGAAATAGGCCGGACCGCCCCTAAGATCCCGTCCGCCAGCCGCGCTCGATCTCCTCGAGCGTCCGGCCCTTGGTCTCCGGCAGGCGGAAGGCCATGAACGCGAAGGCCAGGGCGCACATGACCGCGTACAGCCAGAAGGCCGTCGAGGGATGGAAGCGGTCCGAGAGGACCGGGAAGGTCAGGGTCACCGCGAAGTCGGCCAGCCACAGGACGACCGTGGCCAGGCCCATGGCCGCGCCGCGGACCTTGATGGGGAAGACCTCGGCCATGACCACCCAGACGAGCGGGCCCATGGCCGAGGCGAAGAAGGCGATGTAGAACAGGATGACGACGAGCAGGGCCGAGGCCGGCAGGACGGGGAAGCGGAAGGCGGCCCCGAGGAGGACGAGGGAGACGCCCATGCCGGCCGTGGCCGCGAGCAGGAGCGGCCGCCGCCCGACCCGGTCGGCGAGCAGGATGGCCACGACCGTGAACAGCAGGTTGACCAGCCCGACGACCGTCGACTGCCCGATGGCCGACATCCTCTCGAAACCGGCGCCCTCGAAGATCCGCGGTGCGTAGTAGAGGATGGCGTTGATGCCGGTGACCTGCTGGAAGACGGCCAGGACGACGGCCAGGACGAGGGGCCGCCGGAAAACCGGCCGGAAGACCTCGCGGAAGGATCCCGTCTCGAGGGCCAGGGCGGTCTTGATCTCGCGGATGCCGGTCTCGGCGGCTTCGGGCGAATCGGCCCGGGCCAGGACGGTCCGGGCTTCGGCCTCGCGCCCGTTCTTGACCAGCCAGCGCGGGCTCTCGGGCACGCCGAGGAGGAGCAGGAAGAAGGCCACGGACGGGACGGCGCCCGCGGCGTACATCCAGCGCCAGTTGTCCGGGCCGGCCCCGGCGAAGATCCAACTGACGAAGTAGGCCAGCAGGATGCCGGTGACGATGGCCAGCTGGTTGACCGAGACGAGGGCGCCGCGGGCCCGGGCCGGGGCGATCTCGGCGATGTAGAGGGGCGACAGGACGGCCGCCGAGCCGATGCCCAGGCCGCCGACCAGGCGAAAGGCCATGAACGCCGTGATCGTCCGCGGCAGGGCGCAGCCGACGGCCGAGACGAGGAACAGGACGGCCGAGACGAGCATGAAGCGGCGCCGGCCGATGCGGTCGCTGATGGGCCCCGCCAAGCCCGCGCCGAACATGCAGCCGATGAGGACGACGGCCACCGTCCAGCCCTCCTGGAGCGCGTCGAGGGCGAAGCGCTCCTTCATGTAGCGGGTCGCGCCGGCCACGATGGCCGTGTCGAAGCCGAAGATGAGGCCGCCGAGGGCGGCGACCAGGGTCACGGCGAGAACGTAGGTCCCGGACCTTTTCACGCGTTGAACTCGCTCAAGGCGTCGAACATGGCCGCGATATTGGCGATGGGGACGTTGGCCTGGATGTTGTGGACGGTGTTGAAGACGAAGCCGCCGTCGCGGCCGAGGACCTCGCAGCGCTCCAGGACCTCGGCCCGGACCGCCTCCGGCGTCCCGAAGGCCAGGGTCCTCTGGGTATCGACGCCGCCGCCCCAGAAGACGAGGTCCCGGCCGAACTCGGCCTTGAGCCGGCGGGCGTCCATCCCGGCCGCCGACAGCTGGACCGGATTGAGGATGTCGAAGCCGCTGTCGATGAAGGCCGGGATCAGGGAGGCGACGGCGCCGCAGGAGTGCTTGAACGACTTCCAGCCCGTGTGGGCGTGGATCCAGTCGTTGATGCGCCGGTAATAGGGCTGGTAGAGCTCGCGGAAGGACCCGACCGAGCAGAAGGTCGAACGCTGGGTCCCGAAGTCCGTGCCGCAGACGAAAGCGGCCTGGACCTCCTCGCCGACCCGCTCGCGGATCCGGGCCAGGTTTTTCAGGGCGGTCTCCGTCTGGCCCTCGAAGACCCTGTGGACGTAGGGGCGGCGGGTCAGGGTGGAGACGTACCACTCCTCGATGTCGCGGATGCCCCTGGGATGCTTGAGCTGGGGGCCGGGGACGAGGGCGATGTCGCCGAGGGCCGTGCCGCCGAAGCTGGCGATGACGCCGCGGCCGGTCGCAGCGGCCCGGCGGCTCTCCCTCTCCCAGTGGTCCAGGGCGGCTTCGTCGACCGGCCCGAACTCCTGGAGATTGTCGGCCGGGTCGAGCCGGCTCTCATCGATGGGGTCCTGGCGGACGATGGTGTCGAAGAAGAAGCCGTTCTTGGGCAGCCGCCCGGAGGGCGGGGCCGACCGGTCGCCTTCGGGGAAGACCAGGGTGTCGCCGTTCCCGTCCTTGGTCGTCGTGAAGTTCCCCGACATGAGGACCTCGGTCCCGTCGTCCATGCGCCAGGGGGTCCAGTTCTCGTTGCGGTAGCCGAACATGGTCGTGGGGCCGTAGGCGCCCTCGACGTCGATGCCGAGGACGGTCTGGAGATCGTCGTCGAGCCAGCCCAGCATCTGGTAGGGCTCGTGGACCCTGACCAGGCGCTCCTCCAGGCCGTAGTGCCGGCGCAGGCCGATGACGCACTTGACGTGCATGCCGGTCACGGCGGTGCCGTTGAAGTCGACGGGGATGCGGTCGGGCTGTCGGTGGGCGAGCGCGGCGGCCAGGCGTTCGCGGCCGGTCATCGGCATGGCGGGCCTCCTCGGCCCCTCAGAATACTTGTTTCGCCGCGGCTTTGCAACGGCCGCGGATCAGGCTTTAGGGTGTTTGATGAACGTCCCGGCCCGGTACTCGCGGAAGGCCGTCTGGAGCTCCTCCTGGGTGTTCATGACGATGGGGCCGCGCCAGGCAACGGGCTCGCCGAGGGGGCGGCCCGACACAAGCAGGAAACGGACCGGCGAGGCCGCGGTCGTCACCCTGACCCGGCCGCCGTCGCCGAACAGGATGACCGCGTGGTCGCCCTGGACGGGCCGCGTCTCCAGGTCGAAGTAGCTGGCCGGCTCGACGTCGTAGGTCGAGGGCCCGGAGGCGTCCGAGAAGCAGCCCTCGCCCTCGAAGACGTAGGCGACGACGGTGTGCCCGGGTCTGGTCGGGTGGACGAACGCCGCCCCCGCGGGCATGGCCACGTCGAGGTACTCGGGCTCGATGACGATGTCCCGGACCGGGCCGACGACGCCGGCGACCGTGCCGCAGATGACCTTGGCCGTGACGCCGCCCGGCAGGGCGACCTCGGGGATGTCGGCGGCCTTCACGTCACGGTAGCGCGGCGCCATCATCTTCCGGGCCGCGGGCAGGTTGGCCCAGAGCTGGAAGCCGCCCATGCGGCCGTCCGGGCCGCCCTTGGGCATCTCCTGGTGGACGACGCCGCTGCCGGCCGTCATCCACTGGACGTCGCCGGGGCCGATGACCCCCGAGTTCCCCATGCTGTCGCCGTGCTCGGCCGTGCCCCGGACCATATAGGTGATGGTCTCGATGCCGCGGTGGGGGTGCCAGGGGAAGCCGGGCAGGTACTTGTCCGGGTCGTCCTGGCGGAAGTCGTCGAACATCAGGAACGGGTCGAAGAGCGGGACCTCGCGGAAGCCGAAGCCGCGGCGCAGGTGGACGCCGGCCCCTTCGAGCGTCGGCTGGCTGACGAGGACCTTGCGGATGGCGCGGGTCTTGTCCATGGGTCCCTCCTCCCGCCCCATTCTACCATGAATGGGGACGCGTCCCGGGGACGGGGCCCCGGTCAGGCGGCGGGCGGGCCGTCGCCGCCGCGGCGGCTGACGCGGCGCATGAGCAGGAACACGGGGAAGCCGACGGCGAAGAAGACCGCCCCGTAGAGGGCTTCGCGGGTCTGGGTGGCCAGGACGTTCCCGGCCACGGCCAGCATGACGGCGATGAAGACGAGCGGCAGGACGGGGTAGAGGGGGACCCGGTAGCCGTCGTAGGCCTCGCCCGCGACGCGGGCCTTGCGCCGCAGGACGAAGACCGAGGACGAGACGATGGCCAGGGTGATGGTGTCGAGGAACATGACGTAGTTGACGATGTTCTCGAACTGCCGCAGCAGGAAGATGGAGATCAGGATGATGGCCCCGAGGAAGAGGAGCCCGAATTCCTGGGTTTGGGTTCGGGAATTGACCTTGCGGAAGACGGCCGGCAGGGTCCGGTCCTCGGCCATCGAATAGTAGACGCGCGGGATCTGCATCAGGGTGACGTTGAGGAAGCCCATGGCCGAGAGGAAGATGGCCAGGGAGACGACGAGGTGCCCGGTCCCGCCGAGGGTGGCCCGGGCCGTCTCGGCGGCCACGAGCTTGGCCGCGGCGATGCCGGGCACGCCCAGGACCTTGACGTAGGCGGCGTTGATGGTCAGGTAGCAGGCCAGGACGACGAGGATGCCGAAGAACACGGCCCTGGGCACGTTGCGGCGGGCGTCACGGACGTCGGCCCCGAAGTTGATGGTGTTCTGGTAGCCGCCGTAGGCGTAGAAGACGTAGATGAAGGCCACGCCGAGGGCGAAGAACCAGGGCCGGTCGAGCGGCAGGGCCGACGGGCCTTCGGGGACCTTCTGCGACAGGAAGGCCGCCGCGGCCAGGACGCCGATCATGACCACCTTGAGGACGCTGAGGACGTTCTGGGCCCAGGCGCCCGTCTTGATGCCCAGGTAATTGATGGCCAGGAGCCCGAGGATGAGCGCGACGGCGGTGATCTCGACCCGCAGGACCGTGGGCGCGGCGCCGGGGAAGAGGACGGGCGTCAGGTACTCGGCCCCGATGAGGGCCACGCCGGCCGCGCCGGCCCCGTTGAGGATGACGACGTTGGTCCAGTTGAGCATGAAGGCCAGTCCGGAGCCGTAGCTCTCGGCCACGACCTTGTAGTAGCTGCCCGGCTTGGCGAAGCGGCCGCCGATCTCGGCGAAGGTCAGGGCCCCGATCAGACTGACCAGGCCGCCGAGTCCCCAGGCGGCGTAGAACAGCGTCGGGGTCTTCGCGGCGGCGGCGACCATGGCCGGGGTTCGGAAGATGCCGATACCGATGATGAGGCTGACGACGATCATGGTCGCGTCGAAGGTGGTCAGCTTGGCCTTGATGGACATGGGCTCTCCTTAGCGGGCGGCGGGGGCGAGGCCGGCCCGGACAGGGTCTTCGGCCAGGATCTCGTCCAGGACGGACACGAAGAGATCGGCGTCCTCGTCCGTGAAGCAGAGGGGCGGGCGGACCTTGAGGACGTTGTGGAGGGGGCCGTCCGTGCCGGTCAGGATGCCTCGCTCGCGCAGGCGCTCGACGACGTAGGCGGCCTCGGCCGCGGCCGGCTCGAGGGTCCGGCGGTCGCGGACGAGCTCGATCCCCAGGAACAAGCCCGAGCCGCGGACGTCGCCGACGATCGGGTGCCGGTCGGCGAGCCGCTTAAGCCCGGACAGGAAATGCGTCCCGACCCGCAGGGCGCGCTCCTGCAGGCGCTCTTCGGCCACGACGTCGAGCACGGCCAGGCCCGCGGCGCAGGCCACGGGATTGCCGCCGAAGGTGCTGAAGAACTCCATGCCGTTGGCGAAGGAGGCCGCGACGGCCTCGGTCGTCACGACGGCCGCCAGCGGGAAGCCGTTGCCGATGGGCTTGCCGAGGACGACGATGTCGGGGACGACGCCCTGGGTCTCGAAGCCCCAGAAATGCGTTCCCAGGCGGCCGAAGCCGACCTGGACCTCGTCGGCGACGCAAAGCCCGCCGGCCGCCCGGACGTGCCGGTAGGCCTCGCGGAGATAGCCGGGCGGCAGGACGATCTGCCCGGCGACGCTGGGCAGGGTCTCGGCGATGAAGGCGGCCGGGCCGCCCCGGGGAGCGACCTCCGCGGCCAGGAGCCGCCCGACGGCCGCGGCGTATTTCGGGCCGGCCTCGGGGTCGTCGCGCTTGAACGGGCCGCGGTAGTCGTCAGGCAGGGGGGCGACGTGGACCCAGGGCTTGCGGCCCCGGCCGCCGGGCCCGTCGAACTTGTAGGGGCTGATGTCGACGAGGCCGGTCGTGTGGCCGTGATAGGCCGACTCCAGGACGACGACGTCCTCGCGGCCGGTGCGCGCCCGGGCCAGGCGCAGGGCCAGCTCGTTGGCCTCGCTGGCCGAATTGAGGACGTAGCAGACCCGGAGGGGCTCGGGCATCAGGGCCGTGAGCCGCGCGGCGTAGCGGACGAGGTTGTCGTGGAGGTACCGGGTGTTCGTGTTGAGCAGGCCCATCTGCTCCCGGACGGCCCGGACGACGCGCGGGTGGCCGTGGCCGACGAGGGGGACGTTGTTATAGGCGTCGAGGTAGGCCCGCCCCGTGTCGTCATAGAGGTGCCGCATCCAACCGCGGACGATCTTGAGGGGCTCGCGATAGGAGATGCTGAGACTGGGCCCGATGAGGGTGCGCCGCGCGGCCAGGGTCCCGGACTTGTCCGGCTCGGGCCGGGGGAAGCGCTCCGCCGGGATGCCGAGGAGGAGGTTGGGATCGGGCGACAGGCCCGTCCAGAGCGACCGCCGACCGGGCGCGGCGACGCCGGGGAAATCCGCGTCGAGGCCGAGGAGGTCGAGGATGATCTGGACGTGGACGTGCGGCCACCAGTCGCCGTTGCGGGGCGGCGCGCCCACGGCGGCGAAAGCCTCTCCGGCGCGGACCGTCCGGCCCGGCGCCAAGCCGGCGACCGAGGCCGCGTCGAGGTGGCCGTAGAGCGTGAAGAATTCCTCGCCGGCCGGGGTCTCGTGGCGCAGGATGACGAGCGGCCCGTAGTCTTTCGGCGCGGCGTTCTCGGCGACGAGACGGACGGTGCCGTCGAGCGGGGCGCGCACGGCGCTCCCGGGCGGGACGCTCAGGTCGATGCCGAGATGGACGGTCCGCCTCTCCGCGGCCGGGCCGCCCGCGAACGCGCCGGTCGTGTAGACGGCCCGGGCCTCGTCGTAGCGGCCGACCCCGACGACGGCCCCGGCCTCGGCCATGGCGCGGCGGACCGTCTCCGTGAGGCGCGGCGTCTCGAGTTCGGCCGGATCGGCGCCGAGCGTCCGGCTGCCGACCGAGAGGTCCAGGACGGCGACGGGGGCCGTCCGAGGGTCGTGATCGAGGACGGGCGCGAAGGAGCCGCGCCGCTCTTCGAGCCAGCGGACGACGGCCGGGCCGCCGGGCGAGGGCGGCAGGCCGCAGGCGTCCCGATAGGCGCAATGGGCCAGCCGCGGCGGGACCCGGTCGAAGGCCTCCAGGGCGGCCCAGGCCGGGGCTTCGCTGACCTTCAGATAGGGATCGCCGGGCTCGGCCGCGGCCCGGCAGGCGGAGTTGACCACGCTGACGGCGAGCCGGGTCCGGACCAGGACGTCGAGGACGGCCAGCTCCTCCTCGGCGAGAGGAAGGACGCGGTGGTACCCGGCGACGAGCGGCCGGACGGCCTCGAGCGGATCGGCGTGGCCGAACGCGGCGTAGGCGGCGGCGACGGCGATCTCGGCCGCGGTCGGGGTCTCGATCATGTCGCCGAAATCGATGAGCCCGGCCAGGCGGGCCGGCCGCCCCGACTCGACCCGGACCAGGACGTTGTGCTCGTTGGCGTCGCCGTATACGACGCTCCGGCGCAACCGGGACAGGGCCGGAACGGCCTCGGCCTCATAGCGGGCCAGGACCCGTTCGACCAGGGCGAGGCGCCTGGCGTCGGGGATGAGGCCGAGGTGGGCGCGGATCCAGCCGGCCTCGGCCAGGTCCCACTTGAGCTCGCGGCGGGCCGCGGGGTGGGCGAAGCCGGCCAGGGCCAGGTCGAGGCGGGCCAGGGCGGCGCCAAGGTTGCCGAGCAGGTCCGGCGTCACCGGCCGCAGGCCGGCCAGGGGGCGTCCTTCGAGGAAGGTGAGCATCCAGACGACGCGCGGCGCGCCGTCGGCGAGCGCCGTCGCGGCGAAGGGGCGCCCGTCGAGGCCGGGGACGACGCGCGGCACCGGCAGATCCGGCGCGCGGCCGGCGACGGCCGCCAGGGCGGCGCACTGCATGTCGACGAAAGCCGCCTCGCGCATCGGATGCATGACCTTGAGGACCCGGACCTCGCCCTTCGCGGTGTCGAGCCGGAAGTTGTCGTCGTATTCGCTGGGCAGGGGGCGGGCCGCCGCCTCGAGGCCGAAGAGGTCGCGGGCCAGCCGGACGGCGTCCGCCGCGGCGGCCCGGGNNGGGTCCGGGGGTGCCCGCCGATGTCCATGGCGACTCTCTACCGGTCGCGGACGGCCCGCTCGACGCGCTCCAGGGCTTCGCGGAGGACGGACCGGGGACAGCCGAAATTGACGCGGACGAAGCCGGCCGCCTCGTCGCCGAACATCCGCCCGTCGCTGAAGAAGACCCGGGCGCGCTTCAGGAAGAAGTCGTTGAGGGCCTCGGGCGGAAGGCCGAGGCCGCGGCAGTCGAGCAGGGCCAGGTAGGTGCCCTCGGGCCGGACGAGCCTGATCTCGGGCAGGCGCTCGGCCAGGAAGCCCTCGATGAGGTCGATGTTGGCCGCGAGGTAGGGCAGGAGCTCGTCGAGCCAGGCCTCGCCGTGGCGGTAGGCGGCCTCGAAGGCGACGATGCCGAGGACGTTCCCCAGGTCGAAGCCCGAGCGCTCCTTCTCGTCCTCGAACCTCTTCCGGAGGTCCGGATTGGGGACGGCCACGGCGGCCGTGCTCAACCCGGCGATGTTGAAGGTCTTGCTCGGCGCGAGGCAGGTGATGGTCTGCTGGGCCAGCTCCGGCTGCAGCGAGGCGAAGACATGGTGGCGGCGGCCGGGGTAGACGAGATCGTGGTGGATCTCGTCGGAGACGACCAGGAGGTCGCGCTCGACGGCGATCCGGCCGAGGGCCTCGAGCTCCTCGCGGTCCCAGACCCGGCCGACGGGATTGTGGGGGGAGCACAGGATGAGCAGCCGGCCGCCGGCGTCGATCTTGGTCCGCAGGTCGTCGAGGTCCATCGTGTAGCGCCGGCCGTCGAACTTGAGCGGATTGCGGACGACGCGGCGGCCGTTGTTCTCGATGGCGTAGTAGAAGGGATGATAGACCGGCGGCTGGACGATGACCGGGTCGCCCGGCGCGCTGAAGGCCCGGACGACGTAGTTCAGGGCCGGGACCAGGCCCGGCGTCAGGGTCAGCCAGCCCGGCTCGGCGGGCCAGCCGTGACGGCGGCGCAGCCAGTCGGCCGCGGCCTCGAAGAAGGACGGCGGCGTCTCCGGGTAGCCGAAGACGCCGTGCCCGACCCGGCGCGCCAGGGCCTCGACGACGGCCGGCGGGGCCTCGAAGTCCATGTCGGCCACCCACAGGGGGATGGCGTCCGGGACGCCCAGGTCCCGGCGGGGGTGGACCCACTTCATGGACTCGGTCGCGGTCCGGTCGATGACCTTGTCGAATCGGGACATCATACCCGCCCCCGTCTCAGATGAGGAATTTGCCGTTCCTGGCGATGACCTTGCCCTTGGCCGTGATGGTGACCTTGTCGACCAGGGCGTCGAAGTGGAACCGGCTCTTGTTCCGGCCGATGCCGTACGAGTCGCCGATGGCGAAGTGGACCGTGCCGAAGGCCTTCTCGGCCTCGAGCATGTTGGGCGAGATGCGGGCGCCCTTGTTGGTGCCGATACCGAACTCGCCGATCATCCGGGCCGTCGGGTCGTCGCCGACCGTCCGGATGACCTCGGCGATGCCGGCCCCCTTGTGGGCGACCAGCCGGCCCTTCTCGAAGACCATCTCGCCGGGGCCCAGCTTGTCGTCGATGAGACCGATGACGACCTTGCCGGTGAAGGTTTCCTCGACCGGGCAGGTGAAGCACTCGCCGGCCGGCAGGTTGCCGTGGACGCCTTTCCCGGCGATGTCGCCGACGTCCTCGTGCCAGTCGCGGCCCGCGACGCTGAAGGCGATCTCGGTCCCGGCCGCGTTGGTGACGACGATCTCCCCGGCGTCCTTGACGGCCCGGACGACCTTCTTGGTGAAGGCGGCCATCTCCGAGAAGTCGATGGCCACCAGCCGCTCCATCATGTCCCGGGTGATGCCGGGCATCATGCAGATGCGGCCGTGCTTCTGGCCCTCGGCGACCATGAAGCCGCGGAAGGGCTTCTCGGGGAAACGGCCCTCGAGCAGGTAGGTCGTGGCCGAGGCCCCGGCGATGAGCTCCTTGAACTGCCGGGTCGGCTCCGTGATCGGCCGCAGGGTCTCGGTCATCAGGTAGGTCGTGACCTCGGCGCCGGCCTTCTTGGCGTGGAAGGCCAGGGCCTCGGCGATCTCCAACTTCGGCGTGTCGGTGACGAGCAGGTACTTCTCGCCGCGCTTGAGCCGCAGGGCCTGGTTGACGGCCCGGTCGGCGGCGGCGTAGAGTCTATTGGCTTTCATGGTCTTCCCTCCGTGTCCTTATTTCGTCCGCCGGGCGTCGAAGTAGACGAACGCGCCGAGCAGGATGAAGGCGACGAGGCTGACGATCTGACCGAGGCCCGAGAACCAGCCCGCGGCGGCCCCGTCGACCCAGCGCCCGTTCTCCAGGACCATGGATACGCCGAGGCTGATGTGGCGGTCGAGGCCGGCCAGCTTGAGCAGGGCCAGGACGATGCCCATGAGGGCCCCGCCGGCGATGAATCCGGAAGAGATGAGCGTGCCGCGGTTGACCCGCCGCTCGGCCAGGTCCTTGTCCTTGGTCGACTTCCGGACGAGGTGCGACAGGAAGCCGCCGACGAGGAGCGGCGTCGTCAGGGGCAGGGGCAGGTACATGCCCAGGGCGAAGGCCAGCGGCGGCACCTTGGCCAGCTCGGCGGTCAGGGCGACCGAGGCCCCGATGGCGTACAGGAGCCAGGTCACGGGCTCGCGCGACATCATCGACTTGATGACCGTGGCCATGAGGTTGGCCTGCGGGGCGGCCAGGGCGCCGCTCTGGAAGGAGAAGGCCTTGTCGAGGATGGCGATGGCCACGCCGACCGTCAGGGCCGAGACCAGGATGCCGGCGAACTTGAAGCGCTCCTGGTTGCGCGGCGTGGCCCCGAGCCAGTAGCCGATCTTGAGGTCGGTGATGAACGAGCCCGAGATCGACAGGGCCGTGCAGACGACGGCCCCGATGAGCAGGGCCACGGCCATGCCCTCGGTGCCCGACAGCCCGGCCCCGAGCAGCAGGACGCTCGACAGGATGATCGTGATCAGGGTCATGCCCGAGACGGGATTGGTCCCGACGATGGCGATGGCGTTGGCCGCGACCGTCGTGAACAGGAACGACAGGAGCAGGCAGACCAGGACGCCGATGACGGCCAGCTTGACGTTGGAGATCCACAGGAAATACAGGAACAGGCCCGCGGACACGGCCAGCAGGCCCAGGATGATGGTCCGCATGTCGAGGTCGCGGTCGGTCCGGGGCGCCGCCGCGGCGCCCTCCCGCCGGCCCTTGAAGATCTGCCGGAAGCCGAGCGAGAAGGACTTGACCATGACCGGCATGGACTTGATGATGCCCAGGACGCCGGCCATGAAGATGGCCCCGATACCGATGTTGCGGACGTAGGTGGCGAAGATCTGGGTCTCGCTCATCTCGGCGATGGGCACCGTGCCCGGGTAGACCAGGCCGGGGACGTGCCGGCCGAGGAACCAGATGGCCGGGATGAAGGCGAAATGGGACAGCAGGCCGCCGGCCACGATGACGGCGTTGTAGCGCAGGCCGATGACGTAGCCGAGGCCGAGNNGTCCATGAAGGGCAGGAAGCGGAAGTCGATGAGCTCGTTCCAGAGGCGGACGCCGATGGCCAGGAACTCGTAGGCGCCGCTGACGACGAGGCCCAGGATGAGGGCCCCGGCCTGCTTGCCTCCCGACTCGCCCGAGACCAGGATCTCGGTCGTGGCCGTGGCCTCCGGGAAGGGCAGCTTGCCGTGCTGCTCGACGCAGAAGTAGCGCCGGAGCGGCGTCAGGAACAGGATGCCCAGGGCGCCGCCGAGGAAGGTCGACAGGAAGATCTTGACGACGTCCGTCGGCAGCCCGAGGATGTACAGGGCCGGGATGGTGAAGATGGCCCCGGCCACCAGGGCCCCGGAGGCCGCTCCGATGGACTGCAGGATGACGTTCTCGAGGATGGTGCTCTTGCGCTTGTACATGTAGCCGATGCCCACGGCCAGGATGGCCACGGGGATGGCCGCCTCGGGCACCGTGCCGACCTTGAGGCCCAGGTAGGCGATGGAGAAGGTGAAGAACACCGACATGACCAGGCCCCAGACGACCGACCGGACGGTGACCTCGGGCACGGCGGCCCCGGCCGGGACGTAGGGCGTGTAGGTCTTCCCGGGCGGGAGCTCCTGGTAGGCTTCGGGGGGCAGAGAGGTCCGGCTCGTCTCCATCGGCGTCTCCTTTCGCGGTCTGTTCGTATCGGACGGAACGCGGGCTGAGAGACTCGGTCTATTTCCCGTACCTGGCCAGGATGTCGTTGTTGATCCGGACGAAGGCGTCGTAGTCGATGCGGACCTTCTTGTCCTCGCGGGCCTTGGCCATGTAGGAGCTCAGGAACTTGTTCTGCTTCTGCTCGAGCAGGCCGTCCCGCTCGGTGGCCTTGGCCTTCTCGAACTCCTCGCGGGCCGTTTCCTTGCGCTCGAGGACGCGGAAGACGGCGAAACCCTCGTCGACGGCCGTGGGCGGGCTGACCTGCTGGAGCGGGGAGCCGAAGACGAGAGCGTCGATCTCGGGCCGCTCGCCGACCAGGCTGAGGTACTGCTCCTTCTTGTGGGTCTCGACGAGCTTGTACTCGAGGCCGTGCTTGGCGGCTTCGGCGTTCCAGTCGGCCTTGATCGCGGCGACGGCCTCGGCCAGCCGGGCCCGGGCCCGGTCCTTCTTGAGGGCGTCGAGGGCGTCCTTCTCGACCTCGGCCCGGACCTCCTCGAACCGGGCCGGCCGCTCGGGCTCGACGGCCTTGAGCTCGGTCAGGGCCTGGCCGGCGAAGACGAACACGGGCGCCGAGATCTCCTCGACCTCGAGCCCGAACAGGGCCTCGCTGACGGCGCCGGACGTGTCGACGTCGCCGAGCGGGTCTCCCTTTTTCAGGGCCCCCGTCGAAGCGGGCTTGAGGCCCTCTTTCTGGGCGGCCACGTCGAGGCTCTTCTCCTTGCGGGCCAGCTTCTCCAGGCGCTGGACCTTCTCGGCCACCAGGGCCCGGGCCTTCTCGTCGGTGAGCAGGCCCTTGATGGTGGCGCTGACCTCGGCCAGGGGCTTGACCTCGGCCGCGGTCTTCTCGGTGACCTTGAGCACGGCCGCGCCGGTCTCGGTCTCGACGACGCCGGAGACGCCGCCCGCCTCGAGGCCGGCCACGGCCCCGGTCTCGTCGGCCGTCAGGGACCGCCAGTCGAACAGGCCCCAGTCGCCGCCCGTGGCGGCCTTGTCGTCCTTGGACTTGGCCCGGGCCAGGGCGGCGAAGTCCTCGCCGGCGGCGG
>MTKX01027007.1_pt1 | contig 31694 bp, 33 predicted proteins | sample 1042771 | NCBI WGS metagenome assembly MTKX01 (sample SAMN06212183, study PRJNA360534) | anaerobic digester metagenome | biome: Wastewater treatment plant; material: sludge; isolation source: anaerobic digester fed with sludge from wastewater treatment plant | place: Denmark: WWTP Randers ...
GAGTTCACCTTTGAACTTTAAACGCGTCGCGAACGGTTCACTTTTCAACTTTTCCTAACAGTAGAGTTTCATGTCGGCCAGGAGATATTTCATGCACAAACGCAAATTGCCTCTTGACAAATGTGAATTGTGGTGGTATAATGTGCATGCACAGATGATACGACATTATGCACAAAGGTGAGCCCGTGAAAGAAAGAGTACCCAGTCCCTTGGGAGAGGTGCGCGAGATGTTTGAGGCCCTGGATGTGAAACCCGCAACCAACCTGATCGATGGTCTCTCTCCGCAGTTTCTTGGCGAGATCTATTACAAGATGCTCCTCACCCGTGCCTTTGAGGAGGCCGCCTGGCAGCAATACGGCCTGGGCAAGGTCCACGGCACGATGCATCTGTGCGTCGGCCAGGAAGGGGTCGGCATCGGCGCCATCAGTACGCTCCACCCCGACGATTATATCGTGTCAACCCATCGCGGCCACGCCCACGCCATCGGCAAGGGGCAGGACGTGCGTGAGATGATGGCCGAGCTGCTGGGCAAGGAAACCGGCGTTTGCCGGGGCCGGGGCGGCTCGATGCACATGGCCGACCTGACCCTGGGCAGCCTGGGCGCCAATGGCGTCGTGGGCGGCGGTCTGCCGTTGTCGGTCGGCGCCGGCCTGGCGATCAAGCTGCGGCGCGAGGACCGCGTGGTGCTTTGCTTCTTTGGCGACGGAGCCTCCAACGAAGGCAACTTTCACGAGAGCCTGAACATGGCGTCCATCTGGAAGCTGCCGGTGGTCTTTGTGTGCGAGAACAACCAGTATGGCATGTCGATGCCGGTGCACAAGGGGATGAACGCCGCCAGCATCGCCGACCGCGCCGTGAGCTATTCCATCCCCGGCCACCAGGTGGACGGCATGGACGTCCTGGCCGTCTATGCCAGCGTAAAGGCGGCGGTTGCCTACGCCCGGGCAGGAAACGGCCCGGTGCTCATCGACGCCCTCACCTACCGCTACCTTGGCCACTCCAAGAGCGACAAGCAACTGTACCGCACCAAAGAAGAGATCGAGGAGTGGAAGCAAAAGGACGTCATCGAGCGACTGGAACGCACCCTCATCGAGGTGGGCATCCTGACCGAGGAGCAGGCGCAAGAGCAGCGGGCGCGGGCCGAAGCAGCCATCGAGGAGGCCATTGCCTATGGCGACGCCGGTCCCGAGCCCTCGCCCCTGCACCTGACGGACGACGTGTACCTGGAAGAGCCCGACGTGCAGGCCGCGCCGGACCGGGTGGCGCCCGCCTGGGTGCGCGACACGTTCGGGCCCCGGACGCCTGTCAACCCGCCTCCGGGGACCCGGGAGCTATCCTACTCCGAGGCACTGCGAGAGGCCATGGCCCAGGCCCTGGCTAGCGACTCGCAGGTATTCCTGTTGGGCGAGGACATTGGCGTGTACGGCGGTGCCTTTGGCGTGACCAAGGACCTCGTCGAAGAGTTTGGGCCCGACCGGGTGCGCGATACGCCCATCTCGGAGAACGCCATCATCGGCGCGTCTGTGGGCTCGGCCGTCCTTGGCATGCGGCCCGTGGCCGAGATGCAGTTTATGGACTTTATCACGTTGGGCATGGAGCAGACGGTCCTCCAGGGAGCCAAGATCCGCTACATGTTCGGCGGCAAGGCGTCGGTGCCCATGGTCGTGCGGCTGCCGGCGGGGTCGGGGACGGGCGCGGCAGCGCAGCACTGCCAGAGCCTGGAGTCGTGGTTCCTGAGCGTGCCGGGCCTCAAGATCGTGGCCCCGGCGACGCCCTACGATGCCAAAGGCATGTTGCTCGCCGCCATTGCCGACAACAACCCCGTGCTGTTCGTCGAGAACAAGCTACTCTACAAATCCCGTGGGCCGGTGCCCGTCGAGGCCTACGTCGTCCCCCTGGGGCGAGCGGCCGTGCGCCGCGAGGGCTCGGGCCCCACGGTCGTCGCCACCTCCATCATGGTGCCCCGCGCCCTGGAGGCGGCGCAGGTACTGGCCGAGGAGGGCATCGAGCTGGAGGTCATCGATCTGCGCTCCCTCAAGCCCTACGACGCACCCACCATCGTCGAATCGGTACAGAAGACGGGCCGGCTCCTCGTCGTGCACGAAGCACCGCTCATCGGTGGCTTTGGCGGCGAGATCGTGGCCATGGTGGCCCAGAGCCCGGCGTTTGCCTACCTGGAAGCGCCCATCGTGCGGCTCGGCGGCGCGGATGTCCCCATCCCCTACAATCCCACCCTCGAAAAAGCCGCCGTCCCGCAGGTTCCGGACATTGTCGCCGCTGCGCGCCAGCTTGCAAGGACCGAGATATAGAAGGAAGCCGCCCACCGCAATCCACGGATTGCCCGGGCGCAGACCTGAGGATCAGCCATGCCAACAGCCGTGTTCATGCCCAAGTTCGAGATGACCCAGGAGACCGGAACCATCGTCGCCTGGGTCAAGGATGAAGGGGAGCACGTGGAGAAGGGCGAGCCTCTCCTGGAAGTCGAAACCGACAAGGCCACCCAGGAGGTCGAGTCGCCCGCGACGGGAATCCTGGCAGCCGTCACCGGCGAGCCGGGGCAGGTGATCCCTATTGCCACACCCATTGCCTACATCTTGAAGCCCGGCGAGTCGTTGGACTCGATCCCCACCGACGGGCAGAGCGCCACGGAATCGCCATCCCCCGGCGCGGACAGCGAGGACGGTCCGGGCGCTCCCGCAGATAACGATGCCCCCGCCAGGGCCACGCCGGTGGCTACGCGCCTGGCCGAGAGCCACGGCCTGAGCCTGGACTGCGTCGCCGGCAGCGGCCCCCGAGGCAAGATCACCCGGGAGGACGTGGAGGCGGCCCTCACCGTGGGGCCCGGGGCGCGAAACGGCAAGGTCCGCGCGGTGCCGGCCGCCCGCCGGCTCGCGAGCGAGATGGGCATCGACCTGCGCACCGTGCAGGGCACGGGGCCGGAGGGCCGGATCCAGTCGGCCGACGTGGTGGCCGCCGCCAGGGCACTCCAGCGCGACCAGGAGCCCGGCCCATCCCCGTACCCGGCCGCAGCGCCCGCGGCTACGCCCGCCCCAACGGGTGACATACCCATTCGGCAGGTCGTGCCCCTGACCAACATGCGCCGGACCATCGCCGAGCGGATGACCGCCAGCGTGCGAGAGGCCCCCCAGTTTTCCGTGACGGTGGACGTGGACATGAGGCGGGCCCTGGCGGTCGTCGAGGACCTGAAGGCCGGCGAGGGCGAGCCCAAGGTCACCCTGACGGCCCTCATGGTCAAGGTGTGCGCCTGGGCGCTGCGCCAGCATCCCGAGGTCAACGCCTCGTACAGGGACGATGCCGTCGTCGAGTGGGACGAGGTCAACGTGGGAGTCGCCACGGCCATTGACCAGGGGCTTATCGTCCCCGTGGTGCGCAGGGCGGACGAGCTGGGGCTGCGGAGCATCGCGGCGCAGGTGGCAGAGCTGACCGGGCGGGCACGGGCCGGCACGTTCAAGCGGGAGGACCTCCTGGGTGGGACGTTCACCGTCTCTAACCTGGGGATGTTTGGCATCGACCGGTTCACCGCCATCCTAAATCCGCCCCAGGCGGCCATCCTGGCCGTGGGCCGGGTGGCCAAGCGGGCCGAGGTGGGAGAGGACGACCAGGTCGAGATCCGGCCCGTGGCGTCGCTGGCCCTGACCGCCGACCACCGGGTCCTGGATGGGGCGGCGGCGGCCCGATTTCTCGCGACAGTGCAGCGTGCACTGCAGCATCCTGGTTTGTTGCTCGAATAGGACGAGGGTTCAATGACTGTGCCAATGCTCCAGATCGCAATGGATTATATCGCTCTCCCGCCTGCCCTGGCGATGGCCGTCAAGGTGGCCTCCGAGGTCGACATCATCGAGATCGGCACGCCCCTGTGCAAGGCCGCAGGGCTGGATGCCATCCGCGCCATGCGCGAGCTGGTGGGCCCCGACAAGCTCATCCTGGCCGATTTCAAGAGCCCCGACGTCGGCGGGCTGGAAGCCAAGATGGCCTTTGACGCCGGCGCCGACATGATGACCGTCATTGGGGGCGCGGCCCTAGCCACCGTCGAATCGGCCATGGAGGCCGCCAAGGCCGCGAACAAAGAGATGCTGATGGAGCTGACCGGCGTGCGCGATATTCTGGCCCGCGCCCGGGAGTGGCGACAGATCGGCGTCGAGCGGATGGTGTACCACCGCGGCTGGGACGAGCAGGCCTTTGCCCGGCAGTGGGTGGAAGAAGATCGCACGGTCATCCGCCAGCTCATCGACATGGGCTTCAGGATCACGGTGACGGGCGGCATCACCAGGCCACTGCTGCCGTTCTTTCAGCCACTGGCCGTGTCGGTGGTCATCTGCGGGCGCGGCATCCGCGAGACGCCAGACCCCAGGCAAGCGGCCCACGAGTTCCGTGCAGAGATGCAGCGGCTGTGGGGAGGAGGGGCCAACAACGGCGTTGCGGCCCCCTTCCCCGGAGGCAAGGTAGCAGGCAACACGGCGGCCGAGAACGCCGCCAAGGCCCTTCGCTGGGGCGTGAGCGAGATGGGGCTGTTGCTGACCGTGGACGGTCGCGACTGCCCGGGCTGCGACTCGCCCCAGCGCTTTTGCTGGGGAAGCCGGGTGGAGGTGGTCGTGCCCGCCGGCGCCAACACCGGGGACGTGCTGGCCAGGATGGCTGCCAGCTACGGGCACACGCCGGCGGCGACGCGTGGCGGCGAAGCTAGCCTGGTGCTGGATCCCGCGCAACTGCCAAACTGCACGCCCAACGAGGTGCTGGAGCTGCTCCGAGCCCTGGGCAATGCGCTGCGCGGGCTCGGATGCGCCGTCGACGTGACGGCCGGCCTCAGCGTCGCCGAGAACGTTTTGCGGGACTAGGGCGGACACAACTGCGCCCGCCGAGAGGGACATCGGACGTGAGGACAAGGGCTTGCAGCGGCAGCAAGGCAACGGCCTGAAGCGCGCGAGCCGGCGTCAGAAGTGCATCAAGCAGGAGGAAGAATGGCACAAACGCAGGTGCAAATGACGGCTCTGGGAATGGTCGAGACGCGCGGCCTGGTGGCTTCCATCGAGGCAGCGGACGCCATGAGCAAGGTGGCGTACGTCCGGCTGGTGGCGCAAGAAGAGATCGGCGGTGGGTACATCACGATCTTTGTGCGCGGAGAAGTGGGCGCTGTGCAGGCCGCAGTGGATGCCGGGGTGGCGGCCGCCAAGCGCGCGGGCGAGCTGGTGGCGGCGCACGTCATTGCCCGGCCCCACGCCCTCATGGAGAAACTGCTGCCGGCAGGCGAGACCAAGGTCGTGCCCCTCGGGGCGCAGACGGACTGAAAGGGCTGAACCATGGACCTCAGGACATTTGTGCTTATCGATTCCATGCAGCCCCAGTACGCCGCACTGACGGGCATCCTGCTCCAGGGCGACACGCCGGTGGAAGGCATGGCCGAAATTTTCATGGAGCTCGCGCCGGCCAGTGACGTCTACGAGGTCCTGGACGCCGCCCTCAAGGCGACGGACGTCCGCCCGGGGCTGCTCCGCGTGGAGCGCGAGTACGGCACCCTCGAGATTCACGGCTTTCGACAAGAAGACGTCAGGGTGGCGGGCCGCGAAGCGCTGGCCAGGTTCGGGCTGACGGAGGCCGATCGCTGGAAACCCGAGGTTGTGTCGGTCAAGACCGTCACCGGGGTCGATGCCTGGGAGGCGCAGCTCGTCAACCAGACCAGCCGTGGAGGGCTGCTGCTGCGCGGGCAGACGCTGTGCGTCATCGAGGTCGTGCCGGCGGCGTACGTGATGCTGGCCGCCAACGAAGCGGAAAAGGCGGCAAACATCACTCTCGTGCACTACCAGCCGGCGGGCAAGTTCGGCCGGCTCTACATCTCGGGCAGCGAGTCGGCTGTGCGCGTGGCGCGGGATGCGGCCGTGACCGCGGTGAGCAGCACGAGCGGGCAGGCGCGCTAGATGCGAGGCGCTGGGGCGCTGACCATGGCGAGGGCAGGGGAGCGAGACCACAATGAAAATCTTTTACAGCGCTGAGGACATCGAGACCCTGGCGAGCCAGGGGGTACGCGAGCTGGTCGTCGACGAAAACACGGTGCTAACCTCCGTGGCCCGGGAGACGGCGGAGCAGCTCGGCGTGAATTTGGTGACGGCAGGGCAGGGTAAGGCGGGCGGATCCGCGTCGGCAGCGCCGGCAGTCTCACCCCAGAAGCCGCGCGGATGCCAGCACGGCCCCCTCGGCGGCGACCAGGGCCAGGCCACTGCGCCCGGCAGGGCGCCAGGCGGCAGCTCCCCGGTGGTCGACGAGTTGATTGGCGCCGTGAAACAGCTCGTGAAGCACGGCTAGAGGAGGCCGAGGGTGATCATAGGCAAGGTTGTTGGGACGGCGGTTGCTTCGCTCAAGCTGGACGCGCTGAGGGCCAGCAAGCTGCTGGTGGTGGAGCCGGCCGACGCAAAGGGCGAGGGTGTGGGGCCGGCCTTTCTGGCCGTGGACCTGGTCGGTGCGGGCGACGACGAGCTGGTCGTCGTCAGTCAGGGCAGCTCCGCCCGGATGGCCATCGGCAACGATCGCTCGCCGGCCGACGCGGCCATCGTCGGAATCCTGGACTCGATCCAGTATGGCGGCGAGCAGGTGTTCACAAAGCAGTAGGCAAAGGCGAATTCTAGCCGAGCGGCGCCAGGGGCGCTGCCAGGAGGAGATGGAACCATGACGGAAGAGACGGATCCCGGGCTGCGGGCCCTGGGCATGATCGAGACCAAGGGCCTGGTGCCCTGCATCGAGGCCGCGGATGCGATGGTCAAATCCGCGAACGTGAGGCTGTTGCGGCGGCGGGCCATTGGCGGGGGCTACATGACCGTGATGGTGCGCGGAGACGTGGGCGCGGTGCGGACCGCGCTGGAAGCGGGCAGCCAGGCGGCACGGCGGCTGGGCCAGGTTGTCTCGGTGCGCATTCTACCCAGCCCACACCTGGATCTTGAGCCGATCCTGCCCGAGCCGGTGGAGTAACGCGTGAACGCGCCGCATGTAACGCCGTCCAGCCTGCGGGCCAAAAAGAGCCGCGGGCAAAGGATTACGATGCTGACCGCGTACGACTTTCCCATGGCCGCGTTCATCGAGCAGGCCGGGGTGGACATCGTGCTGGTCAGCGACGCCGTCGGCACGGTCGGCAACGGACGGGGCGAGGCCGTGTCGGTTTCCGTTGACGAGATGATCTACCACACCCGCGCGGTGCGGAACGGGACCAGGCGCTGCATGGTCGTCACCACGATGCCCTTTGCTTCCTACAACACCACCGAGGACGCCCTGCGGACGGCCAGCCGGTTGATGAAAGAAGGCGGGGCCGACGCGGTGCACATGGAGGGCACCTGCCGCGAGGCACACCTCATCGGGGAGATCACCGCCGTGGGCATCCCCGTGATGGGTCACGTGGGAGTGACCAAGCAAAAGATCGTCAGCACGGGGCGGATCAAGCTGCCCGGGCTCAACGCCGAGAGCGCGGCCGAGATCGTCGGAGACGCCGTCGAAATGGCGCGCCAGGGGGCCTTTGCCCTCGTGCTCGAGTGCCTGCCCGCCGCCCTGGGCAAGATCATCACGCAGAGCCTGGAGATCCCGACCATCGGCATTGGGTCCGGCAGCGACTGCAATGGGCAGGCGCTGGTGACCCAGGACATGCTCGGCCTGTTCAAGGAGCTTTCGCCGCGATTTCTGAAGGTCTACGCCGACCTGTCTCAGACCATCGTCGGAGCGCTGGCCGACTTTCGGCAAGAGGTGGAGAGCGGGGCATTCCCCACCAGCGAGCACACGTATGCGATTGAGGACCAGGAACTGGGCAAATTGCTGGCCCGGTTGCGGGGCCAAGTGGCCCAAGACACGAGAGAAGGAGGGATGAGTCATGGCTGAGTCTTTGAACGGAAAGGTGGCGGTCATCACGGGCGTTGGCTCCGGGTTTGGGAAGGCCACGGCCGAGAAGTTCGCCACGGTCGACCAGGTGAACCTCGTTCTGGTCGACATCAACGAGGAGGCCCTCAAGGCCACCGCCGATGTATGCGAGGACGCGGGCTCGAAAGTGGTTGCCCTGGCCGGCGACGTGACCAGGTGCGAGACCCACGAGCGCATCTTTGCGGAGACGATGAAGGCCTTTGGCAAGGTCGATTTCCTGATCAACTATGCGGGGGGCGCGGGTAAGGTGGCGCCCATCGAGGAGATGAGCGACGAAGTCAACCGCCGCATCATCGACCTGAACCTGACCAGCACCATCATGAGCTGCCGGACCTTCGCGCCGCAGTTCAAGAGGCAGGGCTACGGCAAGATCGTCAACGTGTCCAGCGTGTGCGACCGGCGCTCCTGGCCGGGGTGGGCAGTGTATTCGGCGGCCAAAGCCGGGGTCAACGCCTTTACCAAGTGCCTCTACACCGAGCTGCGGCCCCACGGCATCGCCGTCACGCTGCTGGTGCCGGGCGGCTCCAACACGGGCTTCCAGGGGGCGGCGGAAGGCGTCGACAGGTTTGATTGGGACGACTCGATGGCCGTGCGCCCGGAACATTTCGCCGACATGGTATATCAGGCCTGCGCACTGACCAGGGGCGGATGCGTTTCCGAAATGCTGGTCTTTGGTCTGGCCCAGGACATCAGCGGGTTTTAGCGCTGAGGGACCGGCGCGAAAGGGTCGATAGCCATGGCCACCCGAGACGAAAGACATTTTCTTGAAGAAAGGAGGAAGGACGCGACCAAGAGCCGTTTCTTTTCTTTAAGTAAGAACGACGAGGTTTTGAAGAGAGGAGTCTAGGAGATGAAGAAGAATCTGTTCACCATGTTGATCGTGCTGGTACTGGCCAGCCTCGTAGTGTCCGCCTGTGGCCCTACACCCGCGCCCGAGCCACCCGCAGCCCCGACGGCTGAAGCACCGGAAGCCGAAGTACCGGAAGCCGAGGCGCCGGCGGCCGAGGCGCCCGCAGACAAACCGATGAAGATTGCCTTCTTTGTGTCGGACATGACGAACGTGTTCCACCAGGGGCAGGCGATCGAGGCACAGAAGTATGCCAAGGAAAAGTATGGCGCCGAGGTGTTTATCTTTGACGGCAAGTCCGACGGCGCCGTCATGACCCAGAACGTCGACCAGGTGCTGGCCCAGGGCCTGGACGGAGCCACGCTGCACATCTGGGACTTTGAGGCGGCCAAGCCCGCCGTGATGGAGGCCCTCGACAAGGGCATCATCATGACCTCCTTCTTCAGCCCCCTGGCCGACACCGGCATCCCGGTGGCTCGCAGCGACGAGCCGGGCATCTCGTTCGCCATGGGCGCCGAGATGGCCACCCAGTGGAAGGCCGCCCATCCCGACAAGCCCATCGTCATGGTCCAGATCGGCTGGCCCAACCACACCGAGGTCAAGTCGGGCCGCACCGACCCCTTTGTCGAGGGCGTCCTCTCTGTCGACCCCACCGCCACCGACCTGGGCTGCCTGGACGGCAGCAAGGGAGCCGACGCGGCAAAGCAGATCATCCTGGACCTGGTCACCCAGCACCCGGAAGTCAACCTCATCTACTCCGAGGCTTCCAACCTGACCGTCGGCACCATGGCCGGCCTGATCCAGGCCGGGCGCGGCAAGATGGACAATGGCAAGCCGCTGACCGAGATCGTGTGCAGCGTCGACTTTGACGAAGTCGAGTACAAGCAGGTGTACGATCCCAACAGCTCGCTCAAGCTGTCCATGGGCCTGCCGCCCATCGAGACCGGCCGCGGCCGCATCGACCTCATCATGGACATCGCGTCGGGCAAGGTGCCCATGTCCTCTCAACCCGCCCAGGAGTTCTTTTACAAGGCGTACAACATCTCCTACTGGTCCATGCCCCAGGCCGATGCCACCGAGTGGCTGAACGCCCAGTTCGGGACCAACATCCAGGAATAAAGGATAGCGGGTCAGACGGGAGGGGAGCGATGCTCCCCTCCCCATGGGAACCAGGAAGTGGACCTATAAAGATGACAGAGAACGTTTTGGAAATTCGAGACCTGGTAAAGGATTTCCCCGGTGTGCGGGCGGTCAACAACGTCAGTTTCGACATCAAGCGCAACACCGTCCACTGCCTGGTCGGCGAGAACGGCGCGGGGAAATCGACCCTGATCAAGATCCTGACCGGCGCCTATCCGCGCACCAGCGGCAAGATCTCCTTGAGCGGCCGGGATTATAACCCGCATAACCCTCGCGACGCCAAGCAGAGCGGCATCAGCACGCTTTTCCAGGAACTCAACGTCGTCGACCAGCTCACCGTCGAGGAGAACCTCACCCTGGGCATGGAGGACACGACGTTCGGCTTTCTCCGCAAGACGCCCAAAGTCGAGCGGATCGTCAGCGTGATGAACACCCTCGAGCCGTCCATCCACCCCCGCCAGCGCGTCTCGACCCTGAGCGTGGCGCAGAAGCAGATCGTCGAGATTGCCAAGGCCGTGGCCACCGAGTCGGACATCATCATCATGGACGAGCCGACGGCCGCCATCTCCGAATGCGAAATCGAGCGGCTGTTCGCCATCATCAGGAGCCTCCGAGAGCAGAACGTCACCGTCATCTATATCTCCCACCGGCTCGACGAGATCTTTCAGCTCGGCGACTATGTCACCGTGCTGCGCGACGGCCGCCACATCGATACCAAACCAATCGCGGAAGTCAGGGATCGGGCGGAGCTGATCAAGATGATGATCGGCAAAACGGTCTTTGAGCAATACACCGCCAGGGAGGACGCCAACAAGGAGGTCCTACTGCGGGTGCGTGACGTTTCGACCGAGAAGCTACAAGGCATTTCCTTCGACGTCCACGTGGGCGAGATCGTGGGCTTTTACGGCCTGGTGGGGGCGGGCAAGACCGAGCTGGCGCGCGCTATTTATGGCGTCGACGAATACGAAGGCGAGATAGTGTTCAAGGGCAAAAGGCTTCAGCAATCTCCGGGCAAGGCCATCGCCGCGGGCATTGCCCTCGTGCCCGAGGAGAGACGATCTCAGGGCCTCTTTACCATTCTGACCATACGCGGCAACGTGCCCGTGATGAACATGGCCAAGATCTCCCGCCTCGGGTTCATCAACGGAGTGCAGGAGAAAAACGCCACGCTCAGATATATCGACCGGCTCAAGATCGCCACCGACAGCACCGAAAAGGAGGCCTCCAAGCTCTCTGGTGGGAACCAGCAAAAGGTAGTGCTCTCCAAGTGCTTGTTCGCCGATGCCGACCTGCTCATGCTCGACGAGCCGACCCGGGGCATCGACGTGGGTGCCAAGAGCGAGATCTATGGCATTATCCGCCGGCTCTCCGCCGAGGGCAAGTCCATCCTGATCTTTTCCTCCGAGCTGCCCGAGATCGTGAACATCTGCGACAGCATCTACCTTCTGTACGACGGGAAGCTCAAGGCACGGATGCGAAACGGAGATGACATCGACAGCGAGAAGATTATCCACATTGTGACGGGTGGGGAGTGCGAAGAATGAGCCTGGAACTCAAGGACGCTGTGCCAAGGCCGTCCATCGGCGGCAAGATGAGTAACGAGTCGTTCCTGTCCCTCTTTATGGTCGGCGTGCTGCTCGTGCTGTTTGCCATCGCCGCCCTGACGGTCAAGAACTTTTACTTGCCCAGGAACATCCTGAACCTGGTGACCAACAACTGGTACATTGTCATTCTGGGCATCGGGGTGACGTTCTTGCTCATCACCGGCAACTTTGATATGTCGGTGGGCGGCGTGATCGCGTTGACCGGCGTGCTGTCCGTCTATTTTTGCCAGGCATCCAACGTCTCTCAGAATCCGCTGGCCAACGGACTGGGGCTGCCCTACGGCATCGCCATGGGTCTGGCCCTGCTATGCGCCCTGGGCATAGGCGCGCTGAACGCGTTCTTTGTCACTCGCATCAAAGTACCGTCCATCATCGTGACCCTGGGCACCATGATGCTTGCGCGCGGCATCGCCCAGGTGGTCACGCAGGGCGCCCAGCGCAATACCAGCCTGCCCGATGTGTACGGCGTGCTCGGCACCTGGTCCATCCCGGGCACGCCCATCCGGCTGGCGGTTGTGGTCATGGTCGTTCTGCTCGTCGCCGCCTTTATCTTTGAAAAGACCACGGTGGCCGGCAGGCGCACCTATCTGATCGGCGCCAACGCCCGCGCCGCCCGGCTATCGGGCATCAATGTCAGCCGGCACCTCACGGCCCTCTATCTCCTCAGCGCCTTGCTGGCGGGCATCACCGGGCTCCTCATGGCCTCCGAGTACAAGGCCGGCGTATCGAGCCGGGCGCTGGGCTACGAGTTTGACGCCCTGGTCGTCGCTCTCCTGGGAGGAGTCAGCATTTCTGGTGGCTTTGGCTCTGTGCTGGGCATGTTCGTCGGCACCCTGATTCTGTCCGTCGTCACGTCGGCGGCGACCGGGCTGTTGCTTTCGCCGGACTGGCAGTTTACCTTGAAGGCCATCGTCACCTTCTGCGCTATCCTTGCGCAGCGTTTTGCCCTTGACAAGAGAAGGGGGTGAGAAGCAACATGAGCCAGACAGCTCTCGCCGATGAGCGTGTTCCGGTGCGAGATTACACGCTGGATCGGTCGGCCAGGGTACGAGCGAACATCAAGCGCTACTATATCTATGTCGTGCTGGCGCTGATCGTGCTTGTCTTTAGCCTCTTGAAGCTGGACGAGGTCAGCTTCTTTGGGCGGGGGCACTTTCTTAGCCCCGACAGCGTGATCAACCTGCTGCGCACCGCCGCGCCCATTCTGACGCTGAGCGGCGCCTTTACCCTGCTGATGATCTCGGGCTATATCGACCTGTCCGTGGGCAGTGCCATGAGCCTCAGCGCCGTGATCTTGGCCTACATGATCCTCAACGGGTTCAGCTTTGTGCCCGCCGTCGCCGTCACCCTGGTCGCAGGCATGCTGATGGGAACGCTGAACGGTTTCCTGGTGATGAAGCTGCGCATTACGCCCGTGATCGCGACGCTGGTCACGCTCAGCCTATTCAAGGGCCTGGCCCTGCTGATCGTGCCCGATGGTCTGTCGGCCATCAAGAGCACCGCCGAAAAAACGATGCCTGCCTGGATCAACAACTATGCGCGCCAGGACGTCCTTCTTGGTTTGCCTGCCGCCTTTTACGTCGCCGTGCTCGTCATCGTCGTGCTGGTCATCGTCCAACGAAAGACCCTGCTCGGAAAATACGCCGCGGCCATCGGCGGCAATCCCACGGCGGCCGCGCTGTCCGGCATCAACGCCGTCCAGGTGGTGTGGATTCTGTACATCATCGTCGGGTTATTCGCCGCCCTGGCGGGCGTGGCCCGGGCCAGCTACATGTCCCTCGGCGACCCCCTTTCCGGCGACGGTATGGAGCTGTCGTGCATCATTGCCGTGTTGCTGGGCGGGACGGCGTTTGAAGGCGGCGAAGGCTCGGTGGCCAAGACCATCGTCGGCGCCATCATTATCATGTGTGTGACCATCGGCCTCATGACCGTCATCCCTGCCTACTGGCAGACCCTGGCGACCGGCAGCGTGCTGCTCGCCGCCGTGGCCCTCAACCACCTGTTGGTGCGCGAAAAGCCAAAGGCGTAGCGCCGGGCCATCAACATCAGGAGGAACGGATGCGCAGGCAGAAACTGGGAACCACCGATCTGGAGTTGACAGCCATCGGCTTTGGCACGTGGGCCATCGGCGGCGGCGGCTGGCAATGGGCCTGGGGTCCTCAGGACGACGAGGCTTCCATCGCCGCCATTCGGCGGGGGCTCGACCTGGGCATCAACTGGGTGGACTGCGCGGCGGCCTACGGCCTTGGCCACGCCGAGGAAGTGCTGGGCCAGGCGATCAAGGGGCGGAAGGACGTCATCCTCGCCACCAAGTGCGGCCTGGTCTGGGACGAGGGAAAGCCCGACACGTACGGCCGGCTCACCGCCGCCAGCGTACGCGCCGAGTGCGAAGCCAGCCTGCGCCGCCTGGGCGTGGAGGCCATCGACCTGTACCAGATCCACTGGCCGCACGACGAGGCCCACCTGGAAGAGGGCTGGAGCACCATCGCCGACCTGGTTCGAGAGGGCAAGGTCCGCTACGCGGGCGTCTCGAATTTCTCGGTGGCCCAGATGCAGCGCATCCAGCCCATCCACCCCATCGCCTCGCTGCAGGCGCCCTACAGCCTGGTGGCCCGTGGCATCGAGACCGAGCTGCTGCCCTTTTGCGCGGCGAACAACGTTGGCGTGATCGCTTACAGCCCCATGCACAACGGGCTGCTGACCGGCAAGGTGACACGGGAGTGGGTGGCCGCGCTGCCGGCCGGCGACTGGCGCCGCCACCACAATCCCGAATTCCGGGAGCCGGCGCTGAGTGCCAACCTGTCCCTCCTGGACGGGCTGCGCCCCATGGCCCAACGCCACGAGAATGGCCTGGGCGAGGTGGCCATTGCCTGGGTGCTGCGGCGCCCCGAGGTGACCGCCGCCATCGTCGGCGCGCGCAGCCCAGGCCAGATCGAAGGCACCATCGGCGGTGGAGATTTACAGCTCTCGGATGCCGACGTCGCCGAGATCGACGGCCTGCTGGCCGCCCGGGCTCGGGCGCTGGCCGCGGCGGAGGAGACAGGACGATGACGAGGGCCCCGGACGGGCAGCGCACCATCCTTCATGCCGCCGGCGAACCGCTTGCCGGGCCGGTCGAGGACGCCGGGCTGGCGCTCGCAGGGCTGCCCGTGGGCCTGTACGAGAAAGGGCTGCCCGCGCCGTGGTCCTGGGACCGGCGGCTGGCTGCGGCGGCCGAGGCCGGGTACGACTTTGTCGAGATCTCGATCGACGAAAGCGACGAACGCCTGGCCCGCATTGAGGGGCCGGCGTCGAACAGGGACGAGCTCCGCCGGGCCATCGCCGAATCGGGCGTGCCGATCCTGACCATGTGCCTGAGCGGGCACCGCCGCTATCCCCTGGGCAGCCGATCGCCCCAGGTCCGGCAGCGGGCAGCCGACATTGTGCGGCGGGCCATTGCCTTTGCCGTGGACGTGGGGGTGCGCATCGTGCAGATTGCCGGCTATGACGTGTTCTACGAAGAGAGCGACGCTGCCACGGCGGCCCGCTACGTGGAGGGCCTGCAACGGGCGGCCGAGTGGGCCGGGCAAGCAGGGGTCATGCTGGCCCTGGAGAATGTGGACGTTCCCCTGACCGAATCCATTCACCGCTGCATGGAGATCGTGCGGCAGGTCAACTCGCTGTGGTTCCAGATCTATCCCGACATGGCCAACGTGGCCGCGGCCGGCTACGATCCGGTGGCCGAGCTGGCGACCTGCGCGGGCCACATGGTCGGCATCCACGTCAAGGACGCCCTGCCCCGCACCATCCGGCGGGTGCCTTTTGGCACGGGCATCGTCCCCTTTGAGCCGGTCTTTCAGGCACTGGCCGGCCAGGGCTACCGTGGCCCCATGGTGGTCGAGATGTGGTCGGACGAGGGCGCGGCCGGCGATCCCATGGCGACCGCACGCGCTGCGCGCCAGTTCGTTGCCGACCTGGTGAACAAGACACACTGCTAGAAGAGGCGAGACTATGTTGGAAGAACTGCGTCACGAAGTCTGGAAGTATAACCTGGAGTTGCCCAAACATGGCCTGGTCGTGATGACCAGCGGCAACATCAGCGGCCGCGACCCCGAAACCGGGCTGGTGGTCATGAAGCCCAGCGGCTACAGCTACGAAGAGATGACCCCGGAGGATATGGTCGTCATCGACATGAACGGCAACGTGGTCGAGGGCCATCTCAAGCCGTCCGTCGACACGGAAACCCACCTCTACGTGTACGCCAAGCGGCCGGACGTCTTTGGGGTGGGGCACACGCATTCGACCTATGCCACCAGCTTTGCCGCCCTGGGCCGGCCCATTCCGGCGTGCCTGACGCAGTCGTGCATGGTCGGCGGCGAGATCCCTTGCGGCGGCTTTGCCGCCATCGGCGGCGAGCAGATCGGCGCCGAGATCATCCAGGCCATCGGCTCGGCCCGCGCCGTCCTGCTGCAGAACCACGGCGTCTTTACCATCGGCGACTCGCCGCGGCAGGCAGCCAAGATGGCCGTGGAAGTCGAGGAGATTGCCAAGATCACCCACCTCGCCATGCTCATGGGCCAGCCCCTCCTCTTGAGCCGGGAGCAACTGGCCGAGACGGGCCAGATGTACCAGACCGTCTACGGACAGCGGTGAGCGCAGGGATCGTGGGCCGGGTGGGATCGGAATCAAAGGGAGAGAAGACATGGCTTCGTATCTCATGGGGATTGACAACGGATTGACCGTCTCCAAGGCAGCCATCCTCGACCTAGAGGGTCGCGAGGTGGCGGTGCAGGGACACAAGGTGGAGATGAACTATCCCCGGCCCGCGTGGGTCGAGCGCGACAGCGAGATCGTGTGGCAGACGACGGCCGCCGCCATCCGCGAGGTCATCGAGAAGGCGGGTATCGACAATCGCGACATCGTGGGCGTGGGCAATTCGGCCCACGGCAACGGCATCTACCTGGTCGACAAGGCCGGCGCGCCCCTGGGGCCGTCGGTGACCTCCATGGACAATCGCGCCAGCGACATCATCGACGAATGGTTTCGTCCGGGCGGCGTCCACGACCAGAATTTTGCCATGGTCCTGACCAATACCTTTGCGGCGCAGCCGGCCGCCTTGCTCGCCTGGTTCAAGCGGCACCGGCCAGAGGTCTGGAGCCGGATCGGCCACGCATTTCCCTGCAAGGATTATATCAAGTACCGCCTCACAGGGACGGTGACTTCGGACTATACCGACATGAGCGGCAGCAGCCTGTACGACAGCCGCAACCGCCGCTTCTCGCCCGAGCTTCTCGACCTGTACGGCATCGGCGACATTCTTCCCGCCCTGCCGGAGCCCATTGAGAGCCACGACATCGCCGGGAGGGTGACGCGCGAAGCGGCGGCTGTGACCGGCCTGGCGGAGGGAACGCCCGTCGCGGGCGGCATGTTTGACATCGACGCCGCAGCGGTGGGAGCCGGCGTCATAGACGAGGGGATGCTGTCCATCGTCGCGGGCACCTGGAGCATCAACCAGCTTGTCCTCCGGCAGCCGGTCGTCGACAGCCGCATTTTTATGTTCACCATCTTTGCCGTGCCCGGCCTGTGGCTGGCCACCGAGAGCAGCGCAACCTCGGCCACGAACCTTGAATGGTTTATCACCCACTTTTGCCACGAGGAGCAGGCCGCGGCCGCCGCGCGGGGGATTTCGGTGTATGAAGTGTGCAACGAGATCGTCGAAAGCCTGCCGCCGGGCGGAACCGACGTCATCTTTCATCCCTTCCTGTACGGCTCCCGGATGCAGGCCAATGCGCGGGCCGGATTCTACGGGTTGGGTGCCTGGCATACCAAGGCCCACGTCCTGCGCGCGCTTTACGAAGGCGTGGTGTACGGGCACCTGGACCACGTTAACCGGCTGCGGGCTACCGGCGCACAAATGACAGTCGGGCGCTTGACGGGCGGCGGGGCGCGCAGCTCGGTGTGGACGCAGATATTCGCCGACGCGCTGGAGCTGCCCATCGAGGTGCCCGCTGCCAGCGAGATCGCAGCGTTGGGCGCGGCCATCGCGGCGGGCATCGGCGTGGGCGTCTATGCCGGCTATGCCGACGCCGTCGCCCAGGCGGTGCAGGTGGTACGCCGCCACGAGCCGCAGCAAGACGCAACGGACAGGTATCTGGCGCGGTACGAGGAGTACCGCTGCCTGCAGGAGGCCATGCGCGAGCCCTGGCAGCGCCTGGAAAAGCTGGGGTGCTGATGGAAAACTTGCCGTTGCCCTGCACAATTGTGCACGGGCCCAACGTGTTTTTGCGAAAACCGTGGCATGTAATGTAAAATAGGTACTTGACAGTAAGGCTATTATCGAAATGGAGTGAGTATGGAAGAGGAAAGAATCGACCTCCTGGCCCAAGTTGCTATCTGGTACTACGAAGAAGGTCTGAACCAGGCTGCCATCGCCGAACGCATCGGCAAGTCCCGCTCCATGGTCTCGCGATTGCTCGACCAGGCGCGGGATGCCGGGCTCGTCGAGGTGCGCATCCGCTATCCCCTGCGGACCGACAGCGAGCTGGAGCAGCAGTTGCTCCAGGAGTTCGATCTGGCGGAGGCCCACGTGCTGGCCGATCCGCCGGAGAACTACCAGCTCTTGCTGCGGCGGCTCGGCGACCTGGGCGCCCGCTGCCTACAGGCATCCCTGCATCCCGGGGTCATTATCGGGCTGAGCTGGGGGACGGCGGTCCATGCCGTGGTCAGCGCTATGCCGAGCACCATCGTGCCGAGCTCGACGGTCGTGCAGCTCATCGGCGCGGTGGGCCATGGCGATCCCATGGTCGATGGCGCGGAGCTGGGGCGATGGCTGGCACAGAAGCTGGGAGCGTCGTTTCGCTTCCTGTCCGCGCCGCTGCTTGTCCGGGACGAGGACGTTGCCCAGGCGCTGCGACGCGAGCGGATAAACCAGGAGACGCTGGCGATTGCGGCCCAGGCTGAAGTGGCGCTCATCGGCATCGGTACCCCCGAGCCCGAGTATTCCAGCCTCTTGCGCGCGGGCTATGTGAGCCGGGACGAGTTGAACGAGCTGTTGGAGGCCGGCGTGGTCGGCGACGTCGTCGCCCACCAGTTCGACGACGAGGGGCGGGTGCTGAATATTTCGGCAAACAAGCGGGCCATCAACCTGGACGCGGATTCCATCCGGCAGATCCCCAGGGTCATCGCCGTGTCGGGCAGCGTGGGCAAGGCGAGGGCCATTGCCGCGGCTCTGCGCGGAGGTTTTTGCAGTTGCCTGGTGACGGATGCCCGCGCCGCCGAGGCCGTCCTGGAGCGAGCTCGTTCCACCGCTCGAAAGGGCCGCGGCGACGTCTCTAACGGGAACATGCAGCACCGGCACGTACACGAGATCGTCGCCTGATCGGCAGCAGATCAAGAAAGGGAAACGTCCATGTTCGAGATCGAGCACGTCATCAAGGTGGAAAACGAGGTGGGCGAGAGCCCGCGGTGGGACGTCGACGAACAGGCCCTATACTGGCTGGACATCTGGTCGAACCCGACGGTGTACCGCCTGGAGCCCGGGACGGGCGCGTTCCGGCAGTGGACGCCCGGCATTCACGTCACCGGGCAGGCGCGGCGGGAGAGCGGTGGCTTTGTGTTCGCCACGCGCACCGGCCTTTACCTCTGGGATGAACGGACCGGCGAGCACCGGTTCCTGGAGGACCCCGAGGCGGACAATCGCCCCGTCCGGTTCAACGATGGCTCGGCCGACCGGCAGGGCCGCTTCTGGGCCGGGTCGACCCACGCCGACGATCAGTCCCGGCCGGAAGGATCCCTCTACCGGCTGGACCTTGACTGCTCCCTGCATACCATGGCCGGTGGCCTGGCCTGCTCCAACGGGCTGGGCTGGAGCCCCGATAGCAAGACGATGTACGTGACCGCCCAATTCGCCTACGAGCTGCTCGCTTTTGACTTTGACCCGGCGACGGGCGAGCTTGCCAACCGCCGGTCCTTTGCCAGGGTACCGGAGGACAAGGGGCTGCCCGATGGCCTGACGGTGGACGCGGAGGGGTGCGTCTGGAGTGCCCAGTGGGGCGGCTGGTGCATCACCCGCTATGATCCGGACGGCAAGATCGAGCGCGTGGTCAAGATGCCCATTCCCAACCCAACCAGTTGCTGCTTCGGCGGGCCCGATCTCAAGGACCTATACGTGACCACCGCCTGGGGCTGGCTGACCGACCAGGAGCGCGCGGCCGCTCCGGGCTGTGGCGACCTGTGGGTGGTGCACACCGACGTGCAAGGGCTGCCCGAGCCCCGGTTCAAGGGCTAGGGCAGCAATCCCTGGAGGACGAACCCGCGGGAGCACGATCCCGCAGCCAGATTACCCGCGGCCAGATCACGGCCCGGCGAAATAGATGGGGTTCGACAGCAGCGCCGGCAACATGGGCAGCCCGGGCAAGAATGAGCGCAGGATCTCGGCGCGGGCGAACCCGGGCGAAGCCAGGGCGTAGGTCAGTTCTACGTCCCCGTCCACCGGCGCCGTAAAGAGCACCGCCGTCTCCTGGGCGGTGGCAACGCGCACCACGTCGCCGGCCAGCAACCCCTGCGCCTTGATGCGCACCTCTTTCAGCTCCTGCCAGTTGACCGTATCGCCCATGATGGCGTCGCCGGCGGCCAGCTCCAGGCCGGGCCCGTCGGGCGCAAAGGTAATGAATGCATGGCCGGCCCGTAGGGCCGCCAGGATATCGCTGGGCCCGGCGGACTCGGCAAACACGCAGGTCGTCGGCCCGCCCAGGAAGAGAAAGGGCGTGTCGCGGTGATAGTCGCTTCCGCCGCAGGCCGGGATCTTGGCCCCGGACGCCAGGAGCTGATGCCACATGCCCACCGACTGTAGGTTGCACTCGCGCATAGGGCCGTTCCACACTTCGATGCAGTCCCACGGCAGAGCGTCGAGGGGGAAGTGAAAGCCGCAGAGCGGATCGAAGGGATGGTCGACGACGATGAGCGCGCCACGCTCGCGGGCGGATGCAAAACGCGTCCGCGCCTCCTCCACGGAGTTGGTCGCGAAACACCCGTCGTAGGGCCGGTCCACCCCAAGAAAGCTGGCGTGTCCCTGATAGTGCGTCCACTCCACGCCGGGGATCATGGTCACGCCGTCCACGCGAGGCAGTGAATCCGCCGGCGCGAACTGGTTGTGGTCCGTGATGGCCAAAAAGTCCAGGCCGTGGCGCCTGGCTTTCCAGGCCAGCTCTTCCACGGTGTGGACGCCATCCGAGCCCACCGAGTGGACGTGCAGGTCTCCCCTGAGGAGCCTTCGCGCCTTGCGCCGGAGCCTGATCTCGTAGCCGACGGTGACGCCCTCGGGGGCCACCTTGTAGGCTCCCACCAGGATCTGCCACCGGCCGGGGACGATCCGGGTGGGCTGATAGCCGGGGGTTGCCCTGGTCTCGCCGACCTCGATCTCGACCTTGTCAGAGCCGGAGGCCCCGACCTGCACGCCCCGCGGGTCGATGAGCCCCAGGTCGACGATATTGACCTCTTCCCGGCCGGTGAACAGGCCCCCGTCAAGGGCCTGCTCCTTTGCCGGCCGCCTGTCGTACCCGTACTTCAGGGTTATCGATTCGATCCCCTCCGGCACGTGGAAGGGCAGCGTGAAGTAGGTGCCCGCCTGGGACGGGTCGATGCGAATTGACAGGTTCAAAAGGGAGTCCATGGCTCACTCCAGCCCCGCGACAGGCTCGGGCACCGCCGGCGCGGCCTTTTCCTCCGGGAAGTTGATCAGGAAGGAAAAGGCAAAGCTGATGACCATCAACACCGGCGGGAAGACGGTCAGCAGGAAGCGAGCCGCGTTGTGGGGCTCGGGGCCCGGGTTGTCGCCGCTCACGAAGCCAAAGAGGATAGAGACCAGGAAAAAGGCGGCGCTGGTGAACAGGCCGTTCAGGCGGTTCATAAAACCGAGCGCGTTGGAGATGATCCCCTCACGCCGCACGTTGTGCTTCCGGGTGTCCTCGTCCATGATCCTGGCGCCGATGAGATCCATGGTGGTGATGACCCCCGCGAAGCCAAAGCCCACCAGGGCGCTGGCGACCATGGCGGTGGGCAGCGAGTTGGCAAAGTAGAGGGGAACAAAGGCGACGGCCAGGGTGATGAGCGCCGTCCGCCACACCGGAATCAGTGAGAACCGGCGCACCAGCCGCGCCCAGACGGCGACGCAGCCGATGGCGATGAGCAGCACCGCCGCAAAGAGGAACGTCGCCTGGCTGTCGCCAAGCTGCAAGGTGTACTTGACAAAGAACGGCATGGAGGCCAGCACAAGGGACATGGCCGCGCTGTAAAAGGCATTGGCCAGCCCGGCCATCCAGAACTTGCGGTTCTTGAACAGGTCCTTCAGGCTGTTCCACAGCTCGGGCTTGTTCTCGTCGACCTCCATCCGGACCTCACGGGAGGTGAGGCTCATGTAGAGGATGACGACGCCGCCCAGGATGCCGTAGATGATGGCCGTCGTCTGGAAGCCGATGGCGCTGGTCACCATGGGCGTGAGGGCGATGCTGATGATCATGGCCACCAGTTGGAACGCCTGGCGCATGGCGTTCGTCGAGGCGCGGCTGGAATCCGTGCGAAACAGCTCGGGGAAGAGCGCCCCATAATTGGCATTGATGACCGAATCCAGCGTGCCGGTCAGGATGTAGAACAGCGCTGCATAGCCGAACAGGTTCTCGCCCGCCAGGAAGGCCGGCGGCGAATAGAAGGCGATGAAGGCCAGGATCAGCAGCGGCGTGCCGATGACCAGCCAGGGCCGGCGCCTCCCCCAGCGGGTGCGTGTCCGGTCCGAGAGGAAACCATATACCGGGTTGTCGAGGGCGTCGATAAAGGTATAGATCAGGAGAATGGTCGCCATCTGGACGGTGGTCATTCCCAACCGGTCAACATAGTAGATGGCTGCGTACGTCTTGAGCATGTTGATCGGAATGGAGGTTCCAAACATACCGATGGCATAGTTGAAGGACTTCTTGAGTGATTCGGCCGTCTTCATCGTGGCTCCTCCGTTTCAGGCACGTGTACAAGAGCGTCAGGCATGATGAGCGCTATTGCGCACTGCGCGTGCGCCAGGTTTCACGGGCGCTCTCATTATGCACCCGGAACGCCCGTTTGTCAAACGGAGACGTTGGCCCACGCGGCGACGACGTGCCGGCACTCGTGCCCGGCCCAGTCGGAAGCGTAGTCCGCCGGCCTGCTTGGCGGAGCCGGCTGGGGCTGCCAGGGCTGTTGATCACCTGGCGGCTTTGCTTGTTACCGCTTCTGAGCCGTGCGGAGCCAACGAAACGTCCAATGATGATGAGGTATTGTGAGGCTATGCGCGTATTGGCAATATCGGTGTCGTGGCCCGGAGGGCGACTCAGGTCGTGAAAAGGCCGGCGGTTGGTTTTCCTTTCGAACGATCTCCCAGCCCAGGGCTGCTCGGAACGGCCTTCCCCAACCGGAGGAGACGCCAGCCGATCAGAATGTGCCAGACCATCAAGAGGAGACCGGCAGCCGGTATGAAAAAGACAGGCAACATCTCTACCCCGGGCAGGAATAGATAGGCGATGCAGTACGCCAGGTCTAGGGCAGCTGCCACAATGCCGACGTACGCTGTGGCCCGGTTGAAGGCACGGCTACGCAGCATGACAAGCGAGGTGATCAGGCCGGCAGCGGCGACGAGGAGCAGGCTGAGGTAACCCGCACTACCGGGAGCGCCGGCGCTGGCAAAACGGCTGATGGCCAGCATCGCTTCTCCCGCTCCCAGCAGATAGGCCCGCTGCGCCTCGGACGTGGCGGCTGCGTACTGATTGCTGAGGGAAAGCATAGAGAGCGCCGTGTTCGAGGCCAGGTACACCGCAATTCCCAGGAAGCCAAGGGCCGCGGCGATGGCCATGGCGCTCTTGTTGGCCGGACGGAGCACAGCAAGCAGAGCCAGAAACATCAAGGCCAGCAGGGCATAGTTCACGACGTCCAGGATGTTGAGATGAACGAGCCCCAGGAGCCGGTTGTCCTGCAGGAGGGCGAACCAGTCGCCTGCACCGGCCGGCGATTCGTGCTGAACGAAAAGCCCAATTTCCGCGGCAATGTTCCGCCGAAAGAGCACGCCGGCGAGCAGCGCAGCAATGCCGCCGGCCCGGTAAAGCCCTTTCCAGCCGAGGTTCGTGGTCTCGTCCTTGAGGATTTGGGTCATTCTGTTTCTTGTCTCCCGGCTCTATTCAGCGTTAAGCCATACAAGGAGCCACCATTTCTCAGCGCAGCCTCACCCGACACCCGCGCGCATCGCGATGACCATGGACCCGAGCAGCAAAACCGTCGTCACGACCGTGACGAGCCACAGCCCGCGATCCATGCGAAACATGGGCAGGCCCATGAGCAGGATGGCGCCAAAGAAAAGCAGGAGGTAGGGCACAAGGATGCTGTAGCGCGCCGGTGATCGGAACTCGATGGGCCAGAGGTATTCGACGGCGAGCATCAGCGCCACAAAGGCGAGAAACACCGCCGGCCCCACCCACTGCCGCCAGCCGGCGTCCGCGTGCAACAGGGCAACGAGGGCGACGGCCGACGGAACTGCCAGGGCAACGATCACGCCGCCCAACACGTGGTTGATGGTCCTGCTCCCGGTATAGATCCGTGAAAGGAAGCCTGCTGTCTGCAAGAGGTTGACGGCGTTGACGACACCCCACACCACGAGGGCCGCCCACCAGGGCTGCACACGCACCTGAGCATGCATCTCTCACCTCCCGGAGACCCACTCGCCTGGGCCCCGATGAGGATCATACACCTGGAACTTTTATCTGTCAAACAACCCCGGGCGAACGTCAGGTTGACCTGCCCGCCGGCGGCTCGGCCGGCCGGTAGGTGGCAATGATCACACCCGTGGTTGTGGTGATCGAATCGACGAGCCGTAGGGCAGCGTAGTGACCCTCGTCGGCAAACATACGCCGGCCCGTACCCAGAACCAGGGGATGGATCATGAGCATGAACTCGTCGATGAGATTGTGACGCATGAGGGACTGGATGAGCTGCCCGCTACCCATCACCAGGAGATCCTTGCCCGTCTGCTCCTTGAGCCTGGCGACGGCCTCGGCCGCGTCGCCCTTGAGGAGTTTGGAGTTGACCCACGGCAGGGGCTCCTCCAGCGTCCGCGACGCCACGTACTTTTGCGAGTTGTTAAGCACGGTGGTAAAGGGGTTGTCGTCCTTCTGTTTGGGCCAGTAGTCAGCCCAGTTCTCGTAGGTCCACCGGCCCAGGAGCAGATCGGCACCCCTGGCCATCCCCTCGCCCATGAACTTGCCCATGACCGGATCGTTGTTGGGCTGCGCCCAGCCGCCGTACTGGAAGCCGCCACGACGGTCCTCGTCCGGGCCGCCCGGCGCCTGCATCACGCCATCGAGCGTCAAGTGGTTCAGAACCTTTAGCTTTCGCATCGGATCTTCCTTTCAGTCTTTTGTCAAGTATGCTGCGCCAACCGCTGCCGGTTGCGCGGTCAAGAACTCGATCAACACCGGTGCCAGCGCCTCGGGCGAGACCTCGTGGGTCTGGCCTTCCAGAACGCGGTACTCGGCGTGAGGCATGGCGGCGGCCAGGGCCCTCGCCGTGTCATGCATGAATGGATAGGTCTCGCCGCCGGCCATGATCAGCGCCGGCATCGCAACCCGGCGTGCCCGCTCGACCGGCACCGAGGCGTCTTCTCCGAGTGCCGCGGCGTCATAGGCCAGGGTGGGCGCCACGGCCTCCCATGCCGGCCACGTAGGCATCCGGCGCAGCTCGTCGGCCTGCTCGGCGGGCATGCCCACCAGCATGGCAAAGAGCACCACCGCATCACCCCGGCGGCCGGCAGCCAGCAGCTCCTCGAGCCGCCTTCTGTACTCCCGCCACGCCTCCCGGGCAGCCTCGTCCGAGTTGTACGGCGGTTCGTACATGACGAGCTTCTCGACCTTGCCCGGAAGGGCAATGGCCGCTTCCATGGCCAGCGCTGCGCCCGAGGAGATGCCATACAAGGACGCGGAGCCGCCCGCCTCGCCGATGAGAGCTTCGATATCCTCGATTTCGCGCTGCAGGGCAAAGGGCTGCCTGTCCGTGCTCTCGCCTCGTCCCCGCCGATCGTAGCGCAACACGGTCAGGTGCGGGGCCAACAGCTCGACCAGTTGTCCCGCTGCCTCGTCCAGCGCACGATGCATAAGCGCCCCGTCCACGAGGATGAGCGCCGGTCCATGACCGGATCGTTCAAAGGCGATGGTCGTGCCATCCCTGGAAGTGGTTGTTGGCATAGAGAACCTCCCTTTCACCAAGATACGTCTCACGGAACGCGCTGAGCACGCCCCGAACACGCGATTGTTCATCATGTTGTCGAATCCCGCTGCCGAAAATCGACAGGTCGGGAAGAAATATTCTGGTTCTGCAGGTCGTCCCGCGCCTTTGGCACCTCCGACCTCCACCCCGGCGAAAGTGCCGCGAAGTGGGGCCCACTTGCACTACCTATGGCCTGGGAGTATAATGACGGCAGGTGCGTTGACAGCAGCGCGGCGCCTCGCATCGAGAAAAGCCGAGAGAGGTATGCGCTATGCTGTTAAAGCACTTTTTCTTGAACAAGGTTGCCCACAGCTCCTACATCCTGGCCGGCAAGTCAAGCTGTGCCATCGTCGACCCCCAGCGTGACGTAGACATCTATATCGAGCAGGCACGTGAGATGGGCATGACCATCACCCACATCCTGCAGACCCATCTCCACGCCGATTTCGTGTCCGGCCACATGGATCTGGCCAGGCAGACGGGCGCCAAGATCTATGCGCCGCGGTCGGCTGAATGCACGTTCGACCACGTCCCCCTCGCCGAAGGCGACACGCTCGAGCTCGAACACGTGCAACTGCGCGTGCTGGAAACCCCCGGCCACACGCCCGAGCATGTCTCCTACGTCGTGACCGACACGTCCCGCGGCGATGGCCCTATCGGCGTCTTTGTGGGCGACGTGCTCTTTGTAGGCGACGTGGGCCGGCCCGACCTGTTTCCCGAGCAGGCCAGAGAGCTGGCCGGGCAGCTCTACGACAGCCTGCACCAGAAATTGTTGCCCTTGCCCGACCACGTGGAGGTCTATCCCGCCCACGGCGCCGGCTCGCTCTGCGGCCGCTCTATCGGATCCAAGTGGCAGTCCACCATCGGCTACGAGCGCCGCCACAACGCCGCACTGCAACTCGACAGGGAGAGCTTTGTCCACTCGCTCACGTCCGAGATGCCCCCCGCCCCCGATCACTTTGAGCGGTGCAGCGAGATCAACCGTCGTGGCCCGGCGCTGCTGGCCGACCTGCCTTCGCTGGAGGAACTGAGGCCCAACGACTTCCGCAAGCGCATGGAGGATCCGAACCTTGCGGTGGTAGACGTGCGCAGCTATACGGCCTATGCCAGCCTGCACGTGCCCGGCGCCTGGAGCCTCGACCTGGCCGGCAATTTCCCGACCTTTGCCGGGTGGGTGCTGCCCATGGACGAGGAGATCTTGATCGTAGCCGAGGATTACGAGGACGCCCAGACCGCCGCCCTGTGGGCCCACCGCGTGGGACTGGACTGCACAGCCGCCTACCTGTACGGCGGGATGGCCGCCTGGGCCATGGCCGGACGCCGCACCGAGGACGTCCACCTGGTCTCTGCCCAGGACCTGCACGACAGGGTCACCGGCACCTCCAACATGGTGTTGGTGGACGTGCGCGCCCCCCTCGAGTTCGAGGACAGCCACATCGACGGCGCGGTCAACATCCCCGCCCCCGATCTGCGCACCCGCTACACCGAGCTGGACCCCGACAAGCCCACCTTTGTAGTGTGCAGCTCGGGGAACCGGTCCAGCCTGGCCGCCAGCATCCTCAAGCAGCACGGCTTTCGCGAGGTGCACAACGTGGCCGGCGGGATGACGGGTTACAGCGCCGCCGGTTATGCCCGGCAGTGCGACGTCTGCGAGAATCCGCACGGGTCGCGCTTTTTCAGCGTCACCCTCGGCCCCTCCGCTCTCAGATCCTGGCAGAGGTCCAGACGATGAGTTGGTTGACAGAGACCACCTGGTCACCCTATGTGGTGGGCATCGGCATCGGCGTGTTGAGCTGGCTTACCTGGTTGATCTCCCACAAGCCCATCGGCTGCTCTACCTCCTTCGCCCGGTCGGCCGGCATGATCGAGAAGCTCTTGCGCGGCCCAAAGGTAGAGACCCGGCCCTATTACCAGGAGGTCAAACCGGCCGTGGACTGGCAGTGGATGCTGGTCCTCGGAATGGTCGTGGGGGCGCTGGTTTCGTCGCTTCTGTCTGGCGACTTCCAGTGGCAGTGGGTTCCATCCCGGTGGGCTGCCGCCTTCGGGATGAACGTGCCGCTCCGGCTGATCGCTGCCCTGCTGGGCGGCGTTCTCCTGGGCCTGGGCTCGCGTTGGGCCGGCGGCTGCACCAGCGGGCACGGGATCAGCGGCACCATGCAGCTTGCCGTGTCGAGCTGGATCTCGGCCATCTGCTTTTTCGTCGGCGGAATCTTGATGGCCGCGCTCCTCTTTGCCCTGGTCGCCTGAGAGGCGAAAACGGATGAAAACCAAGCTGCCTCTGGCCTGGGGGTTCCTGTTCGGCATCATATTTGGCTTTCTGCTACAAAAGGGTGGCGTGACCAAGTACGACGTCATTCTCGGACAGTTGCTGCTGACCGATTTTACCGTGCTCAAGATCATGCTCTCGGCCGTGGTGACGGGCATGATCGGCATCCACCTCATGAAGAGACTGGGCTGGATCGAGCTCGCTCCGAAATCCGGCTCGTGGGGCAAGAACGCTATCGGGGGCCTGATCTTTGGCCTGGGCTTTGCGCTCCTGGGGTATTGTCCCGGTACCATTGCCGGCGCCATCGGCAACGGCTACCTGGACGCTGCCGTAGCCGGGCTGGCCGGCATCCTGCTTGGTTCCTGGCTCTTTGCCGTCCTCTATCCCCGCGCTCGAGACGGCATCCTAAAACGCGGCGGCTTTGGCGACCTGACCCTTCCACAGCTCCTCAAGGTGAACGACTGGGTCGTTATCGTTCCCCTGGGCGCCCTGATCGTCTTCCTGTTGTACGTGATAGAGCGCGCCGGGCTGTAACCGCAAGAGCCTGCCTCGCCCTTCCCTATCGAGAGGACCGAGCCTACAGGATCTTGAGGCCGAACCAGATGCCGAGCAAGGTGCGCACCTGGAGAAAGACGATCAGCAGGCCGACCAGGATCATCATGACCTTCTGCGGGATCCACTTGCAGGCGTACGCGGCCAGGGGAGCGGCAATGGCTCCGCCGATGAGGAGGCCCAGGATGATGCGCCAGTAGTCGACCAGGTTGCCGATGGTCAGGATGAACGTCACCGACATGGAGAGGGTCACAAAGAACTCGCTGAGGTTGACCGAGCCGATGGCAAAGCGGGGCTTCTTGCCGGTGGCCACCAGCGTGGTCGTAACGATGGGGCCCCATCCGCCACCGCCAATGGCGTCGAAAAAACCTCCGAAAATCGCCAGGGGAGGGATGAGTCCCTTCTTGATCTCGGATTCGACGATTTTCATGAATGCCCGAACCAGGATCACCAGGCCCATGATCAGCAGATAGATGGCGATGAAGGGCTTGATCATATCGCCGTTGACCTGCGTCAGCAGGTAGGCGCCGCTGACACCGCCCACGACGCCCGGCAGAATGAGCCTCAGGACCAGGCGCCTGTCCACGTTACCCACCTGGGCATGGGAAAAGCCCGAGATGGCCGTGGTGACGACCTCCGCGGCGTGGACACTGGCGCTGGCCAGTTTGGGGGGAATGCCAAAGGCGAGGAGAACCGAGTTGGCACTGACGCCGTAGGCCATGCCCAGGCCACCATCGATCATCTGGCCGATAAAGCCAACGACAACAAAGAGCAGAATACTGCTATTCTGAGTCACGATCTCTTCCATGCCACGCTGCCTCTCTCCGAGAAACGGGTTGGCTCATTGTATACAAGTCAGGTGATAGGCGCCATGATAGGGCCGTGACAATGCTGTGACAAAATGGCCGCGACCAGGGGAGGGTGGCCGGAAGGCGGGGCGGCGGCGGGCAGATCTCTTTCCTGGCGGCCGTGGAACGGCCATTACTCCTCAGATGCTCGACCGGAAGCGGGGATCAGACATGGCGCTTCAGGTCCCGCAAGCTTGGGGACGACTTCCAACGCAGGATGATCGAGTCGGAGCAACAGAACCAGATAGTCGTGGAGCTGATTGCCAATCTGACAGCCGACCAGCTCGCCGTGGACCAGCCCTCGACGATCCGCTTGTCCGGCGCCCGCTTGTCGCCGGGGGATGGTGAAGGCGGCTTTAACGACTTGCGATGGGTCCCGGTCTCTGTTTGGCCCTGACCGATGGCTGCCGAATGCCAAAGAAACTCCTGATCGGTGGTATGAACCGTGCCAGGAATGTGAACACTGCTACGAAACTCCACGACACGGCCACGGCGAGAAGCCATCGGGTCCAGATGGACAGGCCGCTATTCAACAGCAGGTACGTCGCCGCAGTGAGCTGAGCATAGTGCAGGATGAACAGTGGGAAGGAGAGGTCGCGGGCAATCCCCAACATCTTGCCTTGCACATTCAAGTAACGCCGTCCATAGCCCATAGCAGCGATGACAAGCCCGTATGCGGCCATGCCTCGCAACGCCTGCGCAACAACGTTGGCCGCGTTGTAGCCGTCCGGAACAGCCACCAATGCGTAGGTCGCAATCCTGGCAAGGAATGCTGTGGCGCCAAGAATCAAGGCGGGCCGCCTGTGTACCTCAAATGCCTGGAGCAACTCCGGTACGGATCCCGCGACGTATCCCGCAAGGAAGAAGGAGAGGAACATGGAGATGTTGGCCCAGTCGCTGACGAGGTTAAAAGCTCCAGGCCAGCCCGGTCTGAATAGCGCCTCCAGGAGGCCTGTCCAGAGTGCGGGGAGTAACAGCAACGGCATCGTGGCAAAATGACGAGCAACGGAAAGGATGCGAGACGCTTCTCCTTTTCGCCGGATGGAAAGCAACAACGGCAGCGCCAGCGCCGAGAAAGCAAAGAGGTATGCAAGGAACCAGAGATGTCCCCAGTCATAGTTCCCGCTGCTTTGTGGTCCCGTGTATATTCCGTTGAAAAATGAAGGGAAGAACGCAAAGAAGCTGCCCGAAAACCTGCCAAAGGACAGAGCACGCAGCCACGATTGGACGGACACCACAAACACCGTGCCAAAAAGAAGTGGGAGAAGCAGCCGGTTGCAACGCTCTCCAAGAAACTGAGCACCGCTTCTTTTCCGCAGCGAGTGGGCGGCGCCGATGCCCGCCACAAGGAAAAGCAGGTGCATGAACCAATTATCCATGAAGACGGTAAACTCGGTGAGGACAAGCGGCCCGACACCGACAGGTTGGGAGCCGGCCAGAAGAATATCTCGCACCGGGCTATCGTACACGTATACCGAACCCATGCCCGTGAAGCTGATGGATGCATGAAACGGGGCCAAAGACAGAACGACGAGGAATCTAAGCCAATCGAGGTAAGCGAGTCGACCGCCAGGGGATGTCGACCGGAGGGGCACCGGGTTCTCCTTTTTTTCGCTCTCAGACACGGTCGCGCTTGGCTCCTTACCCGCCGGTCTCCAGCCACTGGCGCCGCTGCTCCGCCTTCAAGGCATACCCGGCCTCACGAATGAGCTTGTTGGGGCTGCGGGGACAGGTCGGCGTTGCCGTCGGCGGGCGATACATCTCGGGCAGCGGTGTTGGCTGCCGGTTCAACGCCTCGTTCAGGCAGGGTGCCAGATCCTGGATCAGGAGACGCTCTGCTGCGTCGAGCTGGTGCTCCACCGCCGCAAATCGCATAAGCTGCGAGCTGAGCAGCTCCACGGTCCAATGCATCGACGCCGGCCAGTTGCACAGGATCAATCTGCCGAGCAGCGATCGGGCCTTGAATCCACCGTAAAAGTGCGACCACACCCGGTCAAACGCCACGTGAGACTGCCCTACGTAGAACACCACCGGCCCGTCACGTACCACGTACAGGTCCAGCGTGCGCCACGCCCGCGGACAGTGCTCGATCTGCAGCAGGTCTTTCAGCGTGACGGTCACCTGGAAGACCGGCCCCGGATCTTGGATGCGTTCATCGTCGAGAATGGATAACATGCTCTAGCCTCGCCTATCTGGCCGGGTCGGCATCATCGAGGGGTGCATTTCAGTTTTCTGGATAACATAAGGAAGAGGCCAGATTTGCCATAGTTGCGCGG
>MTKX01006226.1_pt3 | contig 31649 bp, 23 predicted proteins | sample 1042771 | NCBI WGS metagenome assembly MTKX01 (sample SAMN06212183, study PRJNA360534) | anaerobic digester metagenome | biome: Wastewater treatment plant; material: sludge; isolation source: anaerobic digester fed with sludge from wastewater treatment plant | place: Denmark: WWTP Randers ...
TGACAGGCGGAAGCCTCATGGGGACCCGGTCCATCGTCTCCGACGCCAACGGCGAGTTCCGTTTCCCCGCCCTGCCGCCCGGCGAGTACCAGCTCAAGGCCGAGCTCCAGGGATTCGGACCGGTGCTGCGCGAGAAGATCCGGGTGAACACCACGTCCACCCTGACCGTGGACATCCAGTTGCAGCCGTCCACGGTGACCGAGGAGATCACGGTCGTGGCCCAGACGCCGACCGTCGACGTCAAGTCGACCGAGACGGCGTCCGTCACGCTGTCGAACGAGATCCTGCGCAACATCCCTTATAACCAATTCACGGCCGACATCGTCAACCTGGCTCCCGGCGTCACCGACAACGTCGCCTACGGCGCATCCCAGAACACGGGCATCGCCTACAGCATGGACGGCGTCAACGTCGCCGACCCCGAGGCCGGCTCGGCCTGGGTCTTCTCGGACCACAACGTCATCGAGGAGGCCAAGGTCATGGGCATCGGGCTGCCGGCCGAGTACGGCAACTTCACCGGGGTCATCTTCAACCTGGTGACGAAGTCGGGCGGCAACGCGTTCTCGGGCCACTTCGAGTTCAATTTCCAGGGCTACCGGGCCGATTCGAAGTTCTGGCAGGCCACGAACAACCAGGCCTACCTCGACGATTTCCCCACTCTGACGTCTCCGAGCGCCAAGCTCATGGACATCAACGCCCACGTCGGCGGGCCCATCGTCAAGGACAAGCTCTGGTTCTACGGCGGCGGCCAGTTCTACCGGACCATGAACCGCCCGACCGGGTTCCCCGAGGACGTCGACTACAAGCAGCCGCGCATGTTCATCAAGCTGACGTCCCAGATCACGCCGACCCTGAACATGAGCGCCATGTTCCAGCGGACCAAGTACCAGGGCACGAACCGCGGCGCCGGCTCGACGGTCTCGCCGGAGGCCACGGTCACCCAGGACTCGCCCGACTGGCTCATCGGCTTCAACCTGACCAAGATCTTCAGCTCCAAGACCTTCTTCGATATGAAGACGAACTACTTCGAGGGCCGCTACTACCTCGATCCCGAGGCCGGCTACGACGCCTACCGGCACTTCGACCTCAACGACAATATGCGCTATGGCAGCTCGGGCTACTTCTACTACGCCGACCGGGCCCGCTTCGGCACCAACCTCAGCCTGACCCACTACGCCGAGGACTTCCTGGCCGGCTCCCACGAGTTCAAGTTCGGTGCCGAGTTCGAGCGGTCCTTCGCCCGCAGCCAGTACGCCTTTACCGGAACGGGCGGCGAGCTCGGCGACAACGTGAGGTACTTTGACTACAGCGGCGGTCCCTACACCGGCCCCTACCTGGCCTACCAGTACGCCGGCTACGACACGAACACCCGGTACACCCGGCTCGAGGCTTTCATCCAGGACAACTGGCAGGTCTCGAAGCGCCTCAACCTCAGCCTCGGGGCGCGCCTCAGCCAGAACTGGGGCGACGTCAAGGGCGTCAGCGGCACCGTTTACCGGACCAATCGGATCGCCCCGCGCCTCGGCTTCACGTTCGACGTCCTGGGCGACAAGACGACCATCCTCAAGGGCCACTACGGCCAGTTCACCGAGGCCATGCTGACGGCCTACCACGACAAGATGAACCCCATCGCCAACTTCAAAGACTACGTCGGGTACTACTACGACCCCGGGGCCGAGGAGTGGGTCGAGATGTTCCGCATCGCGCCGACGCCGTACACGATGGACCCGAACATCAAGCACCCCTACATGGACCAGTTCACGATCGGCATCGAGAGGGAGCTGTTCAAGGACACCTCGTTCGGCGTGACCTACATCAACCGCAAGTGGAAGGACCTCATCGGGCGGTACGACATGGCCGCCGACTACACGGCCGTCGAGGCCTATTCGTCCGTCCTGGACCGGACCTTCACTGTCTACCAGCGGACCGAGGACACCCTCGAGACGGTGGCCTTCCTCATCACCAACCAGAAGATGGACGCCGAGCGGTTCCCCTGGATCCTGGCCAAGCCCTACCGCAGCTACCGGGGCCTCGAGGTCCTGTTCAACAAGCGCTTCTCCAACCGCTGGCAGCTCCTGGCCTCCTACGTCTACGGCCGGGCCAAGGGCACGATCGACAACAGCTTCGGCGGCGATATCGGCTGGAGCGGCGACCGCAGCGATCCCAACGTCTGGATCAACGCCGAAGGCAACCTGACCAGCGATCCGACCCACATGATCAAGATCCAGGGCACCTACGTCCTGCCGCTCGACATCAACTTCAACTTCTACTTCCGGGCCATCACGGGCGACGCCTGGACGACCCAGTTCGAGACCCAGCGCCTGACCCAGGGCCGCATCGTCATCTTCGCCGAGGACCGCGGCTCCAACCACTATCCGATCCGCAAGACGCTCGACCTGAGGCTGGAGAAGACCTTCACCTTGGCCAAGAAGTACCGTCTGGGCCTGATGGTGGACGTCTTCAACGTCTTCAACGACGCCTCCGTCAACCAGTGGGGGACGGTCATCGACGGCGTCTCCACGGACTGGTACACGGACGGCAGCTACCCGTCGACTTCCGGGCACGACCTCTACGGCATTGCCACGCCGCGCCAGGCGCGCGTCGGCATCCGGGTCATCTTCTAGGACGAGGTTCGCGCCCCACGCGAGTTCTCTCAAGGGGCGGCGGGCGGTCCCGCCGCCCCTTTTCTTTGGGGTCAGACCCCAGGATCTCGAAATAATTCAGCTAGTTAGTCCAAATCCAGACCCGTCCAACAGGCTAGCGTTTGGGGGATTTCGATGAATTCTTACGGCAAAAAGGGCAGAATATCCCCGACACGCGAAGTGTTATAATCGGCCCAGGCGGCAGATCCCGGCGGGGAGGAAGCTGAATGGCCTATGAGCTAAAGGGTAAAAATGTCCTGGTGACGGGGGCGACCGGCTTCATCGGCAGCCGCGTCGCGCTGGATCTAGCGAAGACCGGCGCCCGTGTCCGGGCGTTGGTCCGCAACCCAGCCAAAGCCAAGGTTCTCGGCGATGCCGGGATCTCCACGGTCATCGGGGACATGGCGGAGCCGGTGTCGCTCGCCGCCGCCGTAAGCGGCTGTCAGGCCGTTTTCCACTTCGCCGGGACGACGAACGAATTCAAGCCCCGGGACCACTTCGAACGGGTGAACGTCGACGGCACGCGCCTTCTGGCCGAGGCCGCGCTGAACGAACAGGTCGAACGGTTCCTCCATGTCAGCACGGTCTGGGTCTACGGACTGATGAGCGGTCCGGGCCTCTGCGAGACCTCTCCCTGCGCCCCCAGCGGGCAGGCCTATGCGGACACGAAACTAGAGGCGGAGCGGGCCGTCCGGCGGCTGATCGAAGGGAAGGGCCTTCCGGCGATCATCGTCCAGCCCTCCGAGGTCTACGGGCCCGGCGACCCCAATTGGACGGAGCGGCCAATCGAGCTGATCAAAGGCGGCCGGATGATCTTGGCCGGCGGCGGCAAAGGCCTTATCCAGCCCGTTTTCATCGACGACCTGGTCCGCGGCGTCCTCGCCGCCGCCGAGCGCGGCAGCCTCGGCGAAACATACATCCTGTGCGGGCCCGAGGCCGTGACCGTCCGCGAATATTTCTCATACTTCGCGGCCATGGTCGGGAAGACGCGCCTGCCTTCGCTCCCGGGCCGGCTGGCGCTCGGGGCTGCGGCCGCGGCGGAAGCATGGGCCAAGACATTCGGCGGAGCGCCCGTCTTCACCCGCCAGGAAGTGATGTCGACGATGGCCACGGCGACCTACGACGGGCGCAAGGCCGCGCGGGAGCTGGGATTCGAAGCCCGGACGTCGCTCGCCGAAGGCATGCGCGAAGTGGAACGCTGGCTCTCTTCGGGGTCAGACCCCAGGATCTCGAAATAGTTCAGCTAGTTAGCCCAAATCCAGACCCGTCCAACAGGCTACCGTTTGGGGAATTCCGATGTTTTCCGGCCAAAAAAAGGGCCCCTGCCGCATGACGGCAGAGGCCCTTCGGCGCGACGACCGTTTCAGTTCGGCTTCTGCCGGATCCCCAGGTAATAGGCGATGTTGGCGTTCGGATCGATCCTGACCTTGATCCGTCCGGGCATGGCGCTGATGATGGGGTTGACGCCCGGGCCGTGACCGGCCGTCTCACTGAAGCCGTGGATGACCGTCCCGATGGTCACCGCGCCGACGTGCCTCCCCGGCGAATAGACGTCCGAATGGTCGCGGATGGCCACGACGTCGCCGAGCTTGAGCTTCTTCAGCCCGTACTGCTCGATGACCTCGGGGCAGGTCGTCTGAATGTCGTAGTCGAGCGACTCGACGGGCTGGTAGCCGAACCCGGAGCCCATGATGTGCCCGGGCACCTCCATGACCACGGGGACGACGATCTGGCCGCCCTCGAGCGTAAGCCCCAGCTTCCCGAACAACTCCGGCGACATCTTGTTGAGCTTGACGTCCTCGAAGCCCTCGATCTTGAGCCCGAGGCCCTTGGCCCTGACCTGCACGCGGTCGCCCAAGGCCAGCCTCTCGACGGCGTCCTTGGGGAGCCAGACCTTGTCGTCCGAGCCGGCGTGGCGCCCGATGTAGTAGCCCTTGGCCCCGCGCGCTTCCCCGCTGACGACCTCGGCCTCGTTGCCGATGCAGGCCAGCACGGCCAGGGCGCATTCGCTCGGCGAGGGCCGGTCGCGCCCCTGGATGGTGACGTCGGGCTCGACGTGGTCGCCCTGGGCCCAACCGTAGACGGTGTCGCCGAGCGAGACGCGGTAGTTGATGGAGGCCATGCCCAGGTCGAGCCAGGGCTTGCCGTCGTAGGTTACCGAGTAGTCCGGGGCGTAGGTCGGCTGGACGACGCCTTCCACGGCCGTGACGATGAGGCTGTCCGCGTTGAGCTTGAGCGCCGTCACGGGCTTGCGGGCCGCCTTCGCGCCCGCCGCCCCCGCCGTCATCGTCGCCGGCGCCGCCCCGCCCTTGTCCGACAGCGGCAGGCCCAGGTAACGCCCGATGTTGGCCGCCGGGTCGATCTTCGCCGCCAGCTTGCCGAAGCGCGTCGACAGCACCGCCGTGACCGCGATGCCCAACCCGCTCTGCTCGCTCGGGCTGCCGCAGACCACGCCGACAGTGGCCCCGCCCTTGTAATAGCCCCGTCCGTAGTCCGACTGCGTGTCGCGCAGCAGAACGAGGTCGCCGAAGCGGAGCTCGTCGAGGCCGTACGTCTCGATGTCGGGCGGGTAGCAGGTCTGGATGTGCCAGTTGCCCGCGAGCGCCCCGCCGCCCGCGCCCTGGCCGACGATCTCGGCCGGGATCTCCTTGACCACGGGCACCTCGAGCTTGTCGCCCGCGGGCCGCAGCCCCATCTTCTCCAGCAGGCCGGGCGCCAGGCTGTGGACGAAGACGTCCTTGAACCCGTCGATCTCCAGTCCGAGCCCGTCGGCCTTGACCTGGAGGCGGTCGCCCACGGTGAGCTTGTCCGTCGTCGCCTCCGGGAACTGGATGAGGACGTAGCCGCCGAACTTGCCGACGACGACGCCCTTCTCGCCCTGGCCCGCCCCGCCGACGAGCCGGACCTCGTTGCCGATCGAGGCGTGGGCCAGCCAGGCCCCGCCCGGCGTCGCCGCTTCCGCCGCCACCCCCACGGTGGCCCTGTCCCCGGCCCAGCCGAAGACGCGGTCGCCGAGCCGGAGGTTGTAATTGATGCCGCCGGTGCCGTTGGCCACCTTGGCCCGGCCGTCCCAGGTCACGACGTAGCCGCGCGACGGCTGGGCCGCCGCGACCTGGCCCTGAACGGCGATGACCAGGACCCGGTCCCTATTGGTGGTGACGCCCTGGGGCGTCGGCCCCGCCGCGGCGGCCGGCGCCGCCGTCCCGATGAGAAAGAGAGCCAGCGCGAGCGTCGGGCCCGCGATGCGTTTTGCGTTCATGGGGTTTCTCCTTCAGGTCGCGGGACCGTTCTATGAAGATCGAAGATTACCGACGATGGTAGACGCGGGCCCGTCCGGGTGTCAAGGGAAAACGCCGCCCCGGCGCACGCCCCGGCGCTCACCGGTCCCGGGGCGATTCGGTCCGGCTGCCGTCGTCAGAGACCATGACGAGCTTCACCGGCCGTCCGGCCGCGTCGCGGACGAACTCGATCCGGAAGCCGATCGCGCCCTCGATGCCATACACGTCTTTCGACAGGGCCAGGAGCGGCCGAGGCTCCGGCAGCGAGCCGCCCTCCCGGAAATAGATGAGGCGTCCGTCGCGCGCCGAGATGCGTCGGGAACCGTAGGTCCCGGGAAGCGCCGCCATGTCGCCCGGACCGGGATCGACCGGTTCCTCGACGGCCCGCAGGTATCCGAGGTCCCAGTCGATGTTCTTGGCCTCGACCTTGTCTTCCTCGGCCGACGCGGCGGCGGCGTAGAGCGCCCGGGCTCTCGCGAGATCTCCCTGGGCCATGGAGGCCCTGGCCAGATCGAAGGCCGCTCGTCCCGAGCCCGGCTTCTCCGCCAGAATATATTCGAGCAGGGCCATGCCCTCGGACACCAGGCCTTCATCTCCCATAAGCCCGGCCATCTGTCCCAGGGTGTCCAAGGTCAGGTCCTTGGGATCTTCCCTCCGCAGCCGCGGGATCAGGGCGGCGAGCTTCGCGACTCCGCCCTGCTTCGCTCCCATGATAAGCCTGTAGAATGGGGCATCGTAGCGCCGGTAATTGAGGAAGTCGTTGCCCAGGGCCCGGCCGCCGAGGCTCAGGCCCACGAGGTCGTTGCAGACGCTCAGGCCGTTGAAGCTGTTGGTCAGGTAGACGACGGCGGCTTTTCGCTCCGGGTAGGCGATGATGTAGTCGCGAAAAATGCCGTAGTCGCCCCACTGCCAAAAGGCCTTGCCGTTGGCGTCCTGCTGCAGGCCGAAGCCCAGGCTCCAGCCCAGGCGCTTGTCCTCGTCCATGGAGATGAAGGAGGTCAGCATCTCCTTCGCCGTGGCTGGCTCCAGCCCTTCGCCGGCGAGGACAGCGCAGACGAACCGCGCGTAATCGCCGGCCGTGGTGTAAAGGCTGGCCGCGGCCGTCGCCTCTTCGCGCCGGCGGAAGTCCGCCGGCTTTCCGAACAGGGAATGGCCGTTGGCCATGAGCTCTTCGAACTCCGGCCGCCAGACCATGCCGCTCTTGGCCATGCCCAGCGGCCCAAGGGCGTACCGCCGCATGACCTCGTCGAACGTCGCGCCCTTGAGCTTCTCGACGACCATTTGCAGGAGTCCGTAGCCGTCGGCGGAATATTTCCATTTCGTGCCCGGTTCGAAGAAAAGGGGCACGACCTCGCCGCCTTCGCCGTGGGGCAGGCCACCGGAGTGGCTCAAGATGTGCCGGGCCGTGACCCGCTCGAACCAGTCGCGCTTGAAGCCCGGGGCGTCGAGGGCGTGGCCGAGGTGCGTCTCGAGCTCGGCCCGGGTCAAGGCGAGGTGGACCGGCCGGTCGAGATCGATCAGACCCTCGTCGACGAGCTTCATGACGACATAGGCGAAGAAGGGCTTGGTCAGCGAGGCGGCCTCGAACAGGGTCTCGTTCGTGACCGGAGCGCCCGTCCCGGCGTTCTTGACCCCGAAGCTCCCTTCCCAGGCTACGCGGCCGTCCCTGACGAGGGCGATCTGCAGACCGGGGATGCCGGCCTTTTCCATGAGGGCCGGGATACCGGTCTCGAGGGAGGCGGCGATGTCCGGGACGCTCCCGTCGAGGAGCCGTGGCGGCGATCCGGCGGCCTTCCTGTCACCGGAGCAGTCGCTCCCGGCCAGGAGGACAAAGAGGATAATGAGAACGTAAAGAACCGACGGCGCGGTCTTTTTCATGATCATCCTTTCCGGAAGCCGATGGACTTCACCCGCCCATACAGACGTTGCCGGCCGCCGATGGTTGCCTCCGCCGGCGACGCGGACTCTCGGGAGTCAGCGCGCGTCGCGGACGATCCTGCCTCCGACCATGGTCAGGACGACCTCGGTCTTCGAGATTCGCAGCGGATCGACGGCGAAGATATCCTGCGACAGGATGATGAGATCGGCCAGCTTGCCGGCCTCGAGCGAGCCCTCGTCCTTCTCGCGGTGCATGGCGTAGGCGCCGCCCAGGGTGTAGGCGTGGACGGCTTCGGCGAGCGTGACCTTGTGCTGAGGAAGCCAGCCGCCCTCCGGCCTGCCGTCGAGGTCGCGCCGGGTGACGGCGACCTGGAGGGCCGGCCAGGGATCGATGGTCACGACCGGCCAGTCGCTGCCGAAGGCCAGGCGGCCGCCGCCGTCGAGGACGGCCCTCCAGGCGAAAGCCCTCTGCTCGCGCTCGGGCCCGGCGTGGGCGATCCAGCTCCCGATCCAACCCGGCTCGGGATTGGCGTGAAGGGGTTGGAAGCTGCCGATGACGCCGAGCCGCCCGAAGCGCGGGATGTCGGAGGCGGCGATGTCCTCGGCGTGCTCGATCTTGTTGCGGACATCGCGCCCCGCGTCGGCCCGCTGCCCGGCCTCGTAGGCGTCGAGCGACAGCCGGATGGCCGCGTCGCCGATGGAATGGGTCGAGACCTGGATGCCCCTGGCGTTGAAAGCGGCCACGGCCTTCATATAATCCTCGGGCGCCCAGAAGAGCTTGCCCTTGTTCTCCTTCTGGCCCTCGTAGGGATCGAGCATGGCCCCCGTGCCGGAGTCGATGACGCCGTCGAGCATGAGCTTGACGCCGTCGACGGCCAGCCACTCGCCGTTGTACTCGGCCCGGGCCTCGTCGTAGGCCTTCCAGTCCGCTTCGTCCGGGCCCGGCTCGTCGACCCACATGGCGACCGTCATGCGGACGGTCAGGGCCCCCTCGTCGCGGAGGCGGGCGAACAGGTCGAGGGCCTCGAACTCGCCGCCCAGGCCGTGGACGCGCACGACGCCGCGGCGGGCCGCTTCCTCGAGGCCGACGCGGAGCGCCGCCAGCGTCTCCTCAGGGGTCGGCTCGGGGATGAACTTGGCCACGAGCGACGAGGCCTCCTCGAGCAGGGCGCCGGTCGGCTCGCCTTTCTCGTCCCTGACGATGCGGCCGTTGGGCGGGTCCCCGGTCGCGCGATCGACCCCGGCCAGGGCCAGGGCCTTGGAGTTGACCCAGCTCGAATGGCCGTCGGCGCAACGCATGAAGGCCGGCCGGTCCGGGACGACGGCGTCGAGCAGGGCCTTGTGCGGCATGTTGCCGGGGAAGGCGGGATACATCCAGCCGCGGCCCTGGACCCAGCCCGTCCCGGGGTTCGCTGCGACGTGGGCCCGGATGCGGGCTTGGATCTCCTCGACGGTCTTGGTCCCGGCCAGGTCGATCCGGGCCAGGTTGAGCGAGCCGCTGACGAAGTGGACGTGGCTGTCCATGAACCCGGGCAGGACCAGCCGGCCGCCGGCGTCGACGACGGCCGTCGCCGCGCCCTTGTGGCGGAGGGCTTCCTTGGCCGGGCCGACGAAGAGGACCCGCCCGTCCTTGACGGCCACGGCTTCGGCCCGGGGCCGGGCCGGGTCCACGGTGTAGACGCGGGCGTTGGTGACGATGGTGTCGGCCGCGGGGCGGCCGCCCGCGCAGGCGGCGACCGAGGCCAGGACCAGGACGGGGAGGAGGGCCGGGTTCTTCATGCCCGCATTATAGCCCATCCGGGGCCGAGGCGTCGTCAAGAAAGGGGTGGCTTTTTCGGCCGATCCTTGCTAATATAAGGCACCGAGTTCTTAAGGAGACAGACATGGGTCACATGCGCAAACAGATGCTCATTCAGCAGAAGGCGTCCTTTGAGCAGACGCTGAAGGAGCGGCTGGCCGCCCTGGCCGCGAAGAAGGACAAAGCCGCCAAGCCCGAGAAAGACACCATCGTCCGCAAGCTCCAGGCCCAGGTCCGGGCCATCGGCAAGCGGATCGCCGCCATCGAGGCCAACGAGAAACGGACCGAGGACCTGGCCAAGATGAAGGCCGCGAAGCTGGCCGCCCCCAAGGAAGACGCCCCCAAGGCCGAAAAGGCGAAGAAGGGCGGCGAAGAGGGCAAGGCCAAGAAACCCAAAGCCGAGAAACCCAAGACCGAAAAGCCGGCCAAGCCCAAGGCCGAGGGGCCCAAGCCCGAGGCGGCTCCCAAGGAGTGACCGGGGCCCGTTCCCGGCCGGCTTGACCGCCCTTTCCTTTACGCCGCGCCATTTTCCCTTACAAATACCCCGCGGACGGGTCTGTCCCCGGTCCGTTCTCCCCTGGGAATACGGGGGCCGGAAGCTCCGTTTTGGCACGCGGATTGCACTATAAAGGCCGTAAGGACAAGGGGATACGACATGAGCAAACCCATCGGCCCGGCTTTCCTGCTGTTCTTCGCGATGATCGTCCTGGCGCCCCTCGCGGCGACCGCCGAGGACCCGGTCCTCGGCCCGGCCTTCGACCGCCTGCCCGCGGCCGAAAAGCACTTCCAGGCGGGGCTGAAGGAGTTCACGGCCGGGCGCTACGAGGCCGCGGCCGCCGCCTTCGACAAGTGCCTGGCCGAAGTGCCGCGCCACGCCTATGCCGGCTACTATCTCGCGAACATCGCCTACATCCGGGGCGACCTCCAGACCGCCCTGAGCCGCCAGGAAAAGGCCCTGGCCGACCTGCCGTTCATGGCCGATCTCAACGCCTACGCCGTGGGGCGCAAGAGCCGGTCCATCGCCTCCTACCAGCAGGCCCTCGACACCCAATGGGAGAACACGACCTCGTGCCGGGAATCGCGCGAGCTCGAGGCCCTGAACGACGAGCTCATCACCCGCAAGAGCAAGATCGAGCTGGCCACCGAAAAGGAACGGGCCGCCCGGACGAAACAGGAGGCCCATTACCGCTACTTCCTGGGCAATATCCTCTTCCAGCTGCAGCGGCCGGCCGACGCGGCCCGGCTCTATGGCGAAGCCATCGCCCTCGACCCGCGCCACGTCAACGCCTACAACAACGCGGCCGCCATCCGCTACATGGCCGGCGACCAAGCCGGGGCCCTCGACCTCCTGGAGAGGGCCGAGCGGGAGGGTCTCGGCGACAACATCAACCTCAAGCTCAAGCACCTCGTCTTCGAAACCCTGGGCCGGCCGACCGCGGGCATCCTCGAGGAGGACCTGGCGGCGGGACCGGAAGCGGACCTGGGGGCGCGGCGCTTCGCCCTGGCTTATAAATTCTCCCAGCCGCTCCTGCCACCCCTCTACGTCAACGCCTACGTCGTCTTCAGCCGCTCGACGAAGCAGGCCGTCCTCGTCGACGCCGGCGTCGACGACCCCCGGATCGGGGCCTTCGTCGCGGCTAACGGGCTCACGGTCAAGGCCATCCTCGACACCCACAGCCACCCCGACCACACCGCGGCCAACGCCCGATACGCCGCGCTCTTCGGGGCGCCCGTCGTGGCTCCCGCGCCGGACGCCAAGGACGTGACGCCCCCGCCCGACCGGACCGTCGGCGACGGGGAGACGCTCCGCTACGAGGGCTTTGCGGTCCAGGTCATCCTGACGCCGGGCCACACTCCTGGCAGCGCCTCGTTCCTCGCGGGCGGCTACCTCTTCACCGGCGACACGCTGTTCAAGAACGACATCTGCCGCCTGCCGGAGGAGACCCCGGGGAAGGCGGCCGAGACGCGGCGCCGCTTCGTCCGCATGATCGGCGAGAAGCTCCTGACCCTCGACGACGCCGTCCGCGTATGCCCCGGCCACGGGGCCGTCTCGACGATCGGCGAGGAGAAGAAGGCCAATCCCTTCTTCGCGAAATAGCCGCTCCCGTCCTTGTCCGCGCCCGCCGTCGGGGCTATAATCCCGCCCGATGAAAGCGAGGGCGTCCATGACCAAGACCGGATGGCGGGTAACGGCCGCGGCGGCTATCCTCATCGCCGGGTGCGTGTTCCTGGCCGGCTGCCGCGACGACGACGAAAACGCGACGACGGGAGGCGGGGTCCTCGACGGCCTGGCCCGCCCCCAGCAGGGGAGGTCCATGCGGGCGACCTCGACCATGAGGGTGGGCGAGCTGCGCCGCGGACCCGACGGTGACCGCGACGCCGGCGAGCGCCGCTACGACCCGACCGCGGACCCGCGCGGCGACGGCGACGTCCGCAGCAACTGGGACAATTTCAACGTGCCGGCGGGCGCGACCCACGTCCTCATGGACGCCGCGGGCCCGGGCGTCATCACCCACATCTGGCTGACCTTCCTGGGACCCGAGCCCCAGGGCTGGGCGGCCAAGGGCTCGGCCGACCATCAGGAGCTCCTGCTGCGGATGTATTGGGACGGGGCCGACCGGCCCGCGGTCGAGGCCCCCGTCGGGGACTTCTTCGCCAATTGCTTCGGCGCCCGCAGCGAGGTCGTCAGCGAGCCCGTCGTCGTCGAGGGCGGCGATTCCTACAATTGCTTCTGGCGCATGCCCTTCCGCAAGTCGGCCCGCGTCGAGATCGTCAACCAGAGCGACAAGCCCCTGAGCCTGCTCTATTACAACATCGACTGGATCAAGCTCGACCGCCTGGCGGACGACACGCCGTATTTTTACGCCCAGTACCGCCAGGAGTACCCGGTGGAGAACGGACGCGACTATGTCCTGCTCGAAACGAAGGGCAAGGGCCACTTCGTCGGCGCCGTCCTCGGCGTGCGCATGCGCAGCCCGGCCTGGTTCGGCGAGGGCGACGAGAAGATCTCTATCGACGGCGAGGCCAAGCCCTCGATCTGGGGCACCGGCACGGAGGATTACTTCCTGGCCGCCTGGGGGCTGGAACGGTCGCGGACGCCGTACTTCGGCGTGCCCTTCTTCGACTACCGGACGATCGGCGGCCACGTCAGCTCCTACCGCTGGCACCTCCACGACCCGGTCGTCTTCAACACGGCCATCAAGGTGACGCTCGAGCACATGGGCTGGATGTCCGAGGACGAGAATCCCGAATACAAGGCCACGAGCTGGAACGAGCGCGAGGACGACTACGCCAGCGTAGCCTTCTGGTACCAGACCGGGCCGTCGACGTTCGCGGCCCGGGCGCCGGGCGGGGCGGAGAGGAAGCTGCCGGACCTGGCCAGGACGACCGTCCGGGCTTGGGAGCCGGCCGGGCCGCGGCGGCACGGCGCGGGGAGCGTGGCCAGGGCCGTGGACGGGACCACGGGCCGGGACATCCTCTCTTATGAGCCCGGACAGGTGCTGGGCGCCTGGATCGAGTTCCCGGTCGAGGTCGCGGCCAAGGAGCCGCTGCGGCTCGAAGTGGCCGGCTGGACGGCGCCGGACGGCGGGCTCTACCAGGCTTACCTCGACGGCGTCAAGATCGGCGAGCCGCTCGACTTCCACGGCCCGGCGGGGGCGGCGGCCGTCTTCCCGCTCCTCGACTTCTGGCCCGAACCGGGGCCGCACATCCTGCGACTGGCCGGCGTCGGCAAGAACGCCGCGAGCGAGGGCTACGGCTGCGTCGTCGACGCGGTCCGTCTCCTCGAGCGGCGGCCCCGGGTCGCGGCCATGGCCCACGACCGGGACAAGGACTGGAAGACAGATCCCAAGCTCTATTACTAAGAGGATGGACCGATGGACGATCCGGCCCGCGCCAACCGGCCCCTGCGCGAGATCTTCGGCGAGGTCGCGGCGACCTACGAGAAGGTCAACCGCGTCTTGACGTTCGGCTTCGACCGGCGCTGGCGGCGCGCGGCGGCCCGGGTCGCGGCGGCGGAGGGCGGGCATCGCTGGCTCGACGTCTGTTCGGGGACGGGCGAGATGGCCGAGGGCTTGGCGAGACGGGCGGGCGAAGGGACCGCGATCGTGGCCCTCGATTTCTCGCTGCCGATGCTGGCGCACGCCCGCGGCAAGGCCATGGCCCGGCCGGTGGACTTCGTCCTCGGCGACGTCAAGAGCCTGCCCTTCCCCGACGCCATCTTCGATCTGGTCACGATCTCGTTCGCCACGCGCAACATCAACTTGTCGCGGCCGGTCCTCGTCGGGACCTTCGCCGAGTTCCACCGCGTCCTCAAACCCGGCGGCCGCTTCGTCAACCTGGAGACGAGCCAGCCGCGCCGCGGCGTCGTCCGGCGGCTTTTCCACGCCTACGTGGCGCTCCTGGTCAAGCGGGTCGGGACGCGGATATCCGGCTCGCTCGCCGGTTACGCCTACCTCTCGACGACCATCCCCAAGTTCCACGGGGCGGAAGAGCTGGCCGCGATCCTGAAAGAGGCCGGATTCGCGACCGTGTCTTACCGGCGCCTCCTCTTCGGCGCCGCCGCGGTCCACGTCTCGCGCAAAACCGTCTAGCGGGCGACCCGGCCGGGCTCCCGGCCGCCGGGAACCCGATGCGCCGGGGCCGGCCTGTCCTCGGCGACGGACACCTTCGGCCGGTCGCCGCGGGCGTCGATGGGTGTGAAGGGCCCGGCTGGGTCTGTCGGATCATTTATAAAAAACACATAATAAATAACATACGTTGAGCCTGGCCCCATGGTCCCATCTTGGCACGCTTCTTGTAGATAAGAAAGGCGGAGCGACCAATGAGAAGGATGACACGGAGGACCGAGATGAAGAAGACGAGCCTGGCGATAGCCCTTATGGCCCTGATCCTGGCGGGCGGGGTGGCCTGTTACCGCCCCTTCGGGGCCCACTACTATCCCGACGTGCCGCGCTTCGCTCCGACGGCGCCGCCGTCGGTCGATCTGCTGCGGCGCGAGCCGCGCCGCGACCACATCGCCCTCGGCGAGGTCTGGATCCGGCCGAACTACCGCATGGACCGCTTCTACGTCGAGAGCGTGCTCCGGGAGAAAGCCGCGGCCATGGGGGCCGACGCCCTGATCATCGTCCGCGACCGATTCTACCGGGAAGGCGTCGTCTACAGCTACTGGCACGGGCCGCGGCCGGTCTACGAGCGGCAGATCGTCGGCATCGCCATCCGCTACAGGAGATAACCGAGGGACGCCCCGTTGACCGGGCCCCCGGCGGCCGGTCAGGCCGGGGCCCCGAACACGGGATGGCGGGCGGCCGCCAGGTTGACGATGCGGCTGCCCATCTCGCCGTAAGAATATCCCACCTCCGCCGCGGCGTACGTCAGCGAGGTCTCGGGATTGATGTCGGGGTTGGGGTTGACGTCGATGACGTAGAAGACGCCGTCGCGGGAACGCAGGTCGATGCGGCCGTAGTCGCGGCAGCCCGTGGCCCGGTAGGTGGCCAGGACGATGCGTTCGAGCTCGGCCTTGGCCGCGGCGTCGAGCGCGGCCGGGACGCGCATGTCGACCCCCTCGTAGATGCGGCTGCCGGGGACGTATTTGCCCTCGTAGGTGAAGAGCCGGTCGCGGATGTCCGTGAAGACGCCGTAATCCATCTCGGCGGCCGGCAGGACCGTCACCTTGCCGTTGCCCCAGGCCGCGACGTGGAACTCGCGGCCGTCGATGAACTCCTCGACCAGGGCCGGCTGGCGGTGGACGTCGAGGATGTAGGCGATGCGGCGCTCGAGCTCGGCCGTCGAGGTGACGACGGATTCCGGCGTGATGCCGATGCTGCAGTGCTCGTGGGCCGTCTTGACGATGGCCGGGAAGATGGACCAGCCGCCGGCCCGCGGCGTTTCGAAGACGGCCCAGGGCGGCGTCGGCAGCCTCATGGCGTCGAGGATGCGCTTGACCCTCGGCTTGTCGTGCGAGAGGGCCAGCACGGAGGACGAGGAGCCCGTGAAGGCGAAGCCCAGCCGTTCCAGGACCGCCGCCGCTTCCGGTTCGCTGTGGCGGCGTCCGGGCAATTCCTCGATCCAGTTGAAGACGACGTGGTCGAGCGGGTCGTAGGCGGCGAGGCGCGCGGCCAGCGCGTCGTCCTCGAGGGCGACCGGATCGACGCGGTGGCCGAGGCCGGCCAGGGCGTCGACGAGCGTCTGGACGTCGGCGCGCGCTTCCTTCGTTTCGTCCGCGGTCCACGACGGATCGACGTTGTGGAGGAGAAGGACCGGAAGATCGCGCCGGCGGCTTTCGAGCATGATCTGAACATAGATTAACACAAACGACGCGAGCGGGTTCAAGAAAAAACAGAAATATTTTTCAGCGCGCGATCGTCGCTTTCGCCGTCGCGACTTTGGCCGGGTCGCTTTCGGACACGGCGCGCAGGACGACCGTCGCGGTCTTGGCCGCGCCCGGCCCGCGCCCGACGTGGACGGCGACCGGCGCGGACGCGCCGGCCGCGACCGCGGCGAGCGCGTTGGGAAGGCGCGCTTCCCAACCCGCGCCTTCGGCGGAGACCGAGAGGCGATAGACGTCGGAGCCGAACGCGGGGCCCGCGGCCGCGGCGGCGGGAGCGCCGGTGTTGGTCAGCGTGAACGTCAGGGTCGCCAGGCCCGTCGCGGCGTCGGGACGGGCCGGACGCGCGGGGGCGGTCAGGGCCGCGCCGCGGGCCTGCGGCCCGGCGCCGTCGAGGGAGCGGGCGGCCAGCTTGTAGACGAGGACGCCGTCCGCCCCGGTGCGGACGTCGACGACGTAGACGTGGAGGCGGTTGGGTCCGTCGATCCATTCGCAGAGACTGCCGGAGCCGGTGCCGGCGTGGAAGAGGGCGTCGTTGAGCTGGCGGTAATCGGCCACCGTGCGCATGACCTTCCCGCCGTCCGGGCGGACGTAGTCGACGACGCCGATGTCCTCGGGGTGGGCGTCGATGACCCAGATGTAGCTGTTGAACTCGTTCGGCCCGCCGTTGCGGCCGCGGAGGGTGTCCTTGTTCTTGGCGATGAGGACGCCGCTGTCGGGCGTGAAGGAGTCGTAACCGAGGCGTTGGACGACCTCCAGGGTGTAGAAGGCGTAATTCGGCGTCCCCGGCGAGAGCGGGTTCGCGGCCGGGTCGTCGGGCGGGGTCAGGTCGCCGGGCTTATCGCCGTCGAAGCGGACGACGAGGCCGGCGTACGTGCCGGGGAGCGGGTCGACGGCCCGGGCCGTGACCTCGGCCACGGCCGGCCCGTTGGCGGCCAGGGCGGCCCGTCCCACGGTCAGGAGCTCGGCCGGCTCGATGAAGCCGTTCTCGAGGCGGTTGCGGACCATGAGGCCGGCGGGCATGAAGGCCCCGTCGGTGGGCGGCACGACCCAGCGGCGGTGGGGGCCGCCGGGGCCGTTGAAGCAGCCGCGGTCCATCATGTCCCAGGGCCCGGCGGCGGCCCGGCGGTAGGGCGTGACGTAGGGGTTGTTGTTGAGGTCGGGCAGGCGGAAGGCGAAGTGGCCGAGCTCGTGGGTGATGGTGCCGGAGTTCTCTCCCTGGCGCATCGACGACAGGCCCCACTGCTGGGAGCCGGCCAGCCAGCTCGTCCACGCGACGTAGCGCGTCGGGACCCAGCGGGGTTTGGCCGGGTCGGGATTGCCCCAGGCGGGCGGGATGTCGTCCTTGGAGGCGAACTTCATCTCGCCGAACTCCTGCCAGACGCCGGTCTCGTCGTAGCTCGCGTAGAGGCGCAGGACGGCGTCGAAGTCCTTGCGGATGTCCCTGCCGACCGCCGCCGTCCAGAGGGCGTCGCAGTCGCGCTCCATCCGGCCCTCGGGCTTGGAGCCGTCGGGCGTGCTGCCCTCCTGGCCGTACTCGTTGAGGCCGTAATACCAGATCGGATGGGGCATGCGGTAAGGACCGAAGACGGCGACCTCGGTGATGCCGAAGCGGCCGCGCGACTGCTCCATCCAGTAGCCGTTGATGGTCCGGCCGTGGTTGGTGGCGTTGGGCGTCAGCCAGAAGTCGGCGTAGAACTGGGGGACCTTTTCGCGGGGGACGGGGTCGATCTGGGGATTGCCGAAGGGGTCGGAGCCCTTGGGCAGGCTGGCGACGAAGGGCTGGCCGGGGAAATCGATGCCGACGACGGCCAGCTTGAAGCCGCGCTTGGGTTTGAGGGCCGGGTCGGCCCAATCGAGGCCGGGGAGGGGCCGGTAATCGGCCCAGGTCATGGCGTCCTGGTCCTGGACCCGCTGCGGGTCGATGGGGGCGGGGAAGGGGATGGCGGCGGCGCGGGCTTGGGGCGCTGCGGACGGCACGGACGGCGCGGGGTCGGGGGGCATCGCGCTCGCGACGACAATGACCGACACAGCGCAGGCGGTCGCGAGGACCGCCAGGGTTCGCGACGGGACATGACCGCGCATCGTTCCTCTTTTCAAAGGGCCGGCCCCGGCGGCGGGCCCGCCCTATCGGCGTAGTGGGGCGACATTCTCCTTAATACACGGAATCGGCGCGATTGACAATTCCTTGACAACTCCGGGTCCGGACGGATTATCATGGACCGGGTAGGGCGGAGAGGACGGCTTGTCGTCCGGGAGGTGGCCATGGACCGGGACGAAGCGCGCGGGCCGAGGCTCGCGGCGGTGTTGGGCGCGGTCGCTTTGGCCGCGGCCACGGCCTGCGGCGGCCTCCGGAACCACATGCACAAGATCCCGGTGACGTCGGCGCCGCCGGGGGCCTCGATCACGGTCGACGGACGGCCCATGGGCCGGACCCCGGCCCTGATCTGGCTGACGCGGAAGGCCAAGGTCCATGTCATCCGCGTGGAATACCCGGGATACGCCCCGTCGGAGATCCGCACGTCGCGGGAGCCTTCCGGGACGGCGTTCCTGGGGGACCTTCTCGCGGGTTTCGTCTGCTCGCTCCCGCTCACGGCCTACCAGTCGCTCTCGGACCACCACACGACGTTCGGGCTGAACGCTCTGGGCTTCATCGGCCTGTTCGTGCTGCTCGACGTCGCTCAGGGGGGCTTTTACGACGTCTGGCCGAAAGAGCTCACGGTGACGCTGGTGAAAGACGGCGGGCAGGAGGGCGTCCGGACCATCGAGGTCTCTCCCGGAGCATTGAGGGAACTCGTCTGGATCCGGGTCAAGCTCGCGCAGCCGGGCGACCGGTAAGCGAGCCGTCCCTCGGGCGCCCGGCTGTGCTATACTCCGGGCATGAAACCGCTCAAAGTCACCGTCGCCGTTCTGTCCTCCTTGGCCCTGGCTTGTGTCGCCCCTGTCGCCGCCCGCGCCGAGACGAAAGGCGTGGAGCACGGCAAGCGCTACGACCGGCTGGTCATCCGCAACGTCCTGCTCATCGACGGCAAGGGCACACCGGCGCGCGGCCCGGTCGACGTCGTGGTCGAGGGGAACCGCATCGCCGCGGTCACGGGCGCCGCGGCGGGGGGAGAGCGGGCCAAGAATGAGGCCCACGTCATCGACGGCACCGGCATGTACCTCCTGCCCGGCTTCATCAACAGCCACATCCACCTCCACGACGAGCGGGCGGGGATGGCCCAACCGTTCGAGTACGAGCACAAGATCTATCTTTCGTGCGGCGTCACCACGGTCCGGGACGTCGGCACCGACCCGAAGAAGGCCCTGGCCGAGCGCCGCAAGAGCCAGGAGGGGTCGATCGTCGCCCCGAGGATCTACGTGTATGCGGTGGCCGGCGGGCGGACGCCGGAGGAGGCCCGCAAGAGCGTGCGGGCCATCAAGGAGCAGGGCGCCGACGGCGTCAAGATCTTCGGGATGGACCGCGACATCATGGCCGCCCTGACCGACGAGGCGACCCGGCTCGGCCTCAAGGTGGCCCACCACATGGCCGTCGAGGAGACCGACGCGCGGGACGCCTCCGAGCTCGGGGTCGACACGATCGAGCATTGGTACGGCATCCCCGACGCGGCCCTCAAGGGATCCCAGAACTTCCCGCCGTCCTACAACTTCAACAACGAGAGCGACCGCTTCCGCTGGGCCGGGCGCCTGTGGCGGGAGGCGGACCCGGACAAGCTCGAGGACGTCCTCGAGGAAATGGTCGAAAAGGGCGTCGGCTGGATCCCGACCTTCAGCACGTACGAAGCCTGCCGCGACATGACCCGGGCCCGCAACCTGCCCTGGTTCAAGGACTATCTCCATCCGGCCCTCGAGGCCTACTTCGCGCCGAGCCCGGCGCGGCACGGGGCCTTCTCGGGAGGCTGGTCGACCGAGGACGAGATCGCCTGGAAGGAAAACTACCGCCTGTGGATGAAGGCCGTGCGCGACTTCGCCGACATGGGCGGGACCGTGGGCGCGGGCGACGACGCGGGATTCATCTATACCTTGTACGGATTCACCTACCTGAGCGAGCTCGAGCTGCTGCAGGAGGCGGGCTTCCACCCGATCGACGTCATCCAATGCGCCACCGGCAACAACGCCAAGCTCATGGGCCTGGAGAACGAGCTGGGACGGGTCCGGGCCGGGTATCTGGCCGATCTCATCCTGGTCGACGAGAACCCGCTGGCCAACCTCAAGTATCTCTATCCGACGGGAGTCCTCGACATCAGGGACGGCCGGGCGGTCACGCGCGGCGGCATCAAGTGGACGATCAAGGACGGCATCGTCTACGAGACGCCGCGGCTCATGCGCGAGGTCCGCGAGATGGTGGCCAAAGCCCGCTAAATGGGGACGTTTCTATTTATTTTTTTCATCTTCGCCGTCGGATGAAAACAAGATGAATAAATAAAATAGAAGCGTCCCCTTTTTCAGACCGTCAGCTGCTCGACGGCGAGCCTGTCGACGTCCACCCGCCCGAGTCCCCACGCGGCCGACTTCGTGATCATCAGGACGTCGGCCGCCTTGAGGTTGACGAAGGGCGCGGCGTAGGCGTCGACGGCAACGGGATCGGGGCCGAGGACGACCTTGTCGAGCCGGCGCAGCTCGCCGGGCCCGGCCGGGCCGTTGGTCAGCAGGAACTCCGTGGCGTCGGCGACGCACAGGTCGGGCTTGCGGAGCGTGTTGAGGTCGGCGATGCACTGGGCCAGGAAGGGGATGTCGTCGTATTCACCCTTGGCCCCGGAACCGGCGTGGAAGAACTGGTTCGTAGCGCCGGTGTTCACGCCCATCAGGTTCTTGAGGCAGCCCGACATGCCGACGCCGACGTGATGCTTGATGATGGGCAGGTTGACGAAGACATCGCAGTCGAGGAACTCCCGGACGACGCCGGCCGTCTTGAGGGTCTTGTTCCGGGCGATGGGGGTCTCGACGTAGTCCTTGGAGCACTTGCGGACGGCGCCGGTCTCGGCGGCGTATTTAGCGGCGAGAGGGGACCGGTTCCAGTAATTGTTCAGAGGATCGATGAGATAGCGGATCTCCTTGGCCCCGGCCCCGAGCGCGGCCAGGATGACGGCCAGGGTGATGTCGGGGTGGGTGTGGCTGCCGGGCTTCGTCCACCAGGCCGGGGCGTTGACGAGCAGGCCGACGGTCGTCCCCGGCTTGACGAACCGCTTCATGCCGCCGAGGGCCTCGAGGCCCTTGTTCACGGCGGCCACGCGGTCGGCGCCGGTGACGACCGCCAGATCGGGGCTGGCGGCGCGCGGCGACCCGGGCGGGGGCATACGTTGGCCTCTGAGGCCGCCGGCGAGCGCGGCGGTCCCGATAAGGACCCCGGATCTGACGAAATCGCGTCTTTTCATGACGGGGCTCATGCTGACCTCCTGGCCGGGAGCGGCGCGAGAATGAGGATAATAGGATTATCGTCCCATCGGCCCGGCTTGGCAAGAGGATGAGAGACAGCGAGAAAAGGGCGTTTGTAAAGACCAGGTCCTCTCATTGAATTAACGACGATATCCGTGATATATCAGCATGCGGATTTCGCATGCGTAACGCCGCTTTTCCCCTGGCGCTGGGCCTGGCCGCCGCCTCGTTGTTAGCCCCGGTCTCCGCTCAGGACCAGGCTGGCGCCCGCCCGGCCGACCCGCGCACGGTCCGTTCGATCGCCGCGGTCCGAGCCGACGGTCCCATCGTCGTCGACGGCGTCCTTTCCGAACCCGTTTGGCGAACACCCGGCTCCGGCGGCTTCACCCAGCGCGATCCCGACGACGGAAGTCCGGCCACGGAGGGGACGGCGGTCTGGATCGCCTTCGACCGCGACAGCCTCTACGTCGCGGCCCGCCTGGCCGATTCGGAGCCGGACAAGATCGTCGGCCGCCTCGGACGCCGCGACGAGTTCACCGAGTCCGACTGGTTCGACGTCGGGTTCGATCCCTATCACGACCGGCGCAGCGGCTACTTCTTCTCGGTCAATCCCGCCGGCTCCATCCAGGACGGCACGCTCTCGAACGACGAGGAGACGGACTCGACCTGGGACGGCGTCTGGGAGAGCGCGGCCCGCGTCGACGACGGCGGCTGGACGGTCGAGATGCGCATCCCCTTCGACCAGCTCCGTTTCAGGCGGGGCGGCGGCCAGGTCTGGGGCGTCAACTTCCAGCGGACGATCAAGCGCAGGAATGAGGAGGACCACTTCGCCTGGGTGCCGAAGGAGGAGAGCGGCCTGGTGTCGCGCTTCGCCGACCTGACCGGCCTCGAGGGCATCGCCGCGGGGCGGCGCCTCGAGATCTCGCCCTTCGCCCTGGCCCAGGCCCGGCTCTATCCCGAGGCGCCGGGCGATCCGTTCCGGACCGGCCGGGACTTCGGCGCGGGCGGCGGATTCGACCTCAAAGGCGGCCTGAGCAGCAACCTGACCCTCAACCTCTCGGTCAATCCCGACTTCGGCCAGGTCGAGGTCGACCCGGCGGTCATCAACATCACCGACGAAGAGACCTATTACGAAGAGAAGCGGCCTTTCTTCGTGGAGGGTGCCAGCATTTTCGATTTCGGCAAGGGCGGGCCCAACGTCTACCGCTCGTTCGGCTGGGAGAACCCCGAGCTCTTCTACAGCCGCCGCATCGGCCGCACGCCCCAGGGCGGGTACGACGGCGCAGGCGACTCCGAATCGCCCGACTGGACGACCATCCTGACGGCGGCCAAGGTGACCGGCAAGATCGGCCGCGGCTTCAATCTGGGCGTCATCAGCGCCCTGACCGAGCGGGAATACGCGGCGGTCGACGTCGGGGGCGTCCGCTCGAGCGCCGAGGTCGAGCCCTTCAGCCACTACGGGGTCGTCCGCGGGCTCAAGGAGTCCGGTGAAGGGCGGAGCGGCTTCGGCTTCATGGCCACGTCCGTCGTCCGCGACCTGAGGGAGGGGAGCGGTCTCGAGTCCGGCCTCGCCCGCAGCGCCCTGACCCTGGGGATCGACGGTTGGACCCTCCTCGGCAGGGACAGGGGCTGGGCCGTGGCCGGTTGGGCCGGCGTCTCCGAGGTCCGCGGCACGGCCGAGGCCATCACCGCCCTGCAGACCTCGTCGCTCCACTATTTCCAGCGGCCCGACGCCGACTGGGTCGAGGTCGATCCGGCGGCGACCTCGCTCTCCGGCTGGGCCGCCCGGCTCTACGTCAACAAACAGAAGGGCAACTTCGTCTTCAACGCGGCGCTGGGGGCCATGTCGCCGGGATTCGAAGCCAACGACCTCGGCTATCACACCCGGGGCGACCTCTGGAACGGCCACGTCGAGACCGGCTACCGCGTCCTCCAGCCGGGCCGCGTCTTCCGCAACTGGACGGCCACGGCGTCCTACTACCGCAATTACGACTTCGGCGGCAACCGCGTCGGCGAGTACATCTACCTCGACGGCAAGGGCCAGTTCCTCAATTACTGGACGGCGACCCTCCACCTCGATTACGAGCCGCCCAAGTACAGCCACTACCTGACGCGCGGCGGGCCGATCGCCTTCTACCCGGCGGGGGAGACCGTGCGGGCGACGCTGGCCACGGACGACCGGCGGACGCTCGTCTTCAAGTTCAGCGGCTACTACCGTTACCACCCGAGCGGCGGCTACAACTGGTCGCTCGGCGCCGGGATCGTCTGGAAGCCGAGCCCGAACTTCAGCCTGTCGGCCGGGCCGAGCTACACCTGGCGCTACTCCGAGGGGCAGTGGATCCGGCGCGTCGTCGACCCGCTCAAGACCGCGACCTACGGCGTGCGGTACGTCCTCTCGGACGTCGTCCAGAAGACCCTGCCCATCGAGGTCCGTGTCAGCTGGACGTTCACGCCGCGGCTGAGCTTCCAGGCCTACCTGCAGCCCTATCTGGCCGTGGGCGACTTCAGCGCCTTCAAGGAACTGCGGGCGGCCCGGACCTTCGACTTCGATTACTACGGGGAAGGCGAGTCGACCATCGCCTACGCCGACGGCGTGTACACGGCCGACCCGGACGGGCCGGCGGGGGAGGCGGCCCCGTTCACCTTCGCCGATCCGGACTTCAACCTCAAGTCGCTGCGGGGGACGGCCGTGCTGCGCTGGGAGTACCGGCCGGGCTCGATCCTCTATCTCGTCTGGACGCAGAAGCGGGAGGACTACGCCCACCCCGGGGACTTCGACCTGTGGCGCGACCTGGGCGGCATCTTCCGGGCCAAGGGCGACAACATCTTCATGCTCAAGGCGTCCTATCGCTTCGAGCTCTGAAGAAGGGACCTGGTCTTTACAAACCGGCTTTTCTCCCTGGAAGTGTAAAGACCTGGCCCCATTTTAGGGGCGCGAAGCGGGCTTCAGGGTGACTTCCGTCGCGCCCCAGCTCCCGCCGCCCAGGCCGGCGTCGCGGAAGGACGCCACCCGCGGGTCTTTCTCGAGGAGCGACCGGACGACGGCCTTGAGCGTCCCCGTGCCCTTGCCGTGGATGATGCGCAACTCGGTGACGCCGCGGGCCAGGCACTCGCCGATGTACTCGGGCACGAGGTCGCGGACGTCCTTGGGGCTGAAGGCGTGGAGGTCGAGAACGCCGTCGATGGGCAGCTCGAAGGGATCGCCGGGCTCGTCCGCCATGCCCCGATGATAACCCAAAACGCGGTCCCCGGGAACACGCCGCGAGGGTTTGACAAGCGGCCCCGACTCGTCTATTCTAGAGTGGATTTTTTTGGCCCGCTAGTCCAATTCGGTCCCATCTGGCAATCCTTCATAAACGTCGTTCTGCCCATATGATAGCGCCCGTTCACGTTGGCCATATTATACTATACGAGGAAAGTCTTGGTCAAGATTTGGTCAAGATGAGGAAGCGCGTTCCGTGGCCTTTTTCCCGAGTACCCGCATTGCCTTCTTCATGCGCTCGAGGTCGGCATGCTGGTATCGGAGCGTCGTTTGGACCTGGGAGTGGCCGAGGATCTTCATGATGTCGGCCAGACCAACTCCCTTACCCAGGGCCTCGGAGACCATGATCGTCGAGGCAGTGTGGCGCAGGCCGTGGAGGATGAAGTCCGAGATCCCCGTCTTCTCCCGGATCGCCCGGATGAGGCCGTAGGCGTAGGCCGGTTCCATGATGCCCCTGCGCCGGCGGAGGGGGAGCACGTAGTCGTCCTTCCGCTCGAGCCCGTCCAAGATCGATCGGATCGCGGGCGTGACGGGTATCGTCTTCTCCCGGCGCTGCTTGGTCTCGGTCCGCTCGAGGACGATCCGATCGCCCCGGATCGCGGACCACTTGAGGTTCAGGAGCTCGCCCGCGCGCATGCCCGTGAGGAGAAGAAGGCGGACGATCCTTTCGGCGTGGCGCATGATCCCGTCCTGGGGCCTGGCTTCGGCCTCGATCGTGTGGGCGGCCGCCAGGATCCGCTCGACCTCCTCGGCCGAATATGCCCGACGCCGCTGGTCGATGACATAGGGCCGGACTGCCCGGGCGGGATTAGGGCCAGGATGATAGCCCTGGTCGATGGCCCAGGCGAAGAACGACTTGAGGAGCTTCATGTAGTGATTTACAGTTCCCGGGCTCCGGTCATGCTTCTTCAAGGCGGCGTCCAATGCGGCGAAGTCCTTATCGCCTATCGATCCCAGCCGGCGGGCGGGCCCGAAGATCTCGGCCGTTCGCGCGAGCCGTGATTCAATCGTCCCCCAGCCCTTGACCCTGCGGACGTCGCGCTCGTACCGGACGTATTCCTCGGCGGCCTTCTCGAAGTTCGGGAGCTCCCCTGGCCGGCGGTCAGGGCGAGCCCCGTAGTATTCGGACCAGAGCCTTTTATATTCCCTCTCAAAGAGGATGATCGCGCGGGCGCGGTCCTGTGTGTGGAGGGAAAAGCGGACCCGTCGGCGGTTCGGTGGGAAGCCTATTCTCAGGCTTAGAAAATAGTAACCCGTCTGCTTATTGAGAACGGGGCCTTCAGATCGGCGGGGCATCAATACCTACCAAGCAAGAGATCTGCTCGTTTTTAAGCTTCCTATTCAAGATATAGGAACGATTGGGGAGGGGATATGTTCCAACGGTCTTGAATATTGAAAGGGGCCGAGTACTTTTTAGAGCCGCCGATCTTCATCGCGTATCCAACAGATATTCCCTTAAAATATTGATAAAAAGCACATTCCGATATCCCGGCATACTCCCTTGTGCTATTCCATAGCTGGTCAACGGTATCTGATACTATATCTTCTATATAAAACTCTCCAATCACCTTTCCGACCGGCTGGGAAACATAAACCAGAACAGTGTGGATCCCTTCGCGCTTAAAAATCTTCCGCCGGAATTCGTACTTTTTTTCACCGTTAAATATTTTGATGGCGTAAACAGGCTTAATTGATAATAAGATTCTCATCTGATTTAGAAGCCTTGATTATTCTATAAAACTTATCCCACGAAATGCTAGTGAAACCTCTAGGGGCGCTCAGTGCATCGGCGATTACGCCAAGGTCAATAAGTTCTGCAAGTGTAGGGCGCTTTGGAAGTGAGTACGTATAAAGGAAGTTTACTAAAAAGGGTCTAGAGCCCGGACGCCAATTCCAGTATCGTTCAATTTCCTTGTCGTTCATTACTGAACGACTTCTGCACAGTCGTATCAACTCGCCTACGTCTGTGATTGAGGTAACGACATCTTCGATGATCCCCAGAGTGGTCACTACGCTCTTATGAAAACCACCCGTCCGATAAAAGGCAATTACGTCGCCTGTTTGAAGTTCTCGATTTAGAGAATGCGATATATAGACCTTTCGAAGCGCATTCCTGTGAGGTTCGCTCTCTACGAAATTGGCAGGAGACTCAGTTCTCAGGATAGAATCGGGGAATAACTCCGTATGATATTGCGGCCAGATGGGCAGCAAAAAAAAGTTTGCGTGTCTTGAAAAAAAGGGAAAGGTTTTGCATGGTTCACCGCGGTCCACCTTCCTATTGAAGTCTCTTACAAAGACCTCTTCCTCTCCAGAATCAGTAACCTTGATTCCGTACTTATGAAATCCCCAATCATTAAGAAAGTGGATGAGGGCCTGTTGTTCTGGGCGATCTCTGAATATCGTCACGTAGATTTCTTCTACCCTATTAACGAGGGCATTATCGAAGACAACCTTAAGTAGTCGTTCCCCCAAATAGTGTCCGAAGAGACTTACCTTAAGAGCTCCAATCTTAAGCCTCTTTTTCTTCGGGAATATGGGGGCAATATCGGAATAATTTTCTCCCTCGTTTTCGATCTTTAAATAAAGGAACGCTCTGATTCGTTCTTTTTCTTTACAAATATAAGCGATATGATCCGATTTCCGCGTAAACCACTCGGCGTATCTAGCATAGTCTGCTTTAAAACTATCGAAGAACGGGTCCGTAAGATCTATGTTGCCGAAGAGTTCCTTTTTAATTGAAAGGACCTTGTAGTCCGTGAGATCTGGGTTCTCCTCTATGACCTTTTGAAGAAAGGTCTCTATCGAGAAGACCTTATTAGACAATCCGAGTTGCTGAGCTTTAGCATGAATATGGGTATCTTCTGTAATCAGAATATCTACTCTTTTATTCGCCAGTTCGTTTAGAAGCCTACTGTCATCCTTATCGTTGTCGGTCTTGTCCTGAAGGCTAATAATATCGGTGAGTTCCGGAGTTAGGGGAGAAACCGTCCTCAGGAGGTCGTAACTGGAGAGCTTGATAAGCATGGCCTTGAGAACCTTCGGATCTTTGTGTTTACGAATCTCGGTGACAGTCAAGGGGTGGACGCATTTCGCATAATGAAGCCTATCCAGCCAACTGAACAGCACGCCAATATTGTCATCTTGCCCGGCACCGGCTTCTCTATGAATAACAATGTTGGTATCTAGCAAAGCCCTAGTAGTACTCATATTCGAGCGCTCCTATTTACAGTCCTCGGCGCGGTTGGCTAGCATCTGATGTGGATACCAGAGGCACCGTAGCGCGCGGCCAGGGAAGGCTGCCGCAATATCCCTCGTAGGGTAAGGATCGTTAAGACCAATAATCCATACATCTGTACCCACGGTCAAAGTTAAGAGCATGTATTGTTCAAGAAAACTGAACAGCTGAGCGTTGTAGCAGAATACTTCCTCTACCAAGCCCTGCCTATCCGGCGTCCTCTTGATAAGGCTCTTCAGATTGCCATTATCGATATGGAATATTGGCCATAAGCCTTCAATCGTGCCGTATCGGGCAAATCTGCGGGCCTCCGCGTAATCCTCTGATCTGGCAAGGAATGCGTCTGAGCAGCACAAAAGCTCTATTCCGACTTTGCACAGGAATCGTCCCATCGTCAAAAGGACAAAAGGTGTGAAAACAAAAGTAAAGTGCCCATACTCTCCTTTCCTCTTAGGGATTTTAGCCTCGTCGCACTTTACAGTAACCGAATAATCCTTTTGGCAGGTAAAGAGTACCCCGTTATCGTGGAGTGGATGAACCACTGCGAAGCGGCCTTTTTGCTGCTTAGGCTGTGATAGATCGATATGGGGCAACCTACCCTTTTTTGTTTTAATCCCAAGAAACGTCCGCCAAAACGCTATTGGTGTCTTCTCGAGAATAAAAGCCTCAATTTCCTTACCGAAATACTGATTACATTTGTCGCATACTTCGCCAATAAGAAGCAGATCATCATTCCCGAGCGACTCGGGTATTATGTGTTCAACCTGAGTATAGGGACCTTCTTTGCTGCAGAAGAGGCACTGCTTCATTGAGAAAAACGGCCTTCCTCGTGCGTCTTTCTATATGAGGCGCGAAAACCGCTTCCTATTATGAAGCGTCCTTTCAACTCGGGGCCCGCGGCCTAATAAGCCCGGGCCTAGGCGCCTCGCTGAGTGGGAGATAATATTGAGCATGAGAAGCCATGTCCCGTAGTCATTCTATCAATTTCAGGCCGGCATAAATCACAGCCATAAAGGCTCCGCTTAAAAGAGAAAATTTTGTGATCTTGTCCGATAAATGTATCCGATCAAGTGTCTGCGAATATTTCGACGAAAAATCCTCGAGGTCTTTCTTGGCTTCCTCAGGCGGCTTCACTTTAGAAGTTGCTGTAATTCTGACACCGGTTAAGAACAGGATTGAGTTTCCGACTACAGGCATCGCATATAGCGCCGTCACCAAACAGACTAATAAGCTGACTAATGAGATCCCCGCGGGTACCAGTGAAAATGAGATGCTGTCAGAGCGAATTGCAACGATTAAAAGGCCTATGGCTGTCAAGCTCAGGGTAGTTAGATGTTTGAAGTAATCGTACTGAAGTCGTTGAGTATCCTTGAGGTTCTCCATAGAAATTAGGAGTTCCTGGCTTTGTTCTAACATCAGAAACCTCCTCTGTCATATGTTGGCCAGATAGCAGGGGTCGGCCGGCCCGAGCCCTGGCGCCTTGTTCGGCGTCAACATCTGTCACCTGCCCGGTAGGTGGAATTATCTTCCCTTATCAATAGTCAGGCCTCTTCTGAACTTCGCGTTGAAAGACAAAAGACGTTCCTGGAGTTCCTCTGATGCCATTGTGTCAATCTTGGCGAACACTTTTTCCTCAGAATCCTGTATTAGCTTTACGCGTCCTCTTGCCCACGTCAACGCATTTGCTGCCATCTGCTCTACAAATAGCTCAGATGGCGAATGAAAACCATCCCCAATTATGTTTGAATATAAGGCGAGCTGCCTTCCAAGCTCGACATCGTAGGCCAAGCCTGGTAATCCTTTGAAATAGGAGGTTAAATCATCAACCTCGGAAAGCATAAAATCTTCTAGCATAAGGATGATCTGATTTTTCTTAGTGTGACTCAGATACCTGCGCCAGAACTTCTTCCAGTCAAAGGAGTCCTTAAGTACAACTACTTCTGCCACAGCTCCAATAAGCATCACGTATTTTCCAAGCTCCTCACCCACTACGGTTGAAAGGAAGACTGATCTTGCCCAGAATCCATTGTCGAACAATAATGTAGATTCTCTTAGAAGTTCTTTTGCGTTCTGTAGTGCTTTTAGCCGTCCAGCCTTTAGTTGATCCGCGCTAAGTGTCATAGGCATTTTAGTAGGCTTCATGAGAATATCCGAGAACTCACATCGCTGTCCTGAGTAGGATTGTAAGCCCGCGGAATTTCGGTAACCCTCTTCGTGCCCTTCCAGAGATTTCCATCCAGAGTAACGATATGAAGACGGTCTTTTGGAATATCGTAAAAATCGATCAAGTACTTCGCAGTGGCTACCACAATAAGATCAGGCAAGGACACGGAGAGATGGTGTTTTTGGAATAATTCAAAGAACCTATCAACTGAGATTATTATGTCCCTGGATGTTGGCACGTCGTGGTATCTTATGTCCCGATTAAAGGAGCTCAGCTTCTTTGGAGGCATGACGATATCTTTACGGAGCTGACGCTTTGCTGCTGCAAGCTCGGCCGGCGTAGAAAACCAATGCTCTTCAAAGTATTTCTTGGAAAGGGTTTTAAAAGTCTCGGCAATACATATATCGGGAATAAAGACGCGAGCGACCTTAGCCGCCAGCTGTCGATCGATTTCGCCCCACCATTCTTGGCAGCGTTCAATTCTTTGATGTTCAAGGTGATCCGATACTATCGATGAAGGTATGTATTTATTTACAAGGAAGCAAGCGTCGACAAGGTAATAATTGCGACCTGTTTCCGGTTGGCGAGGAATTTTTCTTATCTTCGGCATAGTAGTTCTCTATAAATCCTTGTATAGCCTATTGAAATCCCGCCGGTGCTTCCTGGGATTACATGCCATCATCGTCAGATATGAGGAGGGTTCGAAACCTGAGTCCTCTCCAAAATAAGGGCATAATTCGCATTCTGGACAAGCGGCCATGTCCCTTTCTTTTTCGCCGCAGACCTCGAAGTGCTTATGTTTGTATTCCTGTCGGAGAGAATCATCGATTGCGTTTATCAACATGAGAGCCTGCTCCCTCTTCATTTGAGGGAGTACCCATTTCGCAAAATCCTTGAGGTCGATGTTCAGAATGGTTTTTGGGAGGAGGCTTCTGACCCGGTCGAGGTCAATGCAGTTCGCAAAGACGATAAGGACGCTCACCTTCTTAAATGCCGGATCGTAGTTATGGCCATGAACCAGGTAGTTTTCTGGTGTCCTTTCGACTTCGATATAAACCCGTTTGCCCTTATAGACTCCCTGGAAATCGGGGCCCTTCCCGTATGGGCCGGAGATAGCTGTAAGACCAAGCTTCCTGTACTTATGCAAAACATAGTGCTGAGCCCAAACCTCGGCAATGTCGCCGTTTTGAGCTTGAGACATTATCAGGGCTATATGGCCATCTTGGTGGCTGGCCGGCGCTTTCTTTTTCAAGGCTCGTTTTTCCAGCGTGGCTTCGTCGCGTTTCTATTTTCCATTTATGCTGGCAGCTTCTTTATCGCCCGCGGCCTTAGGCCCGGGCCCAGTAGCTTCCTTGAACGTCGGAGTTTGTTTTTCTTTTGGACCTTCAGTATTAACTGGCTTGACTTGTTTTGTGGGACTCAGGGGGCCAATCTCCTCCTCCCTGATGGGAACTCCTTCGTCTGCAATTGCAGACTGCGTCTTAATATATAGGCTGTTCTTTATCTTCTTACTGACTCTGTCGAATTCATAACAGATGTAATCATTGCCGTATATCCTCAGGACCACGAGTTCAGGCTTCGACGCTAGTATTAAAAAAGTCTTTTGTGACTTAGCCTTAACAGAGCCTCCTGACCTGCCCCCTAACATTGCACCAGCCCTAGAGTGAACGTTCCGACCACATGCGCCTCCG
>MTKX01008439.1_pt1 | contig 31343 bp, 24 predicted proteins | sample 1042771 | NCBI WGS metagenome assembly MTKX01 (sample SAMN06212183, study PRJNA360534) | anaerobic digester metagenome | biome: Wastewater treatment plant; material: sludge; isolation source: anaerobic digester fed with sludge from wastewater treatment plant | place: Denmark: WWTP Randers ...
GTCCAGGGAATTGTCCTCGACAAGACCCGGTTTGCTGAGGATATGCCACGCAAGGTGACAGGAGCAAAGGTTGCACTTGTTGCAAGCCCGATGGAGATCGTAAAGACCCAGGTCAAGGCGAAGATCAAGATCAGCAGCAGCGATCAGATCAGTGCCTTCTCGGCGCAGGAACGTGAAGCGCTGAAGAAACTGGCCGATACGGTGATCGAGAGCGGGGCAAATGTGCTCTTCTGCCAGAAGGGAATTGCCGATGCAGTGGGCTATTACCTTGCCCGTGCCGGTGTCCTTGCTGTCGAAGATGTTCCTGAAAAGGACATCAAGTTCGCCGCCCTNNACTGCCGCGATGGTGGAGCAGGTCGACAACGCCGACCTTATCAAGGTCTCCGGGTGCAAGAACCCGAAGGCGGTTACGATCCTCCTTCGGGGCTCAACCGAGTACCTCCTCGATGAACTTGAACGTGCGGTAGTGGACGGCACCCGGGTCGTTGAGGATGCGATGGAAGACGGGAAGCTCCTTGTCGGAGGAGGCGCCGTTGAGACCGAGCTCCTCATGAAGCTCCACGAATATGCCGGGACGGTCGGGGGACGGGTTCAGCTCGCCATCGAGGCGTACGCAGCATCCTTTGAGATCATCCCGACCACCCTTGCGGAGAACTCGGGATTCAACCAGCTCGATAAACTGGTCGAACTGAAGGCAGCCCATGCAAAAGGGAAGAAGCATGCAGGGCTCAATGTCTATACCGGGAAGATCATCGATATGTTCAAGGAAGGAGTCGTTGAACCCCACCGGTCCAAGCGCCAGTCTATCCAGAGTTCGGCAGAAGCGGCAGTGCTCCTGCTCCGGGTCGATGATATGATGATCACCCAGGAGAAGTCCCCAGGCTCCGCAGGGGCATAACCTTCCCCTCTCTTTTTTATACCCTCTTTACCAGATACAGACGATCTCGACCTGGTCTTCCCGGATCTCGCTGTCCTGGGGGATACTGGTTCCCCTGAACAAGATCAATACGGAATCCGGATTGATCCCAAACGAGAGGAGGGCCTTTTCGTAGGTATCCCCTTCCATCCCCTCATATATCTTCACCTCGTCATCTGGAAGGAGTCTCATCCTGCTCTGTATCGCCATTCGATACCATTATACGGGTTCCAGAGAAAAATATCTGGTCCCTGTGCCGAGGTAGTCTAGCCCGGAAAGGCGATGGTCTCGAAAACCATTGGCGCCCTGCGCCTCGGGAGTTCAAATCTCCCCCTCGGCGTATCGGATCTTCTCTTCAAGCCTTTATCGAACAAAGACCCTTGCCCTCAATGATCTGTTCTTGTCCCTCTCCTCTCTTCCCAGACAATCCCGCAGAACAGAGATCCATAAAGATTACTCCTCCCCCTGCCCCGACATCATAAACAGAAATTGGTACAAATGAGCCTATATGCACTGAAAAAAGCCTATAATACAGAAGCCCTTCCTATCTTTCTGCATGAAAGGAACAATACTCNNTACCTCCGACGTCTCCTCTCGTTACTCCCACAATAACACAGGCAATTGCCGATTACCTGACGGGACCCATGCCCGGGGACAAATCGGTGGCAATCAGTGTCGACCGGAGTGCCGTGAACCCGAACATCACGATCACCTTCCGCGGGGGAGCCGGGATCAACTTCGTAGCGACGATGGATACCGTCCTCACCCGGTCTGACGGGGTTGTTATGCAGGACAGTCTCCCGAGGCCCAGGGTCAATGACCAGATCACCATGATCGGGTCAAAGGAGGTTTCGGAAATGCGAGCTGACCGGCTCCAGGTATTCATCACGCTCGTGACCGGTGACAAGTACCTGATCTATGACCAGACCCTCCCCTACAAGAGCCGGGGGTAGGTCCATTTTTTGGGACGGTATCCCGATCCAGCAACTGGGAAAGAACCACCCGGGGGATCTCCCCGTGTCTGATTGAGGCACCCTGCCCTGCTCCTGGGAGGTAAAGGGTATCCGGTCCGGTTCCAATAGAAGATCAACCGGTTTTCAGGGGGATATCTTCCCCCAGTGAAGGCCGTGACCGTGCCCCCTTTGCCCTCTTCTCCTTTATCCCGACACCATCAAACGTAGCAACCAGTCGTTTCCCATCATATACTCTGACGAGGAAGAGCGAATGCTGTTCCGTCTCGGAGACCTGCTCGGCAACTGCTTCGAGATCCCCCTTTGCAGGAGAGAGGTAGGTGATCGTTGCCGATACCGCGACCTGGTGGACAGGTCCGGTGTTTGCGGCAAGGCCGAATGCCTGGTCGGCGAGGGAGAAGATTGCCCCGCCATGCACGACGCCATTCGGATTCCGCTTCCCCTCTGCGGTCATGGCAATCCGTGCTCCTCCCGGCCAGGTCTCCCTGACGACCATTCCGAGGAGCCGGGCACATTCGCAGCGGTCGAAGCGGGCGACCATTTCCTCTTGTTCTGGCGGACAGGCATCTCCCTGTTTCATCAGAAGATCAAGTGCCGGTGCTCTACATATGCATTCTGGAATGAAGCAGGGGGCACGAAGGGGGCGGTATCCCATCCCTTACGCAGGCCGGAGTACCTTGCCCTTTCCCGGTACTCTCCCTATTTTTTATACTCCCTCTTGCTGTAGGAATGCTTCTCGGAGTCTCCTCCCTGGGCAACAATATACACCCATTCATAGAGTGACTGTAACGTCCCGAACTGCTCATACCGGCGCATCGAGAAGACCACTCTCATGCGGTTCTCGTACTTCACCCGCCCGAGATCCTTCATCCGTTTCGCAATTTCCAGGTCATCACCGGCATCAACCGTATGGTACATCCCCCCTGAAAAGAAGGCCTCTTTCCGGAACGCGGTGTTGCACCCGAGGGTGTAATAAAACAGCCGGGTGTAGTAGCCGAACCGTGAAAAGGTGTTGGCGAGGGCAAGGAAGAGATGGTTTTTCAGCCCGCCTTCCATAGGATCAACTGGTCCGTACAGTTGGACGATCCCCGGGTCACGTTCGAATGCCGCACTGATTACCGAGAGCCATTCAGGGGGGATGATGCAGTCCGCGTCCGTGGTGGCAATGATGGCTCCCCGTGCTTTTTGTGCGCCATCGTTCCTCGCACCCCCTACCTTCTTTGAGGTCTGGATGAACACGAGGTCGGCGTATTCGCCGGCAATCTCCCGGGTCCGGTCTTTCGAGCCACCGTCCACCACGATAATTTCATAGGAGTCACGGGGGATGGTCTGGCGTGATAATGAGTCGAGGCACGTCCCGATATTCTGCTCTTCGTTGTATGCAGGAACGATAACCGATATCATGTGCCGGCAAGCTCCCTGTACAGTGCAAGATGTTTTTGAGCCGAATCCCTGATATCGTACTCTGCCGAATACGGCCGGGCGAGCGATCGATACCGGGAGAGAACGGGTTTGTCGCGGAGCAGTGTCGTCGCTTCATTGCGGGTATTGAAATAGAGGACCGCATCCCCGAATATCTCCCGGAATTCAGGGATGTCCCGGGCGATGACAGGGAGGTCGCAGGAGAGGGCCTCGAGGATCACGAGCCCGAATGTCTCGGCATAGGATGGCATCAGGAAGATATCTGCAGCACTGTATACTGAGACGATGTCATCGACATACCCTGGGAAGATCAGGTTACTGCCACACCGGCGTTTCAGCCTGCGAATCCGCATCCAGTCCTTGGAGAGTGCCCCATAGGGAAATCCGCCCACCCAGACAAAGGTCTTGTCAGGGTGCTCCTTTGCAAGGGCAAGAAAATCGTAGAGCCCTTTCCGCGGGGTCAGCTGCGCAATGGAGAGCACCACTTCCTGGCCTTCTGGGATGCCTTGGAGGTCCCGGAATGCAGCCCCTTTTTCAGGATCGTTCCGGAAGTATTCCCTGTTCACTCCGTTTGGGATGTAGGTGACCGGGATCTCCGGGAGGAGCGATGTCACCTCTTCATGGCAGGGCTTCGAGATGGTGATAATGTGATCGAACTTCCGGTATATCTTCGGGTAGTGTCGGTTGATCCTCTGTGCGAGCGCAATGTTTCCCACATTGATACGGGGGGTTGAATGAGCGGTCAGGACTTTCTTTCCTCCTGAAAACCTCCGGTGGAAGAGGGCGAAAGGCCCGAAGGTATGGTAGTGGACGATATCGTCATTGCCCGGTGCTCCCTTCCACCGGAGCTCGAGGTCTCCTGTCGCCGAGAGCTGCCCATAAAGGGTTTTTGCGACGGTAGCACAGCCGATATACTTGAAAAAGAGCATATCCTCGACATAAAAGTTGACCTTCATGCTATCTTCCCGATATACTCCATGACGCTCCTGATACAGCCATCCATGTTCAGGTATTCGAACTGGGCAAACCTTCCGACCAGGTCGATCCCGATCTCCCGGCAGTACTCTCTCACGATGCGGATATTGGCAAGGTAGTCGAGGTCGTACACAACATAAGCGAACCGATGGCGGGCGATCCCGGTGTAGATGACATCCTCGTTTCTGACCAGCTGCATTGTTTCGAGCGATTGTATCACATGCGTGATGATCTCCGCATCGTTCATCCCGGTAAGGGGATCACCCTCGTTATACGTGATCTCAGCGAGAACCGAACCACATCCTTCCGGGGCTACTCCTGTACTGTAGTTCGAGGGGAATGATACCCGGTTCAGCAGGCCGATCCCGGGGTCAGGCACATAGAGCCAGGAGATGTCGGGAACCTTCCCTTTCACCCCGATGAACACTGAACAGACGGAATTATAGCGGAGGGAACCGACCGCCTCCCGTACCTCCTCAGTGACTCCTTCGAGTGCCGGGATCAGATGCTGAAGCGGTATCGTGCTGATCAGCCGGTCGGCACAGATGGTTCGGGCGCCATCGCCGATCTCCCACCCCTCCCCGCACCTGCGGATGCTCGAAACACGAAATCCACAGGTCACCCGATCGGTGACTGGGAGCGCAACAGCCCTGACGAGGGCCTCGATCCCCCCCTCCTGCGGATAGGAGAAGACTGCCTGGTGGGTATATCCCTCGGTCTCGATCCCTACTGCTGACCGTATGATATCCTCAACCGGAGGCCTGGGGACTCTCCCCTCTACCCAGTGGGCGGACATCTGTTCAGGGGGGTAATTCCAGATCTTCCGGTTGTAGGGGAGGAGATAACACTCGGCGATCCCCTTTCCGAACGTTGCATAAATCCAGTCCTGGAAGGTTTTCACCGGAGGGAGTTCCCCTTTCTCCGATGCGATCAGGGTTTTTATGTATTCATGGAGGCAGAAATAGAGGTCCTCTTTCGGGAGTGCCGAAAGGCCGTTCTCGAAGGGGTACTTCACAAACCGGTCCTTGTAGAAAATCCTGGTATTCCGCTTCCGGACCGCCCGGTTCCCTTCAAGGACCGAGAGCATGAACCCGAGAACTTCCTCATCCCTTGAGAAGATGATATGGGATCCTCCCGTGTCAAAACAGAACCCCCCCTCCCTCCGCGACCGGCAGAGGCCCCCGACTTCTGGTTCCGCTTCGAGGACAACGATCTCCTCCCCACGTTCATGCAGGAAGCGGGCGAGGGTGAGGCCGGAAAGTCCCCCCCCGAGAATCGCGGTTTTCACATCGTATACATTACAGTTCCGAATTTATATATGGTTGACCTCCGGCAGTCAGGCATTTCCGTGCGATTGTTTAAGGCCCGTGAGCGTGAAGAGAACGATCACAGCTGAGGGGTGAATGGATGCCGGAAGGGAAGAGACTAGGAAGAGTGGTGCTCACCAATACCTCGCGGGTGATGTACCCTGAACTCAACCTGACAAAACGTGATGTGGTGGAGTACTATCTTCGCATCGCACCCCGGATCCTCCCCCATCTTGGGAACAGGGCGCTGGTGCTCCAGCGGTTTCCCGACGGGGTGAGTGCCCCGGGATTCTATGAGAAGGATGCCCCGGCAGGGACGCCGGAATGGGTCCATCTCTATCGCCACCATTCGGTCTCTGCCAGGAGAGATCTCCACTATATCGTCTGCGACTCCCCGGACACCCTCATCTGGCTGGCCAACCTTGCCGCGATCGAACTGAATATCCCCCTTGCACGGCTGGATGACCCTGAGTCTCCCGATCTCCTCCTCTTCGATATCGATCCGGAACCCCCTGCAGGATTCAGGGAAGGGGTGACCGTTGCCCTTGCATTGCGGGATATGCTCTTCGATCTCGGGCTTTTCCCTTTTGTAAAGACATCAGGAAAGAAGGGGCTTCATGTGGTGATCCCCCTCGCCGGCGGATACCGGTTCAGCCATACGAGGAATTTTGTCCATGCGGTGGGTTCGTTACTCGCACGGGAGTCGCCGCTGGTCGTATCCGAGCTCACCCACACCCATGATCCCGGAAAGGTCTTTATCGATTATCTCCAGAATTCTGCATGGAAGACCATGATCGCCCCCTACAGCCTGCGTGCAACCGGAACGGCAACCGTCTCCGCTCCTGTCTCCTGGGATGACCTTTCCCGGGGAATTGATCCCGGTGATTTTACCCTACAGACCACCCGGGCAGAGGATGCAGATCCCTGGTTGGACCTGTACACTTCCCCCCAGAGACTGCCCGAGGTGGTAAGATGAAGAAGGATGCTGCCGGTGCAGCGCCCTCCTCACGAAGGGCGTTCTGGACAGGGGCTATCAGCATCGGCCTCGTGAATATCCCCATCAGGCTTACGGTCCTGGTGAAAGATCATACCATCCAGTTCCACCTCCTGCATAAGAAGGATGGACAGCCCGTCAGGTACGAACGGGTCTGCACAAGGGATAACGAGGTGGTGCCATGGGAGGAGATCGTCAGGGGCTACGAGGTCAGGGAGGGGGAGTTCATCGTGCTGGAGAAGGAAGAGATCGATGCGGTGAGGCCCGAATCAGACCGGAGGATCCGGATCGACCGGTTCATCAATGTTCTCTCGATCGACCCGGTCTATTATGACCGGACCTACCTCCTGCTCCCCGACGGGCCTGCTGATGCCTATGCCCTCCTCCGGGAGACCTTCCGCACGATGGGACGGGCAGGTATCGGCAGGATCACGCTCCGGACCAAGGAGTATCCCGTGCTGGTCAGGGAGTACCAGGATGCCCTGATCCTCACCACCCTCCATTATCCGGATGAGGTGACCGATCCGGGGCAGATCGAGGTCCTTTCCGCCATCCGGGTCCCGGGAAAAAAAGAGCTCGCTCTTGCTGAGAAGATCGTCTCTGACCTCTCCGGGGAGTTCGAGATCGGGGACTACCATGATACGTACCGGGAACGGATCGAAGCCCTGATCCAGTCCAAGATGGCAGGAACGACCTATCATGTCGAGAAGCCGAAAGCTGCGGAGGTCAGGGACCTGATGTCTGCGCTTGAGGAGACCCTTGCCCAGCTGAAGGCTGAACGGGCTTCTGCGAAAGGATCGGAATAAGGTGATCGTTCATGGGGCTTGAGGATTACAAGGGAAAGCGGAATTTCACAACTACCCCTGAGCCTGAAGGCGAGGGCAGGGCTTCACCACGCTCCTCCCGGATCTTTGTCGTGCAGGAGCATCATGCATCGCACCTTCATTATGACCTGCGGCTGGAGTCGGAGGGCGTGCTCCGATCGTGGGCCGTCCCGAAAGGGATCCCGGAGAAGCCCGGGCAGCGGCACCTTGCGGTTGAGACCGAGGACCACCCACTCGAGTATGCGGAATTTGAGGGGACCATACCGGAAGGAGAGTATGGTGCGGGAGTGGTGAAGATCTGGGACGCGGGGATCTTTGAGCCGCTGGTCTGGGAGAAGGACAAGATCGAGATGGTGATGAAAGGAGACCGGCTTTCCGGCCGCTATGTCCTGGTGCGGTTCAAAAGAGCAGGGGAGAAGGACTGGCTCCTCTTCAGGGCGAAGGACTGAAACGGGGATCTCGCCTCTCGTCTGTCCAATCGCACTGCAAGAGTAGGGTAATTTCTCTCCCCTTATCCCTCTTGTCTCTCTCTAAATCCTCTCATAGTGGCTTTTAAGGCGAAAAAAGCCTTAAAATCGGTTATTTTATAAAACCTCAATAGAAGCGTTATAGCGGAGTTTCTGAGGAAAGATCGGTCAGAACTACTGCCCCCCGTACGCCTTGAACAGAAACGCGATAAAGAGGAGATTTTTTAAGGCATTAAAACACACGAAATCAAAATTGAATCGATTTTAAAGGAATTTTCCATAGTGGTGGACACGATTTCCATTGGAATGCTCCCCGGTCCGGAAAAAACCGGAAAAATGAGACCGTAATGGGTTTTGTTTGGTAGTGATGACCAGGGATCATTCACGCATATCCTCTTCAGATGGTTGGCAGCATTATATATAATTAGTTTAATATATTCTATTGTATTAATCATCCTGCATCAATGGGGATACGGAACTGCGTCTTTTAGATCACTGGATCAGTATGCCTCTCTGGTCCCGTGAAATTATTTTACACCAGTACTGCTTTGAACTCTTCAGTGATCCGGAAATATTTCTTCTTTCCAGGTGAATCAAGCTGGGTTACTATTCCCCTATCGGCAAGAGTCTGGATATACCCCGCAGCTGCGACCCTGCTGACCCCGAGATAACCTGAAAGGTCTTCAAATGTGAGCGGGGTGTTCTTCTCGATCATCATCTCCAGGGTGCTGATCTCTTTCTCGTTCAGTCCTTCGAAGCGGTTCCCTGTCACAGGAGACCGATACACCAGGTCCCTGACAAATTCAGGGGTAATTGATGCGATCTCCTCAGTGAGTGCCTCAAAAAGGACTCTGTTGGCGAGGTCATTGATCCGTCCCGGCACAAAAAAGGCATAAATCCCAATGATTCGTGCTGCATCAGGAGTGAAAGGTTGGATTCCTGTTCGTTCCTGGTCGCGTGCAACGACCATGCGGGCTTCGAAAAATTCCATGCAGCTCTTCAGAGAAAACGGGGGAATGAAGATCTCCTCGGCAAATGCGTACTTCATCTTTGGGTACACCGATAAGAGCATCGCCCATTCCTGCTCGGTGCAGGCTATGACGAAGAGGCATTTTGCCCGCCGGAAAATCCTGATGAATTCATCCACCTCATCCTGGGGCAGTGCGAGCATCTCTTCGAAATTGTCAATGAACAGGATAGCGTTGTCAGGATCTGTTCCTGAACGTTCGATAAAGAGGTTGCCGAGTTCGCGTCCTTCAGTACGTGAGATTTCGGTCTCGTTGTCGGAGGCAAAAAAAATGATCCCTTTTTTACAGAATTCATCGAATCGTGGCGGGCATTCAAGGTACTGGCACCTGAACTGTTCCCGGATCCGCTGAAGGGTGTAAAGGAGGAGGGTTGTCTTTCCGATACGGGGAGGGCCGATACAGGCTATGTTCCTGTTTGAATGTGATGCATAATATTCGAGCGCGAGATTCATTCGTGAGAGCTCTTTTGTACGGTCAATGAATATCCTGAGAAAATCCGGATTATCAGGCCTGTAGTTCAGGAATGGACTTTTCTTGAGGCCAAGGTGTCTGAGTCGGTCCTCGATATCACTTATCATTCCGGTATCTCCATAGATGTGTCTCCCCTGATGGGGGTTTACTTCGACCTTGAAGGGTCTTTCTCACCAGTATATCTGGAATGTTCTGGATCGAAAAGCTTCTCCTCTTCATGGAAAGGGCTTCCATTTCCCTCGCTTCCTGGGGCGTGGGGATTGACTCCGGCCTCCTGGATGAAATCGTCAAGCATCATATCGGTCCACCTGCTGACAAGACCGATCATGATCCGGGCATCTTCTGGAGCAAGCGCCGTGTTTGGGGGGTACGTTTTCAGCATCACAGACAGATCATTGACTTCATTGGTGATGGTGGTCCTTGTTCCTTCCGTAAGAGGCACGGATTCCAATTCTCCTGAGAAGAGGACAAGAAAATCAGCGAGCCCCATTTCTGGTCCTGCCGAAACAACACCCCGGTCCACACAGAGCTGGGTAATTCTCCCGAGGATTATCCCTGACTGGAATATGGTATCCTTCATGCTCATCACGCAATGATATAAACGGATTCTATGTTCAGGTCACTCTTTGGCAGCTCACCGAAATGACAATTTGTACAGGTGGGGTCAAATCCGACCCAGTCCCTGGCAGGGGTCTGGTCCGGCCATTCGCCAGGGGGATACGTACGCACTGTATCCGGTGCCTTTGGTAAATAGGTTGCGACATAGACATGGCACTCACAGAATACTAGTGCACAGCGGAATCCTACATTCATGAGGAGGGAGGCCAGGAGCACCGCCTGGTCATCGCAATCTCCCCCCATGTTGGTCAGGGTCTCATCAGGTATCTGGATATACTCGCTCCCGTATGGATCACAGACATAGTTGATGTTGTCCCTGACCCATTCACACAACAACTTCGCCTGTTCCCACTCACTTACCCCAGGGTGGTCCCGTGCTATGGATACGGCCCTATACCGGACCAGAGGCGATCTTCGGTAATATTTTTTGGCGATTGCCACGTAGGCCTCCGGACTTCCACACCGGAACCGTTCTTCTGCCTCTTCAGACCCGGGGATTGATTTCCTGGTCAGCCTGAGCCAGAGCTTTGTAAATGGCCCGGGCTCCTTTGCTGGTTCCTGTTCCGGGATAACATCCGAGCACCTTCCCGGAATATCGGGATCTTCCACCAGCTCGTCAAAGATATTCGAGATCAGGATAGTGATCTCCAGGGCATCATCGGTATCTGTCAGGAGGTCTCCTGTCATTATCACAAGTCCGTCATACACGCGCTCTATCCAGCGCCGGACAAGCCCCGTTACAATATGTTCACGTTTCCCCCGGACGATCACGAGGGCGCGTGTGCCGGAACGAGCCCTCTCGATCTTCCAGAGCGGATTTTTCAGGGCGAAAGCCAGGTATTCTCCCATTGCAAGTTGGAGATTGATCCCGCTGCATTTTTTCTTGTTGACCTGGAAATGCCCAAAGGTTGCGACATTCTGGGAGAATGGCGGGATGACATCCGGAAAATCATCGCAGATGGAGAGGGGAATTCTCTTTTTGGAAAGGACCCGATGGACATGGGATACGTCGAGTCCGCTTGGGGAGTTCCGCTCACCTATCTCAAGGAATGGTGCGAATCGCTTTACCAGTTCGACAACACACCCCTCTTCATAGACATCTTCGAATACCAGGGTATCGTCTTCCTGGTAAAGGAACCGGTCCATGAACATGACCTCGTCAAACAGGGCATAATCGACTGGTATGACGGCGTCAGATCGGTCAACAACCTTCTTCAGCCAGTTCCTGTTCAACTTTCCCTGCTTGGCGATCACGATGCAGTAGATGGGGAGGGAGTATTCCTCACCAAGGAACGAAAGGACTGATGGAAGCATCTCGCAGAGGTTGTTATTCCTGAGATCGATGACGAGTACGAATGATGAGAACAGACGGTTGCAGTCTTCCAGGTTCTTCCGGTAAAGGTTCGTTATCTTCTTTTGTATCATCTCCTTCAGGTTGGTATTGAAGAAGGAGACCGGATCCCGTTCCGGTTCATCGATAAAGAGGATGTGATCGGGTGAGACGAATTTCAGATTTTCCAGACGAGATCGAACGGTCTCAACACAGATGGAGACGGTCGAGAGCCGGTACTTCTTCATGAGCCCGGACCCTTCTTTGATTGAAGAGACTTCTGATACCTCGAGAGAATGTCCGAAAATCAGAAAGTACAGGAGGAGGCCTGCGATGGCTCCGGCGAGTGAACCGATGAGGAATGGGAAGAGGATACTGCCCCTTCCAGTGATGACCGGGAGAATTCCGGCGATGAGCACAACACCAAGGATACTGTAAACTGCCTCGGAAAGGGTGTTAGAATCCTTGATCAGCTCCCGCTTCTTCAGGAATGCGACAATGAGATAGCACCACAGGAGGGTGGATACAAATATGATCAATGGGAAGAACAAGCTCACATCAGGTCTCTCCCCGGCTGTCGTGAAGGAGGCTGCCAGGTTCCCAAGCCAGCCGGTCGCATAATTGCTGAGCGCCCCGCCTACCATCGCTCCGAAGGCGACAAAAAGGCTCGCACTGAAACGGGACCGGTCGATCCGGTGCTGGAACCGCTGGTCGAAGATGAGGCCGGCCAGGCTGAGCAGGACTATCAAGGTGATAATAATGGCGATATCCCCGGGACCGATTGCATATCCCGTCAGGAATCCGCTGATAATCCATATGGCTCCGAAGAGTGGGGTGAGAACATACGTGGATATGAGGACCGCTAGGACTTCCCCTGTCAGGATTCCGATAATTCCTGAATAGTACTGGTCGTTGATGATCGGTTCCAGTCTCTTTCCCAGTACCCGCAACCCGATCAGGGCACCGGCGAGCTGGAAGAGGAAGACCGCAATGGCATAGGTGAGGTAATCGGCTGGTGCAGCAGTGACAAAACCCCAGATATACTTCATTGCAGCCCAGATGAACGGTGCAAGGAGGGAAAGGAATACGGCCGTAATGAGGTAATGGGTCCTCTCCCGGGCAAGGATTACCCGCGCGGTCGTTACCTGCTCATTTTTAATCCATATCGTCTTTTTTACCGGTTGGTACCCTTCTTTTGTCACCTTCAGGAGGTAGGCAACCGTACGTTCACTATCGGTGCCGGGTTCCGGAGGTGCATCATAATCCTTCACGACCTGGATTGATGCATCTGGGATCTCCTTCCCATATATGTCAAAGACCTCCACGGTGATGTGGGATTCGAGTCTCCTGGAGTAGTAGGCCAGGATGTCGGCAATCCGTGCTGCCTTGATACCACCGAGCGAGATCACTAGTGATTTCATGGGGGCTGGTACATCCGCTGGTATTACTGTCTCCTGAACAGGGTGCTTGAGGGGGTCGTGGCGTGCTTTTGTTCTTCTGATGCAGCGGAGACCTGAAGGCACCGGAGCAGTTCCTCTACCCCATCGTCAAATTCCTGACTTTTTCCGAACCGCGATTTTTCATAGAATGCCTGGAACAGGCTTGGCGGGAGATGTTTAAGGCGGGGTTGCAACGATGATATTGTTTCACCTGGTCTGGCAAGTGCAGCGAGGAGTTCGGTTCGGGCTGTGTTGACCACAAACGCCTTCTCGATCATACCCCTGCACTTCTTGGGAATCTCTCTCTTTTGCTGGATTTTCAGATCAAAGTACTGAAGGATGACAGACTCCATCTTGAGGAGATCGGGCCTTCGTTCGATCTCACGGCCTTTTCGTTTTCCTAAATACCATCCTGCAACGAGGGCTATCACTGCTGCCACTGCCATGATGAGACCTCCAAGGAGGACCCCTTCACGCTTGATATCGCCTTTTTCCATGGCGATCTGGGCACGAATGGCAGAGTCGAGGTAATTTCCAGCACTGAACTCGCTGATCGCTTCCCTGAAGTTGTCTTTTGAAATGCCGAAAAGCCCGGTACCCTGTTGTTCCGATGCGGCGAAGAGGTTCGCTTTTGCCATGGCTTGTTCATGGCTTGTCGTGGCAGCCAGGAACCGGCTGTTCATGGCTGTATTCGATTCGGGAAACGAGAGAATGCGGACTTCCTCGTCCAGTCCTGCTGAAGAAGGGACGATCCCTTTCACCATGATGGTCCCGGAACCCATGATCGTAGTGCCACTGACAGGCTGGTTGTTCAGGAAGATTTGCGGGTATTGGAGATCGGTTTCGTACTGAACAGGGACATCGGTGATAAAGTCATAGAGTACCATTTCCACGGATGTTCCTGGAAAGACAACGAGCGGGTGTCGTACCAACACGACGCTCGTCTCTTCTTCTGCGATGGTGTCCGAACCGCTTATCCAGTCGAGAGAGTCCGGTGGGGTGCCTGCATTCTGGAGGGTATAATTGTCCTGTTCACTATATATCCCGAGAGGGTATGCGATATCCCCTACCTTGAATGCAGTGCAGGGAGTCCAGAGGAGCCCGGCGAGGATGACCATGATGGTTATCCGTATCAGGAGAGTATGGTTCATGGTCTACCCACCCCTCACGCCCAGAGTTTGTAGTATCCCCTTGATCTTTTCGGTTGAGGGTACCACCTCTTCCCTTTCATAGATGAGGTCAAAGAAGTACGCAATCTCTCTTTGGGCAGGAGCATTGCGGATGATCTCCATCTCATCTTTTTCCGAGAGGATGACCGCATCCGGATATGCCTCTATCCAGTAGTAATAGCTGACACCGGTATCCGACCGTACTCTGACACGGTGCACCAATTGTTTGGCAATCCCACTACAGGCCGGATATGGGCCGATTCCCGCAATCCGGGGGTTGCCGGTCTTATCTGCTTCAGCCCGCAAACGTACTTCGTCTGCTACCCGCTGCTCCCGCGGGCTCCAGCCAGGTTTTTCCTGGATGAACTCGGAATTTTCCCAGGTGATTTTTGTCCCGATATCACTGCTCTTCTTCTCATGCTCGATCACCCGGAGGACATAGTCCTTTTTGAACTGGGTGGCATCGATGTGGTTCCTGAAGGCAAGGCTGACCAGGTAACAGCGGGCATTCTCGCGTGCAGCCTCCGGTCGTTCACAGGTTATCACCGCGGGAATATTCCTGATATCGGTAACCTGCACTCCTTTCCTCAGCCGCTCTTCAGGAATGGTATCGTCAACCTTCCTGAAATCCTCCATGAACCGGGCGAGTGCCTCTGTTGTTGCCCGTGACTGGCTCTGGGCTGCTTCGTTGTCCCGTTCATTGCTGCAGGGAAGGAGCATGGCACGGTCGATCTTTTCACCGATCGAGAGACCGAGTGTCTCAGCAAGCAGGCGTTCACCCCGCGAGGGGTTGGTGAACCTGATCACTTTCTCTGCGGTCTCCCGCATTTTCTGGATGACATGGACATTGCTGATCCCTGAAAGAAGGAGGACGATCTCCACCGTCTCATTGGCTGAGAGCTCTTTGTCTTCAGGAGAGACCTCAAATAGTTCGTCAAAGAGGTTCCCCCGGGAGTTATCGGTGATGAGCCTGAATCCCTCGTGGTTGATATCAGCTGTCCGGACGTGCCCCTGGATGTTTCGTTCAAGCCAGTTCCCGGCTTCTTGGACAGCTCCCCTGGTCACCTTGAAGGTCGTGGAATCCTTCACCACCAGGAGAGCTGTCCGGGCAGTTTTGAAATCGACAGGGAGGAAAAGATTGTTCGAGTTGCAGACCCGCTCAACTGCTTTGAGCAGTTTTTCGGTCTCCCATCCTTCGGGCAGGGATTCGGTCTCTTCATGCGTGAGCAATGGTGTCTTGATATCCTCCTTTATCGGTGTTATGAACTTTGTGCTCAGGTGCCCGATGGTGCAGAGTCCCCCTCCTTCACGGATGGTCGAGAGGAGGTCGTTCATGTCCACGTTGCTGCTCTTTTTCCCGGTTGCCTCGCCGCCAAAGAGGATGTAGAGGGAGGTGGCAACGGCCTTATTGAACTTGGAATAATACTTCCGTGACTCGTCACGGTAATTGCGGAACTTCCCACCCAGCGATATGGTGATGATGCCATCAAAGTTGGACTCTTTCAGCCAGGACTGAAGCGAGATGTATCCATTATACGCGTTAAGCTGCCCCTCTTCTTTTGGTGGCAGGGTGACGATCCCGATGACCGGGTATTGGCTCTCGAAGTAATGGTCTTTCAGGACCTTGGCAATGACCGGACCCATCCCTGAGCCGGATCCGCCTCCAAGCGCAGAGATGACAAAGAACGCATCGATATCGTTCATATCGGGGTTCCTGTTGATCTCTGAGAGGACTTCCTCTATCTTGGCGGCAATACGGCCCCAGTCATGGTTCGCTGCAAGGGTTCCCAGGCGGGGATTTCCCCCGGACCCATGGCCGGATGTCTCGGAGTACCCGGTCCCAATCAGGAGCTTTCGCTTCCCATCGATGAATATTCCTGGTTTGTCGATATCTTCCAAATCATCGTTTGTGGTGTTGATCAGGATCGCGTCAAACTGTTTCTTGAGGGATTTTCCTTCATTGTCACAGCCGAAGGTAGCACACTGGATCTTCATGATCGCTTCTGTCAACCGCGATCCGCCTTCGCCACATCCGATAAGCAATGCTTTCACACTATCTCACGGAAAAATAATAATACTTTAATATTATAAAAACTTAATTGAAAGTTTAATTAAAGTTAAAAAAATGTTAAAATTAATGAGGGGAAGCCTGCAACGTCCTGTCATCTCCCCCGACCATCATGCCGGTCCAACCACGGAAGGAGTGATGCCCGGGGAGAAGAGATCCTGGTGTTCAATCCCCTCACCAATCCCTGTAGGAGGATGGTGCCAGGAAAGGAGGGGGTTGTGGAATTCATGTATCTATCTGGACAAACCGGGATATGCAGAATAGTTCGTCTATATCCGGATCACTGCTTTTGATGGCATTTTTTAAATCCGTCTTGACGAATTCATTGATGTTCTTGAGAAATTGTTCTGCAGTCTCTCTATCCACTGGTGTAAGGCCATGGGCGAGTATGGACTCATTTCGCCGTGACAGGAGCTTCAGCATCTTTTTGTGCCACTGTTCAGCGTTCATGATACCAATGTCTGTCAGGATCTGGTATTTCTTCCCGCAGCCAACAAGGACATTGCCCCCCTCAAGATAGTCCTGGTAGTTGTTCAACCGGTCGCGGTTCGTGACCAGTGGTCTGAGTTGGGTAAACGAGATTTTATTCTCAATGTCGTCCAGCCCCTTCGAGAGAAGCAGGACCTGGGCAATCAGCTCGAATGCCCGGTACAGTCGTGCCACTGCATCGTCATACCGGCCGTCGTCAAATCGCCTCTCTGCATTGTTGATGAGGTCTACAAGTACACAGAGATATCGCAGGGTCTTGTTGGAAGAACGGAATAGTATCTGCAGAAATCTTTGATTGTTTTTGAATTGCTCCTTATTCCGTCCGGGATACTCCACTTTCGATAGTAAGTCATTTGCCTTCCCATGCTCGAACCGATCCCACAGGTCATATGCCATAAAGAGTTGTCGATAGTCCTCTTTCTGCTGATGGAGACATACGGTACTCATCTCCTGAATTGCATAGCTGAACTGGTTGTGGTTAAAGTACTGTATCGCCCGCTCGACCAGCATCTCATCATAGATGGGGTAAAGTGTCTGCGAGACGATCCGCTCGGTTCCTGGTATGATGGCCCCGTGTGCATTCCGGGTCCCGTCAATAAAAAGGATGGTGCGGTGCGTCAGGAGTGCAAGTGACATCATGGCACTGGTCATGCTCTTTGTGGCGGAGTTGTTGTTCAGTATGATATCAACATCCGGGTCTTCCTTCACCAGCTTCTCATACTCAACCCGGATATCTGAGAAGCAGTGGTGGATATCATCGATATGTTCCAACTGCACAAACCTGGTATAGGGCATTGTCTTACCGGTTTGTCTCTCATAGGACTGTGAAATCAGGGGAACCATCTCCCTGCTCTGTCCTGAGCCGAACAGGAAGACCTCCTGAGCCCTGCTCTCCTTAATGCAGAATCCAAGGTTATCAGCAAGGTTGGGATGATCGAACCTGACATTGCCGAGGGTCATGAACAGGACTATCATGGCTGCAATCCCCCCTGTGCTATGTCCCATGCAACGATGAATAATACATTATCTTTGGATGTTATACGGTGTATTCGTTCCATCCCCGTAGGTCTCCTATCTCTATGTATGTCCCGGATTCTTGCCTGGAACGATTACCAGGTGACGAATCTGGAGCATACGCTTGATACATCCTGTTTTCTTCCCACGCGATAAAAGATATCGTTTCCGTGTGTCGGCCTGGCCCCCGATGAGGAGAGGGAGACCCGGCAGACTCCTGCACGGATGATGAACCTGGGTTAGGCGTCTGGTGGCAGGGGGGATATCCCGGGCGGGATGATATACGGGCTACCACTGCGGGAGACGACAGGTTCACGAGTGAGAACCGATCTTTCTGACCAGGTTGCGGGCCTCTTTTCCTGCCTGTTCCAGGATCTCCTTCTCACCGGGAATTATCCCGTTGTACATGAGCACTTTTCCATCGCAGATGACCGTGTTCACCACAGACCCGTTCAGAGAATACACCCCGTTTAATGCCTGGTTATAGACCGGGGTATTCTGGATGGCAGAGTTGTGATGAGGATGATATCCGCACCATATCCCACAGCGATCTTCCCGGTGTCGAACCCAAGTGCCCGCGCCCCGGCTTCGGTAGCCATGGTGAATGCTTCATGCGCCGGTAGTTGTGTAGGATTATTCCAGGAATATTTCTGAAGCAGGGCTGCTACTTTCATCTCTTCGAACATATCGAGGTTGTTGTTTGATGCGCAGCCATCGGTGTGGAGCGCAACACTGGCACGGGCATCCTTCAGCCAGTGGTATGGCATAGCCCGGCCAACCGAGAGTTTCATGTTGCTCACGGGATTGTGGACCGCGACGGCCCCACGCTCCCCGAGGAGGGCGCATTCACCCTGATCGAGCCAGCAGCAGTGGGCGGCGGTAGTCATGGGCCCGAGACATCCGCATGAGTCAAGGATCGTCGGTGGTCTCTTTTGATATCTTCCTTCCGCGTCACGCACTTCCCCCTCCGTTTCGCTCAGGTGAGTATGGATCCCGATCCCCTCAATTCGGCACACCTCCTGAGCCCGTCAGAGGGTACTGTCCTGACTTCCGGATAGTTTAAGCATATAGTCCGAGCGCGTCCAGGAAGGTTCTCTGTTTTTTTGAAATTTCAGTTGTGATCGTCTCTCCCGTCACCAATCGAATCTTCTTGATCTTCGACAGTTCAAGGAGAAGGCCATCGAGGGTATAATCCTCCAGAAGTCCAGCGTCCTTCATCTGTTTCAGCAGTTTCATCCTCAAAATGAGGCTGATAAATGTGACAAAAAGAAATCCCTTCATTGTGGACTCCTTTTTCACATTCAGAGGGAGAACCTGGAGATCCTGCTTCAAAGTTCGAAATGTTTTCTCGATATAATCGCGTTCACGATAGACGGTGAGACATTCCTTCCAATCGAGTGGCCCATGGGACAGAATGATCTGATTGCCCATTCTGTTCACCCTCTGTGACACGGCATTATTCCGGATTTCGACCACAAACTGGTTTCCCTGCACGTGCCAGGAGAAATAATTCGAGAACTTTCCTGCCCATTCCTTAAAGATATCATCAGGTTTCCGCCACCGTGGTATTTTGAGACGCTCAAGTTTCTGTTTCAGGTCATGGAGGCGAATATAGAAGAGATTTCGTTCATCCTGCTCCCGCTTCAGGTCATAATAGCAGAATGCTTTGATATCATTCCCCTGCACGTCGAATGAGACAGGTTTGACAAAGATCGGATTCTTCTGGTATTTCTGCAGGTATTGCGGGCTTTCCAGGTCACGTTGAGCCTCGGTGAGAACCTCTTTGACTTGTTTGAGCGTGAGGGACGCAGGTATTACGAATGAGAATCCTTCCTGGATCAGCTCTTCCAGGTTCCCCTGGCTAAAAAAACCACGATCGAGCACCAATGTGTACTTGTTGACCCCCATGGCTCCGATTTTTTTGATGGTATTTTTCAGGGTTACGACATCGACAATGCTCCCCTGGTAAATGTCATACATGACGGGAATGGCCTGGTACGTGTCGAGAATGAGAGAGAAATTGACCTGTGGAAGGTCCATGCCATCGCGATTGTACCCATATTCCAGGAGAGAGATGAGCTGCGAGTAACTTGAGAGACTGGTGATGTCATAGATGAGTGTTGCATCGGTGCCGAGGTTTCGAATGAGGAGATGCATGAATTCCTCGGGAACACCGCTGTTGCCAATGGTGGAAAGAAGTTCGCTGATGGCTTGGCTGCTCAGATGGAGGTTTGGATTGGTGAGGAAGAGTGAGCTCTCTTCGTACCAGGTCGATACCAGGTGCATCGCGACGGGATGTAGGATCCGGTTGATGGCTATGGCGAGAATGGTCTCTTTCTCACTCTTGCTGGCAAGTGTGGAGAGATATTCATCAATGTGAAGGTCCTGGATGATCTGCTGAAGTGGGAGGAGATTTCCTTAGGTGAATGCTTCTTTTGGGACTGCAGAGATGCTTGGGCCTGGAATACCTTCGGTTCTTACTTTTACGGGAACTCCATTGACATTTTTCCCTAAATAGTTTGAGGTGTGGCGGGTTTGTTTCTTCACCGGATCGTAGTAGGGAACATCCTCATACCAGTACTCTATCCCATTGATCTTCTTGATCCGGCGAATGGGTTTCATATGCTTATAATATAAGCACATTATATTATTTAGATCTTGCGGTTGATGGTCGCATTATAGAATTGGACCGATATTTGAGGGATTCATGTGCCTAAAACTCGGGAGGTCAGGACGATCACAACTGAAATTTCAAAAAAACAGAGAACTATCCTGGACGCGCTCGGACTATGTGCTTAAACTATCCGGAAGTCAGGGATCGATGAAGATCTCCTTTTTCGCACCGTCAACCAGAATATTCTTCACGATAATCCGGCGGGACTCTGTTCGATCGAAGATTTCGCCAGCGATGTCGCCCGACAACCGATCTTGTGAGAGGGGAGGTTCAGCACGATCCTTCTGTCGTGGTTTCATACCTGTCAGTCCTCTTGGAGCCTGTCCAGTCAAGGTATGGGTCATACCCCAATTATTTTATGGTTCGGATGACCGGTGAGGCAGGTTTGTCACGGGCAGTGAAACTCCCCTTAAACATGGAAAATTCATGTATCCTTTTCAACCAGATTGTTCTTTTCCCCCCACCTTTTGAGTTTTATTTTATTAATTTCATTTTCCGATGTTTGTATTAGATCAAAAGCCTTTTTAAAGCAGGATTGAGCTTGTTCCTGATTATTAGTTCTTAAAAATACTCTGGCTTTATGCCAATAGGGATAATAGTTATCGGGTTTGATTTCAATAGATTTATTAAAGTTATCTAATGCATCACCATAATTCCCCTCCTTGCAATTCAGCATGCCGATAGACACATAAACATAGGGGTGGTAAGGATTTTCTAGGCACAATTCTTGTAATTGTGAATAGAGGTCAACAGGATTTGCACCAGATTTACATGAGCAGTTAATAATATTGATTTTCGCGCTGAATATATATCTTAAATTAATATTGTTTGATTTGTAGTTTTGATTTATTTGAATTTCTCTGATTTCCTGCTCGAATTGTGTTCTAGCGTTAAAGTAGTCTCCCCATCGATAGTAATGAGAACCCCATTCATTGAATAAATTATGATTTATTTTTTTAAATCTATTTTTTAATTTGAAACCCGTGTTAAAACACCACTCTGCTCTTGCTCTATCCTTATCAGCCTGATATTGATCACTATTTAAAAATTTTACATATCCACGCGTTGAGTACCATTTGCCAAGCCAATAATGGGGGGGAATATAATCAGGATAATAAGATAATGCTTTTTCATTATATTCAATTTTCTTCTCAATATCTTTTTCACCCAAACTCAACCAGGAATAATTTTTGGCGAGAATTTTTTTTTCCATTTCATCTGTATCATTAATTTCCAATAGAATCGGCATCACTCACGCACCAAAGTTTTTTAATTTAAGAATTGAAATATCACCACCAGAAGTGCCACAAATCAAATATGGTTGATTCTCTTTGAGTAAGTATATACAATTAACCACTTCTGTTTCGAAATTGAAAGACGCTGATAGAATATAATTTCCTTGGTTCTCTCTTTTCCAGACTTTCAGATCATTCTTGCCACCAACTACTAAATAAAATGAGTGATTCAGTTCGAACGAGTTAAGGGTAATTTTGCCTGATATAGAGATATTCGTACGATGCGGGGGTCCGGTGTTCTCCGATAACCAGTATTCAAAAATATTAGAAGAAGAAGAATACCATAAACATATTTGATCAGTGTATTTTAAAACAGATAAGGCAATATCATCAGATTGTGTTAATGCGGTATAGCCGAGGCTTATTCTTTTATTTAATTCAACTTGAGTATTGTAAATATGAATCTGATAATCATCAATATCCCTACATGGTACAATTAAAAACGGTTGAACAATGAATATATCTAAAATATTCACGTTTAATTCATGAGATGTAATAGTATCATTTTGAAAGAGAATTAACAATCCTTTTTTTGATCCAGCGATAAATCCGTAATCGTTTATTAACTTTAATACTTTAATATGATCATAAATATTGATTTTGATGTCACGCAATTCTCCATTTCTTGCAAAACAATTTGGATCAAATAAAAATAGAGGTAAATTCTCAATAGATCCCAGGAATACCCAAGAATTTCCAATTTTTCTGTCAGCCACATCAATAAATCTTATATGATTTGACTGGGTCGCTACGCATATTTTATTGTTATCACAACAATCAATGCATTGAATTGGAGAACTAATATGGACTACAGAATGAAAACGGTTATCACTGTCTATATTACATTGGAGAATTCCTCCATGAGTGTCACACAATACCAGATGGTTTTGATCCAAAAAGGTCAATGATTTCACATGGTTGTCAGATACAATCTGTTTATAAAACTTATATTTACCTTCATCATACTTCCAAATTTTCACCGCATGTTCGCTTTGATATGTACTGGCAAAAATGAGATAGTCTCCATTAGCGGATTTTAATAGTATATTCGCTACATCAATTAATTTGCTTTCATAATCGTCCTGTTCTGGTCTAGGAGTGAATATTTTATCTAAGTCCCACATTTTTATTAAACTATCATTCGAACCGCTTAGTAAATATCTGCCATTAAGAATTATCAATGATGAAATTTTCTTTTTATGAGTGAGAAAGAGTACTCTAAATATTTTAGGACGCTCCGAAATATCTTTAATAAGATAAAGGTCTCCACTTCCAGCAGCAATTAAATACTGCGCATTATCGTTCCCCGTATAATGTATCAACGAGAAGAGAGCTTTTCTCTCATAATTTTTATTTATTAAATCGAACGCATTCTTTAGGTCAATAAATGGGTCGATCATCCATCTGCATATGTAACCTTTATCATCACCACTCGTTGCTACCCCGTTATTTTGAATGGCTATACAATTAACACTATTCTTATGAATTTCTTTATATTGTGGGTTCTGATTCTGAATATTGAATACTCCGATTGTTCCATCTTTACAGCCTAACAGTACATTTTCCTTATATATTTCAATGCAATTGACGATTTTTTTTGTATCTATAATTCGTGGATCGGTCGAATCATCAGTAAATACATAGAGATAGTTATTTTGGGGATATACCGGTTGGCTCCCTGCCTCATTATCACTAACTCTTCGATTACGATCGGAAGCATATTCCCCGATGCTGCAAATTATTGTTCCGGAACAATGTCTTATATCCTGTATTTTTAGAGGATTTTCGTTGGAATGCTGAATTGAAATCGGTTGTTGTGTTTCAATCTTTTTATAAGTAATATTATATTGGATTTTTATGATCTTACAATTATCTAACCCACAAACGATTGAAATTGAATTATTGTCACATGCAGAAACACAAAACGATTTAATTGCAATTGGCTCTTGTTCATGCTCATCAGATAACGATATACGGTCATACCTTCCTGATTCTAAATCCCACAAGGAGATGTAACTACTCGAGAATTGTGAATTAATACCATATCCAATGGCGAAGAGAAAGTTGTTTATAAGTTCTGTTTTTGTAATTGGGCCACGATGATCGTCTAATAGTTGGTCATATAACAAATGTCGCTTGTTTTCAAGTTCTAACCAGCGATTTGTAATTTGGTTCTCATTAAATCCGATACACTTCGGTCCAAAATTGACAATTTCCTGTTCGACAAGACCTGGATTTTTCTTGAGAACATATGACCTTTGTATCAGAAAATTTAATATTTTCGTTAAATCTTCATCACGATCCTCAGAAGATGAAAACATCACTCTGAAATCTGATAAAAGTTCATAAAATTCATTGTTCTTAATTTTTAATATAAGATATTCTGGATTTTTAAGAAGATCAGATGCATCTTTGTGTCTATTTGCATTCATAAAATGTTGAAATAAGTTTATTCTCGAATACGCTCCTAAATATTCATCATCAAATTTTCCCTTGCAAATATTACATATATCTGAGTTTATCGAAACATATTCATCTTGAACAGTATATTTCCCTTCAGATAACAACCATTCCCTCATACTTTCATGGAAAAACCTGCAATTTTGACCACTTCGGATTAAAAATTGCTGTATTAATTTTTGATGCTTGGTATTCAACTTTCGTTCCCGTTCGAGTTGTTTTATCAGGGTGTCTGGGATATAATAATTTGTGCAATATACGGTAAGCAAATTTTTACACTCATCATATGATGGTAAATCATTATTTACTTCGGTAGAGAATCTGCAATCAAACATCTCATTATAGACTTTCGAAAGTTCCTGAGGTAAATTATCAATGTTATCAAATAGGAAGAAACCCCCTTCAATTGCATCAAGGATAATTTTGGCGTACAAAAAAATGCCGGCAGACTTATTACATAAATTATTCGTATAATTCTCTTGTTGTTCACCGGATATTCCACTATCCAAATTTTTTATTCGATTCCTAATATATTCCTTTAAATTAAAGAGATTATCTTGTAAATCGGGCTTCATTTCTTTGGTTTCTATTCGGTCTTTAGTCCGTTCTCCTCCAATCATTATCCCAGGCCTAGATGTGATCAATATTTTTATATAAGTGGGGAATGTTTGATATTTAAAAAAGGAATTGAAACTCTTATCAGCTCCTCCCGAACGTGCATCGGCTTCATCCAGTCCATCAATAACAAAAACGAAAAATTTGTCTTCGCTTATACGTGGGTAATCAGAAAAAAAATGAGAAAAATATTCGGCCGGATTTTTTTCAATGTTTTCATCATAAGTCAATATTTTTTTATTAATATGTTCTCTGAATGGAGCATCATTTTCAGCGAGACACCGGATAATTCTGTTAATCCATAAAATCGGGTTGCAGGAGCTGGGATTACTGGAATGACAAATATGTATATCTTTACAACACTCAATTTTTTCACGGGCTTGACATGCAATTGCTGTTTTTCCAAAGCCTTTTGGTGCAATTATTGCATATATATTTTTACTATTATTCGCTTTAAAGAATGTATTAATATCTTTATAGAGCCACTCTCTCCCTGTAAACTGTTTTACATAATTTTCACAAAAATCGGTGAAATCAATGACCGGTAAGGATGTGTAATCGGGATTGTCGGCAGGGAATTCATTTTTCTTCTTTTTGGATTCTCTGAGTTCTCTTTCTGTGGTTGAATCACAAACCCATTGGGTATTATCCTCAGAAGAACATCGAAACAAGTCATCCAAATTAAAAAGATTATTCTCATTAATGGTTGGATTGCTGGAAAAAAACCTCTGGCAGATTTTCAGGTTTTCGATGACACCAGTTTTAAAATCTTTAATATATTGGTCATTAGGATCACACTGGATCTTGATTATTGTGTTGCCATTCTCAATACCAAACCCGATATCAAGAATAACCTTAGCAATAAAATGTGAATGAGTTTCGATAGATATTGATTTATATAATTCGTAACTATCGGTTAAAATTTTGCTTTTCGCTTCATAATTTTGAGGGTCATTTAATAGAGATTCAAATTTCTCAAAATTTTCTTTTGATTCATCTTTTGACATTGTATAAATGTCAGGAGGCTTGCATAATTCCCATCTATCCCTTAAATTATCATTTTCATTTAATAGCTTAATAATTTCATCATATTTTAGATGTAATTCGTTTATAGTATTCTGCTGGATAACGTCACCATCTCCTACACGCGATTTAATTTGATCACATTCATCAAAAAAACGCAATAATGCGGATAAGTATAGAATATTGATATCAACGTCGCCATCTGTGCGATATTTTCCAAAAATAAGAATTTTTTGATTTATACTCTCGCTTGTTAATGTCCCGAAATAATTGTTTCCAGGTTCATTATAAAATTTCCACTTGGATTGATGATAACAACAAATAATTGCGATACATTCTTTCAATTCGTCATTAATATTGTTTATTGGATTACTCTTGCTGATTGGAATTGGATTTATAATAAAAAACCTGCTTAAAAATGAATGATATTTTCTGATGAGATTTTGTGTAAGTTTTTGTGGAAATTCCCCATTTAAATTGTTTTTTCCATTCCAAAATCCCTTCAATCTACCAATCTGCCCTCCAATCGGAGCCATCATGGTGGACATCCCGATATCATGGAGCCATATCGCACAAGAAAGGCAATATTTTTCCTTATCGTTTAATGGGGGTAAACCCTTCAAATTTTTGTAGGAATCAAAAAAACGGTTAGCAATGACCCAGACATCCCGGGAATGCTGAATGCCATGCCCAACCATCCAGTGACAATGACTCGTTCCATATATTAGAGTCTTGGAATCACCCTCATCAGGTTCTGAATTCATCGAGGTTAAAAAAGAAATTAAATTGGTTCTTAACTCATCATTTTCTATAGTGCATAACGGAATAAATTTAAAATTATCACTAAAATTTAGAAATGGGTGATCGCTTGTGATACCGGCCATACAAATTTCTCCTACACGCGTTAAAGGGTCCGTGTCATGTTTTGAGAATTGTTGACAATCCTTGTTGACAACTGTCTAATCATACGTCCTCTATTCTGTTATCCATATATTAATCAATTACGATACAGCACCAATGAAAATGAGCCCTTATTTGGATTTATCTGTAATTATACAATCATTCACATGGTAGAGTGATTTGATTGGATAATACCACAATGATACTCATATGCTTTGAATTCCCTCAAGATCATGATGTCGGTTCATCCTCTCACTCATTTCACAGCTCAACCGCTCTCCCCTTCTCCCACAACTCCGTGTACCGGTCATAACACTGCTTGAATTCACTGTTGTTGCAGTTCTCCGGATCAGGTTCTCTTGAGAAGCTCATGTTTGGGCCACAGAGCCCCCGGATTTGTTTCTCCCGGGGATAGGGATTATAGTGGCAGATTGCATGGTTGGGCGATGTGGCATCGACGATGATCATCGCCTCGGTGGGGTCTTCCCGGTGAAAGCGGATCTGAAAGAGGCTCGAATCTGAAATGAAGTTTGTGATATCATAACAAATTGTATGGGCAGCGTTGAACTCTGCCCGGAGCCTGCCGGACGTGACGATCCTTCCCTCCTTCTGGACCTCCTCTTCGAACCGTGACCGTTCGGCAAAAGCACCCGAGTCGGGGTCGAGCAGTAAGGCACGGACCGTTTTTCCTTCGTTCAGCTTCCTGATGAGGATCTCCCTGCCCTGGTGGAGGGGACCGAGCGCGTTGATCCCAAGGATCCAGATACTCTCCTGGGCAGACTTCATCAGTTTCACATCCTCGGTGATAGACCGGTGGAACTTGATCTCGGCGAACCGGTAGTGATCGAACGGAATGATCCGCCAGTCTCGCCCGAATTTGATGGCCTCGATCTCACCCTCGCGAATCATTTTCCGGATGGTCTTCTCCGATATTCGATACTTTTGTGCCGTTTCCTGAACGGTCCAGAATTTTTCCATGCTTGCCTGCTCGATCACCCTGCAATAGTACTTATCACTTTCGATATGGCCCTTTTTGACCCATTGGATGAAATTGAGGCTCTTGAGCGCTCCAATAGGGAAAAAAACCAGAATTCATCCCCTTATCCATGAAAGAATTATTGGTAACGGAAGGAGGAAAAAGGAATTGAGCGACGCACGGAAGGAGTTCTGCATCGGCGAACCTGGTACATGGAGGTGCATAGTGCTGGAGAAGCTTGGGATCTGTGTCTTTGTCCCTCGTTCATGGGGGGACAGAGTGGCAGGAAGGAGAATACCGCTGGGAGATATGCATCAAGCAGGTCCTCTCGATGCCGGGACAAGGTTGGGATACCTGTGATCGGGCACCCTGCCAAGAGACTCCGGTTCGACGGCAATCGAAATGATATTTGAGCCGGAGCCTGGCTCCGAGCGGTATTCCTGGGAGTTTGTCCACAAAAAAAAGATCGTTTGGCTGATGTATCAGAAAAATGAAACGTCAACATTTACTGGGGGTAAATGATTATGAATGATAAGAATGGAAATCACAACACACCTGATAACTCGAATCCATCTGAAGAAAACAATGTATTTGTTCGGATTAAAAATTGGGGGACGTCCAATGAACGACTGAGGGACTGGGTATATACTACTGGAATATTTTTCCTTGTTACCCTCATCCTCACCTTTCCCCTGTTCCTGGCGATGGGTACTGATGCGCTGCTCCTTCTGCCTGGGATGCTTATCCTGGGATTTTTCGTTGCCCTGTTCACTGCCTACATCCTCACCCCGTTCGGCCTGCGCCACTTCAAGCACTATAGGGATGATCCGCAGATCCAAGGATTTGTCGAAGATCTCTCGCAACGGGCTGGGATCAGGATTCCGAAACTCCTGGTCGCTGAAACCCCCGAGATCAATGCCATGGCTTTTTGCAGCATTTTGGGGGGCCGGGTATGCCTGACAAGAGGACTGCTTGATGAGTACTACCAGGGGAACTTCACACCAGATGAACTCCGGGCAGTTCTCGGCCACGAGATCGGACATCTCCAGAATGGGGACTGCTTCAAGTGGTCTTTTGTCCTCTCCTGGATGAGTATCCTGGACCTGTTCGGGACCCTGCTCCTGGTCCTCGGAGGCGCCTTTATCGCAACGGGGGCAATCACGACAGTCCTGTCCGACCGGGACAACCCGGGTCCACTCCTCGCCCTTATGGGAATTTTTATGGTGATAGCCGGGATCATCCAGCGACTTCTCAGTAAAGTTGCCTCAGTCCCGGCGCTCCACCTGAGCCGGACCCATGAGTTCACTGCTGACCTCACCGGTGCCAGGCTCACCAGTCCTGCTACCTGTGTCTCGGCTCTGAAGAAGATCGAGCTCTGTAATAACCAGCTTGCGGCCAAAAAACTTGCACAATTACCCTTCTCCGACCGCTGGCAGACGGCACCCCGGAATATGTCATGGATAGACGGGCTCTTTTCGACTCACCCGCCCCTCCAGAAAAGGATCAGTAATCTGGAGCACTTCTTCGAGCACCCCTCTTCCGTTCTGATGCCATCCCAGCAGGCTGAACAGAATATCCCGGCGCAATTAACGTCCACTCCTGTTCAGGTTGACCGAGCATCGGCGCCCGTTACCCGAGAGGTGGCAGAGCATTACCGCGCGAGTGAGAGGGTCTCCTTTCCAGAGATAGAAAGAGATGCCGTCAAATCATCCGGAACCCTGAAGCAAAGACTACTGGGAAACAAAAAAGTAGCACCTGCATTGGTTGTCTGTGGGATCATGTTCGTAGCTGTCTTTTTCCTTATCCCACCCCTTGTTCAGCCATCCCCCGCACCCCACGCATATTCAGTTACTGCTGTTCCGACTCCCGCTCCCACCCCCGGTCTGCAAGTCCCGACCCCTTCTCCCCTTCCGACCACTATCCCAACAACTCAGGCACCCACGGTCGAGACCCCCGTCTCCTATGGACAAACTGCAACCGTGACCGTCCCTTATACAGAAACAATAGAGTTCAAGTACAACACTCTACACCGGTACTTCACCACTCAGAATACCGTCACCCTCACGTATGATGTTACGGCCGATCAGGTGAAAGAAGTGAAGGAATTCTCATCAGAATCCGGTTATTCAACAAAGACGGTCGTACGCAATGACCCGAATGCCTATCTCGAGATCATCATAAGGGATGGACAGAGCGGGAAGACGGTTGCAACCACTGGATTTGGAAGGACCTATTCCTCTTCCCCGCACCAGACACTCATTATCAGGAAAACGGGGGACCTTGAAATGGAACTGACTGGGGCGAAGGTCGCGGTGGATTTGGCGATCACCTGAATTCCGGTTTTTTTCATATGGTATTCAAATTAATTCTTAATTGTTTCACCCTTCGATTGGATACTCACAAATCCCGGGGCTCAATTCCCTCGGTAAGGCATTGCCCCGATAGAATAGATGACATTGGAGCATTTCAGAATAACTCTGGCTGAAGGTGAGTCAAAAGTCTCAAAAAGATACCGTGTCTGTAAAAAAAGAAAATTTCCGTTATTTCCCGCCTTTCAGCACCTTTGAACCACGGAGCATCGCGATTCGGCCAGTCCTCACGAGCTCCTTTACCCCGTACTGGCGGAGGAGCTTCTCGAACGCATCGATCTTTTCCGTGTCTCCGGTGATCGAGAGGATGATGGTCTTTGCAGCCACGTCGATGATCTGGGCACGGAAGATCGTGGCGAGCTGCATCACTTCAGCCCTGCTCGTACCCGGCTCCGCGGTCACCTTGATCAGGGCAAGTTCCCGCTCCACGCGTTCATTATCGGTGAGATCGGAGACTTTGATGACATCGATCAGCTTGTTCAGCTGTTTCATCACCTGCTCTATCCCGGCATCGTCCCCGATGCAGACGATGGTGATACGGCTCATGCCCGGCTCCTCGCAGATCCCCACCGCGAGGCTCTCAATGTTGTAACCGCGGCGTGAGAACAGCCCCGTGACCCTCGAGAGTACTCCGGCCTTGTTCTCTACGAGGACCGAGAGAGTGTGGGGCTTCATTCCTGCTTCCCCCCGATCATCTCGTTGATGGCCGCCCCTGCGGGGACCATCGGGAACACGTTCTCCTCGCGCTCGACCCGGAAGTCCAGCACGAACGGGCCATCGGTCTCGATGGCCGCTTTCAGGGCTGGGACCACCTCCTCGCAGGACTCCACTTTTATGCCGTCAACTCCGTAGGCGTTTGCCACCTTCACGAAATCGACCGGGGGAAGTTCGGTAAACGAGTACCTCCGGTTATGGAAGAGTTCCTGCCACTGCCGCACCATCCCGAGGAACCGGTTGTTCAGGATCGCGACCTTGACAGGGATGTTGTTCGAGGCTACGGTCGAGAGTTCCTGGATATTCATCTGGAAACTCCCGTCCCCGGCAATATCGAAGACGGTCTGGTCAGGGCAGGCGAAGTGGGCACCGATGGCGGCAGGGAACCCGTATCCCATCGTGCCGAGCCCCCCGGAGGTGATCCAGGTCCGGGGTTTCCTGAAACAGAAGTACTGGGCGGTCCACATCTGGTTCTGGCCGACCTCGCTGACGATGATGCCCTCCCCGTTCAGGAGCGCTGAGAGCTCCTCGACCACGTACTGCGGGCGGAGGCAGTTGTCAGAGACATACTGGAGGGGGTGTTTCTCCTTCCATCCTCTGATCCTGGCGAGCCACCGATCATAGGACTTCTTCTTCTGGAGCTTTGCGAGCATATCCTGCAGCACCGATCGCACGTCGCCGACAATCGGGACATCGACCTTCTTGTTCTTCCCGATCTCCGCAGGATCGATGTCGATGTGGATGATGCGGGCATGGGAGGCGAAGCTGTCCAGCTTCCCGGTGACGCGGTCATCGAACCGTGCCCCGATCGCAAT
>MTKX01000785.1_pt1 | contig 31333 bp, 29 predicted proteins | sample 1042771 | NCBI WGS metagenome assembly MTKX01 (sample SAMN06212183, study PRJNA360534) | anaerobic digester metagenome | biome: Wastewater treatment plant; material: sludge; isolation source: anaerobic digester fed with sludge from wastewater treatment plant | place: Denmark: WWTP Randers ...
TCGGAAGCGTAGGCGACTCCTGCGACAATGCACTTGTCGAGACGATCATCGGGCTTTATAAGACGGAGCTGATCTATCACGAGGGGCCTTGGAAGGGCATCGACCATGTCGAGTATCAGACGTTCGAGTGGGTGGACTGGTTCAACATGGTGAGACTGCTCGAACCGATCGGCGACATCCCACCGATCGAGTTCGAGAATCTATACTATCAGCGGCAGACAGAAGAACCGGCCATGGTGGTCGGCAACCCTTGAGAAATATCTCCGGTAAACCCGGGGGGATTCAGTTTACCTCAAACTGGAGAGAGTATCTTGGTATGGAACCCTAGTGGCAGTATTCCCACGGGCGTCTATTTACCAGGGAACTAATTCCTGAAGGGAGTCAGCATGTCTGGAAGGTCATGCGTGCCGGATAGAATGATGATAAGAAATGGGGCAATTCTCCTCTTGGCAGTGTCGGGAGCGGCAGGATTCCCTCTGAAACTGGGCCCTGCGGTCAGATATATGATCCTGGATGGAGGTCAGTTTCATGGAATGGACTGCATCTCGTATGAGGAGGGCACCTCGAGGCTGTTGTTCTGTGACGAAACTCTTCTCCTGCCGGGGGTCGTTGCTGAAATCAACTTAACGCAAGATATGAATGCGAACCTGAGATATTTGTGGTGCAGCTACAATCCCTATCCCTGTTCTTTCATCGCCCCGGACTCCTCGCTGCACTCTCTGGACAGAATGGGAAGCATCTCCATATTCGAACTGGGGCTGAGGAAGAATGTCGGCGATTTCTACCTACTACCCGGCCTTGAACTCCAACGCTTCAGGGAAGAATGGACGGATCCATTCGACGGAGTGCAACACTCACTGGATTCCACTACTGTCGGGCCCTCTCTTGTGGTCGGTACCTCGATGGACTGGTCCCCCGTTGAACTAGGAATGGAAATGGGCCTGGTTCTTCCGAGCCTGGACGATGTGCAGGGTAGAATCACTCTCTTACTACTCGCTCCCTGAGAGTTGCCAGATCGTGACTGATGACCCGCCCCCCGAAAACCGGACCATCCGGACTAAGAGCCTATCCGTAAATAGTTGATTTGAAGCGCGCACATCCCTACAATTTCGTATAACGCGTTTCGGTGAACCGCGAGAAGGCCGCTGCGTCACTCCTCTGACGGCGCCCTAAGGGGCTGTCAACGCCCCGGTCCGCGGGCTGCAATCCACCCTCGCCGGGGCGGCGGATCATTTCAAGACAGATGAACCCTCGATGGCGTTATTGACAGTACACCCCGGATGTGTTAATAAGGGCATCGGTTATTAACACTTGTGACAGCCGGAGGCCGGAATGCAGAGGGGTCCGTCTGGATGCTTCGTCGAGTCGACAACCGCGGGAGAGCTTGTACGCTCGTTCGTCCCCCTGCCTCTGCCTCCGGAGCCGGCGATAGAGATCGACGCAGAACGGCAGAGGCTTCTGGAAAGAGCCATGCTTGCCTGCGGCCGGCTGGATGCCGTTACGACCCTTCTCCCCGACCCCGACCTGTTCCTTTACTCCTATGTGCGCAGGGAAGCCGTGCTGTCCAGCCAGATCGAGGGGACTCAGTCCTCGCTGTCTGACCTGCTGCTGTTCGAGCTGGACGGAGCCCCCGGCGTCCCGTTCGATGATGTCGTCGAGGTTTCGGGTTATGTCAAAGCGCTGGAACACGGGCTGAGGAGCATGGAGGAGGGGTTGCCGCTCTGCAACCGGCTCATACGGGAGATGCACGCTCTTCTTCTCTCCCGAGGTCGCGGCTCCGACAGGAATCCCGGGGAATTCCGCACCAGCCGGAACTGGATCATGGGCACGAGACCCGGCAAAGCTCACTTCGTTCCTCCACCTCCCGACCTGGTTCAGGACTGCATGTCCGACCTCGAACGATTCATCGACACGCCAAGCGAAGCTGGAGTACTGATCAAGGCAGCTCTTGCACATGTTCAGTTCGAGAGCATCCACCCCTTCCTCGACGGGAACGGGAGGATCGGCAGGCTCCTCATACCCATGATACTCAGAAGCGAAGGAGTTCTCCATCAGCCTCTCCTGTATCTCAGCCTCTACTTCAAGCAGCACCGCAGTGAGTACTACCGTCTTCTCGATGCAGTGCGCTCAACCGGCGACTGGGAGGCCTGGCTCGACTTCTTCCTGGAGGGTGTCGAGCAGACTGCTGCCGGTGCAGTGAACACTGCGAACCGCCTTCTCGCTCTTTTCATGAAGGACGCCGAACGCATCCGGGGGCTGGGGCGATCTGCAGGAAGCGCACTTCGAGTATTCGAAGCACTCCGCCATCGACCAGTAGCCGGTATCGACCACCTGGCGCGGCACGCCGGCGTGTCCTTCCCGACGGCGTCCCGCATGATCGAGTCGCTCGAACGACTAGGGATTGTGACCGAATCGACCGGGCGCAGGCGAAACCGCGTATACTCCTACGAGGCATTCATTGCCATCCTCAGCGAAGAGAGGATGGCGGAGTGACCGGAGATTTTCCAGGTAAACCCGGCGAGGGGCGCTGTTGTGACGAAAAGGAACGGTAGCCAGCGTTTGATGCCGGCGGCGCTGCTGCCGGCGCCGCCCTCGTACTGACAGGTGTTTCCGCGGCCGACTTCATCTTCCACTTAGCGAACCGCAGCCGACTGAAGGTGATATCGTAGAAATGACATCTTGTTGGTGTAATACCGAAGAGAACATAGTATGTGATCTCATACTACACTTACAACAAGGAGAAGCGCTTTCTTTATGTCCATCAGAGAATGGAGAAACTGCCGGGCGGGCGTTGCAGATGCGTATCTTCTACTGATACTCACGAGTATAGCCATTATAGCGTGTGGATGTCGGAAACAAGACCGATTCAGTGATGCCGCTGTTGACACTACGTATGTACAGGCTGTCCATACAATAACGTCAATCCAAATAGATGACAATTATGGTTTTGCCGAAATTGTCGATCTTTGCTTTTGTCCTGACAGCACTATCATCACTGTTGATTCCAAGCTCGTGTGTATCAGACGCTATTCTGCGTCTGGAGAATACTTGCAAAGCTATGGATCAATCGGCCAAGGACCAGGGGAGTTTATAGAACCTCATTCAGCGGCTGTTTGCGGGAGAATACTTCTTGTTTCGGACGTAAACGGACTGAATGGTTTTGATGTTGAATCTGGGGCCTGGTTGTTTCTGAAGGATGAGTACACACGACCGATGCTCCTGAAAATGGTAGGGATCGATTCGACTGGTACCATCGCTGCTCTAACATCGAATGTTGTGTTTAGCGGTCAAACTCCCTGCAGAATTGCAGAGTATCGAACATTTAACCTCAACGAAAACCAACCTGTAGTTGTCTTTTGGAGGGATTCGAGTGTAGTTGATTTTGCGGACTCTGAGTATCTCCGAATCTGCATGGAACAGCCAATAGTCGCTTCCGACATCGATGGAAATATCTATGTCTCTGAATCTACAGAATCAATGGTTCGAATCACGAAATATTCCCCTTCAGGCGAAATACTTCTATGTATAGAGGATAAGTGCGAACCTGTTTCCCTAAGCGCAGATGAGAAGCAGGAAGAGTATGACTATTATTCTTGGTATACAGAGCGTATGGGGTTGCGAGCAACATATACGCCACCGGATGCTTGGCCCGCAGTTACCTCTTTAGGAATTGATTCCAATTCACGTATTTGGGCGCGAATTGGAGGAAGTAACCCTCCTGCTTTTCGGCTCTATAGTCAGCAAGGCATCCTGACAGGAATAGCTTGTCTTGAAGATTCTCCAACTAGAGCCAGATACCTCGATGTCAGAGTGACACCATGGGGCATCGCTGGATTCTCATATGATCCTGAACAGGATTACCCTCAAGTATCTATCTTTCGGATAAGAGAATAATGCTGTTGCTGCTTGGTTCGGCCAGTATCGAAGGTCTCGGGGATCTCCAGGAGACAGGTCCGCTCTGGTGGTCTGGTTCTGACTGCGGTCTGCTGGCCTTCACGATGGACCCGCTGGACTATCCCGGGGTGTTCGTCTTCGACCTCCCCGGCGCAGACGCATTCAGATAAAGGGGTCCATGCCGCGCAATTCTACAGCACAGAAAGTGCCCAGGGTGACCTGTTCAGTATGAAAGAACCGGAGCGGCGTTGTTCCACTCTTTCAGTTCTGCTTCGCATCGGGAAATGAACGGGGATCGAAAACCGCGATCAAGATGGCATCGGACATCCACCTGACCCGGAAGCTCGCAGCCAGGCTGTGCGTTGAGCCTGTTCTCCCAGGGCCCACGCCCGGGTATCCGTCGTCATAGATAATCCGACTTAGTGAGCACGATGATTCATAACCGTCGCGGATGTCCGGAAGCGTGCTGAACCGGACCCACGGCGTTGCTGCCAGGAGTAGCGCCGGGGCGCGTCATCCCTCAGATTATCCGAAGCATTCGAAACTCTAGTTGTCGCATGCTGCCGTACCGAAGGGATCCGTCATCGCCGACACCGGAATCCGACGCTCGTTCCATGCGGCTGCGCCGCTTCTCTCGGCGGCCTTCGCAGCGATCCTCGTCCTGTCGATCTGGACGAGGTTCACCGCATCCACTCTCATGGACGACTCGTTCATGTTCACCAGGTACGCAGACACGGTGCTCTCGGAAGGACGGTTCGCGCCGAACCCCGGTGGGGAGCCGGCCTGGGGGCTGACCTCGCCGGCATTCCTTTCCGTGATAATCCCCCTCAGGATACTACTTCCCGGTGACCCCGTCCTTCCGCTGCTCCTGGCGGGAACCGTCTGCGGTCTGGCGTTCCTCGCCCTCCTGACGCGCCTGCTGCTGAAGGCTGCGGGTCGGGATCCTACCGCACGCCGCGCGGCTCTGTTCCTCATTCTGTTCTCTGCGGCCTTCGCATCGCACGACATCGCCTTCCATTTCACCAGCGGCATGGACACCATGTTCGCCATGGCATGGCTGACGCTCTACATCGGCGCCTTCCTCGCCCGCCGGCCACGGGCCGTCCTGCTCGGGCTGCTGGGCGGAGCCGCTTTCGTGGTGAGGCCGGATCACCTGGTCTTCACACTCGGCACGCCTGCTGTCGTCATCCTGTGCTCGTCGGGGAGGGAGAGGCGCGGAGCGCTACGTCCTGATGGACGATCCGGAGGACGAATATTTCCTCGACCTCGCGATCAACAGATTCAGCAGCAACTACGCGGACCTGGCGGGGATAGCGGGTCTTTCCCTCTGATCCCCTTCTTCGACACGAACGGTTGAGAAGCTTGGCTGACCACCGCAGGACGCTTTCGGCCGCGCGACAATGGATGCTGCTGGCAGCTACTCTAACGGAGCCGGAGCGGTCCGTATCATGTCCCGAACTCCCCGGGCCGGGACGAAAAGAAGAGGGCGCGGCTTGCGCCGCGCCCTCTCCGGGGAAACGATCCTCAGTTGAACAGGCTCTTGATCCCGGCCCAGGTCTCGCTCTGGAGGGCGCCGATGTCGTCGCCCTCGATTATGAACGGCATCCCCTGGGGGGCGCCGGTTCCGCCCATGGCCAGCAGGCTCCAGCCTGACGAAGTGTACTGGAAGGCGTCACCGGTGTCGTACTGGCCGGTGATCGTGACTGGGCCGGCCCAGGGGCCGGAGGAGCCGCTGCCGGTCAATGACCAGTTGAGATAGTAGGTGCCCGCGCTCAGGGTGAGGTCCGTGAACTCGCAGACGAGAACCATCACGGGCCTGTCCGAATTGCCCGAGCCGGTGGAGAGAACCCTGTAGCAGTTGGCGAATGCGGTAGAGGTCATGAAGTTGGTGTCGGGGTCGCCGTAGACGATGGCGCCTGTCGCGGGGAAGTCGTCATGGACGGCCATGTAGACGCCCGTGAACGGGGATACAGGCCCGGAACCCGTCTGGTACCCGAAGAAGGAGATCGAGGTGATGTTCCAGTTTGAGCCGTCGGGAATCTCGAACTGGTCGGCGAGACGGTTACCGACCGTGTACTGGCAGCCGAAGCCGTAGGTACTCTCGAGCTCGTCCATCTTGGACTCGTCGGCGCCGCCGTAGCCCGTGCCGGGGCTGTTGACGAACGGGCCGTTGTCGAACAGGACCGCGAGCGGGCCGTTCCACACCGAGCCGCCCTGCATGGTGCCCGAGTATTCGGGAACGGGAGTCCAGATGTCATCTACGGCGTCGGATGCGAACGCCGTGAACGACACCAGAAACAAAGCAGCAATAAACAGTCTCATCCCTCCTCCTCTTCCACCGACTGACCCCCATCCGAGGCAACCACCCCGGAGCCGGGGTCAGCCCACACATAAAAACAATTATACAACCATCCCTACTATCCAGCATAGTGGCCCGGCGTCAAGTCCGGCAGGCTAGAGCCAGTCCGATGGATCGCACGGCATAGAGCGGAGAAGTTCGTCGTCCACCACCATCCCGTACTCGGCCGCCAGACTGTCCAGCCAGGCCAGAGTCCGCTCCTCGACCAGCCGCATCCTCACCGACCGGCGGACATCCTCCTCGATCTCCTCGAAGGCGGCTTCGTGCGACGGGATGATCCCGACCAGCCGGAAAGCCGCGAAGAAGTCGGTTCCGGGGACGGCGTAGGGCGGGGTCCAGCTCGTGGTGTCCGAGGGATCTATCGAGAACAGTTCCTCTCCGGCGTCGAGGGGCACCTCCTCTTTGGTGAGCGGCCTCGTAAGGCTGCCTGTAGAGCCTTCCGGGGCCAGGCCCGGAAGCGGCTCGGCACCCGATGCGAGAGCGCCGGCATTGCCTGCAGTCAGCGCCGTCCGATAGTCCTCGAACATATCNNTCCCGGACCATGGCATCGGTCGGGTCGGCGCAGCCGGCCATGACGTCCTCGAACAGGCGGTCGGCTGCGGCGGACAGCATCCGCCCCCGGGCCCATCGGGCGTTCTCGTCGCCGACTGCCGGATCCGTCAGCGCGAGCCAGTCTGTCATCGCCATCCCCTGCCAGGCCCGGTCAACCGCATCGCCGATGAACGAGGCCGGGTCCACGAGGGTCTGCATCGCAACTCCCATGAGCTCGATCTCCATGTACATGTCGACGAGGGTCAGGCTGCCTATGTCGGAGACGAGCAGGGTTTCAGGGGACAGGGCTCCCGGGTGCGCATTCTGCAGCTCTTCGAGCTTCCGGACCGCCGCGGTGTCGATGGATGGCGGGTGGGCGGCCGATATGGAATCGGTCATCCGGTCGAGCGACTCGAAGGTTCTCACCAGAGTCAGGCGTCGCCTGGCGTACTCCCTGATCTCGACGGAGTCGTCTAAAAACTCGGCCAGGCCTCCCGGATGGGGGTTGTACAGCGAGTCCAGCCTCACAACCAGCCCTTCCGGCCCCTCGGCGACCCCGCCCGGTTCGATAGACGCGAGGAGTCCGCCGACAGCGGGATCCATCTCCGACAGGTAGCAGGGGGCCGGTACGCTCTCGCCTGGCCCTCCGGGGTCGACCGTGTACCAGACGACCCTGTCGAAGTTCTCCGCGAAGAACGCGATATCCTCTTCGGTGACAAGAGGCTCGACTGTCGATGTGACGATCTCCTGCGTCCTGATGACCGCTCCGCGCCTCGCCCATGCCCTCTCGAGGGCGACCATCGCGGGATCGGAAAGATAGCCTAGCGATTCCAGCGCCTCCTCGACCAGCACCTTCCGGGCGAGCGCAGTCACGAAGCTCCCGGCAGGGTCGTCCCCGGCGAGGTAGGCGTCACGCTCCCCCTGGTCCAGTCGCAGCCAGGCTCCGGCCGCATCCTCCACGGTGATGGTGTCGGTCGAGAGCGTAACCAGGGATGAAGCCCCGGAGTGCCGTTTGGTGCAGCCGGTGCCCGTGATGGCGAGCACGGCGAAGATCAGGGTGACGGAAAGCATTTTCGGCAATGCGGCCTCCCGCCCGGACGGTCCGGGCTCAATTCCTCCCGGGGGTACTTCACTCTGTGCGGCTCGTCCACAAGTCTTTTGAAAATGTCGACCGGATCAATCTGCTCCGGCGAAGCGACCGTCTCCCGGGTCTCCTCGTTCACGGGTTCTGCAATACGATCGAACATATGCGGTTTCTGAGTCCGGGAGTGTCGCGGCGGGGAGATCTAGATGGCTGGGGAGCAGGGATTCGAACCCCGGTAAACAGATCCAGAGTCTGCTGTCCTACCATTGGACGACTCCCCAGCGTCACGCGGCTGGAAGATACGGGCAGCCCTTCCAGACTGTCAACTTAGCGTCCTGACTCGATCAATGTAATTCCGTCATCCCGGCCGGCCCTGATCAGTGCAGGGAGTTCTCCAGATCCTGCAGGTGGACCGGCACCGTCGTTCCCGCGACCACATCCACCGGCATCGACGCAAGCCGAACCGCTCCGGAAGAGAGTCTCCTCGACAGGTGGATCATGTACGCCCCCTCCCCGAGCTCGACGGAGCAGGGGACGGCGGGGTCGGTATCCAGCCAGTCCAGCGCGACATAGCGCCCCGGGCAGGGGATGGAGACCGCTAAAAGCAGGCTGTCGGATGCGACGGAGACGGGCTGGAAGGCGATCTTGCCGCAGGGGACGATCTCTCCGGTGATGTACTCGCCGCCGGCCACCGCGAGGGACAGCCCCGCGAAACCGTCCGGCAGACTGTCGGACAGGAGAGGAAGCTGGGCCCAGCCGTCGCCGTTCCAGTACTCGAGCCATCCGCTCTCGCGCCCCTCGGGCCCCTGGAACCAGCCCAGCACGGGACGAACGGGGATGCCGAGGGCCCTGAGGCTCGACCCCAGAAGAACCCTCAGCTCTACGGGCGTTCCGCCGCCGGAGGCGAGCACGTCGCAGGGGGAGGCTACTCCGCCCATGAAGTCGTACGGTCTGACCCTCATCCTGCCGATGCTCCGCGCTATGCTCTCGGTTACGGCTGCGACGGTGGTGTCTGTATCCGCAATCCACGTCGTCCAGTAGGTCACGAGAGGCGTTCTGTACGGGGAGACCGGCTCCTCGTCGAACCGATACTGCAGGAGGAAGTTCAGGAAGATCGAGTCCGGCATGGACTCGAACCAGATTTCCCGCGAATCCAGGGCGCCTATGGCGTGATCCATCAGGGCTTCCGAAGTCATTTCGAGCCTGTCGAGCCTGGGAATCGTCGCGAACAGTCCGTCGATGCAGTCGAGCATCGCGCCCTCGCTCCCGGACAGGACCTCGGACCAGAAGGCGTCGTTGCCGGGCGTGTGGGCGAGGAGGCTGTCACGCTCCGCCGGCGTCAGGAGCGCAAGGATCGAAAGCAGTACTATCAATGTTCCTCCTCCACGTTCAGCATTGTCGAACCGGGAAGCGGCCCCCCGTCCACGGGCGTCACGACCACGGTTTCTCCCGCCGTGACCTCAACGGTCAGGCAGGAGACGGGCCACCCCCAGGAGAGCATGTAGGTTCCGCAGCCCAGCTCGAGTGAATCGACTCCCGGAACGAGCCTGGTGACGGGTCTGAGTGCGCCCCAGTTGACTATCGACACGTACACCGGCCCGCCGAACGAGCCTTCGGTTCTTATGAAACCGGTGTCCGCGTAGTTGGAGGTGATGTTGAGGAGCGAGGCGTGACCCCTTCTGAGGAGCGCGCCCGGAACCGAATCCTGAACCACCGCCACGACGACGGCGGATCGAGATGCGTTGGCCGAGAACCATGTCGGCTGGTCGAGCGAATCCACGCCCAGCCCCGACTCGGTCGCCACCCAGCCTTCGGGCGTCCAGACCTCGGTCCAGGCATGGTTGTTGTCGCAGGTCATCCACCACGGGGTATAGACCTGCCTGCACGGGATGCAGACGGAGCGGAGCGCGTCCATCTGAAGGATCGTAAGCTCCTCGCAGCGTCCCGTCCCGCTTGCGAGCGTAACGAGGGGCGACTGGTCCCGCCTCTGTGTCTGCATGAAGTCCGCGTTCGCGTCGCACCACGCGAGCACCCGGACGGCGGCGGCCTCGATACCGGGGGCATCGGCGACCAGCGGAAGCAGTTCGGCGAAGAACTGCGGCCTCCAGTCCGTGACGGGCTCCTGACTCACCCGAACCGGCAGGACATAATCGAGAAACACGGAATCGGGCACCAGGGCGCCCCATGAGACCTGACCACGCGCCAGAAGGGCGAGCCTGACGTTCTCCGAGAGGATTTCGGCATAGGCCGGTACCAGGTCGCATAAAGGGGAGTTGTCCGAGAGGAACTCCAGAGCATCGTCGAACTGAACCGCGGACGGGAGAAGCAAGAAGAGGATCGAGACAATGGTCATCGGCCGCCCTTCCTTCCTATAATTCCTTCATGAAGAAGATTCTTGTCTCCTGGGCGGTGGGAGCGGTCGCGCTGTACCTGGTATCGCTGCTGCTCGGCCCTTCAATGGAGTTCGACGGCATCGCCCCGGTCCTCTGGACCGCCCTGTTGATCGGGCTTCTGAACGCCCTGGCCGAACCCGTCATCCGGCTCCTCACCTGCCCGTTCTATCTCCTGACCCTCGGACTCTTCAGATTCGTGGTCGACGCCGCCTTCCTGCTCATCGCCCGCACCGTGGTGCACGGATTCTGGATCGAGGGCTTCTGGTGGGCCCTGCTGGCCGCCGTGCTGGTCTCCCTGGCCACCACGATCCTGAACGGCATCTTCTTCAGGAGCGAAGAGCGCTGATAATCCCCACGGGGGTACTCTCCCGCCCCTGACCGAGTGGATTGTCCGAGAGGATTTCGACTAGGAGGCTACTGTCGATCGACCCGGGCCAGCTTCCCAGCACGTTTCCCCCCAGATCGTTGATGTCCACGACGGCAGCCCTGCAGCCGAAGGCCTCCGACAGCCTCCGGGAGACGGCGTCCGGTTCCAGCGGCGCCAGGCTGACCGCTCTGTCGAAGGGCGGGATCGTGCCCCGTGTCGGCCCGTCAATCGAGCGGGCGAGCGGCCCCGCAATCCGGTAGAAATCCCCCCTGTGGCCGAAAAGTCTGGTTATTGCGGACACCGATGCTGCGAGGAGGATCCTCGGCGTCCCCACCTCCCGGAGAGCGCATTCCATGGTCTCCGGCATTCCGAGCCCGATCCCGGAGGGTGTCCTCGTGACGAAGCGGGACAGGAACTTCGCGAGAGGCCGCGCGACGAGCGATCCGTCGTCGAGCAGGAAGTACCTGCCCTGACTCGCTCCGACGGCCTTCTCGCTGACGAACAGGATGTCGTCCGCCGATGGGGTCAGACCCGCCTGTGTAAGTCCCTCGGATACGGCCTCGACGAGGTCGTCGCCCTTGAGGATCAGCCTGGTCCTGACCGCAATCCGGGCGAACCGCATGCCGCGGACTTCGATCACCGTTCGTTTCACGTATGTTTACCCTCCGTTGGCTATATGTTTACGGCACAACCGGAGGACAAGCTCGAACATGGATCTGTCCGGACTCACCAGCGTTCAGGCCGGCGCGCTGCTTGGTGTTCGCCCCGTCGTCGTGGTGCCGCTGGGCAGCACTGAGCAGCACGGAGAACTGGCGCCCCTGTCGTGCGACACGGCCGTCGCCCACGCGATCTGCCGCGAGGCGGCGCGGGCCGCCGGGGTGTGCTGCGCTCCGCCGCTGCCGTTCGGCTTTTCCGAGTGCCACACCGGCTTCCCCGGCACGGTGAGCCTCTCCGCGAACACCCTCTCCCTCGCGGTGGAGGACATCGTGCGGAGCTTCGTCATCCACGGCGCGAGGGTCATCGTCTTCCTGTCGGGCCACGGCGGGAACCGCCGTCCCGTCGAGGCCGCGCTGGAAAGGCTCCGGCCCGGGCACCCGGGGGTCAGGCTCGAGTACATGGGCTACTGGAATCTTCCCGGCGCTCAGGAACTCGAGCTGAAACTCTTCGACGGGCGCAGCGGGTTCCACGCCACAGCCGCCGAAGTGTCGATCTACATGCACCTTTTCCCGGAATTCATCCCCGCTGCCGGCGCCGTGCGGCAGTATCCGCCCTCGCCTTCCGGTCCGATGACCGCAGAGGAGTGGAAGGCCGCATATCCGGACGGTCCTGCCGGTGTCGATGCCCGCCAGGCCTCCCCCGCGAAGGGGGCCGAACTGTTCGCATTTCTCTGCAGAAGCCTGGCGGACGTGCTGTCCCGCATGGAAGGCGGCTCCAATGTCTGATCCGGCCGTTCTGATCGAGCGCCTTGCCGTGGACTACGGCCGGAACAGAGTTCTCGACGGCCTGGACATGACCGTCGAGCGAAACACGGTCCATGGCCTGCTGGGGCGGAACGGGGCCGGGAAGACCACCACAATCAGGGCGATCACGGGCCTCCTCCGGGAGGCGTCCGGGAGCGTTTCCGTGCTGGGACGGACGCCCCGCCGGGATCCCGGCGTGAGAAGGCTTCTCTCGATTCTGCCCTCCGACGACGGCCTTCTGCCCGGGCTTTCCGTGCTCGAAAACCTCGTCTGCTGGGCGGGATTCTGGGGCATGACCGGCCGCGAAGCCGAGAGGGCCGCATCCGCCGCCATCGAGGCCGTCGGCATGGAGGGCGGTAACACGGGCCGGACCGGATCGCTCTCCACCGGGAACAGGCGGCTGGCCGCGCTGGCAAGGACATTCATGGTTCCCGGCGAGATAGTGATTCTGGACGAACCTACATCCTCGCTCGACCCGGTCGTCTCCGCCAGGATACGCGACGTCATCGCCGGAATGTCGCGCGACAGGACGGTGATCCTCTCCACGCACAATCTGGAGGAGGCTCAGGAACTCTGTTCCTCCGTCACGATCATCAACCACGGCCGAAGCGTGTTCGAAGGCCCGCCGGACGGCGGCGATGCCGAAGGAGCGGGCGGATACCTCGTGAAGTCGGAATCGGGCGCGGTCTCCTGGCGCGGTGCTCCGCTGGAGCGCCGCGATGACGGATTCTTTCTGCTGGACTCGGGGCTTTCCGCCGCGGACACACTCGCCGAACTGGTGGCCTCCGGCATACGGGTATGCGAGTTCAGGCCCGTGGTGCATTCCCTCACGGACATCTTCATGGACAGGGCGGGGTCGGAATGACCGCCGCAGTCATGCGCCGCGACTGGATACAGTTCAGGAACACGCTGGGCCGTATTGGATTCGTGAGACTCATCGCCGCGTACTGCATTCTCATGGGCGTCTTTGTTCCGACCCGGTTCGATGATCCCCGCGCATCGGTGGTCGTGTTCGCGCTGATCCCGCTCTACCTGGTCGGACCGCTCGCGGTGGACGCGATTGCCGGCGAGCGCGACAGGAAGACGCTGGAATCGACGCTCTGCACGCCGGTGAGCCCGTTCCAACTGATGCTCGGCAAGCTCCTCCTGCCCGTAGTCCTGGCTATGGCGTTCACAGTCTGCGCGATGGCCTGCTACAAATGTTACTCCGCAATCATGTCGAGGCCGTCTGCAGGGCCGGGCGACATGCTGGCGGCCCTGGCCTTCGGTCTGCCCCTCTCGCTGCTGTGCTCGGCCACCGGGCTCCACGTCTCGCTTACTGCATCGTCGACCCGGAACGCCCAGCAGTGGTACTCCATCACCCTGCTCGCCTTGACTGTAGGTCTTCCCCTCGGGCTGAGGGCCCTGCTGCCGTCAATAGAGCCCTGGACCCTGCAGACCGTCTCGCGCCTCTTCGAGGGCGGGGCGGTCTCCATCGGCGGCCTGCTCCTGTTCCTTGTCCTGCTTCTGCCGGGCCTCGCTCTGGCGGGCCTGGCCTGCCGCCGCTTCGGAAGACTCTGGACGATGAACGAAGGCCCCCGGCTCTGAAATCTGGAGGTGCGTCATGTCGCGACCCGCGGCTGAACTCGTCACGACCGTCCCCGACCCTGATCTGGGGAAGAGTATCGGAAGGGCGGCGGTCGAGGCGGGGCTGGCGGCCTGCGCTCAGGTCGACGGCCCCATCACGAGCGTCTATTCCTGGAAGGGCGGGATTGAGGCGGCGGCGGAGTGGAGGGTGCGCCTCAAGACCTTCCTCGACCTCACTCCGGAACTGGAGGCCTTGGTGAAAAGCCGCCATCCCTATGAGGTTCCCGAGATAGTCATAAGCAACATCACGGCTCTGTCCGGGGATTATCGCGCCTGGATGGAGGAGGTCATCCGGCACTGACGGCCGACGGCGGCGACGGAGTGCGGAATCGGCAACCGGTGGATGGGCTCCGGCGGGCGGGGCGGTAAGGGCCTAGTATCCGCCGCGGCCGAAGAACACGACCGGGATCGTCTTGAGCAGCAGCCTGACGTTCAGGCCGACCGACCTCTTCAGTGCGTAGCACAGGTCGAGGAACTGGGCGGCGTCGAAGGGGAGCCTGCTTCTGCCGTAGACCTGCCAGATGCCCGTGAGCCCGGGTTTCACCGAGAACCTGGTTCTCTGCCAGCCCTTGTAGTAGTCCATCTCGTAGGCGATGCACGGCCTGGGCCCCACCAGGCTCATGTCCCCCCGGAGCACGTTCAGGAGCTGCGGCAGTTCGTCGATCGACGTCTTTCTGATTATCCTGCCGATCCAGGTCACGCGGTCGTCACTCCTCAGCTTGAAGCCGCTGTCGCTGTCCGTGTCGGCCGCGATGCCCAGGGCGTACTTGGCGAAGTAGTCCTTGTGGGCCTTCACGTTGGAAGAGGTCGTGTTCCTCATTGATCTGAACTTCATGAACACGAACGGCTTCCCGTTCAGGCCGATCCTCTTCTGCCGGAAGAAGACCGGGCCGGGGCTGCCGAGCAGGATCATCACCGACACCACGGCGAACAGGGGCAGCAGCAGGATCAGTGCGACCGACGACAGGACCACGTCCACGACCCTCCAGAACTTTTCGCCGGCCCCGGACATGGGCGGGGTGAAGAACACGACCGCCGGCCTGTCCGGGAAGCTGATCCAGGGGTCGTAGTAGCCGATGTTTTCGAAGATCGAGGAGTAGAAACTGAGCGAGATCCCCTCGGAGAAGCACCTCGTGATGAAGGGGGCGACAATGTCGAAACTGAGATCGTCCTCGACTATGCAGAGGTCGTCGCAGCCGCACTCGCGCATGCGCCTGAGGCAGTACTCGAGCCTCTCGGACACATCCGGGGGGCAGGGCTCCGCGCAGGTCTCGAAACGCAGGAAACGCCTGTAGAGGGACGACTTCTTCAGCATGGCCGTGATCCTGGCGATGATGGCCGGATCACCGAAGGCGAGTATCCTGACCTCCGGAATCCGGAGCAGCCCCGTCCGCGACAGGAGGACGATGAAGGAGGGCAGCATGAGCCTGAGCATTATCGCCGTGGCGCTCCAGAGGACGAACACCATCCCGATCACCAGGCGGCTGTGGATGAACCACCGGGAGGGCAGCCTGAAGACGAAGGCCGCGATCACGTAGAACACCGTGACGATGAGCGCGATCCGGATGAGCCTGTATGCGAGGAGCCAGCGGTTCACGGCCGTTCTCGCGTGATGGACGCTTTCCATGTCGGAGAGCAGAAGGGCGAGGATGGAGTAGAAGCCCCACGTCCCCAGCAGGGGCAGCGGGTTGACGAGCATTTCCGTGCCGTGCCTGACCAGGTCTGCCAGGAAGAGCGAAACGGCGATGGAGAAAGTGTCGAACAGCACGCTCATCGCGGTGTATGTGCCGTTCAGCCTGATTCCCTTCTCCCGGCCCATCAGCCCTCCCGGCGGATTCCGCCCAGCCCGGAGCCGTCGACGCCTTCCGGCGAAGCCGGATCCTCCGGGATGGAAAGCGAGATCATGGTTCCTATGCCGAGCCAGAAGAAGGCGTTGATCTGCGGCCATCTGAGTAGATGATCCACTAGCTGGTGCCCGGCGAAACCCACCAGTGAGCAGACCATGGCCATCGCGGCCGTCGACCGGCCCCGGCGCATCGAGAAGACGGCCGCCGCCGCCACTCCGGCGACGAGAAGGGCCAGGGAGACGAGAGAGACGATTCCGCCCTTGACGGCCTGGTTCAGGAAGAGGCTGTTGCCGCCGCCGAAATGGGGGATGTCGCTGGTCGAAATGGTGTGCCTGATGTCCCAGAACGTGTAGATCTGCGTCCGGCCTGTGAAGAAACCGAGAGCCCCCCAGCCCACGCCGGTCCACGGGCGATCCAGGAAGTCGTTCCAGAAGCTCCTGTAGGTGATGTACCTGTGGACGAGGGTCGGCTGGTTCACGACGTCCGACGGTTCGGTGACCAGGCTGAGCTGCCTCGCGAAAACGTGCGCGTTGCTCGCCATCACATAGACGATCAGGGCGAGGAAGGCCGCCGGGAGGGCCGGCCGCCTTCTGAACCTTACGGCGAGCACCAGAACCGATCCCAGCACCGTCATGAGGAAGCCGCCGCGCGAGAAGGTGAAGAGGGTGGCGGCGAAGCCGGCTGCGAAGGCTGCAAGGGATAGTGTTCTCCACGCCCTGGACTTCTCGTGCAGCGCGAGACCGAGGGCCACGGGGACCGTGAGTTCGAGGAAGCCCGCGAACACGTTCGCTCCCGGAAAGGAGGCGTCCACCCTTCCCCGATAGACGTAGCCGAGTTCGATGTCGATGCGACTGAAGCCCTCGATGCCGAGATACTCGAAGATGCCCGAGGCGGCTGTCACGAGAAGAGACAGGACGATGCTCCGCACGAGCCAGAGGGCCTGGCTTCCCGTCCTCACCCGGTCAACCGTCACTAAGGCCACGGGCATGAAGAGGAAGAGGCTCCAGCCCTCCCTTATGGCGTTCCAGACGTGCTGCCCGCAGACATGGACGGACAGCGCGATGCTCACCGTCTGCACGGCGGCCGCCATGAGGCAGACCCCCAGCCCGGCCTTCCACGGGATTCTGAAGGATTCGTCGCGGACGATCTTCTCGAGAAGCCAGAGGATCGTCACCGCGAAGCAGAAGAGAGTGGCGAAGGTGGGATGGAAGTGGCCCAGGCCGATGTCGGCCCCGCCGAAGCTGAATACGAGAGGCGCGACGTAAAGGAGGCCGAGCGAGCCATGCCTGAGAAGCACCGCTGCCGGGACGAGGAGTAGAGCCCCCTCGACCGCCCTGAGCATGTTCCGGGGAGCGGTTGCATAGAGCCAGAGGAAGAGAAGGGTCGCGACAAGGATCAACGCGCCCCATGCAGGCCGCATTCGGACGGCCGGACCGATCGAGGGGCCGCCCTCCGGCCGTAGTCCCCGGTTGCCCTGCGGTGCGGACGGCATCGGGATCACCTGCCGCCGAAGAGATCCGTGAATCTCTGTCCGGCGTCGGAGGAGCCGGTCTTGCCGGAGTCGCCCCGGAGGCGATCGTACGGTTCGAACTCCTCGCAGAAGTTCTTGTGGCCCGGATCGCCCGGCTGTTCGGCGGTAGAGGAGGCGCACAGCCTGGAGGATACGTCATAGAGACGGCACTGGTCGCAGGTGTGCAGGTAGCATCCGCAACCCTCGCACACGGCTCCGAAGGAGCCGGCGGTGCGTGCGTCCTCCCTGCCGCAGCGCGAGCAGATCAAGCCTCCTCCTCTCCCGGCAGCGGGAAAATGTCCCTGACCGTGAAAACCCCGTCCCTTCCGGGGAGTTCGATTTCCTCGCCCCTCCTCCTGCCCAGCAGGGCCGCGCCCAGCGGCGCGAGGTAGTTCACCCGGCCGTCCTCCGGCCTGGCTTCGACAGGACCTGTCAGGTGGAAAGTGATCTCTCCGTCGGCGCCCTCCAGTCTTACGCCCGTGCCCGGCGAACTCACAGAGGAGCTGATGTCGCCCGAAGGGTACGGCCTCAGCCGGCCGAACTCGTCGGACCACCTGGAGAGCCGTTCGAGGAGAAGATCCCGCCTCTCCAGCGCCGCCTTGTATTCGGCGTTCTCAGACAGGTCTCCGTGGGCGGCCGCTTCGCCGACGGCTTCCGCAGCCGCCGGGATTTCTACTGTCCTGAGTTTTTCGATGGCTTCCGCCCGTCTCCTGATGGCACCGGGGGAATCGAAGACGAAGTCGGATTCCCAGAAGTAGTAGGCGCGGCCCGAGTCCGCGCTGCGGCCGGAGGATTCCCGTCTGATCTCCAGGCAGAGCCCGGTTTCGTGAGCCGGCCCGCATTCGTCGAGCAGACCGGAAAGATTCGACAGTTTCCTCGCGTCCAGGCCGGCGAGAAACGACCTCAACTCATCCCCGGCCTTCTCCACGATCGTTCTGGAGGCCCGCCTCTGGCTGTCCGCGCGTCCTCTGGGGATCGAGTCAAGGGCGGCGCGGATGACCGCCCTGGTCTCCTCCGGGGATTCCAGACCTTCGGCGAGCAGAACGGAGGCCGCCCAGAGAAGAAGGTCAGGATCGCTTCCATGGAAGACGAGCTCCCGGAGGAACCCGTCCGCCCAGCCGGGATGGGACGAGGCGGCGGCTTCGAGGAGCATGGGACGCTGGCCCGCAGGAAGGTGCTTCACGAGTTCCTCGAGCGCGTGGGTCTGCACTTTGGAAACCCAGAGCGCGATGTAGTCCTTCCGGCATCTGGGTGTGCCGATCTCGCTCAGAGCCTGCAGCGCGCGGACGGGAACAGGATCGACCAGCCCGGACAGGGAGCCCGGATCGCCTCCGGATATCTGCAGCAGAGTCCAGTGCAGCTCGAATCTGGCTCCGGCCTCTACGCTCCTCGGGTCCGGCATGTCCGCGAGCAGTGCACTTGCTGCCGCAGTCTGCTCCTCCTCAGGAGCCGCCCGGAGCATGGCCGCGGCGCGTTCGACCTTCTCGGAGAGCGGCCGCTTGAGCTTCAGCATCGCCCTGAGGGCCTCCTCCAGGCCACCCCCGCGTACTCTCTCGATGACGTCGGGGCTTTCGAGCAGGCCGACAGCCGGCCGGGCCGCCTCCCTCATCGACTTCCAGAGCGAGGCCGCTTCCTCACCCAGCACCGGTCCGAGCGACTGCCTCTCCACGCGGCCGCCGCCCTCGTCCAGCAGCTTCTCCAGGAGCGACGCAGGGTCGGCGCACAGGGCCGAGAACGCGGCCGGGTCGATGCGCCTCAGCACGGCGACATCGTCCGGGGCTGCCGGAGCCGTCGTGGAAAGCAGATTGTCGAGGGAGATGTCGTGATTCCTGCTGGAGCTGAAATCGACCGTGGCCGAGGTTCTTCCGATCCGTCTGATCCGCCCCGCGCCGAGGACGGGGTGGACGACCCAGTTCTCCTCGGCGAACCGAAGCAGCTTCGAGAATCCGGCCCAGGCCTCGGAGACGATGCAGCCGGGCGTCAGCAGCCCGGAGTCGGACAGATACCTCTCCAGCGGTCCGAGCATGATGTGCCTGTCGCGGAGCATCTCCACGAGATGAGCCCTGAGGTTCTCGTCGACTCCGAAGCAGGGCGCGCAGAGTTCGAGGAGGGAGGCGGTGCGTTCCGAACGGTCCGTCTCCTCCAGCGCGATCTCGAGGAGGCCAGATGCCCGCGATGCCTGGCCGTTACGGACCAGTATGCACAGGGCTTCCGAGGCTTCCACCGGGTCGAGCGATCCGGGCAGCATGTCGAGCCAAAGGCCTTCCAGGCCTTCGTAGTCGCCCTTTTCGGCGAGATCTCCGAGTCTGGACAAGAGAACTCCTCCGTCTTAGAGATGATGGAATGAGAAAATAGCGGAGTTTTTCCATCCTGGAAAGCACTGGAGGATGACATGGATCGGAGACAGTTCTTCAGGAGGGCCGGCAGGGCTGGCATCGCCGCTGTCCTCGGTTCGGTCGCCGGCGGAATCCTCGGGCGGCGCGCCGAAGCGGGCGATCTAGAACACGGCGGGGTCGCGCTGTGGGACTCGGGTTTATTCAGGCAGGACAACGTCGATCTTTCTGGCGAAGACGACGGCATCATCCGCGCCAGGACGGGCGGTGTCTGGACGGACTATCCCGTCACGCCGCTGCCGGATCGTTTCATGGATTGGAACCTCGCGGCCAGGCGCGCGATGCTCGATTCGATATCCGACATGATGTCCGGCAAGGGCGGTTCCGGCCCCTCGCTCGCCGGTCCTCACAACGCCGCGATGGCGACCTGCGGGGTCAGACGCAGGGACAGCCTTCTCGAGATCAACAACGCCTTCAAGGGCATCGGAATGTGCCCCTCGCGCAGCCGGGTGAAGGAGCTGATCCGCCACATGAGCGACACGGCCGATGCGCCGCTGCCCGAGAGGATCGCGACTCTCGCCTCGCTCTACGGCGACGCCGCCAACTTCGACAGGACAAGACTCATCACCCTCGAGCTGTACGCGACTCCCAGCTTCGAGACCCACACGTTCCTGAACCTGATGGAGAACCCCGTGACGTCCCTGGTCTTCCTCGACAGCACCTCCTTCGAGGTCAGGGGGATCGCCGAGCTGGTACACCCCGCGGACACCGGCGCGCCGGAGTACAGCCGCGACCTGGTCACGTACACCAATCTGGCGCATTCGTACTTCCACGGCGAGTTCCCGCGTCTGTTCCCGGGCATCGTCGTGCATGTGACGGAGGTGTTCGACAACAGCCCGGGCACGGGTCTGGGCGTCCGGATAGCGCCTCCGCTGCCGTAGGTCCGCACCATTGGCCGCCGTCTTCGTCGATGTCGACGGAACGCTGATCCGGGGTTCCTCCGAGAAGTCGTTCCTCTTCCATCTCGTCTCGCGCGGGGAGTTGGGAGCCGGGCGGCTCGCCGGATTCATCGCGGGCTACGCCGCACATCCCGCCGCCACGCTGGTCCACGGCCCCGGCTGGAACCGGGGCTACCTGAGAGGAATGGACGAACGGGCGGTCCGCACGCTGGCGGATGACTTCTCCAGGAGCGCCCTGATCCCGAGGATGCGGCCCGGTGTCGTGTCCGAGCTGACCGCCCTCCGCGAGGGAGGAGCGCGGCTGGTCCTGCTCTCGGCCTCCCTGGAATGGCTGGTGGGGCCGCTGGGTGAATCGGTCCGGGCCTCATGCATCTTCGGAAGCAAGCCGGGCGCCGAAGGCGGCATGCTGACGGGTTCGCTCGACGGGCCGCGTCCCTTCGGCGAGGAGAAGCTTCGTATCGTCGAGGCCTATTGCCGCGAAAACGGCGTTCCGCCCGGAGACTGCGTCACCTACGGGGACTCCTGGGGGGACAGGCATGTAATGGGTTTCTGCGGGAGAGCCGTTGCCGTCCGTCCCGGGCGGAGGCTGGCCCGGCTGGCCCGGGAGAGGGGCTGGCGCATACTGGAGACCTCGGAATGAGCCGCAGAGCCAGAGGCATCGGCGCTTTCTCGGGCGGCCTGGACGGCCTTCTGGCCGCCTCGCTTCTTTCGGAACAGGGCGTGGACGTTCACCTGGCGACCTTCTCCAGCCCCTTCTTCGATGCCGGGCTCGGAAGGGAAGGGGCCTTGCAGCTCGGCCTGCCGTGGCGGGAGATCGACTTCACGGACCGGATCATGGCCCTGATCACCGATCCTCCGAGCGGTTTCGGCTCCTGCATGAATCCCTGCATCGACTGCCACGCCGCCATGATCGAAACTCTCGGCGAAGTCATGAGGGCCGAGGGGTTCGACTTCGTCTTCACGGGCGAGGTTCTGGGCCAGCGGCCGATGTCCCAGAGTCCGCCCTCCCTCCGGCGCGTGGCCAACCTCTCCGGGCTGGGCGGCAGGCTTATCCGGCCTCTCTCGGCGAAGCTGCTCGAACCAACCGATCCCGAGAAGGAAGGGCTCGTCGACCGCGAAAGGCTGCTGGCGCTCAACGGCCGCGGCCGCAAGCCCCAGATGGCGCTCGCCGCAGAGCGGGGGCTCACCTATCCTCCTCCCGCCGGCGGCTGCCTTCTCACCGATCCGATCTACAGCCGGAGGCTCGCCGCACTGCGTGACGCGGGCCTCATGACCTCCACAAATGCCAAACTCATAAGGCATGGAAGGCTGTTCCGAACCGGCCCGTCCTCGTTCCTCGTCCTGGGCCGCGACGACAGGGACAACACCGCCCTCGAATCGCTCTCGGGCGGCTGTTACTACACCCCGTCCGACCGGCCGGGGCCTTCCGCCGTACCTCTTGGCGATCCGACGCCGCACGCCGTGGCCGCCTCGCTCGTAGCCCTGTACACGAAACGGCTTGCAGCGAACACCCTCCGCGTCGATACGCCCGGAGGCTCCCCGGTCGAGTCCCCGCCGGCATCCCGTGAGACGGCGGACCGGATGGCGGTCGGCTGATCGCGCATTGACCGGCGGCCCTGCATTTGCGTAAATTCAAAAACTCGTTTCCAGGGAGGTCCGCCGTATGTTCATCTATCTCATGCATTCCTAGCGGAGGCTCCTCAGCGCAGCTTCATCCCACGGGCTGACCGCTGAAGGCAGCCGTACCGGGTAGAATCGTTCCAGGCAAAAGGTTCAACTCAGGTTCCAACGGGATAGGCTGCTATGCATTACGACGACGATTTCATGGATGACGACGACCATCCGCAGCGCAGGTACCCCCTGCGTGTTCTGTGGAGGGGTCTCAAGCCGATAGCCGGTCCGCACGCCGGGGCCTTCGCGCTTGCGGCGGGGCTTCTGCTGATCGGGATCGCGGGCGAACTCTGCGGACCTCTGATCCTCAGGCAGATGATAGACGAGGCGATACCTTCCCGCTCCGCCGGCCGGGTCGCTGCGCTCGCCGGCCTCTATGCGGCGGTCTTCATGACCACGATGACGGTCTTCTACACCCAGGTCATAGTGACCACGAAGCTGGGGCTGCTGATAGTCCGCGACCTGAAGGGAAAGGTCTTCGAGCACATGCTCTCCCTTTCCCAGTCGTTCTTCGACTCCTTCCCGTCGGGCAAGCTGATGGCGCGGGTCGAAAGCGACTGCGAGCGCGTGAGGATGCTCTTCAGCGAAACCTCGATGGCCATCCTGCGAAGCATCATGCTCATGACGGGCACGATAGGCATCATGGCCGTCACCAACCTCCGGATTACCGGATTCGTGATGCTCCTGGTGCTGCCGGTGACCCTCGCGACCATCCCTGTGCTCCGTCTGATGAGGAAGCTCTGGGCGCAGGTCAGGGCTTCGTATTCCCGCATCTCCGGCCTCGTGGCCGAGTATGTCCGCGCAGTGCCCGTGCTCCAGGTCTTCAACGCCACGGGAGTGGCGGCCGGGAAGCTCACCAGCGAAGGCAGGCGGTTCCTGGGCCTGGAGGTGAAGGCATCCATCTGGGAGTACGGTTTCTGGGGCTTCCTCGGTTCGTGCGAGGTGGCGGCGGTGGCCGTCATCCTCACCGCGGGCAGGGGAGGGGTCGTCGCCGGAACCATCACCGTGGGCTCGGTAGTGCTCTTCATCGAGTACACCCGCAGGCTGTTCATGCCCATAGTGATGTTCTCCGAGACGCTGAACCAGGTCCAGAGGGCGCTTGCGTCGGCCGACAGGATCAACTCGATCCTCTCCACCGAGACCTGTACGCCCGACGGGGATCTCGGCGAGGAGGACTTCCCCGAGGACTGGGAGGAGATCCGCTTCGAGGACGTCTGGTTCCGCTACGGCCGTGCGGAATGGGCGCTGAAGGGAGTCTCGCTGGTCATCGCCAGGCGCTCCCTGGTCGCCCTTGTCGGCGCGTCGGGAGGAGGCAAGAGCACGATCGTGAGCCTCCTCATGAGGTTCTACGAGCCCACCGGGGGGAGGATCACCATCGGCGGGATCGACATACGCCGCTTCAGGCTGGATGTCTGGCGCAGGAGGCTCGGGCTTGTCCTCCAGAACGTGAGCCTCTTCTCCGGCACCCTCTCGGAAAATCTCACGGTCTTCGATTCCTCGGTCCCGGCCAGGAGGCAGATCGAGTCCCTGCGCACGATAGAGGCCGAGGATCTGCTGGAGAGGATTCCGGGCGGGCTGTCCGGGGAGATCTCCGAGGGCGGGCAGAACCTCTCGATGGGCGAGAGGCAGCTCATCAACTTCGCCCGTGCGGTGCTGCACCGGCCGGAGATCCTCATACTGGACGAGGCCACCTCGTCGGTGGACCCCGGGACCGAGAAGCGCATACAGAAGGCCATGGACATGTTGTTCGAGGGGAGGACGGCCCTCGTGGTGGCCCACAGGCTGACCACCGTCCGCAACGCCGACAGGATCTATGTGATCCAGGCCGGTCAGGTCGTGGAGACGGGCACCCACCTCGAACTGCTCGAATGCGGCGGCGTCTATGCCGGGCTGTGCAGGCTGCAGCTCGTGCCGGAGGCCGTCAATGCTTAAGTACTTCAGATGGATTTTCAGATACTACAGGACGCACAGGCTGCACACGGTGTTCCTGGCCCTGCTGACGCTCATTTCCGCAACGGTGGCGCTGGCCTTCCCGCTGGTGTTCCGCTACCTGCTCGACAACGTGCAGGAGGTGCTGGCCCCCGGCAGCGAGGACAGGTTCCTGAAGCTGCTGCTGGCTCTGGGCGCGGTGGGCTTCGCCAGGATGGTCGCCGGGTTCTACCCCGGAGCGAGGGCCTGGCTGAACAGCAAGATCGGCATGGAGGTGCGGGACGACGCCTTCGGCGAGATTCTGAAGAAGGACTACAGGTTCTTCTCGAAGTTCGGCCCCGGGGATCTCTCGACACGCCTGACGGACGACATCGTCGAGTATCCGCGCATCGCCTGGTTCAGTTGCTCCGGGATATTCCGGGCCGTCGAGTCCGCCTCCAGGCTGGTGTTCTGCCTCGGGGTGATGGTCTTCATGAGCGCCGAGCTGACGCTGCTGTCGCTCGTGCCCCTGCCGATCATGCTCTGGATCTTCTACCGCACCGAACGGAAGCTGGGGAAGCGCGTGGAGGAGAGCCGGAAGGCCACCAGCAGCACCAGCGACCTGCTCGACAGCACGTTCGCCGGGATCGCCATCATCAAGGCCTACCGGGCCGAGAAGGGGCAGTCGGGAAGACTGCGCAGACTCCTCGACTCCAGGCTCGCCATAGACCTGTCTATCACGAAGCTCGTGATGGTGATCGAGTCCCTTTACAGCGTCCTGGGCGAGGTCGGCAAGGTCACGGTCCTGTTCCTGGGCGGCCTGTTCGTGATCCGCGACAGGATATCGATCGGCGACCTGTACGCCTTCTACGTCTATCTCGACATGCTGCTGGCGCCCATGATCGACATTCCGAACCTGTTCGTGACGTCGAAGCAGGCCTTCGCCTCGATCGACCGCGTGCGCGAGGTGATGGACTTCCCTCCCGCCCCGGAGAGGAGCGGCGTCAGGAAGCTCGGCTCGGTGGACTCGGTGGAGTTCAGGAACGCCGGTTTCCGTTATCCGGGATGCGACGCGGGCGTGATCGGTGTCACCGGAAGGTTCGAGAGCCCGATGACAGTCGCCGTCGTGGGGGAGGTGGGCTCCGGGAAGTCGACCCTCGTGAAGATGCTCTCGGGCCAGCTTCCCTGCACCGAGGGCGATATACTGGTGAACGGAATCCCCCTCATGGAAGTGGACCCGTCGGATCTGTCGCTCGTAACGGGCTACGTCCCCCAGGAATCCTCCCTGTTCTCCGACAGCGTCGGCGAGAACGTGCGGCTGGGCCGCGGGATGGAGGATCAGACGGTGGAGAGGGCCCTCGCCCTGGCCGACCTGCCCGCCGGCGATCTGCCCGAGGGGCTCGAAACCAAATTGGGACAGGGCGGGTCCGGCGTCAGCGGAGGGCAGAAACAGCGTGTGGCGATAGCCAGGGCGCTCGCCGGCGATCCAGGCCTGTGTCTCTTCGACGACTGTACCGCAGCGCTGGACGCCGATCTGGAGCAGAGGCTCTGGGACGGCCTGCGCGCCGAGGGGGGCAGGAGGCTGATCTTCGTGGTGACCCACCGGGAAGCCACCGTCAGACAGAGCGATCTGGTCATCTTCCTCCACCGCGGGATACTGAACGCGATAGGTACGCACGAGGAGCTACTGCGGACCAACGAGGTCTACCGTCTCGTGCTCGCGACGGAGATGAGCTAGAGCGATGGCTCTCGCAGCCCGGCTTGGCTTCGACACCCTGATGGAGAGGTCTGCGGCGCTTCATTCCGCGATGGAGCGCTGCACCCTCTGCCCGCGTGCGTGTATGGCCCGCAGGACGCAGGGGGAGACGGGCTTCTGCGGTTGCACCTCGGATCTCGAGGTCGCCTCCTGCTGCATCCATCGGGGGGAGGAGCCGGTGCTGTGCGGAGAGATCGGGGTCGGGAACGTGTTCCTCGCACACTGCAACCTGCGGTGCGTGTTCTGCCAGAACCACCGGATAAGTCAGACCGCCAGGCGCTTTCCAATGTCCCCCTCCTTGCTGGCCCGCGAAATGCTGTCCTTCCAGTATGCCGGCTGCCCGACGGTGGGTTTCGTGTCGCCGGTACAGCACCTGCCGGGCATAGTGGAATCGATCGCCCTGGCGGTGAGGGATGGTTTCGACACCCCCGTCATCTACAACTCGAACGGGTACGACAGCGTCGAGACGCTGCGGCTGCTCGACGGCGTATTCGACATCTATCTGCCCGACTTCAAGTATGCCGGAGAGCAGGAGGCGCAGGAGCTCTCGGAGGTCTCCGGCTATCCCGAGTCAGCCCTGGCCGCCCTTCGGGAGATGTTCAGGCAGGCGGGTCCCCTCGAGCCGGACGAGGACGGGGTTGCGCGCAGGGGCGTCATGGTCCGCCATCTCGTTCTGCCTAACGATCTGGCGAGGACGGCCGAGGTGCTGGCGGCCGTTGCAGGAGTGTCCGTCTCGATCCCGGTGAGTCTCATGGCCCAGTATTATCCGATGCACCGGGCAGTGGACCACCCGCTGCTGTCGAGGGTGCTGCGCGAGGCCGAGTACGACAGGGCTCTCGCCGCCCTGGAGGAGGCCGGCCTGACGGCGGGCTTCACGCAGGATCCACGCGAGGCGCCCGCGGCATGGCTCCCGGACTTCGACCGGGGAAATCCCTTCAGCGACGGATGATATCCTTCCTCTCCCGATCCTTCGGCGGCACTGGCGTCGATCCTAACGACCCGTCAGAACCTTGATCCCCCCGAAGGTGGCCCGCTCCAGATCTAGGGTGCCGTTGAGACGGATATGGGATATGGCGGTCTCGGCGTCGCCCGTCGTGTGGCCGTAGCCTCCCGAGATCAATCTCGCAGGGCCCGCATTGTAGCCCCAGGTGAAGATGGATTCGGATCCGGCGTCCCACGTGAGCTCGATTACGAGGTTGTCGTGTCCGGCATAGAAGTACGGTGTGTCGAACTGGATTTCGAACCACTCGTCCGGCGCACCTGCGGTTATGGTTACGCTGTCGTGGTCGTACACGAGTATCCTGCTGCCCGGTAGGTAGTTGTTCTCGAAGGTCACCGAGAGCTGGTCGGACTGGCAGAGGCCCATGTAGATCTGGAAGGTTCCCAGATTCACGTAGCCGTCGTCGCTGCCGAGCGGAGCCCGCTTGAAGGAGATCGAACCGATGGTCATGGCTGTTCCGATCTCGGAATCGAGCGCAAGCATCTGGAAGCGGAGACTCTGCCAGCAGTCCCCGCAGAAAGGCCTGTTCATCCCGATCGAGTCCTGCCCTACATCGACGAAGTCGGCGCTGGAAACGCCGATCAGGATCATCGCAACCAGGAATGCACTCTTCATGTTTTACCCCTTCTCCCCGGGCGGCAGTCAGCGGGCCGTCCCGGCCATGCGGCTGCTGGACGGCTCGAACGACCTGATCACCGGGAGATTCTTATCGTTTTGAATAACATGCCGACCACCTTCGATGCATCGCTTCTGTCCCGGCGGGAGCCGGACACGATGCGGGGCCGGCGGGGTTACATGTAGCCGCCCCGGATCGGGACCAGCCGGGAGCCGGGTCTGCAACGGGCGCAATCCTGCGCCCGGCGCCCGGAGGCGCTGCGAGCCGCGGTTCAGGTGCGCGGGTTGTCTGCCATGCTGATCCTCCCTTCCGGACCGTACGATCTTGCGGGTATGCCTTCCCGTCAATCCAGAACATGTGTTCCGGTCCCTGCCCCGGGCTGGTGCCGTACATGGGCCGCCTGAAGCGTTTGCAGACCCCGCCGCCGAATTGACAAGGTCATTACGGAGGCGCATTAATTCTCAGGCGACAATCCGAAACAGTTTCGGAAGAGGTGCAATGGCCCAGTCCCTCTCACCGGGGAAGGTTACAGGGATGTTAATTGTCCCGCTGGTTAGAGGCGGGTTTGAGAGTGTATCCCGGCCGCCGCTGCCGTTCCTCCGCCGGCCGGAGTCGCCCCTTTCCAGATGGATGGTGTGCAGTGCAGCACGCCATTGAGCCTCTGCTCCAGGCGCCGGAGGCGCCTGCCCCCTCTCCTCCTGACGCCTGTCGCAGCCGCAGGGCGACGCTCCTGCGGAACAATCCTCCCGGATCGACTGCTTCCCCGCCTGCAGGCCGCCGCCTGCCGACGGCGAAAACTGTACTGAAGTTCCGCCCGCCATTTCCGCAGTGCCTTCCCTCATGCCAGGCCGGGTCCACAGATGTCCGGCATTGAACGCTTCTCCCCGGGGCGGCGGTGCACGCCCGTGAGCGGAGCTTCTCCGGGGTGGTCCCGTCCTCCGTCTGACAGCCCGTTCCCGATTCCGGAGTCACTGAAAGAAGGGAGTCTCGAAATGCGAGGTATCGTCTTCGTCCTGCTTCTCTGTTCCACTCTGTCCTTCGCCGCCGACAGGGTCGTCCTGGTAGAGGATTTCACGAACAGCGGGTGCGGCTACTGCTGGCAATTTGAACCCACCCTCAACTCGTTTGTGGACACCCATCTGGCGAGCGGCGACATATCCGTATGCAGAGTGCATGTGAACTGGCCCTCGGGGAGCGATCCGATCTACTTGGCCAATCCGACGGAGCAGCGAGCCAGATGGACCTTCTACAACGTGACCGGCGTGCCTACCATCAAGGTAGATGGAATACTCAGCGGGTATCCGAACATCCAGGCGGCGTTCAACTCCAGGTCGGCCGTGCCGTGCCACCTGGACATCCATGTGGCCAGGAATCCCATCTCGGGAACTACGGGCGAGATCAGCATCAGGATGATCGCCGAACAGGATCTGCAGGCGGCTGCCACCCTTCGCGTCTTCGCCATACTCGTCGAGGACAACGTCCCGGGAGCAGGCTTATGGGCGGGGTCGGAGTTCATGCAGGCCTTCCGCGACAACCTGTTCGGCACGGCTGGTTCGGAGGTCAGCTTCTCAGCTCCCTACCCGGATACCGTCTATGCCAGTGCTCAGTATAGCCTCAACCCTGACTGGAATGTGAACGAGCTGAGGCTCGTCACATTCGTGCAGGAGTACGCCGGAGCCCCCAACAAGGAAGTCATGAACGCCCACTTCGCCGACTTCCTCGACCTCCAGACGGGGATCGGCGAATGCCCGAGTGAAGAAATCGAAGGTGGGGTCATGTCCGTCGTCAATCCGTCGCGTGGCTTCCTATCGATAGCCCTGGAGCTGCCTTCGGGATCGACAGGCCTCCTGCAGGTCTACGACCTCGGCGGACGCATCGTGGCCGAGAGGGCTGTCGGCTGCTCGTCCGACATCGGTATCGACCTCGATACAGGCATGTATCTGGTCAGGTTCTCCTGTGACGACGGCAGCGTGACGACGGCGCAGGCCGTCGTGATGAGATAGGGCGCTTCGACAGGCAGGGGGCCCGCATTGAGGCAGATCCCCCGCATTCTTCAACTGTTCCCGGGTCGCATCATGTAGGGGAGCCGGGCCGGATCGTCGCCTCGAGGTCGATGGTCCGGTCCGGTTTCGTGTCAGTCCCTCATCGTGTGTTTCTGTCCGCCCCCGGAGCGAACATCCTCATCAGATCCCCGTCCCACCGGATGCGGACTCCGGCGAGGCAGTCCGCGCCGGCCGAAAGAACCTCCGCCGCATTTTCCGAATCGATCCCGCCTATCGCCACGACAGGGAGGGACGTTGCCGCCCTTATCCGTCTGATGCCCTCGAGGCCCAGGGGGGCGTCGAGGTCCGTTTTCGTAGGGGTGGAGAACACTCCGTTGGCGGCAACGTAGTCGGCGCCGCTGCGCTCCGCCTGTGCCGCCTCCTCCGGCGTGCGAACGGAGACGCCCAGGATCGCGTCCGGCCCGATGATGCCGCGCGCCGCTGCGGCCGGCGCGTCTCCCTGACCCACGTGGACCCCGTCGGCACCGGCCCGTGCGGCCGTCGCAGGATCGTCGTTTATGATGAACAGAGCGCCGTAGTCGTGGCATAGAGAACGCAGCCTCAGAGCGGATGCCAGGAGGTCTTCGGCAGTGGCCTCCTTGTCGCGTAGCTGGATGGTCCTGACTCCTGCCTCGAGCATGCTGCGGCAGGCCTCCTCCACGGTTTCCAGCTCGAAGAGATGCCGGTCGGTGACGAAGTAGACCTTCATCAGCGAAACGAGCCTGTCGTGGTGGATCCTGCTCATCGGGCCAGCTCCCCGGCCTCCGTGGGCGTGATCGAGTGGAGAGCGTCCAGGAAGCGGGGTACGAAGGTGCCCGGACCATCGGCAAGGCGTGCGGCCTTCTCGGCTGCGGCTGCGTAGACGGCAAGTGCGCCGGCCGCCCTTGACACGAGGTCGCCGCCGGCCGCCGCGAAGCAGGCCACTGCGGTAGTCGCGCCGCAGCCCGTGCCCGTCACCATGCCGAGCAGGGGATGGCCGTTGTGGACCTCGAAGGAGCGGGTTCCGTCCGTGACGTAATCGACGGGACCCGTGGCTGCCACCACCGAGTTCCACCGACCGGCAAGATCGTCGAAGAGGCTTCTGTCTCCGGCCTGGTCGAGCGAATCCACCCCGCGCACGGCGCCCGTGCGGCCGCCTGTGGCCATGATCTCACCAGGGTTGCCTCTAACGACGGCGATGCGCACCTCCCGCATTATCCGCGAGCAGGCATCCTGCCGGAGCGCCGTGGTACCGGCGCCCACGGGGTCGAAGATCACCGGGATGGAGAGTTCGTTGGCGCGGCGCCCCGCCTTGATCATGCTGTCGACCAGAGTGGGGTCGAGTGTGCCGATGTTGAGCACCAGGGCGCCCGCTGCGGCCACCATCTCGGCGGACTCCTCGGGCGCAGGGGCCATGACGGGCGACGCACCGAGGCAGATCGTGATGTTGGCGTTGAAGTTGGTGACTACCGAGTTCGTCATGTGGTGTACGAGCGGCCTGATCCGTCTCAGCTCGCCCAGCCCGGCTGAGGCGGCTTCCTTCAACTGCGAAACAGGTTGGATGATGGACATGGCTCCCCCTTTTCGAGGGGCGGAGGCCCTGCGAAGGCAGGCAACGGGTTCCTTCCGCCGACATTACTCGGATCAAGTTCCAGGGGTTCTTTCTCAGGCCTCTCTCGGGCCGCCCCCACCCGTCGGGCTCAATATAGCCCAATGCAGGCCTCGTGCGGCCAGCTCTCCCACCGACGGCACGAGAGGCTTCGCCANNTGAATCTGCAAGATAATGCGGTTTGTGAATGCCGGAAAATGTCAAGTGCAAGCCCTGCAATGTGTAGCCGCTGTATCTCAAGCATCTCAAGCCAGACCCAGGCTTGCCGGTGTCGCGGGGCGATCGGTAAAATGGGATTTCCCGTCCGGACGCGGGACGGGGTTGGGAGGAAGATGCGACCGAAGATTCTTCTGCTTTCCTGTGCGGTTTCCCTCGCCGCTGCGGCCGGC
>MTKX01036227.1_pt1 | contig 31054 bp, 21 predicted proteins | sample 1042771 | NCBI WGS metagenome assembly MTKX01 (sample SAMN06212183, study PRJNA360534) | anaerobic digester metagenome | biome: Wastewater treatment plant; material: sludge; isolation source: anaerobic digester fed with sludge from wastewater treatment plant | place: Denmark: WWTP Randers ...
ATTGGAGCATTGCCGGTAGTATACCATATCTGCTCTGCGGGTTTCATTTTGGCTTTAGTTTAGATGCCCATCTGTGCTCCGCAGGTGTATTGCCGCCAGACAGGAAAGATGCTGCGCTGCGTTCTCAGGGAAGAACGGCGCTATGCGCTAGAGGTAAGGGTTGAACGCAGGTGCACACTATGGTACATATTGTGACATTTGGGCGCTTCTAAGGCGGTAGGAAGGGGGACAGGGGGATTACGGTGCACGAAAAGAAAAAAGCCCCTTCCCGGAGTCAGGGAGAGGCTCACCCGACAATCAAAGGCTTGCCAGGTTACTTGTACTGATCGCGATCTGACGTCCTTTACCTTTTCAAACTCGAACCTCAGACCCTGGGAACACCAAAAGCCAGCACACTACTCTCCTGCCGACCAAGCGCAGCGAAAACCGTGGAGGCGCCAAGTTTGCTGAGGGGGATCAGCGAAGCGGCCCGCGACGCGAACGTCCCAGTCATCCCAACTGCCCCCGCGGAGCCCCCTCCAGCCTGGATAGTCCGGCCCCTGTGGGTTCTCGTAAGGCGAGGTACTGTAGTAGTCCTCCTTCCACCAGTCATGTACCCACTCGGCTACATTGCCGCTCATATCGAGTGCTCCATAGGGACTGGCACCCTGAGGGTAGTCGCCCACTTGGGTGGTGTCTCCGACACAGCCATCCATGTTAACGTCCGAGCAGTAGGGGTCATAGTTGCCCCACGGCCAGCTGCGCGTGTCGCTGCTGCCACGCGCTGCTTTTTCCCACTCTGCCTCAGTGGGCAGCCTCTTGCCAGCCCAGGTGCAATAGTCTACCGCGTCATACCACGACACGTAGATCACCGGATAATCGGCATAAGTTGGGTTATCATAGTATGAGGATCGCGTGGCGGAGGAGTAATCGGAAGGCGGATCGCACGCCGTAGCGGCAACGCACTCGGCATACCTGGTATTGGTCACCTCGTAGGTGTCGATGTAGTAAGCATCCAGGTAAATCGGATGAAGCGGCAGTTCGTCGTTCTGGCACCATTCCCACCATTGACTCTGGTCACAGCCCATCTGGAACTCACCCGCTGGGACAAAGACCATGTTCGGTGGAGGAGAACTGTGCGTGCTGAAAGTCCACACAGGTCCAGCGGTCGTTGCCCCATGCTCATCAGTAGCTACTACCTGCCAATAATATTCAGTGTCGTAGTCGAGCATGTCTAGATCGCATCGAGTGAGAGCTGTATCATGACACACCACGATGCTGGGCACGCTCTCGCCAGCCTCAAAGTACACATCATAGGTCACCGAGTCGCCACCAGGATCACCGCCAGCCCAGCTCAGGTCTGTGTCCACGCTTTGGTTGATCGTCCCATTTGGAGGAGAAGGGTTCGACGGAATGTACGGTTCTGGTGGGACAACATCCACCTGTCCAGCAAAGCCTGGCTTACCGGACAGATAGTATGGATACGAGCCCGTCTCCGAAAAGACGTGACTGCAAGTTTCGCCCGGCAGGATGTCCACGTCACCCCAGCTCTGTTGGAGACCCAACCTGACCATGGGCATTCTTGACAAAGCAGGAGCGTTTGGCGTGGTTTCGTGGGCTCGTGACAGGAAGGGAAGATAGACGAGGTAACGTTCGCCTGCCACTAGGTGCACTGTCACATTCGTTTGATTCGTCCATTGCACAGTCCCCCCCAGGTCAACGGACACGATCTGAGGGTCGAGCCCTGCCTCCGTAATGACAACAGAAACCGTACTGCGGGGCGTGCTCAACTGGGATGCAGGTGCCACTCCTCCCGATAGCAGGCCAACCGGCTCACGCTGATCGGCTCCTGTCCACCCACTTGTAGGAAGAGTGAGGGGTAGTAGAATGCCCAACAGAATCAATCCTGCGACAAAACGAGATAAACGCGACGGCATTTTCATAGTGATCTCCTCTCATTATTCCCGAGTCTGGCTTCATACGCCAAGCTCGATGTTTGCCTGTCACATTGATCCTATGAAACCGCGCAGATGACAACCGACCACGGGCAAGTTTCCACCAGACAACCTTCGCTTTTCGTGCGGCGCACTGCGATGGTGTGCCTAATTCCCACTATAAGCCACTCTCACTCAGGAAGATACACCGGGCTCGGTGATGTCAACCCATCTAAAGCAACAGGATGGGCTCCAGCGCGATCAGGTCGCTAAACTCGTCTGGATGGAGCTGCTCGAACTCTTTTTGATGCACGATCTTGTACAGCCATTCGGTGCCGGTCAGCAGCGAGGCGTTCTCGCACCACAGCCGGGCCGCTCGCGTCTTGTGCGCCACGTCCACATCCTCCCGGCCCTTGGTCTCAATCAGGTGGTGGATGCCATCGGTCGTGACGGCCACAAAGTCGGGCTCGTAGTAGCGCAGGTTGGCGACGGCATCGGTGTAGGGGATGGCAAAGCCAAAGCGCTCCGGTAGCTTGGCAAAACGCGCTACGTCAGGCGCCTTTTCTAAGAAGTGGGCGAACGCTTTTTCGTACTCGTTGTCGGCAGCCACCAGGTTGAACACAGTCTTTTTCGCCGCCAACATGGGGCGCGACCAGGGAAAAGGCTCGGTGGTGGACAGCAGCCGGCCGGCGTGCTCCAGTACAGGCATCAGCTCTTCGACCACAGCCTCGCGTAGCGCAGCGACAAATGCCTTGAGCGTGATGTGCTGCGCCACCGGGTGTGAAATGGCCTTGATCATCTCCGGGGTGTCCAGGTCTACCTGCTCACCAAAGGCCACATCCTGAAGGAACTCGCGAATCTTGGGCACGAGGGCAGCGAACTGCGACGGCAGCTTGAGATCGGCGGCGATGCGCTTGGCATAGTAGGAGATCACCTCCTGCGAGGTCTGCACCTCGGGGATGGTATAATCCCGCTCGACCATCTTTTCCAGGGTGATAATGTCATAGCCTTCGTAGCGGAACTCCTGCGCTGCTGTATCGCCCGCCTTGCGCGGCAAGCGCGGCGTGCTGAAGCGGTGTACGTCCAGCGCGTCGATCTCTTCTTTCAGCGTGCGCTTGCGAGCCAGAAGCGGGCTGAGCATGGGGATGGCGATGTCGAATGCCTGTTTTTCGGGGTCGGGGTAGATCTTTTCGATGACCACCCGGTCGGTGTCCAGGTCGAACGTCTCGAACTCCAGGTCTTCCTCGTGCTCCAACTGCTCCACGAACTCGATGAACGCCTTGTTGCCGATGACGTCCAGCCGCTCCTGGAAGGTCGGCTCGCCCGGTTTGCCGCGAAACATCAGGCGCAAGCCACGGCCGATCGTCTGCTCGGGCAGGATGTTGGCCTTGGCCGTGTAGGGTCGCAGCCCCACGACCACAGCGACGCTTTGCACATCCCAGCCCTCGCGCAGCATGAGCACGCTGACGATGGCGTTAATCGGGCTGGTGCCCAGGTCGATCTCTTGCGCTGCCGTGCGTGCGTCGTCCAGGTCTCTGCGCGATACATCGCCCGCCCGGTCGGTGTGGATCACCAGCAGCTTGTCACCGGCAAACTCGGCCGGGTACTTGACGCGCAAATAGTCGGCCACGTCGTCGGCGTCCTTGGTGCTGTTCATCATGACAAAGAGCACCGGCTTGCGGTTGAGGGGAGCCAGTTGGTCGCGGTATTCGCGCCAGCGCTCCACCCCGGCAGTAAGGTACGCCTGGTAGCGTACACTGGCTATGTCAGATGGCGTCTCGCGGATGCCGCTGGCCACGCCCTTGAGCGGGCGCTTGGTGATGCTGTCGATGATCGCCTGCTTGAGGGGATAGTCAAAGACGGTCCAGGTGAAGAGCGAGCCCTTGCTGTAGCGTGGTGTGGCCGACACGTCGAGCTGCACGACGCCAGCGCGCCCATTGTCGTCCTGGGCCGGTCCGACCGCCGCGTGCAGGCGGCGGATCGTGCGGTTCCACTCGCTCTCTTCGTCGTGGGTGTGGTGCGCCTCGTCGTTTGCCACGAACAGCGGGCCGCCGCGGGCTACCAGGCGCGCCTCAAAGTTGTCAGGCGGGCTGATCCGGGCCGGCGGCTTGGGGCCGAGCATCGTGGTCATGATGTCCGGCTCGGTATCGTCGTCTGCGCGGTTGGGGTACAACTGCTGGATGTTGGTCAGGTACACTGCCCCGTTCGAGCTGGCGCGCTCTGCATCGCCGCGCACATAACACTCCACGTCCCAGAAGATGCGCAGCTCCGGGGGGATGATCGGATCGTTGCGAAAGATGCGCCCGCCGGCAAAATCGGTGCGCAGCCGCTCGAACACGATCACGTTGGGCGCGATCACCAGGCTCGTCCTGGCGTAAGTCGATTCGTCTTCGAGCACGGCGTTAAAATACTGCCAGGCGACGGCCAGGGCCAGCACCTTGGTCTTGCCGCTGCCTGTCGCCATCTTGATGCAGTAGCGTGGGAACAGGTCATATTGCAGCAGCCGCAGCGGTCCAGCCGCTGCCGGAGCAAAGGTCTCGATCAGGTCTTGATGCCGGCGCACCCCGGCTACCTCGTACAGGTAGATCAGGGTCTCGATCGCTTCGCGTTGAAAGTAAAAGTACTCGAATTTGGTACCGTTGGGCAGCCGGTGGTCGGTGTGAAACCAGTAGTTGAGCAGAGTCCTGGTCGTGTCGGTGGCACCGGTGTAGGGACCGGCAGCCCAGTCGCGCACGGCCTGGCGGACGGCGGGCACGCAGGGAGCCGTCTTGAATCCTGCCTCAAGGAGCGGCATCTGGGCCGATGGGGTTTTACGCTTACGGGGCATCGAAGTCTCCCTTACAGGACCTGGACCTGGAGTGTCTTGGTCGTGTCGTTCCCGAGAATGTCGATTACCTTGACCATGATCCGATACTCGCCGGGCGCTTCGTAGCGGTGTCCGGTGCGCAGGCTGAGTGACTTGTCTTTGCGCGTGCGGTAGGTCTGCCACTCGTTGTGAAAGGTATCGCCGCGGTTGTCCCAATCCACGGCCCAGTAGTCGATCCACTGCGACCAGTGGCTGATGGCGCTCTGCACGTCGGCCGGCACGTCGTCGGGCGGGATGGCGAAATCGGTCAGGGTCAGGTTTACGTCCCGGCCCTTCTTCGCTACGTCCACGGCCAACGCTGCCAGCTCGAAAAAACGGATGTCACCCTGCTCCACGGCCCGCTTTTCGAGCACCTCGCGCGGGATGCGCACGAACCGGACCGACACGTTGGCCTGCTCGGCCTGCTGGCGGGCGACCTCGTTCAGCTCGAAGGCGAAATCCCAGCCCAGCACGTCCACGGCGCTGACCGAGGGGGCATCCCTGCCGGTGCCGGTGGCCTTGCGGAATTCGAGGGCGATCTGCTGCACATCGCCGGGAGAGATCGGCGAGTCCACGGGGCCGACGTGCACCATGCGCCCCTGCTTGAGACCGTGGAGCCAGGCGTAGCCCTCAATGGGACGTGCGCTGTACAGACCGAGGATAAAGCGTCGATACTGGGCCTGCACCTCGGCGGCGCGCTCGGGGCCGCCAAACTCGGCAACTTGCCACGCCTGGCGCTCGTACTTGCCGAGGTTTTGCACGACGAAGGGCCGGACGTTGGGGATGCTGAGCAGGCGCTTGCGGGTGGTGTGGATGGCGAAGCGGCCCAGGTCGCAGGCGATCCAGCGCCGGCCCAGCTTTTCGGCTACGGCGGCGGTGGTGCCGGAACCGCAGAAGCAGTCAAGCACCAAGTCATTCTCGTTAGAAGATGTCCTGATAATGCGCTCTAGCAGGGCTTCTGGTTTCTGGGTAGGGTAACCGACGCGCTCGGCGGCTAGGTTATGCAACTGGGAGAAATCGCTCCAGAGATCCTGTGCGGGCACACCTGGCAGATCCTCAGGATAGAGCTTCAACCTCGGCATCCCGCCCTGCTTCTTCGGCCAATGTATGCGTCCTGCTGCCTCGAAAGCATCCATTTTGTCCTGGGTGTAGACCCAGCACCGACTGCCCGGTGGTGTAATACCTCGCCAGGTGTAGATCTGGCCCTTGGAAGCTCGATCCATCCCGGCGGTCAAGTCTCGGCGCGCATACCTTCGTCCAGTTTCATCTACTTGATCAAAGAAGGTTTCGATGTATTCTGTAGTATACGGAATATGCTGCTGGTTCCACGTGAATCTTTGCGATTTTGTATAGTAGAAAAGAAGGTCATGCACATTGCCATACCTAGCTGATACATTCGCATGTGCCGATGTCCGTTTCCAAACCAACTCATTTCTGAAGTTGTCTTTGTCAAATACTTCATCGAGGAGCACTTTGATATAGTGCCCAACATTATAGTCCAGGTGCACATAAATGCTGCCGGTCTCGGACAATAATTCGCTGAATAAGACTGCGGCTTCGTAGAACCACTGAAGATATGATTGCAGGCCTCTCCCCCACGTGTCCCGATAGGCTTTTACCTCAATAATGCTTGGATCTTTGACAAATGTCGTAGTCTGTGTCTCTGGTACCTCTGGGTCATCTGGGACCGTCGCGGTGAACGAAAAATCGGCCCCCGTGGCGAAAGGTGGATCGATGTAGATGAGATCGACCTTACCAGCGAACTCGTCCAATAGTGCAGGCAGCACGTACTTCTTGTCGCCCCAGATCAGCCGGTTGCGCCAGTCCGTTGGCCGGCCGCGGCTAAAAAGATCGAGGGTGAGTTGGCGCTCCTGGGCGGACTCGTTCACCGTCTCGACGGTTTGAAAGGGGAGCTTGACACACAGCGGGGCGACGCGCCGGCCTTGGGCGTCGTACTTGCCATCCCAGATTAGTTCAACCACGATAGAGCCTCCTGTTGCACGGCGCCTGTATTGTCAGTCTGCTGCCCATCTGTACTCAAACGCCTCAGTGCCGAGGGCGAGCGCGGCGTCCAATCGAGCCTTCACATCTCTCCCGCCCGGCATCAATGGCAGCATGTTGAAGTAGTTTCGGATGGCGAAGTTAATGCCTGCGAGACAAGTCTTGGTTTTGATCCAGTTTTGTGGACTGAAAACCCTGTTTGCCGGTAGTGGCTCATTCGCGGCCGCTTCCAGTGCCATATTCAGGCTTGAACCCGCTATCTTGACAATCTCATCAACCATGCCTGCACTCTCGGCGCTCGCTAGGCACGCCTCTGGGCTTGGCACGCGATCTGCTTGGCCGTTGGAGATGGCGAAACACATTGAGACAGCATACAGGTGATGATAGGGCGCATAAGCGCGCATGACCAGCAAAGTCTCATTAAGTCCAAGAGGATTATCCTTTGCCCATGTCCGCCTAATAGCTTGCATCCAACGGTTTAATGCGTGGATGTTCGCAGGTCTATATTCCTGCCGGAAGAGCTGCTCGAAGTACTTGTCGAATATCTTTGTCTCACTATACGAAACGTTAGGGCGCTGAGAGTGCCAAGCGATGAGATGTTTGCCCAATTCCGCAAGGTCTACCACCTGCAACTGGTCTTTGTCAGCTGGTATCTGCTCCCCGCGCTTCGTCGCGAGGTAGCCGCGTGAATACTTTTGTTCATACGCCCACTTCAGGTTCAAGACTCTCTTGTCGTTGCTCCGAAGATCGCGTGGTTTGACAGCGCTTTGCGAGTTGGTAGTTATGCTAATCTTGTCGGCACGATCTCGCTGAGGAATCTCATAGAACCGAAATAGAATGTAGGAATCTTCGAGCGTTTTCACGCGTTCGCTACAACTAAGAATGGTGTTCAATGATTGGCAGCCATTAACTACACTCAGTCCATGAAGCCTGAGATATGAGTCCTGCATCTCAAGGCGGTTGCAAATCACGGTAATGCCGTTATGGAAGAAGAAAAAATCGCGGTATCTATCGCTGTAGATTGTGTTCCGAATGCCCTTGTTAACGGCATTGCTGAGTCCAAGGCTCTGGCGAACATTCTTCCGGAAGAGCGTTCCATCCTTGATGCCCGGAAGTCTGAGACACTCGGCAAGTGGCACCACGGCAATGATCATCTGCGTCCCCGCCAGTTTCACGGGAAGCACATGGCACTTGCTCAAGTCCAACGTATGTGAAAGTGATGGATTGTCTCGCTCAAGTGCCATATCGTATCGACGGCGAATCTCGTCTTCGTCGATCAGTCGTATTGCAGCTGGAAAGTCCTCGCGGGCAGAAAGGTCTGCAAGCTGTTCCTGGAATGTTGCCAAGTCTCGCTTGGCCCCGCTGGTGAGGACCCCGGTGGTCAGTAACTCAAAACTGACTTCGTACTCGTCTTCCAAAGCCCGCGCAACCTCGGAAAGCTTGCGCTTCAGCTTCTGATTTCCGACTTCCTGAAGTTGTACCAAGTCTCGCATTTGCACCCAGGCGGAGAGCACCTCCCGGAGAGGTTCGGCATCCACTGACGCTGAAACGAGGAACTTTCCCTGGATAACAAAGACCGTGGACTTGTCGTCGTCCACGAAAACTGCGTCAATTTGCTTGTCGTCGGGTCCGTCCGTAATATCGTCTGCTGCTTGAATGGGGTCTCGCAGATGCACGTTGCGAAGATACCATGCGACGAAACGTTGGCCATCGTTAGAGAAATTCTGCCGATAGTACTCCTGACTGATATCTTCTCTGATGCGCTGGTACATGGCTGATCCTTTCACACATGGTAGTGATTAGCGGAAACCCGGCCCTCTCGCTCGCCCGAGTTGACCTAAACACAGGAGCCTGTCCCTTGCAAGGGACAGGCTCCTGTGATACACTAACTCACCTTGGCGCCCACCCCGCGCCGGGGTCATGCCTCGGGCTGGGTCAGATCCGCGAGGCTTTTTTCTTGACGCGCGAATTATAACACGGGATCATACAGGTGGCAAGAAAAAGTAAGTGAGGATCGGCACGTCCGTGAGAGATAGTAGGTACAAAGGAGGGCCGGTTCTATGCGGCCCTCTCTCAGAGGGGCGGGCTACTCGTTCGGGGCGTTGATCTGAACCGGTTGGCGTTTGCGTCTTGGGCGGCGAGCGAGCACAATACGGGTGGAGAGTACTAGCTCGTTATCTTGGCGTTTGAGTTCAGTAGCACGAGTGCTGATACCAGGAGCGGCAGCAACCGCCACCCCTCGACATCTGGATGCCAGCCCCCAAAGTTAGGCCCTCCCTCCCGATCTTGAGCCATGTCACCAATCGTCGTCATACTCTCCAAACTCTGCCCAGTATGAAGCAGAATCCTCGGCATCTTGCCGGATAATGTCCGCAAAAGCGTATTGTTCGCTTTGCCACTCGTCAGCCAGTCGAATAACTCTTTCTACTTTGGGTGGAATCGCAGCAGCCCAATCCCGAACTTCCCGAGCTCTCGCATAAACCTCCCGGGAGCGCAGGCCGAGAATCTGCGATGCAAGCGCTTCCAGTTCCACTGCTTTCTCTAGGAGCTGCTGAGGGAAGACCCGCAACAGACCAGCGTGATCGTACAGCTCCCTCGTTATTGCAGCCCACCGTTGCAGGGTTATGTTGGTATATACCTCGTACGGGGCGCCGTGGCTTAGCGCTTCGGAGTACAGTTGGGTGGCCTTCCCAGCAATCCCTCTGGCCTCGTCATAGGCAGCCGTCGCTATCTCATACAGTTCCGATTGGCTTTGGTGCACGATCATCCTCCAGTGTCGGTAGGCATAAACCCCCCGTGCTTAGTACTACAACCGTACTTTACAAAACACCCCTGTTAGCGGATAATAGTGGCAACACTATACCGCTGGAGGGCTGATGACTGACGAAGAGCTGGACGAATGGGGCGCGGATTTTGTGCGATTCCACGCCCGATTTGCCAACGTTTTCCGCCGCAAAGAGCCGCGAGCACAGGCCGTCAAGTACCTGCGCGGCCTGATGTCCTCGGTGCCGCGCAAGAACAGCTGGCAAGTGGCCGAAGCGGTCGGCGACTCCATTCCCGACGCCACGCAGCGCTTGCTGTACCGATCGCACTGGAGTGCGGATGCCGCCCGAGACCGGCTGCTGGAGTACACCATTGAGGTGTTTGGCGAGGAAGATGGCATCGGCGTGGTGGATGAGACCGGCTTCATCAAGAAAGGCAGCCACTCGGTCGGTGTCAAACGCCAGTACTCGGGCACGGCGGGCAAGGTTGAGAACTGCCAGATCGGCGTCTTTCTGAGCTATACCACGGCCAAGGGTCATGTGCTTCTGGACCGGCGGCTGTATCTGCCCGAAGAGTGGGCCAACGACCCGCAGCGACGGGCGGAGGCGAAGATACCTGCAGACGTGGTCTTCCAGACCAAGCCCGAGCAGGCGATGGCGATGTTGAAGACGGCCTGGCAGGCGGGAGTGCCCATGCGCTGGGTAGCCGGCGATGAAGTCTACGGCGACTCGACGGTGTTGCGGGACTTGGTTGCCCGCCACGAGCGGTGGTACGTCCTGGCCGTGCAGACGCTCACGCCGGTATGGACCAAACGGCCGTCGGTCGTGGAACCTGGACATCAGGATGGGCTTGGCCCAGGCCGGCCCCGGACGAAAGCACGTCTGGCGGAAGGCGCGCCGCCGGCAACGACCGCCAAGGAAGTCGTCGCCAGTTGGCACGAGAGTCGTTGGCAACGCCTGGCCGTCGCCGAAGGAGAGAAGGGCTTGATCACCTACGGCTGGGCCTGCCAACGGGTAGTCGAAAGCCGCGATGGGCTGCCGGGGCGGGATGCCTGGCTGCTGGCCCGCCGCTCGGTCAGCGACCCGACCGACATCGCCTACTACCTGTCCAATGCGCCGGTCGGCACGCCATTGTTGACTCTGGCGCAAGTGGCCTCCACCCGCTACACGGTGGAGCAGTGTATCGAAGAGGCCAAGGGTGAGACCGGCCTGGACGAATATGAGGTGCGCTTTTGGCACAGTTGGCATCGACATATCACCCTATCGATGATGGCCCACACCTGGCTGGCCTCCGTCCGCTATCAAGCGACGGAGAAAAAGGGGGGCCTGAGCCCTTCCTCGCCGAGTTAACGGTCCCGGAAGTGCGCCGCTTGTTGGAAGTGGCGCTCCCCTTGCCGCACCGGCCACGCGAGCTGCGGCTGGCGTGGTCCCAGTGGCGGCGGGCCAAGCGTTGGCAGGCCCGTATCAGCCATTCTCGCCGTCAAGCCAATGCCTGGCGGCTTCGTTTGAATTCGAATGCCGGAATACCGGCACAACTACGGTTGTAGTATTAGAGAGGTGGGTGCAAAGGCACCTCGATGACTGTAGCTGTAGCTCTGTCTACGTGTGTTCCCTTTGCCTTGGATTTTTACAGAACTCCTATTCTCGAAAGGATTTTCGCTGTTGCATGGTCGGTGCTTTCCTTGCTGCATGTCGAAGGAACCGCACCGGCGTACAAAGCGGCATCCATCAGAACGTGGAGAGAGTACAAGCCAGCCCGGCGCCTGCCGTTTTCTTCATTACCCCTCAAATTGTATCACTGAATAGCCAAAGTGGCAAGACGATATGGTACGCGTTTCCTTACGGAGACGTACGAGAGAGGGTTTCGTAGGTAGACTCGGCCGAGGTGGTTGTCCGGGAGATGACGTAACGACATAAAGCCCATGAACCTCGCCGACGCGCTGGGACGTCCGCCAATTCATCACGAGGGAGATTGGCGGTGTTTGGTCCGACGCATGGGCAGGGCGTAGCAAGCGAACGCAGAGGAGGGCCGACCGCGTCCGCCCTCGTTCGCGCTGCGGCTACTCTTGCGCAAGCTTGCGCCGCTTTGGGCGGTACTTGCGGCGGGGGCAAGGCGGGAGCACAATGCGGGTCGTCAGCACCAGCCCCTGATTTTCCTGGTTGTGTTCGGTAGCACGAATGCTGCACAAGCGCCGAGCAAAGGGTCATCATTGTGCTGTCTGTGCTCGAGAAGATGGGCAGCAGCCGAAAGCCCTGGCGAGACCGGAGAATCATGGTGCAGGCTGGCGAGCGCGCTGCACGGGTAACTCGCCAGCCTGCGGTTTCTGTTCGCTGTCAGCCCAGGGCATACTCCAGTGTGCGGACCTTTATAAAGGACCGCCCCGGGGGTACTCGGAAGGAATGCCAGGCCATGCAGGCAGCGGGACGCCAGGGTGAAGCGTCCCGCTTGTGCTTGCAAGACTGGCCCACGGCGCTGTCAAAGTTGCGTTTCTTTTCCCTGCCACTGCTCGTGGGTATTTCATGTTCTCATCTGTGTCCTTCGCCTCGGCTGACCTGTCGCTCTCGTTTATCCGAGACCCGTGACCGAATGCCAGGATAAGGCGTCTGCACCATACCTCCCCCAAGCTGGAGAGTTGACCCTGTCCCCCTTCTATAGTATAATCTAAGCAGCTTATACTAAGTAGCTTAGAACAAGGTGGTGCCATGAGCAGGTTCGTAGGTCGCAAGCGCGAGCTGGACGAGCTGGATTCAATCGCTGGGCGGAAAGGTGCTCAATTCATCCTCGTCTACGGCCGGAGGCGGGTCGGCAAGACAACCCTGATCCTCCACTGGGCACAGCAGACCGGCCGGCCCGTAATCTACTGGGTGGCCACCCGCGACACCCCTGCCCAGGTGCGCCATGGCTTCACCCAGGCGCTTTGGGCTTGGGCCTACCCCGGCAGCCAGGCCGTTCCCCGGTTTGAGACCTGGTCCGAGGTCTTTGAGACTGCAACCCGCCTTATCGGGGATCAGCCGGTAATTCTCATCATGGACGAGTTCTCCTACGCCGCCGAGTCGGATCCCGCCTTGCCCTCCAACCTGCAGGCTGCCTGGGATCACCAATTCAAGGGGAGCAATGCAATTATCCTCCTGGCCGGCTCCCACATCGGGATGATGGTCGATCTGATGGGCTATCATGCCCCGTTGTACGGCCGGTTCACCGCCCAGCTTCCTGTCGATCCCCTGCCCTTCTCCGCCCTGCGCGACTTTTTTCCCCGCTATACGGCGGCGGAGCGGGTGGCGGTGTACGCGGTGACGGGGGGCATCCCTGCCTACCTCGAGCGGTTCAGCGACGCGGAGAGCCTTGGGGCCAACATCCAGCGCCTATTCATGCGCCGCACAGGCATGTTTCGCAGCGAGCCGTTTCTGCTGGTCGGGGATGTCATCCGGCGAGAGACACAGACCTATGAGTCGATCTTGAAAGCGATCGCCTCTGGGCGGCACACGCCGCAGGAGATCGGCTCCGCGCTGGATGTGACTTCGTCCTACTTGAGCCCTTACCTGAAGCAGTTGGAGAGGTTGCACCTCATCGAGCGCCGGCTTCCTGCAACGATCCCTGGGGAGCAGCGCCGCACGAGCCGGAGCAGCCGCTACCACCTGGTAGATCCATACTTGCGCTTCTACTTCCGCTTCATCGCTCCCAACTTGAGTCTGGTCGAGCAGGAGTTGACCGACCTGCTCTGGAATCGCATCAGTGAGCAGTTCCGTGCCTTCGTGGGCGGGACGGCATTTGAGGAGCTGTGCCGTGCGTGGATGCTGGCCCAGGCACGGGCCGGGAAGCTGCCTATTGTGCCAGAGATCGTGGGCAGCCATTGGGCTCAGGACGTGCAGGTAGATGTGGTGGCTGTCAACTGGAGGGAGAAGGCCATCCTGTTGGGCGAGTGCAAGTGGGGCGTGAACGCGGTCGGCCGGTCAATCCTGCGGGAGTTCCTGGACAAGGCGCCCCTTGTATTGCAGGCACTGCCCGAAGGCGGGGCCGGTTGGACCACTTATCAAGCCCTGTTTGCACGGGCCGGTTTTACGGAACCAGCGCAGGCAGATGCCCGGGCCCATGAAGTGATACTGGTGGACCTGGCAACGCTGGATGAGGGCTTGAGCAGGTAAAGGATCCAGGATGCAGATTTTGGGGATATCCATGGCGTGCGGACTGCCAATCCGGGGAGTTGACCAAAGAGAGCGGTAGACCCATGCAGACGAGCTCCACGCTCCAGGCAGATTTCGACCAGATCGCGCTGCTCTCAGGGGATGGCTGGGATCACAACGCGCATTATCACCAGTATCTGCTGAGACACGTGCCGGCGCACTGCGAGGCGGCTCTGGATGTTGGATGTGGCCTGGGCACCTTCTCGCGATTGCTTGCCCGGCGCGCGGGGCACGTGGTTGCTCTGGACCTATCCCCGCGCATGATCGAGCTCGCGAAGGAGCGCTCGAAACAATACCCAAACATCCAGTACCAGGTGGCCGACGCCATGCAGTGGGGAACCGGAGGAGAGCGGTTCGACTATGTGGTCTCTATCGCGATGTTGCACCACGTAGGTGCTGAAGAGCTGCTGTCGAGGATGGCGGGGCTGCTCAAAGGCGGCGGCACCCTGGCGATTCTGGACCTATATGCATCGAGTGGGTTGACTGACGTCCTCAGAGGTATGGTGGCCCTGCCGGCAAGCCTCGTGTTGCGGTTGATCAAGACAGGCCGTTTGCGACCACGGCCGGAGGTCCGTGCAGCCTGGGCAGAACATGGGTGCCATGACACGTACCCAACCGTAGCAGAAGTGAGGCGCGTCTGCGAGCGGGTGCTGCCCGGAGCTTCTGTGAGGCAGCACCTGCTGTTTCGCTATTCGATCATCTTATGGAAGCCGGCCTGACGGCGGGCGGACCGTGCAGGATGCGTGCTGCAGCGTGGCTCACGCGAGAAGGGATTTCTGGTCCTCGATGCCGATGTGCTTCGATCTCCAAGAAACATCCCTCTACGACGAACGTTGTAGCCCGACCATACCAACCCCGTAGCATAGGACCGCGCCCGCCGTGGTCCTTTTTTATGGCTCAGGGTTCCCCCATTCCGACAATGACGGGCACGGGGCGACCTGGTATAATGGACCCATCACAGGAGCTGGAGGGGTTGCAATGACAGCACTTGACAACCTGGCCCGGCAAAGGTCGGAGCCCTTGTGCCGTCGATCAACCGAAGGACATGTGGAAAGGAGGCGTTCAATGTCCGGAAAACGCTTTGCTCAAATCGTTTGCGCTTTGGCGCTCATCGGCCCGCTCGCCGCCTGCGCGCAGAACGACGGTTCGACACTGCCCCCGGCGGGACGGCAGTCCTTCAACCTGTCCATGACCGGTGAGGATGGGATACAGGTCTCCTGGCAGGGCCACGACGGCGCGCTTCGGCCCGGCAGCGCGGAAACCGTGCACCTGGCCGTCGTCAACAACACGGGCCGGGCCTGGAATGGCCGTTTCTGCGTGCAGTTGCTGGAGCCGAGCCCTTCTGCGGTGGCAATTCCGCTGGCCCAGGAGGACTTCAGGCTCGAACCGGGCGCCAGTTTCTCACAGGACCTTCGCGTCGAGCTGCCCGCGGATCTCCCGCCCGGCGTGCATGGACTGGCCCTGGTGATGCACAAGCCTGTCGGGCCCATCGTAGAGGTGATCCCTGTGCAGGTGGGAGGGGGTGAGAGTGAGCCGTTCGACGGAGACTGGCCTACGGATGCGGCGCTGGTTGCCTGCCCCGCACCCTAGCGTGCCGGCGGCGGAGGCCGGCAGATGAGCACCGAACCGGAACCGGGGGTCGTCACGAGCGATGATGCCCAGTACGCCCTGGATCTCGTCAAGGCCATCTGCACGGAGGTAGGGCCGGGGCTGCCGGGCAGCCCCCAGGAACGGGAACGGGCGCGGATGATCGAGGAGGGTCTGGAAGCGCACCTGGGAGCCGGGAGCGTTGCCGTGGAAGGGTTCACCTTTGCGCCGGCGGCCTTTTTGCGGTCGAGTCCGGCGATCGCGCTCCTGACCCTCCTTGCCGCCCTGCTGAATATCTCCGCGGGCCGCCTCCCAGGGGTCTCAGCCTGGCCGGCCTGCATCGCTGCCCTGGTGATCTCTTTCATCTCGCCGCTGGTGTTTCTCTACGAGTTCGTCCTCGGCCTGGAGCTGACGGATCCACTCTTCAAGAAGCGGCGGTCGGTGAACGTCGTCGGCAGCCTGCGCAAGCCGGGAACCCGGAACGTGAAGCGGCTCCTGATCCTGAGCGGACACCACGACAGCGCCCCGGAGAACACCTGGCTCCGGTTCCTGGGCTACGGGTTCTTTCTCCTGTCGGCCACCTGGCTCTTGGGATTGCTCACCCTGCCGGCGATGTGCTTCGTCCAACTGGCGGGCCTGGTCGCCGGGGACGCCGGCCTGCTCGAAGCTGGGACCCTTGGCTGGCCCCTGCTGGTCTATCCCATCGCGCCTTCCATCCTCTTTGCCCTGTTCCTGAGCCGGGGGTGGGAGGACGGAGGAACTGTGCCCGGCGCGGCCGACAACCTCTCGGCCTGCGGTCTTCTCGTGGCCATGTGCCGGTTCCTGGTAGAGAACCCCTCCTGCATCCCCGATGACACCGAGATCCGCTTTATCTCCTTCGGCGCCGAGGAAGCAGGCTACCGGGGCTCGCGGCGGTACGTGGCGCGCCACCTGGACGAGCTCCAGCTCCTGGATGCGCGGCTGCTCAACTTCGAGACGATTGCCCACCCGGAAATCGCCATCCTCACCTCCGAGACGAACGGCACCGTCAAGAATTCCCCGGAGATGGTGCACAGCACGGTCGCCGCCGCGGAGCGCGCCGGCGTTCCCTACAAGCTCAGGCCGGCTTCCCTCGGCGTAGCCGGCGACGCCGGTCCCTTTAGCAGGGCCGGCCTCAAGGCTACGACGCTGCTGGGCATGAGCACGAAACAGCAGGTGGCCTTCTACCACCAGGTGTGGGATACGCCAGACGTCCTGACCCTGGAACCGTTGTTGAACGTGCTCAAGCTCGCCCTCGAGTGGGTAGGCAACGGCGGGGAATAGACGGGGCGTCCTACGGCTCTCGGGCCTCTACGGTGGATGCGCAGCGCTTCAGTTGCTGCCGATCAAGGGTAACCAGACAATCATCCAGTTGATCCGCCAAGGCGACGTATACCGCATGGCAACCACGGATTTGGTGATCCGCTGCGATGGCTGCCGCTCTCAGCGCTAGAGGCATGGTCACTGCAACCAACTGGACGATTCTCCCCCGTTCCAGTTGTTGCACAACTCGGTGAGCGAGCGCCGAGTCTCCTGCCCCGCGACTGAGTGCGGCAGCTACTTCCGCCATCAGAATTACAGGCGGCAGGATTGCTTCCCGGTCGCCCCTTCCTCGCTCCAACCATGTCCAACTGCGGGCATGGTCTTTTTCGTGGGCATTGACGAGCCCAGGGCGATCCCCAGGACGCCGTTGTCTTCGAGGGACATCGACCCCGCCAGGGCACTGACCTCGCCATCGTTCAAGACCTCCAGCGGCACGCCCATCTCGGCCCCGAGGCGCAAGAACAGGGTGCGGACCTCGTCGTAACGCTCTTGGGGGACGCCGCGGAACAAGGATGCGATCCTTGGTTGATTCTCGATATAGATCCCGGCTGCGCTGCCCCCGATGGCGTCCACGCGGGGCATTTGCGAAGCTGCTTCTCTCAAGGCGGCCAGGATCTCCCGGTAGTGATAGTGGGGGTCGCTCTGGGTGGCCGGCTCCCAGGGCGTCTCCCGGCTGTAGACGACCCGGCCGTCGACGACGGCTGCGACCTTGTGGTCCGAGGCCCCCAGGTCGAACCCGAGGCGACAACCGTCAAGGTGGCGCCCCAGGCACTGCCGGCTCTCCCGCCCGGCCGGCACCTGGCTCGCGTCACAGGCGGTCACGGTGAACGCCTGCCCGTAGACCTCCTGGCCCATAAAGTGGGCATCGAACTGGCGCGCACCACCGGGGGCGTAGCTGTGACGAATGGCCTCGCCGATGGCCCGCGGACCCCCCACGTGGACCCGGCAAGCTCCTCGCTGCCAGAGGAGGAACTTGCAAATTCGCTCGGCATAGCCGATGTTGGCGCGGGCCCGCGGGTGATCTTGAGCAAAGACCTGGGTTTCGAAGCGAGAGAGCGAGCCGTCGGGGCGCTCCAGGCCGAAGGCCAGCGGAACACCGGCGCCTGAGGCCCGAACCTCTTCCCGGAAGGCGCGGTTGATGGGCGCGGCCGGCCGAAAGTGCGGGTCGAGGGGTGGCGGGAACCTCGGCACCGTCATTGGAGGCCTCCCTTGAAGGGAGCGAACAAGCCCAGCTCCTGGGTCAGAACCTGGGCCGCTGCTCCCAGGACGACGATCTCGGGGCCGATGGTCGAAAGCCCCACCCTTGTCTCGCGGGCCACCACCGACAGCGATCGCTTGACCATCTCCTGCTGGATGGTGTCCAGGAGGGGCTGCCCCAGGCACGCGAGGCTGCCGGCGATCAGGATGCGCTGCACGCTGAGCACGCCGATCAAATTGGCGACCGCGATGCCCAGGTATCGCCCCACCAGGGCGACCTCCTGGCACATGGCTTCGTCGCCGGCCGCCACGGCCTGGCAGACTTCAGAGATGCCGATCTCCTCGGGCCTGGCGGCGAACCGGTGGAGCAAGGACCGTGGATCGGACCGGGCCAGCGCCTGGGCACGGCGGACGAGGGCCTGGTTGCTGGCCACCGTCTCCAGGCACCCGCGATTCCCGCAGCGGCATGGCAGGCCATCCTCGGCGACGACGACGTGGCCGATTTCGCCGGCGCCAAAGGTGTCGCCGTGGAAGAGCCGCCCGTTGAGGACGATGCCGGCGCCGATGCCGTGCTCCACCTTGATGACCACCAGGCTGTCGGTGGCCTGTTCGCCCCCGAAGGTAAACTCGGCGAGGGCAGCGACCTGGGAGTCGTTGGCCACGTACAGGGGCAGGCCGTAGCGCTTTTTTAACAGGCTGCGCAGGGGCAGATCCTGCCAATCGAGGTTGACCGCCCGCCGCACGATGCCCTTCGTGGGATCCATCAAGCCGGGCGTGCCGATGCCGATGCCCAGCAGGGGGCTGCCGGTGGCCGAGAGCAGATGGTCGACGAGCTCGTAGACGCGTTCAAGGGCGACCTCGCCGTCCCTGCCATCCAGGGGCAGGCTGGCACGGTGCCGGATCTCACCTCGCAGGTTTACCACCGCGCCGCGGAACTCGTCGCTGGCGAGGTCAATGCCGATGGCATGTCGCGAGTCGTCTATGACGCTGAGCAGAATGGGCGGTTTGCCGCCTGCCGAGGGCCCCTGGCCCACTTCCTCGACCAGGCCCCGGCGGCTGAGGCCGGCGACGGCGTCCGAGACGGTGGGACGCGTGAGCCCGGTGGCGCGGGCGATGTCGGCCCGACTGATCCGGTCGTGGTCGTAAATGGTCCGCAGGACCAGGCGGGTGTTGTAGGCTTTGGTTTGCTTCGAAGTAGCCTTCTGGGCCGACCGTTTCATGGTCTCTTCTCCTACAGTCGACTTTGGCAGTTAACTTAACTTACTAAGTACAGTATAGCACGTATCCTGGGGTTTGTCAATCCCCCAATTCAACCTCTTGAGCGATCACTTGGTTGTGTTTGGCTGCGAGCGGTTGACGCTCTGGACATGCCGTGCTGGCAGCAGCTACGGCCTGGCATTTCGGGGAGTTGCCCCGGTCACGCCGCCGGGCGCTGCTCCTCCACGCCCTCTATCAACTGCTCGAGCTCCTGCCGCGCAGAAGCCTCGAACAGGGAATCGAGGGAGGCGCCTGCCGGCAGCTCGATGGACAGGCGCAGCAGGCTGCCCTCCTGTTCCGCCAGCGACAGGGCGACGATCTTTTTCAGGGGGATATAGGTCCACACGCCGCCATAGCGGTCCTTGCCGGGGCGCTGCTCTTCCCGGATGGTAACAAGCTCGCAATCGGTCAGGATGGTCATGTGCGTGGGCGAGATGGTCCTGTGGTAGGTCCTGCCCAGGAGGGTCAACACGCCCTCCCGGATCTCGGGCTGCAGGATAGAACGGACGACCTTCTCTCCCGGCAACAGGCTGTGGCGGGCATAGCTCATGAACTTGTAGTTCACGCGGATCAGGTGTTCGAATCCCTCCCGCTCCCATCCCAGGTCGGTCTCCCCGGCGCCGATGGCGGCCCGCCGTATGGTCTCCACGATGGGCCTGAACAGGTAGTCGCCGACGGCGTTGAAGCGGATGGTGCAGCAAGCCGGGGCGCCCCGGTCCGCCAGGCCACAGATCTTGACGTGGGCGTCCAGGAGCACGGCTCGAAATTCGACGTAGCTGATCGCCGGCAGGGGAAAACAGTGGGCCTGGAAGGTGTTGCCGGCTTTTTCCAGGACGTGGATCTCCTGGCCCAGGGCAAAGACGAGCTTTTCGGTGGCGCGGTGGAGGAAGCCTTCGTAGGAGGGGGCCAGGACGGCGTGGGGCAGGTCCTGGCCCGCTGCCTGCAAGGGCTCGAAGAATGCCCGGTAGGCGGGCGGGACGGCGGCGTAGGTGGGGATGTGCCTGGCCCAGGAAGCCCTTGTTCGCTCGGCGAGGGCGCCCATGGTGGGCGCCATTCCACTGCTCTTCATCGCCAACCTCCCGGCTGCCCCCGGCAGCTACTGGCCGTAGACGTGCGTGTAGCGGTGGTGCAGGCGCGCCACGTCCTCGGCACAGATCTCCTCGGGCTGGCCCAACTGCATGGCCAGCCACACGGTGCGGGCATTGTCCTCGGTCATGACCGCCGCCTTGACCGCCGCCTCGGCCGTCTTGCCGATGCTAAAGACGCCGTGGTTCTTGAGCAACACCGCCGGCGAATCGCCGATGGAGTCCACCACCAACCGGCCGATGGCCTCGTCGCCGATGAGGCCAAAGCCGCCGCAGGGGATGGGCCCGCCGAACTCGTCGGCGATGGCCGTCAGGACCACCGGGATGGGGCGGCCTACGGCGGCAAAGGCGGTGGCATACCGGGAATGGGTGTGCACCACGCCGCCCACGTCGGGCCGCTGGCGATAGATGTACAGATGGCTGGCAGTGTCGGAGGAGGGCTTGAGCTCGCCCTCGACGACGCAGCCGCCCAGGTCGACGACCACCATCATCTCGGGGCGCAGGTCCTCGTAGCGCACGCCCGATGGCTTGATGACCACCAGGTTCGATTTCGGGTCGCGGGCGCTCACGTTGCCGCTGGTCCAGGCCACCAGCTCGTTCCGGACCAGCTCCATGTGCAGGCCGATCAGCTCGTGCTTGAGGTCTTCGAGCATGAGGTCCCTCCCTCCATCAGCCGTTGCGCGCCTGGGCCTTGATCTGCTTCAGGCGCTTCATGACGTCGTTGGCGCCCCGGCCCAGGTAGTCGTGCAGGGCAACGTATTCAGCATAGAGCCGGTCGTAGGCGACCTGGTTCGCCGGGATGGGCCGGTAGCACTCGTCGCGCAGCCGGGCCATCCGGCGGCTGGCCTCGACGATGTCGTCGTAACCGCCAGCGCGGGCGCCGGCAGCCACGGCGCCGTGCATGGCCGAGCCAAAGGCGGGCACAAAGTTCGAGGCCGGGATGTTGATCGGCAGGCCGGTCACGTCGGCATAGATCTGCATCAGCAGCTTGTTGCGGTCGGGCAGGCCGCCGGTGGCGACGATCTCGTGGACCGGCACTCCACTCTCGCGGAACGTCTCGACGATGAGGCGTGTGCCAAAGGCCGTGGCCTCGATGAGGGCGCGATAGATCTCTTCCGGGCGGGTGAGAAGGGTGGCGCCCAGCAGCAGGCCGGTGAGGTCCACGTCCACCAGCACGCTGCGGTTTCCGTTCCACCAGTCGAGGGCCAGCAGGCCGCTTTCGCCCGGCCTCAGGCGGGCGGCCTCTTCCTCCAGGAGCCTGTGGATGTCCACGCCCCGGGCCCGGGCATGTTCCTCGTAGGCCGCCGGCACGCAGTTTTCGACGAACCAGGCAAAGTGATCACCCACGCACGACTGGCCGGCCTCGAAGCCGGGCATGTCGGGCAGGATGCCGTCGACCACCACGCCGCACATGCCCGGGACGATGCGCTCTTGCTCGCCCAGGAGCATGTGGCAGTTGGACGTGCCCATGATGATGACCATGCGGCCGGGCTCGGTGACGGTGGCAGCCGGCACGGCCACGTGGGCGTCCACGTTGGCCACCGCCACGGCGGTGCCCGGCCGGAGGCCGGTCCATGCCGCGGCCGTCTCGGTCAGCCCGCCTGCCCTGGCACCCAGGGGCAGGATCTCGCGCTTTATCTTCTCGTCGACGACGTGTTCCAGGCGCGGATCGAGCGCTTTGAAGAACGCATTGGGCGGAAAGCCCTCGCTCTTGGACCAGATGGCCTTGTAGCCGGCCGTGCAGGCGTTGCGCGTCTCGGTGCCCGTCAGTTGCCAGACGACCCAGTCGGCGGCCTCGATGAGACGGTCGGCGGCGGCATACACCTCCGGCGCCTCGTCGAGGATCTGCCAGGCCTTGGGAAAGAACCACTCGGAGCTGATTTTGCCGCCGTAGCGCTCCAGGAAGCGGTATCCCAGCTCCCGGGCGGTGTCGTTCAGCTTGTTGGCTTCGGGCTGGGCGGCGTGGTGTTTCCACAGCTTGACCCAGGCGTGGGGATGGTCGCGCCATTCGGGCAGGAAGCAGAGCGGGGTGCCATCGGCCCTGGTCGGCAGCATCGTGCACGCCGTAAAGTCGATGCCCAGGCCGATGACGTCGTCGGCGGCGACGCCGCTCTCCGCCAGGACGGCCGGGATCGCCTGCTTGAACACCTCGACATAATCGTTAGGGTCCTGGAGCGCCCAATCAAGCTCCAGCCGCACATCGGTGCCGGGCAGCTTCTCGTCGATGACACCGTTGGCGTAGGGGTGAACGCTGCTGGCCAGCTCGCGGCCATCGGTCACGTCCACCAACACGGCACGTCCCGATTCGGTCCCAAAATCGACGCCGATGGTATACTTTTTGGCCATTGCATTGCAGCCTTTCATGGTCGAGCCAGCAGGTTGTCGGAGAGGCGCTTGCGCTTGTCGGTTCGTAGTGGGCGATTCATCGCCCAAGAACCGCGCTGAAGCGCGCACTACGAACGGGCTCTCCGACAGGCTGCTAGAGATCGGTGATATCGACGGCATAGTTCACAAATAGCCGCTGCTTCTTGGATTCGACACTCAACATGATGTACAGGCCCTTGACCTCCTGCGGGACGGCGACCTCGGTTGTCCAGGTCGCTTTTTCGCCGGCAGGGGTGATGGGCACCGACACAATGTCGGGGGTCTCGTAATAACCGTACAGGATGCCGTCGTCACCGATAACGGGCGGATTGCCGATGTGGACGTAGGCTGGGTATTCGCCGGGATTGGCCGTCTGCCACGAGAACTCCAGGCCCGAGTCGGTGCGCTCCACGCCGGTCAGGGTGAGGACGACGTCGTTGATGGCCACGATCTCGGCGCTGGGCTCCAGGATCAAGCCCTCGATTTCTGCGGCGATGGGGTAGTCGATCTCCGGGGTGAGCTCGTCCAGGTCGATTTCCAGCCTGGCGTCCGCCTGGTTTGTCTCCGGGTAGTAGTAGTTGTATTCGCCGGTCACGTATCGATAGTCGATGGCCAGCTTTGAACCGGGGGTGGCTTCGACCCCCTCGCACTCGACGTAGAGAAGCTGGGTCTTGGGCTCGGCCCTGGTCCCGGCGATGGCGCCCCGCATCTGGAAGCCCGGCGCCAGCCGGTGGCCGCCCGTGCCGACGAAAAGCGTGCCGCAGTTGGTGGTCTGGCCGTCGCCCCCGGTAAAGACGGCGGGCTTGTCGGGCAGGACATGCATCTCGCTCCAGTCGCCGGTGTCGTTGCGGATGGTGATGTCGATGCGCAACTTGCCGTTCTCCGGCGCAATGCCCGTCGCCACGGCGGTCCAGGCGCCCGAGCCCGCGGCCACGGAATCCTCCAGGTCCTCGGGCAAGACGATATAGTCGCAGCCACAAAGCAGCAGTGCGCATGCCAGGATCGGAATCAACGCGCGTTTTATGCTCATCTCTCTTGCTCCTGTCCTCGACGCTGTCCCCAACGCTTCCACTTCCGGGTCGGGCCCGCTATTGCGCGGTTTCGAACCTCGGAACGATGGCCTTGACCAGGGACATCACCTGCCAGTAGTCGGACGGGGCATCGGTACCGCCGTCCACGCCCCTGACCGTCTTGACGCGATCCTGGTCGGCAACGGTGAGATAGTACCCATAGCACTGCCCGCAGGGGGTGTGCCAGGTGTTGTACATCTCGTCCGTGAACCAGCCAAGGTCCCGGATGCCGGCGAGGAGGATCTCCACGTCGGCCGGCGTGACCTGCTTCTCGATCTTGCGCTCGCCATCGTCGCCGACGATTCGCCCGTCGGCATAGATGGCATACACCTCGTCGATGCAGCGCGGGCCGCCGTTGCGCTCGTAGACGACCACCGCCCCGCTGTTTGCCAGCTCTCCGGCCAGCTCCTGCCTGAAGGGCTTGAGCTCACAGGCAGAGGCTTTTGGCGTGGCCGTGCGGGTGCTCGCCACGCTCGTCGGGGTGGCGGGCAGCATGCTGACGATGACCGCGGCCACGGCGACCACCAGGACCACGCCGGCGCCGTAGAGCAGCACGCGACGTCTGCGGACGGCAGCGGGCAGCGGCACGGCCTCGACGGCCTCTGTCTCCCGGCGGCGGCTCTTGCGCGCGGCCAGCAGGCTCTGGACGCCGATGAACAGCAGCGTCAGGACGCCGATGACGATGCGCGTCCACCAGGAGCTCAGCGTCCCGTTGAACTGGATGAGGGTCTGGGTGACGCCAAAGATCAGCACGCCAAAGAGCGTGCCGAATACGTAGCCCTGGCCGCCGCTCAGCGCCGTGCCGCCCATGACCACGGAGGCAATGACGTCCAGCTCGGCTGCGTACGCGTACGAGCCGTGTCCGGAGAGGACAAAGACACCCAGGGCGATGCCCGCCAGGGCCGAGCAAAAGCCGTTCATGGTATAGACCAGCACCTTGGTGGTGTTCACCGGCAAACCCATGAGCCGCGCGGACTGCTCGTTTCTTCCCTCGTAGCCGCCGATGGCATACACGGTACGGCCAAAGCGCCGGTAATGGGCCAGATACATGCCCAGGACCAGGACAACAGAGGCGACGACCATCATGATCGAGACCCAGTTTCCCGTCTTGGCCACCGGATCCGCCAGCCCCGGAATGAGGATCCTGGTCTGGCCCAGGATGCGAAAGGTGCGGTCGTTGATGGGGATGGCGTCGTCGCTGATAAAGTAGCACATGCCCCGGGCAAACCACAGGCCCGCCAGGGTGGCGATGAATGGCTGCACCTTCATATAGGTGATGACGTAGCCCATGAGAGCGCCGAGGGTCATGCCCATGAGCAGCACCAGCGGGATGACGGCCCAGGCGTCCCACCCGGCTCGCAGCAGGGCGGCCGCGGATACGGTCGTCAGCGCCATGACCCCGCTCACCGACAGGTCGATGCCGCCGGTGAGGATGACAAACGTCATCCCGATGCCGCTGATCAGCAGGTGGGCGTTGTTGCGAAAGATGTTGAGGAACACCTGGAAGTCGCGCATGGCGGGGTAAAAGGCCGCGCCAACGCCGTAGGCGACGAGCGCCAGCACCGCCGTCGCCGCAAGCGGAATAAACCTCTGGTTGTTGGAGACAAAGGCGGCTATTCTTCGCATCGCGGTTACGCCCCTTTCTGCGCGCTGATCCTCTGCACCAGGCTTCTGGCCTGTTCCGAATACAGGAGAATCACAAAGATGACGACGACGGCCTTGATGGCCTGCAGGGCGAACGCCGGAACGCCAAAGGCGTACATGGACGTGCTGATGGCCTGGATAACCCAGGCGCCCACGATGCTGGCGAACAGGGAAAAGCGGCCACCCGACATCAAGGTGCCGCCGATGACGACGGCCAGGATGGCGTCCATCTCGAGCCACATGCCGAGGTTGTAGGCATCCGACGTCTTGATGTTCGAGCTGTCCACCAGGCCGGCAATGCCCGCGCAAAAGCCGCAGAAGGTGTAGGCCAGGAGCTTGATCCTCTTCTCGCTGATGCCGGCAAAGTAGCTGGAGCGAAAGTTGACGCCCACCGATTCGATGAACAGGCCGATGGCCGTTTTGCGTGTGAAGAGCCAGGCGAGGACGAACACGATGGCCACGATATAGACCGAGACCGGCAGCACGATCCAGCCCTGCCCAATAAAGGCGTATGGCTCGTAAAAGATCTGGATCCTGACCCCGTTGGTAATGAGTTGGGCGATGCCGCGGCCGGCGATCATCAGGATGAGGGTCGCCACCATGGCCTGGATGCGCACGTAGGCGACCAGGATCCCATTCCACACGCCGCAGAGGGTGGCCACGAGCAGCGTCGCGAGGATCACGACCCACAGCGGTTGGAAGGTGAACGTGGGGTCGTTGATCAGGCTCATGAGGTGGGGCGGCAGCTCCTTGGCCAACACGTAGGGGTTCATCAGCAGGGCCGCCACCGACGCCGCAATGGCCATGATCGCCCCCACCGAGAGGTCTACACCGCCGGTGGCGATGACCAGGGTCATGCCGATGGCCAACAGGGCAACCGTCGAGCCGTTGCGCACGATGTCGATGAGGCTGCCGTACAGGTTGCCGTCCCTCGTCTGGATGGAGAAGAACCCGGGAATGGTGATCAGGTCGAATAGCAGGATGAGGGCCAGGGCAACGAGCGGCAGAAAGAGCCTGCTCTCGGTTGCCTTCCTCCAGGCCAGAGAAAAGCCAGACGGTTTCATGATTCACCCCCTGCCATCGCTTGCATGATGACCTGCTCGTTCACCTCGCCGCTGAACTCGGTCACCTTTTTCCGGTCGCGGAGCACCATGATGCGGTGGCTGGTCCGCAGGACTTCTTCCAGCTCGGAAGAGATAAAGACGCACGCCTTGCCCTCTTCGGCGAGGGACAGCACCAGCTTCTGGATCTCGGCCTTGGCTCCCACGTCGATGCCCCGGGTCGGCTCGTCCAGGATCAGGACCTGGGGATTCGTGGCCAGCCAACGGGCGAGGATAACCTTTTGCTGGTTGCCGCCGCTCAGGTTCTTGACCGGCTGGTCGGGGGAGGGCGTGGCGATGTTCAGCAGGTCGATGTAGCGATCCGCGATTTCGTACTGCTGCTGTTTGGTCAGGTTGCGGATCCAACCCCGGCTGGCCTGGAGGGCCAGGACGATGTTCTCCCTGACGGTCAGCTCGTCCACAATGCCGGCGTCTTTGCGATCTTCCGGGCACAGGGCGACGCCGCGGTTGATGGAGGCCAGCGGGGAAAAGTCCTTGATGGCCTTGCCCGACAGCTCGATGGTGCCGCTGTCCGGCTTATCAACGCCAAAGAGCAGTTGGGCGATCTCGGTGCGGCCCGACCCCAGCAGCCCGGCAAAGCCCACGACCTCGCCGGCGTGCAGCTCGAGGTCCAGGGGCTCGACGACGCCCGATAGGCCCAGGTCTCGCGCCTCCAGCAGCGCCTCGCTGCCGATCTGCTTGCTGCTTTCGAGCTTGATCTGCGACATCTCGTCGAACTCGGTCAGGCTCCGGCCGATCATTCCGGCGATGAGCTCCAGGCGAGCGATGCTGGCTGTCTCAAAGGTGCCGACGAGGCTGCCGTTTCTCAGGACCGTGATCCTGTCCGAGATCTCGTAGACCTGGTCGATAAAGTGGGTGATAAAGATGATGGCCACGCCCTCGCTTTTCAGCTTGTGCATGACGCGAAAAAGCTGCGCCGTTTCGTGGGTGTCGAGGCTGGACGTCGGCTCGTCCAGGATCAGGATCTTGGCCGACGCGATCTCGAGCGCCCGGGCGATGGCCACCATCTGTTGCAGGGCGACGGAATAGGTGCTGAGCGGCTGGGTGACGTCGATGTCGATGTCCAGGTGTCGCAGGATCTCCCTGGCCTGGACGTTCATGGCCTTCCAGTCGATGCGGCCCAGCCTTTTCGGCTCGTTGCCGATGAGGATGTTCTCGGCGACCGAGAGATTCGGGCAGAGGTTGATCTCCTGGTAGACGGTGCTGATGCCCAGTCGCTGCGCGTGGAGGGGCGAGCGGATGGTGACCTCTTGCCCGTCGAGCTTGATGCTGCCGGCGTTTGGCCTCTCGACCCCGGTGAGCACCTTGATGAGCGTCGACTTGCCCGCGCCGTTTTCGCCCACGATGGCGTGGATCTCGCCCCGCTCCAGATAAAAGTCCACGTTGGAGAGCGCCTGAACGCCGGGAAAGGTTTTGTTGATGCCTCGCATCTCGACGATACAGTCAGAAGATGACATAACCCACCTCTGCTCGCGCCTTTCAAACGGTGCTTTTGTTCGAGGAGCGGCGCCATCCGTGCACGCCGCTCCTCAACCTGATCTCCGTAACAATCCCGTGTGATCCCCCGGGCCGTGCAGACCCCGGGCCGTGCCTAGTACTTGCGGCCGTCGGCGATTTCCTGCAGGTTGGGATCCGACGCGCGGAAGACGCCTTCCTGCGAGGGGACCCACTTGGGCAGCGATTCGCCGTTTAGCGCTTTCAAGGCGGCCTCGTAGACCTGCGGAGCAAGGAGCGGGTTGCACTCCACGCTGACGTTCACCTCGCCGGCCAGCATGGCCTTGAAGGCGCCGGCCGTGGCGTCAAAGGTGAGGATCTTGACGTCCACACCGGGCTTGAGTCCTGCTTCCTTGAGGGCTTCGATGGCACCCAGGCCCATTTCGTCGTTCTGGGCAAAGATGCCCTGGACATCCTGGGTCTCTTTCAGCCAGGCTTCGGTCACTTCCTTGCCTTCGGTGATGCTCCAGTTGGCGGTCTGGCTCTTGGTGATGGTGATGCCGCACTCTTCCATCCGCTCGCGGAAGCCCTGGCCGCGGTCCTTGGCTGCTGACGAGCCCACGTTGCCCACCAGCTCCCAGACGTTCTTGCCCTCCATGCCCTCGAGCAGCTTGCACATCTCTTCGGCGCCCTTGCGCCCTTCTTCGGCAAAGTCGGAGCCGATGTAGGTGGCATACAGATCTTCCGGCGCATCGATGCGGCGGTCCTCGATGACGACGACCTTGCCGGCCGCCTGCGCTTCCTTGAGGGCCTCTTCCCAGCCGGTGGTCTCCAGGGCGGCGAGGATGATGACGTTCACGTCGGGGTCCTGGTTGAACTGGTGAAAGCCGGCGACCTGCCGCACCAGGTCGTTCTGGGAGTCATAGAACTTGAGCGTGAGGCCCAGTTGTTCGGCGGTTTCCTTGAACGAGGCGGTGTTTGCGGCGCGCCAGCCGCCTTCAGAACCGGTCTGGAGAAAGCCGACGACCATGTCCTCGTACGTGTAGGTCTTGGCAGCCGGGGCTGCCGTGGGTGCTTCTGCCGGCTTGGCGGTGGGTGCCGGTGTGGAACCGCACGCTCCCAGCACCGAGATCGCCAGGACGAGCAGCAAGGACAGCACGGTAAAAGACACATTCTTCGAGACGTTCATTTCTTTCTTCCTCCTTGTCACTGTTGGAAACGTACTGCACACTATTGTGCGTTTGAGAGTGAAATGGACCTCTGACCAACCCTTGCGCAAGATGGCGACGCGCGCTCCGTCGGAGCTGCCCAAGCTCGATCTCACTCCTGGCGCAATCCTCCTTCCTTTGCGATTCTCTCCCTGTGATGGTAGACATCCCAGCCCATGTACTTGCCCAGTGCCTCGTCCAGGGCATCGGCCACCCGCGCCCGGTTCAAGGCGACGTGGTGCTCGTAGCCGTTGGCGCAGATGTAGTGGAGCAGGCCCTGGAAGTCGGGAATCTGTACGACGCCATAGCCGCCAAAGGTGTCGAGGGGATCGGCCGTCAACTCCCCCTCGCCGAGGTAGGCGCGGATGACGCCGCACTGGTCGTCCGTCGAGACACGGCAGTAGGTGAACGGGCCGGCCTTTACCCGGCCTACGACCGTGCCATAGGTGTTCTCCTTGCCCACCGACCCGGCAATGATCTCCTGGAACGACATCTCGGCGTCCCCGAAAAAGTCGGCCGGCAGGTTGCTGCAGTGAAAGACGACGCCCTTGTCGGGATCGTCGGCATAGTTGTTGTTCCAGTCCACCAGGGCGCTCGGCTTGCCCGAGGCCAGGGCCATGGCATACATGCCCACCACGCCGGCTATGTCGGCCTCGCAGGCGCTGGGCTTGAGGGCGTTGCTCATCATGCTCATCACCGCGCAGGGCACGACGCCAAAGTGCTCCTCCATGGACGTCCAGCACTGTATCGCCGTCGCCGCCAGCCGGTTCTCTTCCATCCAGCGCTCGGTCACGACGGCGAACCTGGCCATCTTGTCCAGGGCCTCGGCGGGGGTGCCGGCCGTGCGGACGTAGCCGCGCAGCGCGTCCAGCTTGGCGCGGACGGCCGGGTCGTCGGGAGCCAGGCGGTTGGCCTGGCCGAGGGCCTCCGAGAGGTCCAGCACCTCGACGCTGATGCCCGCCCTCTCCAGCAGCTTTTCGCTGAACCGGACGGTGACGAACGGCGCCGGCCGGGCGCCCAGCATGCCGAGCCGGACGCCGCGCAGCCCGCGCACCACGCGGCAGGTGGCGGCAAAGCGCTGCAAGTCCCGGCGAAAGCTCTCCGAGGCGGGGGCCACGGTGTGGAGCGTGGTGAGGGTGTAGGGGATGCCCCGCTGCCGCAGGTTGTTGCACAGCGACATCTTGCCGCAAAAACTGTCGCGCCGGTCCGCGGCCGTCATCTTTTCGTTCTCATCGGGGAAGGCGTGGACCAGCACCGGCACGTCCAGCCCTGCCTGGCGGATGGCGTCGGATACCCCCCGCTCGTCGCCAAAGTTGGGCAGGGTCGCCACGATGCCGTCGATCTCGTCCCGGTGGGCCCGGAAGAGGGCGGCGCACTTTTCCGCGTCGCGCAGCGTCTCGACCGAGCCAAAGGGGGTGTCGCCGGCGTCGAGGGCGACGGTCCGGATGCCCTCTTCAGCCAGCACGCGCAATACCTCCTGGCGTCCCGTCTCGCACAGGTGGCTGGGGAAAAAGCCTCGATTGCCGACGATAACTCCGAGCGTGACCTGATACATGTTAGCTTATCTCCCTACAAGCCGATATGTTTGCCGCATGGGGCACAAAATCCCCCTGGATCCTCGTGGCCCTGCTGCTCTCGCGGACGACCAACTCGGGGCAGATGGGGATCAACCTGGGCTCGTACCGCGCCCCATCCCCGCGGCTGGCCTCGATGGCCCGGATCAGCTCCTGGATGGCGGTGCAACCGAGCTGGCGCAAATCCTGGACGACGGTCGTCAGTGGTGGCCAGTAGTGCTCGGCCTCGGGCAGGCCGTCAAAGCCGACGACGGCCAGGTCGTGGGGCACCTGGATGCCCTCGCGGCAGGCCGCCTGGAGGACGCCCAGGGCCATCTGGTCGTTGGCGCTAAAGACGGCGTCCACGTGGGAATTGCGGGCCAGGAGCCGGCCGATGGCCTGCTCGCCGCTGGCCGAGGACCAGTCACCCTCCTCGGCGTGCAGCTCGCCGGCGGCGACGCCGGCCGCCAGGAGGGCGTCGTGCCAGCCG
>MTKX01001570.1_pt2 | contig 30942 bp, 24 predicted proteins | sample 1042771 | NCBI WGS metagenome assembly MTKX01 (sample SAMN06212183, study PRJNA360534) | anaerobic digester metagenome | biome: Wastewater treatment plant; material: sludge; isolation source: anaerobic digester fed with sludge from wastewater treatment plant | place: Denmark: WWTP Randers ...
GCCAAGTGCGATATGATTGAGATCATCGCCGCTCGCATGGCTGCCGAGCGCAGGATCAGCGTAGGAAGGGCGGCGGAGCTCATGGCCGAGATGGACGAGAAGGCCAAGGGGGGCAATTGAAACCATCTAGCTCAGGGCAATACCGCATTGGTGTCCTGGGGCCTCAGGGGACCTACTCGGAGAAGGCGGCACTTATCTGGTGCAAAGAGAGGACAGGCTCCACTCTGGCCTATTTCCCGGACTTTGATTGCATTCTGGACTCTGTCCAAAAAGGCCTGATTGAGGCGGGCATAGTGCCGGTGGAAAACAGCCTGGAGGGGGCGGTTACGGCAGTCATGGACCTACTGCTGCGGCTGGATGTGGTCATTGTGGGAGAGGTCAACCTTCCCATCAGGCACTGCCTGATAGGTCAGGGCGGAGGGGAGATAAAGGTCATATTATCCCATCCCCAGGCACTAGCCCAGTGCCGTCAGTATTTGCATGAGCACTATCCGGAGGCGGAGATCAGGACCACCGGCTCCACTTCTCATGCTGCCCGGCTGGCTCAGGAGTTTCCGGAGATGGCGGCCATAGCCGGCCAAGATGCTGCTGATAGGTACGGCCTCATGATCCTGGCCAGGGAGATTCAGGATGCGAGCGACAATATAACCCGTTTTATTATAGTAGCCAGAGCGGGCGTAGAGGCCAGCGGCAGAGACAAGACCTCGCTGGTAATCTATCTGGATAGAGATCGACCGGGGGCCCTATTCTCCATACTGGAAGAGTTTGCCAGCCGCAATATCAACTTGACCCGGATCGAGTCCCGGCCCAGCCGGAAGGGCCTGGGGGACTACTACTTCTATATCGACCTGGAGGGGCATATGCAGGATCAAGAGGTGGGCGAGGCAGTGGCTGCTGCCAGGGATAAAGCGGCTATGGTAAAAGTTCTGGGATCTTATCCACGGGCTGAAATGATGCAGAGCTGATCTGATGGATGATAAAAATAAAACGGGAATTGTCTTGGCCCCTTACGGATCTCTCTATGATCCCGCCCTGGCCACATATGAGAAAATAGTCCAGGCCTACGAAAAAAAGTTTTCCGGATCTGTAATCCAGATGGCCTTCACCTCCACTCTCATGAGGAAGAGGCTGGCGGAGAAGAAGGGTATCACTGTGCCCGGCATGCTGGGCGCATTGCAGGAGCTGCAGGATCTTGGCTGCAAAAGGGTGGTAGTCCAGTCATTGCAGATCGTGCCCGGTGGGGAGTTTCATCAGATAGCAGAGCTGACGCATTCCCTCAGGCCGAGCCATGCCTTGGGCACACCCGGCCTGGGACTGGGGCTGCCTCTGCTCTCCGGCCTCTCAGACTGTCGAGCCGTCTCCTCTCTGCTGCCCGCTCTCATCAGCCGGGCGGGCGTTGATATCTTCTCAGAGGGAGATGGGCAGATATCAAGGGAGGCGGTGCTGCTGGCAGGCCACGGGACGGGCCATCCCGCCGATGCCCTCTACTGTCAGCTGGCAGGCATAATGAATAAGCAGCATAGAAATGTCTATCTGGCCAGCATCGAGGGCGCTTTAAGTCTGGATGATATTCTCTCCCTTCTAAAAGAGAGCGGAGCAGAGAGGGTCCTGCTCATGCCTTTTATGCTGGTGGCAGGAGGGCACGCAGAAAAGGATCTCTTCGGAGCTGATCCTCAATCCTGGAAGAGCATCCTTGAGAGAGAGGGCTATTCTGTCTTGTCCCATAACCGGGGCCTGGGTGATTCTCCGGAGATTATATCCTTATTTCTGGAGCGCACAAAGAGAGCACTGGAGAAGATGGCACTGCAGTTATTATAGATTGAAATAGTATCGGGTGAGAACTGGTTAAATTGAATCAAAGGCAGAAGAGGATGTGAGAGAATGGCGGTCCATAAGATAAGATGCGAGGTCATGAGCATCGCAGGGGATAAAGAAAAGTGCATAGGTGCGGCCAAGATGAAGAAGGGCGAGAAATTCATATTCGAGGCCAGAACTCCGGAGGGCATGTGCGTGAGGGCTTTCAATGCCATATTTCCTTCCGCCTTTGCCATGCGTTACTCGGATAAGATGCCCTGGGAGAAGGGCGAAGGCTATGCCGATGTGACCTGTCCGGATGGAGACATTGTAGTCCGGCTGACCAGGGTCAAGGATGATGAGGTGCAGATTTAAATTTTTATTTTTTAAGGACACACCCAGCAAGCTGCGGGGTATTCTTTATAATCAAGCACGTCCGTTTTCCTATCCGGAACATGCTTGATCTGATAGGCATTTGCAGGAACAAATTTGACATTCTTTCCTACCATAGAATAGATCGGTTGCCAGTAGTTTGCAGTCAGACCAAACCATGGGTATATATAAAGTCAAGGATTTCCTTAGTGTCCAGGATCTGTTATCTAATTCTAGCATATCCTGTCACTAGATGCCCATTTCCATCTGAATCTGCGAATGTGTCTTTATGGCCGCAAATTACCGGTTTTATGCATTTGCATAATGCAACAAGGACATTGAGAGGATTTCAGGACTCAACATAACAACTACTTAACCGCAAATGTTAAATTCTATCATGGTGCACCATTTTAAATTAAACGATAAATGGAGCGAGCAAATATGCGATGAAACTCCTTAGTCTAGCTTGCGGGTTTTAGCGGTGATTTTATGATTCTTTGTGAATGCAGATAGTTTATAGCTAGCGATAAATTAAAAGTTTATATTAAAACATCCAATAATCCTTCTACGCCCACTATCTGGCACAATTTCAAGAGTTTTCGGAATTTGGCTCAATTGCAGATTATAAAATGAAATTTTAATATATTTTTAATTAATCCTTAACCGAAGACATATGGGTAGTCATTGGAGAAAACTTTGATAAAAAATGCTACGGGGATACGTTGTATGAAAAGGAGAAAGACTGGTTCCCGGGGAATCGACATCTTTAAAGAGGATAAGAAGAAAATCTTAAGGAGGTAAACTTGATGCCGGCTGCGTTAACATATCCTGGTGTATATATAGAAGAGATCCCTAGCGGTGTGCGCACCATCACAGGGGTAGCTACATCCATTACCGCTTTTGTAGGCTATACCCTGAAAGGTGATCTGAATAGAGCAGTGAGAATTCAAAACTTTGGAGATTTCGAGCGCCAGTACGGCGGCCTTGATAGGGATAGCCTGGTGAGCTATGCCATCCAGCAATTCTTCCTTAATGGAGGTTCGGATGCCTACGTGGTCAGAGTCTCTAAAGGCGGGAAGATAGCGGAAGTAACTCTGAAGGATTATTCAAATATTTCTGTCTTGCGTGCAATGGCCATCAATCCCGGCGCCTGGGGAAACGATATCGGCCTTGACGTGGATTATGATACAAGAAATCCTGAGAGCGAGTTCAACCTCATTGTGACCCGCTATGAGACGAGCAACAATAAACAGGTCCCTGCAGAGATAGAGAGGCACATAAACCTCAGCATGGACAGCAGCTCTCCAACATATGCAGTAGACGTGGTAAATGCCTCATCCAGGCTTATAAGGCTCGAGCGCAAATCGGGACTTGGTTATGACGAGCCAGGATGGAGCCAGAGCGGAAATCTCTCTGTGTTCCCCGATCTAGAAGGCCTGGATACTATAAGCGGCACATTGAATAAGAGCAAGCCTTTCAGCATCCACCTCGCCAGCAAGCCCGTAAATATAGATTCGCTGATTGCGGCCCTCAATAATGCCATATCCGCGGCCGGGCTCTCCGACCAGATCTCTGTGGAACGAGTTGACGCAATGGGCAATCCTGACAGTGACGGCAATTTCATTAGACTGACGCTTGTCGCTGGCTATGAGACTACCAATGAGCGCTCAACAATTGAGATTTTGAACTCCCCAACCAAAGATGCTGCACCAAAGTTGCGCCTGGGCCTGGCCAATGGAGGCCGGGAGAGAGATGGATCAAGCCATCGCAGGCCTGTTCAAACAGGCACTTGCAGCGGAGACCTGTCAGCAATTCTTGACTCGAAAACTCCAGTCGGCGGCACCATCAAAATAACCATCACCAATCAGGGGTCAACGGCTGAGATCCTGCATTCTACTCCTATAGATATACTCGATATCACACCGGGACCGGACCTTCCAAAGAAGCTGCAGGAAATGATCAGGAATCTGGATAGTCCCGCCACGAAAGGGGCAGTTGTTCAGCTTTCCGGGCCAATTCTCAGGGTGGTTACAAGTGCAGACACTCCTAATGCCTCCATCAGCCTTGAGGATCTGTATCCGCTGGATCTGCAGCTTGACGACAAATCCTCTCCCAATGTCCAGCAATATCGCCTTGGAACCGGGACAACATTCGGATTCCAGACTGGTGCAGACTATGGCTCTGACGGAGGATTGCCAACAGCTGCAGAGATCCTGGGATCTCCAGGGGAGAAGACTGGAATCTATGCCCTGTTGGATGTGGATCTCTTCAATATCCTCTCTCTACCAGAGACAAGCAGACTGGCAAATTCTGAAGCTCTCAAGGTCATATCTGATGCAGCTGCCTTCTGCGAGCAGAGGAGGGCCTTCTTCATAATCGATCCTGATCCAAAGAAGGGCAAAACGGACATAGCCGAATGGTCTGAGAAAGCCAGCAATAGCAGAAATGCCGCAGTCTTCTTCCCTCAGATCCGGATATCAGACCCGCTCAATCAGTACCGTCTCAGGGATATGCCGCCCTCAGGGGCGATGGCAGGAATATTTGCCCGCACCGACAGCCAGCGTGGAATATGGAAGGCTCCTGCTGGGACAGAAGCTCTGCTAAACGGCGCTCAGTCTCTCTCCCAAAACCTCACTGATATGGAGAACGGCCCTCTGAACCAGAAAGGGGTAAACTGCATCCGCAGCTTCCCTGTCTATGGAATTATCGCCTGGGGAGCCAGGACCAGGCGCGGAGCCGATGAGATGGCAGATGAATACAAGTACATACCGATCCGCCGCCTAGCTCTCTACCTGGAGGAGAGCCTCTACCGCGGTCTCAAGTGGGTGGTCTTCGAGCCGAACGATGAGCCACTCTGGTCCCAGATCAGGCTGAATGTGGGAGCCTTCATGCAGAACCTCTTCCGCCAGGGAGCTTTCCAGGGGAAGACGCCACGCGATGCCTACTTCGTCAAGTGCGACAGGGAGACCACGACCCAAGCTGAGGTAAACCTCGGCATCGTGAATGTCATTGTGGGATTTGCTCCACTCAAGCCGGCGGAGTTCGTTGTGATTAAGATCCAACAGATGGCTGGGCAGATCCAGACTTAAGAGGAGGTAATGGGAAATGGCACAATTCAGCCTCAATACGGAGCGTTTCGACCCCTATAAAAACTTCAAGTTCAGGGTCAGGTGGGATGGACGCTATGTGCTTGGAGTGAGCAAGGTAGGTTCCCTGAAGAGAACCACTGAGGTGGTAAAGCACCGTGAAGGAGGAGACCCGAGCAGCAGCAGAAAATCGCCCGGACGCACGGAGTACGAGGCCATCACTTTGGAGAGAGGAGTCACCCATGATCCTGACTTCGAGGACTGGGCCAAGAAGGTCTGGAATTTCAAGGCCGGTCTGGGCAGCGAGGTCTCTCTAAAGGACTTCCGCAAGGACATCATTATAGAGGTCTACAATGAGGCAGGGGACTTAGCCCTGGCTTATAAGGTATATCGCTGCTGGGTCTCAGAGTACCAGGCAATGCCTGATCTTGATGCCAATGCCAATGCAGTGGCCATTCAGCACATCAAGCTGGAGAACGAGGGCTGGGAGAGGGATGTTGAGGTTCCTGAACCATCAGAGAAGTCAATTTAGAGCATGAGATCGCTATCCGACTCGGATCTCCTGGACATCTGGGAGAGGACACTGGATCAGAAACCGGCCCAAATCGGGCTCTCCCTTCTATTAGCGACCTCTCCAGATGTCTCTTATGATGTGCTATCACATATTAGCATAGGCGAGAGGGATAGGCTGCTCCTCCATCTCAGGGAAGTGATCTTCGGGTCCTGTATAACAGGTCTGACCAGATGTCCTGAATGCGGCGAACTCCTAGAGTTAACCCTGGATGTAATGGATATAAGGACCGAACTGAAAGAGGCTGAAGAAGGCCTCCAGCTGGTCTCTGAGGGCTATGAGATCAGATTTCGTCTGCCAAATTGTGCTGATCTAAAAGCCATCTCCCTCTGTAAGGATCCATCCGAGGCCCGCCATCTGATACTTGGGCGCTGCATCCAGGGAGTTCGATACATGGGAAGTGACGCTTCCCTGGAAGATATCCCGGAAAGACTTCTTGATGGCATTGAAGTGAGAATGGCGAGCGCTGACCCTCAGGCGGATGTGCTCATCAGAGCAGCCTGCGCTTCATGCAAGCATGAATGGGATGTGATCTTCGACATATCCTCCTTCCTCTCAAGAGAGATCGACTCCTGGGCACGCCGCACATTGCAGGATGTGCATAACCTCGCCGCAGCCTATGGCTGGAGTGAGAAGAGCATCCTTGGCATGAGCTCATGGAGGCGAAATTGCTACCTGGATATGGTGAACAGATGATGGGCTATATCGAACGGCTGGCAGCACGAAGCCTGAATAAAATAGATGTAATCTGGCCGAGGACTGCATCCATCTTTGAGCCGCAGAGCCCTGGAGGAGGCTACATATCGAGACTTGCCGCTGTTAATGAGGCTAGGGGAGATATACCTATGATTGATGAAATGTCGTCGAGGAGGAGATCTGGACCGCCACAGGATTGGCTTGCCCGGCCAGGTGAGGATGAAAATGAATCCCTGAAGATCTCTCTTGAGAGATCCTCCATTCAGCCTTCTATAGATCCATCGCCCCGGGAGGATGCAAAGGAGCCTTCCACCTGGACTCTCAGATCGCACTCTACATTTGAGCAGAAGATTCAACCAGCGAGATCGACAGAAGTAATGAGCCAGAGACACCCCTCAGGAGATGACTTATTCCGGGAACCGGATAGAGAATCCAGCGCTTCTGCCTTGAAGAAAGAATTCGAGGAGGCCTCTGCTCGCAGAATCAGACCGAACTCAACCTTTATGCAGGAAGTTCAACCAATAAGATCGGCCGAGGGGATGAGCGAGGGATACCTATCGAGAGAGGACTCATTCAGGGAACCGGCCAGAGAAGATCATAAGGGAATTAGCATGATTGTGCCTGAGGCTTTGCCTAAGGTTGTGCCTCATACGAGAACGAGATCGACCATTGCACAGACGGCTTCATCAAGGCATATTCCAAGTCCCTCAGTGTCAAAGCCCCCGGACCAGGATGAGAGCAATGAGCCCAATCAACAGGATGTTTATCCAAGAAGAAGGAGGATTTCTGCAATGTTGAGGACTGCAGGGATCCAATCGAAGGATGAGAGCCCTGGGCCAAAGGCTTTCCCCCATACATCATCCGAACCATACCCTGTCATTCATGTTGCTATAGGCCGGGTGGAAGTGAAAGCCAGCCATAAGCCATATCCTCCGGAAGAGAAGAATAATATCGGAAATATAATGAGCCTCGAGGAATACCTTAGAAGGCCAAGAGGTAGAGGATGACGGACTTTCTGGCCATAGCTTCCATTACATCAGGCCTATGCAGCCTGCTTCACAATAATCTGGGAGGCGACGCATCAGGCATAGATATCACATCGCGGCCACTTGATAAAGCCAGGGAGAGTCTGACCGGCAAATCCCAGATAAATCTCTTCTTATATCACATGGCACCGGATGCTGCCTGGAGAAATATGGACAACCCCGGGAAGAGCAGATCGGGAGAGAGAAGCTATCCCCTACTTCCATTGAAGCTGTATTATATTATGACTGCTTATTCAGGAGGAGCTGAGGATGGCATTGATAGCACGACTGTTGATAAGCATCTGATTGGCAGCCAGAGGCTCCTTGGAAGGGGCATGAGCATTTTTCACGATCATCCTATGCTTGATGCCAGTACCATCAATGATCTGCTTCCTGAGACAGAGAGGATTGAACACCCATTCGACCAGATCGAGAGGGTGCGTATAACTCTTCAACCGCTATCCTTGGAAGAGCTGTCCAAGCTCTGGACAACATTCCAAACCAACTACAGGACCTCTGCAGCTTATGAGATATCAGTTCTGCTGATGGAGAGCAGCCATGAGAGCAAGACTGCGCTACCGGTATTGATGCGCGGAAAAGGCGATAGGGGTGTATTCTCGTCGACCTCCTCAACTCCAGTGCTATTTAGAGTGAAACCCCCTCTGCCCCAGCCTAGCGCCAATCTTGGGGACAGACTGTTGATCACTGGATCCGGTTTGGATGCGGATGGTCTATCCTTGAGAATAGCAAGCCCATATCTTTCTGAGCCTAAAGCTATGAAAATCTCATCAGCAGGCCAGAAGGGTGCGATAGCAGTTAACCTGCCGTCTCCTTCTGACCCGGGGGCTATGTCGAATTGGGCGCCGGGTTTCTATACCATCTATGCCGTCGTCAATCACCCTGACCTTCCTTCCTGGATTACAAATGAACTGCCATTTGCACTCTCGCCCATAATAAAATGCAATCCTAAAAAGGCAGCTCCAGGCAGCATCAACCTCAAAATAAGCTGTACTCCCAGGCTGAGAGAGGGTCAGAAGGCCTATCTTCTCTTTGGCGACCGTCAGATTCAGGCAATGAGCATCGTCAATCCCAATGATATCTCACAAGCCACAATCCTTGAATTTTTCATCCCCCAAGCGGATGAGGGAGAGTACATTATCCGTCTCAGGGTGGATGGCATAGATAGCCTTCCCATTATCCGCAATATAATTTCAGGCGAAGTTGAGTTCGATCCCAATCAAAAGCTGATAGTAAAGGCAGGAAATCCATGAGAGAGGCCACTGCCTGGCAGGAGTTCAACAGCTTTTACCTGGCTCAGGCTACTGCCTGGCTGCGCATGAGGCTGGAGAAACTGGCAAGAGATGAGAGAGACTCAATTGGGGCAGTAAAGACGGAGCAGGATTCGCAGGTTCAGCTCTCTTTAGGATCGCCCTCGGATAAAAGTTCCGAGGATGATGAGATTCAAAGAGCATTCGAGGTCATGGCAGCTGCAGAGGCAGAAGTCCCACCTCCAGCTCTGATATACATGAGCCGTCTACTGGGGCTTTCCCGCTTCGAGATGGAGGTGATAATGCTGTGCACTGCCATGGAGCTGGACACGCTCATGCCTTACCTCTGTGCCAGAGCTCAGGGAGATTCGGCTAAAGGTTATCCAACCTTCGCCTTGGCCATGGCTCTCTTCGACGAACCGGCCTGGGATGTCCTATCCCCAGAGAGGCCGCTGCGCCGATGGCATCTCATAGAGATTCACCAGAATGCCGTTGGACCTCTGATCTCAAGCCCTCTCAGAGCTGATGAGAGAATTGTCAATTACATAAAGGGTCTGAACTACCTTGACGACAGGCTGACACCTCTCATGATGCCCATTGATGTCTCTTATATCCATGAGGCCCTTCCTTTGTCACAGCGTTCTGCAGTGGATGCCGTTGTCCATTGCCTCAGGCAGGGCTTAAAGTTATGGGCTCTGCCAGTGGTCCAGCTTCTGGGAAGAGATGGCTCAAGCAAGCAGACTATTGCCATGCATGCTGCCGGAGATCTTGGCCTGGATCTATGCAGGATTCCCATCGAGATTCTTCCCTCCCAGTCTTCGGAGATAGAGACCATGGCAAGGCTATGGCAGAGAGAGAGCCTGCTCATCCCCATAGCTCTGTACATTGATGGCCATGATACAGGACAGAGAGATGCGCCTGCTCTTCTGGCCATGAGGCTTCTCTCTCGTCTGAACTGTGTGACTTTCCTTGATGCTGGCGATGTCTGGAATATTCCAGGAAGGGAAAGCTATTCCCTTGAAATCTCCAAGCCGACCGAAGCAGAACAGAAGGAGGCCTGGACATCAGCCCTGGGTCAGGATGCAGGAGGCATGCCATCTCTCTTGTCGGGACAGTTCAGCCTCAGCTTATCTGAGATCCAGAGGATATCAACACAGGCCGTCTCCAGCAATTCAGGGAACGGCCTACATCGCAGAATATGGGGTAAGTGCCTGGAAAGCACCAGGCCAAGCCTGGATGCCCTGGCTTGCAGAATCGATGCCAAGGCGACATGGGATGACCTGATTCTTCCCGAGGCGGAAGAGAGAATCCTCAGGCAGATATCGGATCAGGTGAGCCAGAGAAGCCTGGTATATGGCGAATGGGGATTTGGGAGGAAGATGAACCGAGGCCTTGGAATAAGCGCTCTTTTTGCAGGTGACAGCGGGACTGGAAAGACCATGGCTGCAGAGGTCATAGCCAATGACCTGAATCTGAACCTCTTCCGCATAGATCTCTCAGCAGTTGTGAGCAAATACATTGGCGAGACCGAGAAGAACCTTCGCAGGGTATTTGATGCTGCAGAGGACGGTGGAGCCATTCTCTTTTTCGATGAGGCCGATGCCCTATTCGGCAGGCGAAGCGAGGTAAAGGACAGCCATGACAGGTATGCGAATATTGAGATCAACTATCTCCTGCAGAGGATTGAGGCTTACAGGGGCCTTGCCATCCTGGCCACGAATATGAAGGGGGCATTGGATAAGGCTTTTTTGAGGAGGCTGCGCTTCATAGTCAACTTTCCCTTTCCGGATGCTTCCCAGAGGAGGGAGATGTGGGAGAAGGCATTTCCTCAGGATGCGCCAAGAATGAGCCTGGATTTGGTCAAGCTCTCCAGTTTCAATCTGACGGGAGGAAGCATTCACAACATAGCCCTGAGCTCCGCCTTTATGGCGGCAGGAAACGGTGGGGTTGTGACCATGCCTTTGGTGTTGGATGCAGTCAGAACTGAGTTCAGGAAGCTGGAGAGGCCCATAAACGAGGCCGACTTCCGATGGAGGGAGCAATGAACGGAGCCAGGATAAGCGTGAATATAGAGCGTCTGGTTCTGGATGGCCTGGCAGTGGAGGCCGGCCAGGGCAATGCCATTCAGAAGGCGGTGGAGGCCGAGCTCTCCAAGCTCCTGGCCGAAGGGGGCATCGGCCAGGAGCTGGCAGGCGGCGGTGCTCTGCCGTCGGTGCCCGGGGGAAGCATCGAGATCGGAGAGAAAATTCATCCCCGAAACCTGGGAAGACAGATAGCAGGGGCAGTGTACGGAGGGCTGAATCGATGAGCCTGGAAAACCAGATGAAAGCCAAGCCCAAGGCATCTTTTATGGCCGTAAGCTCCGGTTTAATGCGGCGCAATTGCGATAAATGCAGCGAGAGCAATTATGAGTATCAGCCTACGTCCAGACAGCTATTGGATGATACAAGCGCCATCGAGCCCCCTCATTTCAGCCATGATTTCAGTCAAGTCAGTATAGGCCTTCAATGCAAGCCCATCATCAGCCAGCCTGGAGACGCCTTAGAGGAAGAGGCGGATAGGGTAGCTGAAGCAGTGGTTGGCAAGGGTATCTCTGAGCCCCTTTTAACCCATGCCAAAGGAGTTCCAGCAATTCAATGTCAGGGGCAGAGCAGCCCTCAGCCTTCTCCGGAGGAGCAGTATAAGAATGCAGCGGAAAAGGCAGGAGAGGCATTTCTCAAGACCAATCTGGGCAGGGATATCAAGGATAAAGCCCTGAAGCAGGGAAAGGATTTCATATCCACTCTAAGGGGGAAGATCATCACAGGCGCAGCCGCGGCCGGGGTGGTATCAACTCTTGCCGCCACCAACTCCAAGCTTCCCATGCAGGTGCCTGAGATTCCTTTGGACTTCATCACCCCCGGTCTAAAGGTGAAGCTCAACTATGATGGGCCTGTGCGAAATCCCACCTCTGCTTCCCTGACTTTCACCTATGTGGAGCAGGTGCAAAAGAAGGAAAGGAAGGGTGAACCTACCGAACGGGAGAAGTTCAGGGCGGAGACGGCTCGCATAGCCGAGGATCAGGCCAAGTTCAGGGAAGGGTTGAAGACCCCTGAGCAGAGGGCGGCAGAGCATGACCAGTTCATGAACGCCTACTGGGGAAGGAAGAATCGGTTGGGGCTTGATCCCGTCAGAATCCCGAGCCTGGTGGACGACGAAGGAAAGAAGCCGGCATTGAGGATGAGGGATGAAAGGCCTAAGAGGGAAGAAGAAGGATTGCAGAGGAAGGCTGTAGGATCCAAGCCTCTGGCAGGCATTCCACCCATAGTTCACGAGGTCCTGAAGTCGCCGGGGCAGCCCCTGGAACCAGGGACACGGGCCTTTATGGAGGAGCGCTTTGGATACGATTTAAGCAGGGTGAGGGTACATAATGATGCAAAGGCTGTGGAATCGACTCAATCTGTGAGTGCGAAAGCATTCACCGTTGGAAAAGACATAGTATTTGATTCAGGGTATTATGCGCCCAATACTAAACTCGGTAAGCAATTGCTTGCGCATGAATTGGCCCATACCGTGCAGCAACTGGGATATGGTTTCAACTCTGGATCCAATCCGGCTCTTTTGCAGCGCCGACAGAAGGAAAGTGTACAAGGCGGTAGCAATTCTGCAAATACTGGCACCACTTCTTCACAGCAGCCAGCAATATCTCCGGAGTCATCAGACTACTCCTATATACGTGTTACTGGAAAGCTTATCATCGATGGGGTAAGTCCGGAAGATGCATATCAGGGTGATCTAGGAGATTGTGGGATTATTTCAGCTTTAGCAGCTGTGGCAAGATCTGAACCTGGAATGATAACGCGGTCAATTCGTTATGCGGGGCCAGACCAGTGGTGGATTCTTTTATGGCATAAAAAGGGCAAAGAAAATCCATTTTTTGAGCCAGAGTGGTTCCTTGTAAATCAGGATCTTCCTGTGGATAAATCTGGCAAATTGGCATTTGGCCATAGCAAGGTGCCGTTAAAAAAAACCGATAAGTGTCGTAAGGAGTATAAGGATCGGATGTGTTATGATCCACTCAACCCCTGTTCTGGAAATGAACCACATGACATTGTTTGTACAGAGATTCCCGACGAGGCAAAGCGAGAGCTTTGGCCTTCTTTATACGAGAAAGCGTTCGTACTAATTTTTTCAAAATATAAAGATGAATTCAACAAATTATACAACGAAATTTATTCAGCAAGGCATGAAGAAGATAAGTATAGTAAAGAGCACAAATTTGGGGGATACGCTGGCGTCACAGCGTTTCCAACAAATCTAGCCCTAGAAATTATTACCGGAACTCCCGCTAAATTGATGGCATTGAATGATTACCAAAACAACGACCTATTTAATCAAATTAAAATTGCACTAGACAATAAGCAACCTGTGACAGCATCAACCAAAAAGCTCTTGAACATTGGTGGCATCCTTGAGGACCACTCATATTCGGTTATGTATATATATATCCTTAATAAGGAGATCGCACTAAGAGATCCTAATTATGGAAATTTGACTATAAACTTCGATAAATTTAAACGAGGATTTTCGCATGTCATCATCGGAGGAAAAGCATATTGGCTTCAAACAGAAAAGCCTTCTAAATAGGAGTGACTAAAATTTGCCAGGTATATATAAAATTTTAGCTAGATCTCAGTCAAATTTGCGACGATTTATTCTCATAGCTACATAAACAGAGAGTTCATCACGACTTTGCTGGTAGAGGAGAAATATATGATGTAAAATAAATGGGAAAAAAAAGCTTTCTGTCATTTTAAATCATTCGATTAGATCCAAATTAGAAGAAGATAATATTATGACCACTTTCCCCAATTCCCCCCGCCTCCTCAAGGGAGGCCTAGTTCTCATAGACCCCGACACATCGGCGGTCCAGAGGATAATCACCCTGCAGTACAACCCGGACACCCTCAGCCGCACCCTCCAGGTCCAGGGCGTTGGCGAGACTGGTGACAGATCTCAAGCCCTGAGGCTGAAGGGCCCTCCAGTGGAGACGATCAAGCTGGATGCCGAGATAGATGCAGCTGACCAGATGGAGTTTCCCGACCAGAACCCGACTGTGGCCGAGGTGGGCATCCACGCCCAGCTCGCTGCTCTGGAGACCATCATCTATCCGAAAAATGATCAGCTCATAGCCACCAACAACCTGGCAAGATCAGGAACCCTTGAGATAGCGCCTATTGAGGCACCCCTTACCTTATTCATCTGGTCCAAGAACCGCATAGTTCCAGTCCGAATCACCGACTTCAGCGTCACAGAGGAAGCCTTCGATCCCTCTCTCAATCCCCTGCGCGCTAAAGTCAGCCTGGGGATGCGCGTTCTGAGCGTCAACGATCTCGGATTCGATCATAGAGGTGGCAGCCTTTTCATGACATATCATCAGCAAAAAGAGCGTCTTGCATCCCTGAGCAAGAGTGGAAGTTTCGGCTCTTTGGGCATAGGTGGGATCTGATGAACGATCCAATGCAGACCCTCCTGGATCTCAATGCCAAGGCCAGCATCTTTCCGCCTAGCAGCAGATACCATGGCATTGAAACTGCCAGAATCAAGACCCATGAGGGGAAGGAGATAGTCTACCTGAAACGCAGGTTCGTCCCCGAGCCCGAGAGGTTTGTGCTCATCCAGGAGCATACTGTAGTCCAGGGAGACCGGCCTGATATCCTGGCCGCCAAATACCTGGGAGATCCTGAACAGTTCTGGAGGCTGTGCGATGCCAACCGGGCAATTGACCCGAATGATATGACCGATGTTATTGGTCGCAGGCTTCGCATAACCCTTCCAGAAGGCATGACCGGTGTCAACTATGTCTGAAGGATTTTACCTCTCCTTGATGATAGGACCGGCAGTGCCAATCCCCGTCTCCAAGGATGTTCTGGATGCTTTGCAAAGCCTCCAGGTCATGGTCACAGCCGGGACAAGCACCAATGGCTTCGAGCTGACATTCAGCATCCAGAAGAACTCTCCGCTCATCACCCTATTTCTCCTGTCGGGAGGCTCAATCCTGCCACTGGTGAGGGTAGTGATAGTTGTAACCGTCAAGGGCACCCCAGAGGTCCTGATGGACGGGGTCATGACCGAGTACGATATCTCGCCAGGATCAGACGGCGGCCCCTCAACCCTGAAGATCAAGGGCAAGGACCTGACTGCTGTGATGGATTATATCGATCTTAGCGGCCTGCCATATCCAGCCATGCCTGCAGAGGCCAGGGTGGCCCTGGCCGTTGCCAAGTACTCTTTCCTGGGAATTGTGCCCCTGGTCATCCCCAGCGTTCTGATCGATATTCCCATTCCTCTGGACAGAATTCCCACTCATCAGGGGACAGATCTGCAGTATATCCGGAGCCTGGCAGATGAGGTGGGCTATGTCTTCTATATTGATCCTGGACCGGCGCCGGGAATGAGCATAGCCTACTGGGGTCCCGAGATCAAGGTTGGACCTCCTCAGCCCCCCCTGAATGTGGATATGGACGCCCATACCAATGTCGAGTCTCTGAGCTTCAGCTTCGACACTGAGTCTAAAAAGCTTCCTGTGATACTGATCCAGGAGAGCATATCGAAGGCCTTGATCCCCATTCCCGTGCCGGATATAACTCCCCTGTGCCCTCCACTGGGACTGATTCCACCGCTTCCCAATGACATAGAGTGGATTACAGGGACAGCTAAGCTCTCACCAATCCGTGCTGCTGCAGTAGGACTGGCCAAGGCTGCCAGGAGCTCAGATGCAGTCTCAGCCTCGGGGAACCTGGATGTCCTGAGATACGGCCATGTCCTGAAGGCCCGCAAGCTGGTGAGCGTGAGGGGTGCCGGAAACGCCTTCGACGGTTTATATTATGTTAAGAGCGTGACCCACAACATCAAGCGCGGCGAGTACAAGCAGAGCTTCACCCTCAGCCGCAACGGCCTGATATCCACATTACAGAAGGTGCCAGTATGAGTCCTAATGCGGCAACCGAGAGCAGTAGTTCTGATAAAAAGAAGTACTATGGCAAGTATCGAGGCACTGTTGTCAACAATGTAGATCCTATGCAGATCGGCAGGCTCCTGGTCATAGTGCCTGATGTCTTGAACATCAATCTGTCAAGCTGGGCGATGCCCTGTCTGCCTGTAGGCGGCATGCAAATGGGCATCTTCTCAGTACCTCCCATAGGCGCAGGCGTCTGGATTGAGTTTGAGCAGGGTGACCCGGATTACCCCATTTGGACAGGATGCTTTTATGGCAGCATGGCTGAGGTTCCGGCCATGGCCAAGTTGGTGCCGCCTGCAGTCCCAGGCATCACCATGCAGACCGTCCTTCAGAATGGAATAGTCATAAGCGATGTGCCTGGACCGACAGGTGGAATAGTCCTGAAGAGCAGCGCCGGGGCAGCTCTGATTGTAAACGACTCCGGGATTTACATCCAGAACGGCAAAGGCGCCAGCATCATCATGCTCGGTAAAATGGTGGACATAAACCAGGGAGCTCTCACCATAACTTGAGGAGGACACATATGCCTGGATTTCTATTCCATTTTGGGGCGGCTGCTAACTGTCCCCATGGCGGCATGGTCAATGTCATCACATCCAATGCCCGCGTTCTGGTCAGCGGCCAGCCGGTGGCCACTCTTGCCGATCAGTGCCTGGTGGCAGGCTGTGCTTTCACTGTGCCTCCGGGCAAGCCCCAGCCCTGTCTCAAGGTGCAGTGGCAGGCCCCGGCCACCAGGGTTCTCGTCAATGGCCAGCCAGCCATACTGAATACAAGTGCCGCTCTCTGCCTCAGTCCGGAGCAGGCGCCCCAGGGCCCGCCCATAGTCTCTGCAACTCAGCCCCGCGTGAGCGGGATCTAGGAGGATGGATGAATCCCGATTACCCATTTCATTTCGATGGACGGGGGCGAACTGCCTCGACGGACGATGACGATCATATCAGGGACCTCATAGAGCAGCTCCTTTTTACCAGGCCAGGGGAGAGGGTGAACAGACCTGACTTTGGCAGCGGTCTATTGCAGCTCGTCTTCGCTCCCAACAGCGACGAACTGGCAGCTACTTCTCAGTTCCTGGTTCAGGGAGCTCTTCAACAATGGCTGAGCGACCTGATCCTGGTCGAGAGCGTGAAGGTGGAGGGCCATGAATCGACATTCCTTGTCACTGTCCAGTATACCGTCAGGCGGACGCAGCAGCGCCAGGTTGCCCAGTTTGCCCCAGGAGGTCTATGACCCAATTCTGTTGCGATGATAAGGCTCGCCGGACGCTGATAGAGGAACAGAGCAGCCTCAACGGCATAGATTTCATTGAGGTCCAGAACATCCCTGAAGCGCCCATAGAGAATTCCCAGAGATTTCTGGAGGTTCACTTCCTCAAGCCCCTGGATGATCACATCTCTATCTCCAAAGAGAATGTGCTGATTGAAGGGGGCGAGAGGATAAGAGACCTGGCTGTGTCGGATATCCATCCGTCCAAAGAAAATCCCTCCCGGTGGCTGACAGTAGAAGTGGACAGGCCTGGGGATTTCTCGACTTATACTCTCAGATTGGTGAGAAGTGACGAGGATCCAAGGCCCTTGGCTGGCTTTGACCCGATCTTATCCCAGATCAAATTTTCATTCAAAGCGGGATGTCCCAGCGATCTGGACTACCGGCAGGAGGTCGTCTGCCCGGTAGAGTCAGTCCCTCCGATGGACATCAACTACTTGGCCAAGGATTATGCAAGCTTCCGCCAGATCATCCTGGACCGCATCTCCTGCCTGGTTCCTGAATGGAAGGAGCGCAATGCCTCTGATCAAGGCATAGCCCTGGTTGAGATTCTGGCTTACGTGGGAGATTATCTAAGCTATTCTCAGGATGCCATTGCCACAGAGGCGTATCTGGGCACAGCCAGGCGAAGGGTCTCAGTCCGCCGCCATGCCAGACTGGTGGACTACTTCATGCACGATGGGAGCAATGCCCGCACCTGGGTTCACATCGATCTCGAAGCTGGTCAGGATAGTCATAGTCTGGTGCTGCATAGGGAAGAGATCCGATTCCTCACCCGGCTTCCAGGATTTCCTCCCTACCCTCCCTACGTATCTCAAGAGGAGATGGAGAAAGCTTCGGATCTCCATGTTGAGGTCTTCGAGCCCATGCATGATATAGAGCTCTTCCCGGAGCAGAACATGATGAACTTCTATACCTGGGGATCCGGTCACTGCTGCCTTGCAGCTGGCTCGACAAAAGCCACGCTTGAAGGAAGATATGTCCGTCTGAAGGCTGGGGATGTTCTGATCTTCAAGGAGGAGCGAGGGCCAAAAAGCGGCAGAGAGGCGGACGCCGATCCCACTCACCGCCATGCAGTCCGGCTGACGAAGGTCACTTTCGATGAGACTGATTATCAGGGCAATTTGATACCTCTTAGAGATCCGTCCATCGAGGACAGAGAGGCATTGATCACTGAGATTGAATGGAACGCAGAGGATGCTCTGCCTTTTCCATTATGTCTCTCGACGCCTCAGAGCAGATACACAAGTATTGCTCTGGGAAACAATCTACTTGTCGATCACGGACAGAGGATAATCTCAGATCAACCACCGACTGAAGAAGAGATGCAAAAGATGAATTTGCCCCTTCTCCAGGATCCTGGTCTGAAGAGAGAGAACCTGGAGCGCCTCGGCACAATGCCGAGAAAGAGGATCTTCAGGATTCCGCTGAAAGAAGTAACCATTTGTGAGAGGCCTGGTCGCATAGCAGCTCCACCCAGGTTCAGGCCCAGATTGAAGACGGGCCCATTGACCCAGGCAGCAGGGAAGATTACAGGAAAAGGGATCTTTGAACCATTCAATCCACAAGGACCAGCATCTTCAGCCTTTTCCTGGGATATGAGAGATACCATCCCTGTCGTCACCATCCTGGACAGCGAGGGCAAGATATGGAGCCCGCGGCGGGATCTCTTATCAGGAGGAGAGAATATCTTCGTCGCAGAGGTGGAGGACGATGGAACTGCATGCATCAGGTTTGGAGACGGCGTATTCGGCGCCAGGCCAACGGAAGGCTCTGAGCTTTTTGCTACCTATCGCATTGGAAATGGCACCAGCGGAAACATCGGCGCAGATTCATTGGCCTATGTAATAACAGATGTCAAGGGAATAAAGGCCATATCCAATCCCCTGCCGGCCCGTGGTGGGAGAGAGCCTGAGGAGATAGAGGATGTCAGGCAGAGGGCTCCCGTTGCCTTTCGATCTCAGGAGCGAGCAGTCACCCCCGAGGATTATGAAGCAAGAGCCCAGATGTATCCAGGTGTCCAGAAGGCTGCTGCCACATTCCGTTGGACTGGAAGCTGGAACACCGTATTTCTGACTGTAGACCGGCTGGAGGGCAAGAGGGTTGACCCAGAGTTTGAGGCAGGCCTCAGAAGCTACCTGGAGAGGTACAGGCTGACAGGCCACGACCTGGAAATAGACGATCCCAGATCAGTTCCCCTGGAGATCGAGATGGAGGTCACTGTGCATCCAGGCTACTCCCGAAGCTCAGTAAAAGAAGCGCTCCTGGAGGTATTCAGCAATCGCAATCTCTCCGATGGCAGGAAGGGCCTCTTCCATCCGGACAAGTTCACCTTTGGCCAGTCGGTATTTTTGAGCCCGCTTTATAGGGGGGCTCAGGGAACGCCTGGAGTGGCATCCGTACGCATAAGCAAGTTCCAGCGACAGGGCATTCCGAGCGATGAGCCTCTCAATAATGGCGAGCTGAAGATGAATCGGCTGGAGATCGCCCGGCTGGATAACGATTCCAACTTTCCTGATCGAGGTCTATTGAGGATAACAATGGAGGGAGGAAGATGGTAGCTGGGAGCATTAGGGATAGATGTGAGTGCTGTCAGGGACTTGATGCCCAGACGCCTCTGGAGATCTACAACCGGCCTGGCCTCGATGATATAAGCTATCGGTCTGGAGACTTTTTCCGATTCAAGCAGTCCATGCTTGCCAGGTTATCCTCACCGGGCCCGGACAGAACTGAATTCAGCTCGGCTCTCATCGATCTGAAGACCAGAGAGGACGATGACCTGGCCATTGCTCTGCTGGATTGCTGGGCGATCATAGCCGATATCCTCACCTTCTACCAGGAGAGGATAGCCAATGAGTCATACCTCCGAACAGCCAAAGAGAGGATATCTCTTATGCATCTGGCCAGACTGATCGGCTACAGACTCCGGCCGGGAGTGGCTGCCAGCGCCTGCCTGGCTTTCACCTTGGATGAATTGCCCAAGACATATTCTCTTTTGGGCCTCCAGGCGACTTCCATCCCTGTGGCGGCAATGCCCAGCACATATATCCCTGAGGTCTCTAAGATAGAATTGGGCATAAAGGTCCAGAGCATGCCCGGGCCTGGAGAGAAAGCTCAGACATTTGAAACCGATGAGGAGATCCAGTCCCGGGCGGAATGGAATGATATCAAGCCCAGGCTGACCAGGTGGCAAGAGCTAACCAGGAGAGACGGCAAGCTCTTCCTCCAGGGAACTGCAACCGGGCTCAATCCGGGCGACGGCGTGCTCTTCGGAGCGGGCGTCTTTGCAGTAATATCTGCTGTCACGCCTCTTTCTGAGAAGACGATGACGGAGGTCGAAATCCAGGTCCTGTCAGGCTTTGTTGGCAATGTAGATATCCCTTCCAGCAAATCATTATGCAATGAACGGCTGAATAAGAAGATCGGGGACGGCCCTATCACTGAGCCCGAACTCCAGGCCAGGGCCAAAGCAATTGGACTGCAGGCCAAGGATATTTTCGATAACCTGAGGGCCTGCAAAGCCGGTCCGGAGATGGTCATGGTCTTTCGCGCCCGCGCTGCGGTCTTCGGACATAATGCTCCCAGATGGGAGTCTCTGCCATCGATACTGAGAGGAGACGAGCCTATTTATGCTACCGATGACAGCGGGAAGATCTTTATATCCGGTACCAATCCAGGTCCTTATAAGTCTCGGAAAAGCACTCTGAAAAGCACTTGGTCTGACGGAAGCCTTCAGAACTATCTGACCTTCCTGGATTGCCCGCCAGAGACCTTTAATGCTCGTGATTATATCGGAAAAGGCTCAAGAAATCCTGACAAAGACCCCAATATCAAAGCGCCGAAAAATCAGATGCTGGACGAAATGAAAACGAAGACCCCAGGCGAGATGGATAAAAATCCACCACGCAAAGATGTTTATCTAGATAACATCTACCCCGGAATTGCAAAAGGCAGCACCATTGTGCTCAGAGACGATGACAATAAGATACTGTCGTCCTACGAGGTTCGAGGCGTCAAGGATCTCTCCATCTCGGATTTCACTCTCAGCTCCAAAGTGACTGTGCTCACTCTGGACCGCAATGATCACTTCGACAAGCTCATCATAAGCAATACTGCGGTCTATGCCCAAAGCGAGCTATTGCCCCTGGCGCGCATGGAAGAGGACCGGCCCTTTCTGCAAAAGGAGCCGCCAGAGGAGATGATAGAACTGGATGACTGGATAGAGGGCCTCAGATCTGGTCAGAAGATCCAGGTTTTGGGCGAGGATTACCTTGCCAGAGGGACGAGGGTTGCTGAGATCGCTCTGATTGAAAAGGTCGATCATATCCTGACGGATGACGGCTGCACCAGAATCTTCGTTCCCGGTCTGAAGCACAGATATGTCCGGTCCACTGTCTCCATCCGGGCCAATGTATCCAGCGCAAGCCATGGCGAGACAAAGCAAGAGATTCTGGGAAGCGGGGACGCAGGGCTGAAATACCAGAAGTTCATTCTCCGCCAGCCGCCTCTCACCTACCTCAGCTCATCCAGCCCTTCCGGAATCAAATCCACTCTTGAGGTGAGGGTAAACGAGGTGCTCTGGCAAGAGGTCGAATCACTCTTCGATCAGGGTCCAAATGATAGAGTCTATGTCACTGGTGAGGGAGATGATGGCAGGACAACAGTTCAGTTCGGCGATGGAAAGACAGGCGCCAGGCTGCCGACGGGCAGAGAAAATATTCGGGCCAAATACAGAAGCGGTATAGGGACCGAGGGGCTGATAAGCAGGAATAAGCTGAGCATGCTCCTCTCTCGTCCCCTGGGAATTAAGGAGGTGACCAATCCCCTGGCAACTGAGGGAGGAGCAGATCCAGAGAGCATCGAGGAGGCCAGGTCAAATGCTCCCTTCCGGGTGATCACCCTGGACAGAATAGTCTCTCTGCAGGACTATGAGGACTTCGCCAGGTCCTTTGCCGGGATCGCCAAGGCCCATGCCACCTGGACATGGACAGGTCATGGCAGGGAGATCCTGATAACAGTGGCCGGGCCAAAGGGGGCTGAGATCGATGAGAAGAGCCCGGTTCACAGCAACCTTTGCAGTGCCATATTGAAGACTGGAGATCCCACTGTTCCCATCAACATTCAGTCCTATACCAAGTCATTCTTCAGGATAGCGGCCCGCATCAGGATAGAAAAAGGTCATCTGAAGGAGATTGTTCTGAAAGATACGGAGAAGGCTCTCCGGTCGAGGTTCTCTTTCGAGGCCCGCTCACTGGGACAGAGCGTGGCTCTGAGCGAGGTCGTGGCAACGATTCAGGGGATCTATGGAGTGGAGGCGGTGAGCGTCACCAAGCTCTACAGAAGCGAAGAAGGACCGGGCAAAGGTTCATCTCAGCCTGATGATCTCGTGGCAAGCGTCCCTAAAGCGGGATCGAAGAGCAATGTGATACCGGCCGAGCTGATAATTCTCGATCCGTCTCCCCTTGTGGATATAGTGGTGATGATCCCATGAGCTTCGACCTGGAAAGGCTTTACAGTCTCTTGCCTGCCATCTACAGACTACGCGATGCCCAGCAGGGAGAGCCTCTCAAGGCGGTTATCTCGATCATCGCAGAGCAGGTGGAAGTTATAGAAGAAGATCTATCTCAGCTTTACGACGACCAGTTCATTGAGACATGTGCCGACTGGGCAATTCCATATATAGGCGACCTGGTTGGGCTTCGCTCTGCTGGTGGCTTCTCACCTGATTCTTCCATTCCTAGGTCTGAGGTAGCCAATGCCATATCTCTCAGACGCCGAAAGGGAACCGCTTCTGCACTGGAAGAGCTGGCCCATTCATCAACTGGCTGGCCGGCGAGAGTAGTAGAGTATTTCAGGCTCCTGGCCACGACCCAGCACATGAACCACATCCGCCCGGAAAATAGATCTCTGGCAAGCCTCAGGGACTGGAAGGACCTTGAGGACCTTGGCACTCCCTTCGATGATTTGGCTCATAATGCCGATATTCGAAGCATTGCCATGCGCAGAGGAAGATATAACATCCCAAATGTTGGTATCTTCCTCTGGCGGCTCCAATCCTTCCGGATAGAAGGAGGTACTGCCAGGAAGATCAAAGAGGGATGCTATACCTTCCATCCTCTTGGCAAAGATATACCCCTCTTCAATAATCCTCAAGAAGAAGGGGAGATTGCTCACATTGCAGAGCATTCTAATGTACCTGAGTCATTGAATAGGAGGTCTCTATATGAAGATCTGGAGAAGCTTCGCAGAAATCGGGAGGCATCCTTGGAAGCTGAAGAGGAAAGCGTCTATTTCAAAGGCATTCCGGTGCTTAATATCTATGTCAACGGGAAAAGCGAGCCTATTGCATCATGTAAAGTCTTTGTCGGCAACCTCTCTGCATGGGACCGTCCTGCTCTGAAGCCTGATGAGGTTGCAGTCGACCCGGCCCTCGGCAGGCTTGCATTTCCCCCGGGAATAGATCCAAACGACGTTGCTGTCGATTACTCCTATGGCTTCTCTTTCCAGATGGGAGGTGGCGGATATGATCGAGAGAGCAATTCAGAAACCGATGTGGATGCCAATGCCGAGATCTGGACGCTGCAGGAGAGCAGAACTGTATCAGGACCACTGAACATCGAGTTGAAACCGGGCCAGAAGCTATCTGTTGCGAGCCAGAGCAAAGAGAGGCATGGGAGGCCGGTGATAGATGGTTCGATAATCATAACTCCGGCGGAGGGTGCAGAACTCACTCTCAATGGCCTGCTGATCTCAGGAAATATCAGTGTTCTGGGCGGTGCCGCCATGTCCCTGAAGATCTGCCATTGTACCATTGACCCAGGGCAAGAGATGGACATGGATTTGGATCACATAATTCCGAAGGCTTCCATAATCTGGGAAAAATCGGCGGCAAACAGTGCCTTATCCTTAGAGAGGACCATCTGTGGCAGATTGATGCTGGGAACGGATATCGATTTAAGGATCATCGGCTGCATAATCGATGCCTTGAACGATTCCCTAAACGCCATCGAAGACGGAGGGCAAGCAGTCAGAGCGAGCATCTCCGATAGCACTATCATCGGAAGGGTTGATGTCAGAGAGATAGATGCCACCAACAGCATATTCACAGGGATCGTCAGGAGCAAACGGAGGCAGAGCAGATGCATTCGTTTCTGCTATCTGCCCATTGAATCCGAGGTCCCCAAGAGGTGCTCCTGCCAGCCGGACATGGCCATCAGTCATGCCATAGATGAGGCGGCCAGGGTTCAGAATGTAGCGTCTATCAGTCAGGCAGAACATATTGAGATAGAGAAGAAGATAAAGCTCTGGCTGAAGCCGATCTTTACCGATCTCGTCTGCACCAGGCCGGGATATGGCCAGCTTCGGGGCTCATGTCCATTGGAAATTTGCACTGGCGCTGAAGACGGATCGGAAATGGGAGCCTTCCATGATCTACAACAACCGAGGCGCGAGGCAAATCTATGTGAGAGGCTAAGAGGACATCTTCGTTTCGGCCTGGAGGCCGGAATATTCTACGTAAATTGATCTTATATTGTTATCAGGCGGTTGTGGAGGCTTATGATGAAAGGGGATTTCAGTCGTTTCACCTTCAATGAGAAGAAGCATTATAGACGCGTTCTGATGCAACAGGGACGGGTTCAGCTCGACGCGGATATCAATGAACAGCAGGCGATAGTTCAGGGCCAGGCGGAAGACAGGACCTGTGATATAATCGGACCAAGAGGGGTTCCCAAGAATGGCGGAGGATTTGAGATCAGCCTTATAGATTCTAATACTGATCTTGCCATCAGCGCAGGGACTATCTACGTCGATGGCATTCTATGCCGGAATGAGAAGCCAGGGACGACCTACTTAAAACAGGATGACTTACCTCAACCTTCTTTGCCCAAAGAACAGGGCACCTATCTCGTCTATCTGGATGTATTTTCCAGGAGCATAACAGCAATAGACGATCCCCTGATCAGGGAGAAGGCCCTGGGGGGTGCAGACACATCTATCCGGGAGAAGACCGTCTGGCAGGTGAAGCTCAAGCGGGTCAAAGAAGGTGATGAATGCAGCACCTTCTCCTCCTCATCCTGGCAGCCACTCGAGTACCCCCCATCGGGGGAGATGAAAGCAGAGATACCTCAGGTCACAGATCCAGGGAACTTGTGCACTCCCATACCACCTGCATCCGGCTACAGAAAGTTGGAGAACCAGTTCTACAGGGTGGAGATTCATAAGGGCGGGGATAGGAGCCTGGCCACATTCAAATGGTCGAGGGAGAATGGTTCAATAGAGGCTCCCATCAGGAGCGTCTCCGGCAAGACGATTGCTCTGGAGAGGATGAGCCGCGACGAAGCACTTGGATTTGGCAATAATCAGTGGATAGAGATAGTGTCGGACAACATGGAGCTAGGAAAAGGCGTCCTGATAAAAGATGAGATCATGAAGCCGCAAGGGGTGATGGTCAAGTCATACACTCCGGACGGGTCCAAGCTTGAAATCCCTCTGCAATCAGACCCAGGGATCTTTATAGATATCGACGACAAGAATAGAGAGGATAAGAAGCTTCACCCCAGGCTCCGTCGCTGGGACCAGGAGAATGGGGACTGTGATGGGATCCGCCTGAATTCAGCGGAACAAATAGAATTGGAGGGCGGAATCTATGTCAGCTTCCAGGAGGGGACTTATTATCCAGGCGACTTCTGGCTGATTCCGGCCAGGGCAGCAATTGGTGATGAGATAGGAGAAATTGAGTGGCCCAAGGATGAGAATGATCCAACCCAGGCTCTCTTTCAGCCCAGACATGGCGTATATCACCACTATTGCCCTCTGGCATTGCTGGAATTCAAAGATAGATTCCTGCCCGGCATTGATTGCAGGCCTAAATTTCCACCTCTCACGAAGATCACAGCGAAAGATGTTGAACTGGTCAACAGCGTCTGCAAATTCCCAGATGCTGTGACCGTCCAGGATGCTCTGGACTATATATGCAAAAAAGAAAAAAGCAAATGTACTATGACCGTATGGCCCGGAGATAAATGGGCAGATATATTCAATGAAATTGAAGAATGCATTGACATCTACATATTCTTCCAGGTCGGAACCTTCAAGCTAGATTTGCCCATATCCTTTAAGAAAAAGTATGCGTTCAGCTGGAATAAGGTTCCAGGAACAGACGAGGCAAGGCTCAGAGAGTTTCTTAGCAAGACATATGGCATTGATTGGGTGAACAGAGCGGACATTGCTAAGAGCGAAGACGGCAAGACTATCACTCTATCCGTTCTGAGTCCTACTCTCTCACTGGTGCTAAACAACGAAAAAACCGAGGTGGTCTTGACAGTCGGCAACATAAGAACTGACAATTTGGTGGCAGAAGATGAAAATGGTCTAAACATATACAAGAAAAGGAATATCAAGATCTGCGGGTGCGGCAAGGGCACGAAGATAATAGTCTCCAATGCAGAGACTGCATTTAGCTTCGAGGGATTGGAGAGAGTGGATGTAGAGAGCCTCTACATGGAATCGACCTTGAAACAGGTGGGCGCAAGCGGGAGGTCACCTGAGCATCTGAACGGGACACTGACATTCACCAAGTGCAATCGAGTGAGCCTGAAAGACCTGGAGCTGGTTTGCGGCGATGGGACCAGCAAGACTATGGCGTGCATCAAGATAGCTGAGGCCGAATCTGTCCGGGTTATGGATTGCGATATAATGCCGGGAAATATGCAGGTGGGAATTCTTGTAGTTGATGCTGTTTTCACATGTCTTGAGAGAAACATCATAAAAGTGATGCCAGGTGTATCTGATAAGGAGACAATCCTCCAGGATACGGTGTTCAGAGCAGGAATCCGATCTCAGATGATAAGGGCTCCTGTCCTTGGAAAGCCTGAGAAGAATACAGAAGATGTTAATGTTATCACTGTTGAATCCGGCAAATACGCTATTAGCTTTAGAACTCATCCCAAGCTCGCTGGTGCATGGAGGGCACAGTTTGAGAAATATCCGCCACCCCAAGGCATCCAGAGCAATGCCGCTCTTTTGAGCTATGTTAAGAATGTGGCAGTTAGAGCTATTACATCTCCATCAAGCTCTGAGTTTACTCAATTCAAACGTCTTAACAAAGACCTGGAAGACATCCCAGTTACGGCAGCGCAGGGAGTAGTCATTGGCGGGAGCACGGCTTCTGAGGTTCGCATCATAAATAACAGCATTATTGGAGTCATCCAAGGAGTTCATATCGGAATGAGGAAACGCACTGCTAATCCTATGGATTTTGATTCCGCTGAAGATGTCTGGATCTCGGGCAATGAGGTGAAGATAAACCTGATTCCAGGAGCAAAGGAGCGCCATGGCATATTCGTGGGAAATTGCCATGCCTTGCACATCAAAGATAATCATATAGAAATAAGGAAGTCAGGTCTAACCAAAGAGGAATCCATCGATGGCATAAGGATCTACGGTCATATAGGCAGGAGGGCTATAGTGAGACAGAATTATATTGAAAAGGCTTCTATTGGCGTCAATTTTGCCCCTATAAGAAGCATTTACGAAGAAAGTCTCCCGCCTCAATGGGTAGTCGCGGAAAATATGATATCCGGATCGATTAACGCTATCTTAATACCTGCCAAAGTGCCGGATGCCCTTTATGCTCTGATCAAAATTGAGAACAATTACCCCAATAACTCAAAGAGATTAACGGATACATAAGTCTGAGGTGGGAATCCTGGATAGGAGAAAAATGGCTATGTTGACTGCAGAGTCCCAAATGTTTTTTAGTGTCCAGGATCTGTAATTCGAGCATATCCTGTCAGTAGATGCCCATTTCCATCTGAATCTGCAAACGCGTCTTTATGGCCGCAGATTACCGGTTATGCATTTGCGTAATACAACAGGGATATTAAGAAATTTTTAAGACTACAAAGGGCTATTTTGACCAAAAATTCTAAATATCATTGAAACCAATTAACATTGGCGTGGCACGGCTTGCTGCCGAGACGTGGTATGAACGGAGTGTTTAGAAGTAGCGTTTGAGATTGCGTTGCCCAAAGACTTCGCAAGTTAAAGCGTAAAACTAGATCTGCCGTAGGGTTCGACTCCTGGTCACGCCAGCACACTTATTAATTCTTAATCTTCGCTATTTCCAATGGTTAACTTCAGTTTTTTATGGTCTGCATTCAATAATTTGCCTCTGTGGGATTACTTGTGAACTCCGTGCGTTCCAAGGGTCTTAATCTATAGGTTAATGCCCAAATAGCGACGAACTACCACCACAGAGCCACGAACGCATGGAGAACTCATAGAGATCTCGATTATTCTACTGCCTATTCGATATAGCTAGGAACTTTAATTCGTCAAGTCCATCTTTGCCCCTTTATTTATATTAATTTAATTTTTGAAGTTGATTTATTCTATTAGCTTTTTCTCAGCCAATGATCTCCTTCAGATATCCTCTCAGGTCCTTTCTGTAGCCCCGCCGGGCGGCCAGCCTCTCTATCTGCCGCATGATGCCGCTGCCATACTGCATGGCCTTTTTCTCCTGCCAGGCAATCGATTCCGGCAGATAGCGGGCGGCAACCTCCCGCAAGGGCCTTTTTCTGACGCCATTTACGACTCGCATTTCGGCAGGAATAGCCCTCGCTGCTCTGACCACTCTGCAATCCATATAGGGCAGGGAAAAGTAAGCCCCGAATAGCCCGGCCACTGCCTGGTCCCGGGCCAGCTGGCGGGGCAGCGCCAAAAAGTCTCTTTCCATATCCTCGGCCAGGGTCGCAGTATGCAGATAGCGTGAGTAACCGGCAAAGAGCTCATCTGCTCCCTGTCCGGCCAGGATGCGCTCTACACCCTTATCCCCGGCCCAGCGGCAGACAAAGAATAGGGTGGCGGCGATGGAGGCATTGACCGGGTCCTTATCCGGTATGACCGGCAGCACCGCCGCCAGTGCCGGCTCTATCTCAGCAGGGTCTATCAGAACTTCATGAAGGGTCAGACCTAATGAGCTGGCAGCCAGCCGAGCCCTGCGCAAATCATGCGCGCCGGGCAGGCCCACCACCACGCACTCCAGGCCGGCCAGTCGGGCCACCAGTGCCGAGTCCACCCCACCGGATAGGGCCACCACGCCCTCATCTCTGCGCAGCTCGACGGCTTTAGCGATGGCCCGGTCCAGGTCCATCAGAGGATAGATCGGATTCACCTTTCCCATTAGCTTGACGGCAGAGGTGATCTCTCCCGCCGGGCAGCCTCCGGGCATGATGCCGAAATGATCTCTGGCTCGGCAGCCATTCCACTTCAGGAAGAACTCGCCGCCCAATGCGGATACACTGGCTGGGTCCTGCTCAAGGATGGCTTCGATCTCCTCCTGCTCCAGACGCCGCCCGGCCAGCTCTACCCAGCCTCTCAAAGAAAAATCCATAAACTCTGATATTCTCACTGATAGAAAACATTATTCGGGATGCGTGTCGCCCTCATGAGAACGAGATCAGCGACCTGTCCCAATGAGACAAGGGGTCCTATCAATGAATAATATAGCATCAGAATGCCTGGAGCGGGTGAGAGAAAAGAAGCCTCTGGTTCATCACCTCACCAACTGGGTGACCATTTACGACTGCGCCAATATTGTCAAAGTCCTCGGCGGCTCTCCGGTCATGGCCCATGCCCGGGAAGAGGTAGCGGATATGGCCGGGATAGCTGACGCCCTAGTCCTCAATATCGGCACCCTAACCTCCGATTTTGTCGAGGCCATGATAATTGCCGGCAGGAGCGCCAACAAGAAGGGCATCCCGGTGGTGCTGGACGTCTGCGGGTCGGGAGCCACGCCTTTCCGGGATCGGAAATGCTTTGAGATCCTGGACAGCATTTCCGTGAGCATAATCAAGGGCAACTCCTCGGAGATCGCACGCATAGCGGGAGAGAGCGTCTCCACCAAAGGAGTGGATGCCTCGGCGGTGGAGAAGGACCTGGTGGCTCTGGCTCAGGATCTGGCTTCCCGGAGGAGCTGCACAGTTGTGGTTACCGGCCAGGAGGACATAGTGGCTGATGCCGGCAGGGCGCTGCTGATCAGGAATGGCCATCCCATGATGGCCAATATCGTGGGCACGGGATGCATGGCCGCATCAATCATAGGCACATTTGCGGCGGTGGAGAACGATGCTGTGGCCGCCAGCGCTGCCGGCCTGGTCTGCTACGAGGTGGCGGCGGAGCTGGCAGCAAAGGATGCCGCCGGTCCGGGCAGCTTCAAGTTGAGGCTCTTTGATGCTGCCTTCCATCTGGATGGCCAGACGGTGGGGCGGATGGAGAAGGTGCACAGCATCTTAAGAAAGGATGCCCAGGATTAATGGATAGCAGAGATATGTGAGGCTGATGACGTTAGCTTAGATTTCCAGTGAGATATTCGAAATGGGCTGATAGGACGAAAGACATATCTTCGCTGGGCACTTGGTAGATCGCATGAGAATTATCTGCGTCATTTTCATTCTTCATCTTGTGTTGACCACATCTGCATACTGTCAGCAAACGGCAGTGGATTGGAAAAACAAAGGCGATTCGCTGACTGCCCAAGGCGAGTACGGCGAGGCCATAGCAGCCTATGATGAAGCCATCAGGATTGATCCTAATTATGCCCCGGCCTGGAGCAATAAAGGCAATGCTCTCAAGAGCCAGGGGGAGTACTATAAAGCCATTCAAGCTTATGATGAGGCTATCAGGCTTGATTCGAACTCTACTGATGTCTGGATCAATAAAGGCAATGCACTCATGAACCAGGAAAGGTACGGTGAAGCTGTCCAGGCTTATGATGAGGCTATCAGGCTAGATCCAAACTCCACTGTATCCTGGTACAACAAAGGCAATGCTCTCAAGAGCCTGGACAGGTATGATGAAGCCATCC